>Ga0256833_1002219_pt1 | contig 13863 bp, 11 predicted proteins | sample 356284metaG_FD_190535 | JGI IMG/M metagenome (GOLD analysis project Ga0256833, IMG submission 190535) | Hydrothermal vent microbial communities from Mid Atlantic Ridge, Atlantic Ocean - 356-284 | ecosystem: Environmental > Aquatic > Marine > Hydrothermal vents | place: Atlantic Ocean: Mid...
AACAAGCCCTATAAAAAAAGCGCCCGCATCGTGGGCGACGTGATCGGTAAATATCACCCCCATGGAGATATGGCCGTTTACGATACCCTCGTCCGGATGGCGCAGGACTTTACCATGCGGTATCCCCTCATCGACGGGCAGGGAAACTTTGGTTCCATGGATGGAGATGCCCCGGCGGCCATGCGTTACACCGAAGTGCGGATGGCCAAAATCGCCCACGAGCTCCTGGCGGACATCGAAAAAGAAACCGTAGATTTTATGCCCAACTATGATAATTCTCTTCGTGAACCCGTAGTCCTGCCAAGCCGTATCCCGAATCTTTTGATAAATGGCTCCTCTGGAATAGCCGTGGGAATGGCCACCAATATTCCCCCTCATAATCTGGGGGAGGTGATAGACGCTTTAGTGGCCATGATCAGAAATCCGGACATTACCCTTGATGAACTCCTGAAATTCATCAAGGGGCCGGATTTTCCCACCGGAGGATACATTTGCGGCACAGAGGGGATCAGGGAGGCCTATGCTACCGGCAAAGGGATTGTCAAAATGCGGGCTCGAGCCCACATCGAAAGAGAAGGTGGCAAGACCGCCATCGTGATAACCGAACTCCCTTATCAGGTGAACAAGGCCAAACTCGTAGAGAAAATAGCCGCTCTTGCCAAAGACAAAAAGATCGAAGGGATTGCCGAGGTAAGAGACGAGTCCGATCGGGAAGGACTCCGGGTAGTGGTAGAACTTAAGCGGGAGAAGCAGGACTTTGCCCCGGTTATCCTGAATCAGCTTTTCAAACAAACGCCTCTGGAATCCACTTTCGGAATCATTATGCTGGCCCTGGTAAATAACCGCCCGGAGCAACTCAATCTTCGGGAACTTTTAGGCCACTTTCTGGCCCATCGCCGCACGGTTGTTATTCGCAGAACCCTTTATGACCTCCGAAAGGCAAGAGAGAGGGCCCATATTTTGGAAGGCCTCCTGGTTGCCCTGGCTCATCTTGATGAAGTAATAGCCCTTATAAGGGGTTCGAAAACTCCTCAGGAAGCCAAAGAAGGCCTCATAACGAGATTTTCTCTTACTCCGACCCAGGCCCAGGCCATCCTAGACATGAGGCTTCAGCGCCTGACCGGTCTGGAACAGGAAAAAATAAAGGCGGAATATGAAGAGCTCAAACGCCAGATTGCCTGGTTCGAAAAGATTTTGGCGGAAGAAAAAGTCCTTATGAAGGTCATTGAAGATGAGCTTCTCGCTATCAAAAAAGAATATGCGGATCCCAGAAAAACGGAGATCATCCCGCGAGCTGAAGACCTTTCTGTGGAGGACTTAATTGCAGAAGAAAACGTGGTGGTGACCGTTACTCACCGGGGATATATCAAGCGCCTTCCTGTAAGTACCTACCGCAGTCAGCGCCGAGGGGGCCGCGGGAAGATAGGGGTGGAAGCAGGGGAAGAAGACCTGGTTACCCAGCTTTACGTGGCTTCCACACACGATTATTTTCTCTGTTTTACCAATACCGGCAGAATTTACTGGCTCAAAGTATATGATATTCCACAGGCTGGCCGGACTGCCAAAGGGACTTCTCTCAGAAATCTACTTCCCCTGAACAAAGAAGAGAGGCTAGCCACTATCCTTCCTGTACGGAATTTTGACGAAAATCTTTTTGTCTTCTTTGTGACCAGGAGAGGGTTAGTTAAAAAAACAGCCCTTTCGGCCTTTTCGAACCCCAGAAGCACGGGCATCGTGGCCACGAATCTGAAAGAAGGTGATGAACTGGTGGCCGCCGGCCTGACTGATGGCAAAAAAGACATCCTCTTGTTGAGCAAAAAGGGGCAGGTTATCCGCTTTCCAGAAAGTGAAATTCGCTCTATGGGTCGCACGGCCGCCGGCGTTAAGGGTATTGATCTTCGGGAAGGTGATGAAGTGGTGGGGCTTGAGATCCTTAAGCCCGATGATACAGCGGCGTTGCTCACAGTTACCGAACTCGGATACGGAAAACGAACTAATCTTACAGAATACCGGACTCAGAGCCGGGGCGGGAAAGGAATTATGGCTATGAAGGTCAATGAAAAAAACGGGCCCTTGGTGGGTTGTGCCCGGGTGGTGGAGGATGATGAAATCATGCTGGTCTCTTCTGCCGGAAAGATTATTCGTCTGCGGGTAAAAGATATTCCCCTCCAGGGAAGGGTAACCCAGGGGGTGCGTCTTGTTATGCTTGCCCCAGGAGAGAAGATCGTTTCCCTGGCCAAACTGGCGGAAAAAGATTAAGAGATAGATATTTCCTGATAAAGGGCGTCTCTTTCTACTGGTTTAAAACCGGCTTCTCTTATAAGACGCTCAATTTCCTGGCGACTCAGGGCCCTATTTTCTTCGGCCCCGGAAAATTCACTTATTTTTTCCTCAAGGACTGTGCCGTGGAGATCATCTGCCCCAAAATGAAGCGCTACCTGAGCAAGCTTAATTCCCATAAATACCCAATAGGCCTTAATATGAGGAATGTTGTCTAACATCAGGCGAGAGACGGCTATCATGCGAAGATCTTCAAATCCGGTGGTAGGAGCAATTTCCCCGCGGAGATAAGATTTTTGAGGGAGAAATGGCAGGGGAATAAAGCATAGAAAACCGCCAGTCTGATCCTGTAATTCCCTCAGGGCCAAAAGGTGTTCAAGGCGCTCTTCCTGGGTCTCAAGATGTCCGTAAAGCATGGTGGCATTTGAGGGAATACCAAGCTCATGGGCCTGGCGGGCAATTTCCAGCCACCTTCGGCCGGTTATTTTTTCCGGGCAGAGTTTTTTGCGAATGCGCTCGGAAAAGACTTCTGCCCCTCCACCTGGCAGGCAGGAGAGCCCGGCTTCTTTGAGGTCGAGCAGGACTTCTCGAATAGATTTCCCAGAGATTTTGGCCAGGTGGTCGATCTCCACACAGGTAAAGGCCTTGATCTGGGCCTCAGGGAATTTCCTTTTGATGGCTTTTAAAAGTTCTAAATAATAATCGTAGGGAAGAGAGGGATGTAATCCCCCTACAACGTGGATTTCTCGAATTTTTCCAGGGCTCTCCTCAAGTTTTTGTAAAATTTCTTCGATACTTAATTCGTAAGCTTCTTTATGGCCTGGAGGTCGCCCGAAGGCGCAAAATTTGCAAAGGTTAATACATACATTGGAGTAGTTAACATGACGGTTGAAAACGTAGTATACTTTAGAGCCGTGCAGTTTTTCTTTGGCGAGGTGGGCCAGTTTTCCTAGGCCTAAAAGATCAGGGGTTTTGAATAGTTTGAGGCCGTCTTCAAAATCGAGGCGGGTGTTTGTTTGGATTTTTTCGTAAATTTGATATAAATCTTGGTCAATGAAGGATATCATATTCTTAGGGCTAACAAATCTTTTTGTCTTCGGCAAGCCGTGAAGAAGGAAGACGGATTGCTTTTGGTGGATGAAGAATTTATACGGAAAGAGCGCCGCCGTGCGCGAGAGTTGCGCCACACCCGGTGGTGGCGTAAAAAATGTGCCCGAGGGGTCTGTTATTATTGTGGCCGGAAGGTGAACCCTTCAGAACTAACTATGGACCATGTGATCCCCCTCTCCAAGGGTGGGCGAAGCGTGCGGGAAAATTTAGTCCCCGCCTGTAAAGAATGTAACAACAAAAAGAAATATCTCCTTCCCTGGGAGTGGGAAGAATATCTCAAATTCCTTAAGGGAGAAAAGGATGTATAAAAAATTTTTGATCTTAGCTTTTACTTTATTTGTTTTATTTTCTTCAAATGTTTGGGGAGAGGATGAATTGGGAGAATATATAATAGGCCCCTCAGATATTTTGGAAATAATTGTCTGGAGAGAAGATAATTTAAGTAAAGAAGTAACAGTTAGGCCAGATGGTCGGATAACTTTACCATTAATTAATGACATTGTGGCAGCAGGAAAAACCCCCATGCAACTACGTGATGAAATAGAGAAAAGATTGAAAGAGTATATAGATTTACCTGTAGTTACTGTTATCGTTAAAGGTATTGAAAGTAAGTATTATTATGTTATAGGTGAAGTTGCTAATCCTGGGGGTTATTTATTGAGTAAGCCTCTTACGGTTTTGCAAGCCCTTGCTTTGGCAGGAGGTTTCACGGAATGGGCAAAAAAAGATAAGATTATGGTTATAAGATCTTTACTTAATGGTGAGAAACAGATTTTAAATTTTAATTATGAGATGATTTCAAAAGGTCATAGGATTAATGATTTTTATTTAAAATCAGGGGATATAATAGTTGTTCCGTGATGGAGGGGGGGTAATGTTTCAAAGAGCAATAAAATCTATATTTTTAATGTTGCTTTTTTGTTTTTATTTTATAGAATTTTTATGGGCTCAGAGTAATTTATATCTTTTTTCTTTTAATATTTTTTCTCAATATAATGATAATATTTATTTGACTGATTCAGATAAGGAAGATGATTTAATTTCTAATTTGGCTATGATTTTTTCTGCTGATAGAAATACTAAAATTTCTAGTGCTTCTTTTCTGTATTCTTTTTCACGGGTTTTTTATTTTCAAAATAGTGATTATAATATTTTTAGGCATGATTTATCTTTTTCTTATGATCGTTCTCTTAGAAAAAATTTATCTATTTCTTTTGATGGAAGATATTATAGGACTGAAGAGTCAATTGAACCTAGTGAAAATGTTTTTAGGGAGAGACGGGAGTCTAGAGAGCCTTATTATCGTTTTGATTCTAATTTTTTGGTTTCCTATGAATATTCAAAAGATTCGTTTATAGAAATGGGTTTTTCTGTAGATTATTTACAAAATGAAGATCCTTCTGTAGAAGATTCTAGAATTTATAGCGAATTTTTTTCTATTAATAAGGACTTTTTAATCTGGTTTTTTTCTTTCAGATTCGATTTTACCCAAAGGGAGTTTGAAATTCAACCACCTGTGAATACTTGGGGAACGAGTTTAGATCTGGGGTATAAGATTTCCTCTCAAAAACGTTTATATTTAAATTTTAGTTCGGAAAGAACACAAAATATTGGTGAAAATTCGGATGATTATTGGACTTATTCTTTATCTTTGAATTATAATATAGATCTTTCTAAAGATCAAATGTATCATTTTTCTTTTGGTTACTATTTTAGAGATATCGATCAATCTGGTAAGGAAAACGAAGGGTATACTTTTTTGATTTCTTATTCAAAGAAATTTAAAGTTTCTTCATTCAGTGTTTCTGGTTCTGGAGGATATCGCTATGAATATGGTGAAGCTCAGAATACAGGTTTTACAGAATATTATTTAATCAATTTAACTTATACCTATAATCTTTCAAAAACTTCATTAATTGAAACTTCCGCTTTTTATCGTACTGAAGATTTTAAAGATCGAGCTTCTCAAGGGGAAAATACTTATGGTTTTTCCTTTTCAATGATCAAAGAGTTTAGTCCTACATTACAAGGATCTTTTCAATATCTTTTTAGAAAAGCGGATTCGGATTTCCCTGAAAGTGATTATGTAGTAAACATTTTTCTATTTCGCATAGATTATATTTTTTGGCAAAGCAAGCATTTTCCTATAAAACTTTGGTCTTTGTGAGGTTTTTATGGTAAATACATCTCCTGTAACTAATAATTCACTTGATTTGAGTTATTTTCTTTCTTTCTTAGATAGAAGAAAATGGATTATAATTTTTTTATTTACCTTTGTATTGGCTTTATGTGAAATCTATCTTATTAGAAGTCCTAAACTATATAGAGCTCAAGTTGTTTTATCAATAGTACCTCAGAAGGTTCCTTCTTCTTATATTAGGTCTACTGTATCTACTGACATGGAGGCTTTTATTCATTCAATATGGCAAGAAATTACAAGTAGGACAAACTTGGAAAGATTGATAAAAGAATATAATCTTTATCCAGATATAACTAAAAACCTTCCTATGGAAACCGTTATTGAAAAGATGAGAAAAGCTATAAAAGTTTCTCGTCCCAGAGGTGGTAAAAGAAATGTATTTATTATTAGTTTTGATTACTATGATCCCCAGATAGCTGCCAAAGTGGTTAATAATATAGCAAATATTTTTATTGAGCAAAATTTAAAATTAAGAGAAGAACAGGCAAAGACTGTGGCATCTTTTTTAGATGAAGAATTGAAAAGGATTGAACTAGAACTGAAAAAAAGAGAAAAGGCTATACAAGAATATAAGAAAAAATATATGGCTGAACTTCCAGAACAAAAAGATTCTATTATAGCTATATTGTCTCGCCTTCAAAAGGAAAGTGAGACTCTCCAGATGAGAAAAGAAATGCTAGAAGACAGGAGAGTTTCTATATTGGATCAATTAAAAAAAATGGAAGAAGAAGCTTCATTATCTGAAAATCTAGATAATAATTCTGTAGAGCCTAGTAGTCTTTCTAAATTAGAGCGGATATATATGGTTTTGCGTATGAAATATACCGATAAACATCCTGATGTTATAAGAGTTAAGAAGTTGATAAAAGAAAGGAAAAAACAACTTGATGTTTCTTCTAGCAATATTCTTTCTAAGAATTTTGATGTTTCAGATCCAGTATCTCAGCTTAAATTTCAGCTAAGAAATATCGATGAAGAAATCAAGCGTATAGAAGAAGCTAATAAAAAAATATTGCAAAAAATAAAAATATATCAAGCACGTTTGGAGAATATTCCTAAGAGAGAACAAGAGTTAAAAGATTTGACAAGAGATTATTCTAATTTGATGAACACATATAGGATGTTATTAGATAAAAAAATTCAAGCTACTATGGCTCAGACACTAGAAAAAAGGCAACAGGGTGAACAATTTAAAATTATAGATCCTGCCAGAATTCCCGAAGTTCCTGTTTCTCCTAATATTAAAAAAACATTGATAATGGGTATGTTATTAGCCCTATTTTTGAGTCTAGGTTTATGTTTACTATTAGAATTCTTTTTTGATAAGAAGGTTTATGATCCTTCTGTTCTGGAAAATCAATTAGATATTAAAGTTTTAGCTATTATTCCTATGGTAATGACATCTCAACAAAAACGTCTATTTTATCTGAAAAATTTATTTTTAGCCACTTTAGCTATTCTATCTTTGTCGGTTAATTTTTATTTGTTTTTAAAGATAGTTCATAAAATGCAAATTTAGTTTGTATATCTTAGGATTTAATAGTGTATTATAATTATTTTGGGTTTTCTGAAAATCCATTTAATATTCATCCGGATCCCAAATTTTTATATTTAAGTGACAAACATCGAGAGGCTTTATCTTATTTGAAATATGCTATTATTGAAAGAAAGCCTTTTTTGTTGATTATTGGTGATATAGGTGTTGGAAAGACAACTTTATTAAATTTCTTTATTAAAGATATTCATAAAAAAGACAATATTTTTTTGGTCCCCATTTTAAATCCTAATCTTACTTTGAAAGATTTTTATTCTTATTTAGCTGTAAAGTTAAATTTTCACAACATAAGAAACAAGTCTCAATTTTTAGCAAAATTTCGAGAAAAAATTTTAAATCTTTCAAAAGAAGATAAAATAATGGTTATTTTAATAGATGAAGCTCAATCTGCTCCTTTAAATCTTTTAAAGGAACTCCAGTTACTTTCTAATTTGGTTTATGATATTTGTTCTTTAGTTATTATATTGGTTGGTCAACCAGATTTTTATAAACGTTTAATGGATCCTAATATGATTTCTCTGAGACAGAGATTTTCTTTTAAATTTCATTTGAAGCCTTTTGAAAAAATAGATGAAGTTGATCAATATCTAAAAACTAGAATATTAAGAGCTGGATCCCATAAAGTAGATCTTTTTACTCCAAAAGCGGTAGAAACTGTTTTTTATCTTTCTAAAGGAATTCCCCGCTTAATTAACATTATTGCAGATCATGCTTTATTGACTGCTTATTTAGAAAAAAAGAGTGTTATTGATGAAAGAGTTATTTTGAATGCTGTTCAGGATTTAGATCATCTTATTCCTAATTCCGAAATAAATAAAAAAATTCAGCGCTCAAAATCAAAGAAAAGGAAATTTTTAAAATTTATGTTACCGCTTTTGGTGCCGATAATTATAATAGTTATAGCGTCGTATTTTTTAAAGGATCATAGCTTTTGGAACCTAATTTTTGATTTGTGGAGGAAATTTTGGCCAAGTTAACGCGTATTATTGAAGAGTATGAAAAAGAAAAAGCCCTTAAAGAGACCGAGTTTCAATTTCAAAAAGAAGAATTTCAATCCAATTTAAGGAAAGAACTAATTCCCGAGATAAAATTACATAATGTAGCTCCTCAAATAGTTACCTTTCACAATCCTGACGATATAGTTTCAGAAAACTTTAAGATTTTAAGGAGTCAAATTTTACATCCTAGGGCAGGTATACCATCGCGTTTTATATTAGTTACCAGTTCAGTTCCTCAAGAAGGAAAAACCTATATTGCAATTAATTTGGCTTTTTCTTTTGCAAAAACAGTTCCTACCTTATTATTAGAGTTTGATCTCCGTTGTCCTTCTTTTCATGAGGTTTTAGGTTTTAAATGTAACTTTGGTTTAAGTAGCTATTTGATAGAAAATCTGGAATTAGAGAAATGTATTTATAAAACAAATTATAAGAATTTATATATAATGCCTGCAGGTAAAACTTCTCTTGATGGTAAAGATTATCTCTTATCAGAAAAAGTTTTAATATTATTGGATTCTCTTAGGAATAACTTTTCAGATTTTTTCTTTATTTTTGATTCTCCTCCTGTTTTGGTGGCATCTGAGTCAATAGCTCTTTCGAGGCTAGTGGATAGTGTTATTTTTGTCGTCAAATATGGATTTTCTGATAAAGAAGTTCTCTCGGAAGCACTAGATAAAATAGGAAGATCTAAAGTTTTAGGTACCGTTTTTAACGGTTTTCGCCCTTCTTTTTTTAGTTTCTTTTCTCCTAAATTCAAGTATTTGCGTTATGCTTATAGGTATAAATATTATAAAAAGTAAAATAAATTCGTCTTATGATATGGTTATTCCATAGATATTATCCTGCACGTAAATTACTTTTTTTCTTGTCTGAAACTTTTCTTCTTCTTCTTTCTTCTTTATTGGCTTTTTTGTACCATCTTGGCTTCTTTTCTTTTTCTTTGTTGGACTTAGACTTTTTAGTTAAAATATTTTTGCTTATTATTTTCTATCAAGTGTGGCTCTACTATTTTGATCTTTATTCTTTTAAACGAGAAGATTCTCTTCTAGAAATATTCTTTCGTCTCCTTCAAGCTACCGGTGTGGCAACTTTTCTGTTGGGTTTGTTTTATTTTCTTTTTCCTTCTTTTATGATTAGTAATTGGTCTTTTATGATCTTTCTTTTTGCTGTTTTATTTTTTACAGTTTCCTGGCGCTTGATTTATTTTTATTTTCTTAAAAATGGCTACTTAAATGAAAAAATAGCCCTTCTTGGCTGCTCTTCTCTTGCTCATGAAATAATTAGTGAAATTTACCGACAGCTTGATTGTGGTTTTACGATTTCTGCTCTGTTTTTGCCTTTGAAAACGCAATGTAACGATTTTCTTTCTAGTATTCCTTTTTCTCCTCGTGTTTATTATGGCTATCATGATATTTATCGTCTCTCTCAAAAATTAGGAATTAAGAAAATAGTTGTTGCTTTAGAAGATCGTCGAGGTAGTCTTCCTGTAGAAGAACTTTTGGAATGTAGAATGAGAGGAATTGATGTAGTTGAAGGAGAAACATTTTATGAACATTTAACCGGAAAAATAATTGTCGAAAAAATTAGACCTAGTTGGCTTATTTTTCACGGTGGTTTCTCTCAATCTCCTTTTACTTTATTAACTAAACGCTTAATCGGGATAATTTTATCTCTTGTTGGTCTCATACTTTCTGCTCCTATCGCCCTTTTAGTTACTATTCTTATTAAACTTGATTCCCCCGGTCCTGTTTTATTTGTTCAGGAAAGGGTTGGAAAAGATGGTCGTATTTTTAAACTTTATAAATTTAGATCTATGAAAGTTGATGCTGAAAAAGATGTTCCTAAATGGGCACAAAAAGATGATCCCCGGGTAACAAGAGTTGGAAAAATAATTAGAAAACTTCGTCTAGATGAGATTCCACAAATGTGGAATGTTTTAAAAGGAGATATGTCTTTTGTAGGGCCGCGTCCTGAAAGGCCTTATTTTGTTCAGCAACTGCGTAAGAAAATACCTTTTTACGACCAGCGTCATAGAGTTCAACCAGGAATAACAGGATGGGCTCAAATTTGTTATCCTTATGGAGCTTCTGAAAAAGATGCTCTTGAGAAACTTAAATATGATCTCTACTATATTAAATATATGTCAACCATGTTTGATTTGTTTATCATCTTTAAGACTATTCAAATAGTAATCTTTGGGAAAGGAGCTCGTTGATGTGTGGTATCATTGGTTATATCGGTAAGCGAAATGTAATACCAATACTTATTGAAGGCTTAAGACGCCTGGAATATCGCGGTTATGATTCTGCCGGGGTGGCAGTGCTTTCCGAAGAAGGTATTGATGTCATCAGGGCCCTTGGCAAGCTTATCAATCTCCAGGAAAAACTTACCCTTTACGGCAAGCAGCCCCAAGGCCTAGGGTTAGGCCACACCCGTTGGGCTACTCATGGCGAGCCCTCAGAAGAAAATGCCCATCCTCATGGTGATTGCAGGCAGGAATTGGTAGTGGTTCATAACGGAATTATTGAAAATTATCATTCTCTCCGTCAAGAGTTAGAGGCCCGGGGGCATCGTTTCCGTTCCCAGACCGACACCGAGATCATTCCTCATCTTATTGAAGAGGCCCTCCAAGAGACAGGGAATTTGCCAGAGGCGGTAAGAAAAGCCCTCCTGAAGGTAGAAGGAGCGTATGCTATGGGGGTCTTCTGGAAAAAGGCCCCGGATTTTCTTGTGGCTGCACGCCAGCAAAGCCCCCTGGTGGTGGGGCTGGGAGAGGGGGAAAATTTTATCGCCTCAGATATTCCGGCCCTCCTGCCCTGGACCAAAAAGGTCCTCTTTTTAGAAGACGGTGAAATGGCAGTCCTTACCAGGGAAGGTTGTCGTCTCTTTTCCCTTAAAGATGGCTCTCCCATTTCTCGTGAACCTTCGATTATTACCTGGGATGCTGCCATGGCGGAAAAAGCCGGTTTCAGACACTTTATGCTCAAAGAAATTTACGAGCAGCCTCAGGCCATTTTGAACACCTTTAGAGGAAGGCTTGATCCCGAAACCGGAGAAGTGGATCTTCCTGAGATTCAACTTTCGGAAGAAAAAATCCGTTCTCTTCAGAAGCTCTGTATCCTGGCCTGTGGGACTTCTTATCACGCAGGTTTAGTGGGGAAATACCTTTTTGAGCGATGGGTAAGGATTCCGGTAGAAGTGGAGCTGGGGTCAGAGTTTCGATATCGAGATACACTCATTGATAAAGATACGCTGGTTATTCCCATTTCTCAGTCTGGCGAAACAGCTGATACTTTAGCCAGCCTTCGGAAGGCGAAAGACGCCGGGGCCACGGCTATTGCCATCTGTAACGTTTTGGGAAGCACCATTACCAGAGAATCTGACGGCACCGTTTATACCCATGCCGGGCCAGAAATCGGTGTGGCCTCTACCAAGGCCTTCACCTCCCAGCTAACGGCCCTCCTTTTGTTAATGCTTTACTTTGGGACGGTAAGGGGATCTCTTCCCCTTCAAGAAAGAAAACGTATAGCAAAAGCCCTTCTTAAAGTTCCCCACCAGCTTGAAACTTTTTTGAAAGAGGTCCATCCCCCTCTTAAGGATCTGGCTTACGAATATCACAAACGGGCCCATTTTCTTTACCTGGGGAGGAATATCCTTTTCCCTATTGCGCTTGAAGGGGCCCTTAAACTCAAAGAAATTTCTTACATTCATGCGGAAGGCTATGCAGCCGGAGAGATGAAACACGGCCCCATTGCCCTCATAGACGAAGAGATGCCCGTGGTGGCAGTGGCTCCTCGGGAACACCACGTTTATGAAAAAATGGTAAGCAACATTGAAGAAGTGCGTTCTAGGAGGGGAGAAGTCCTGGCCTTTGGCACCCGGGGTGACGAAACCTTGGCACGACTGGCTAATAGGGTTATTTTCTGTCCTCCATGTGAGTGGGAAGTCTCTCCCATTGTTTATACGGTGCCTCTTCAACTTTTGGCTTATGAAGTGGCCGTGGTGAGGGGCTGTGACGTAGATCAACCGCGAAATCTGGCTAAGAGTGTTACGGTGGAGTAAAAAATGGCAATTTTGGTTACGGGAGGAGCAGGTTTTATAGGAAGTCATCTTACAGATCAGCTTTTGGCCCGGGGAGAAGAAGTCGTTGTAGTGGATGACTTCAACGATTATTATTCACCCCGCCTCAAATGGCGTAATATTTCAGGGGCCCTTAAAAATCCTAATTTCCATCTGGAACAGGGCGATATCAGGGATTTTCCTTTTTTAGAAAGGGTCTTCAAACGTTACCCTTTTCGTTGTGTGGTTCATCTGGCGGCTCGAGCTGGAGTTCGCCCCTCGGTAGAAGACCCTATCCTTTATGAGGAAGTTAACGGCCTCGGCACCATTCATCTTTTAGAACTCTCTCGCCGTTTTGAAGTTCCCAAATTTGTCTATGGGAGCTCTTCTTCGGTATATGGCTTTTCCAATAAGGTCCCTTTTTCGGAAGAAGAGTGTTCTGACCGTCCGGCTTCTCCTTACGCCGCCACCAAAAGGGCCAATGAGCTCATGTGTCATACCTATCACCATCTTTTTGGTCTCAAGGTTGTTTGCCTGCGTTTCTTTACGGTTTATGGCCCTCGCCAGAGGCCGGAGATGGCCATTCACAAATTCACCCGCCTCATTGACCGGGGAGAAGAAATCCCCGTATTTGGAGACGGCTCTTCTAAAAGGGATTACACCTATATCGACGATATTATCCAGGGGGTGATGGCGGCTATTGATAAAGATTTTGACTATGAAATTTTTAATCTGGGAGAATCTCAGGTCACAGACCTTCTCACCCTTATCCGTCTCATAGAAGAAAATCTGGGGAAAAAGGCCCGCCTTAAATTTTTGCCTTTTCAGCCCGGGGATGTTCCAGTAACTTACGCCGATATTAGCAAAGCCAAAAGACTTTTGGGATATAATCCCAAGGTCCCCATTGAAGAAGGGATCAAGCGCTTTATCTCCTGGTACAAAAAAGAGGCCCCTTACCTCGAAGAATAGTCCTTTATCATAGCGGTCTTAAGGGAGCGGAAGCCCCTTTTTGGAGAATGTGAACCCCTAATTTCCGGTTAGCAGAAGAGAAGAGCTCTTCGGTATTACCCAAGTTTGACAGTCAAAAAAGGCTAGTGGATCTGAAGTGAGCATTTCTAGCCTGAAATAGCCTTAAATGCCCCTCTAATCTCCCCTTTCCACTTACAACTGAACCGCCCCGGGTTTGTCGGAGAGATAAAAATGTGGGAGGATAGAAACATGGACAAAGCAAAAAGGTTTTCGAGAGAGGTAAAGGAACGGGCGGTGCGACTGGTTTTAGAAAACCAGCGGGAATACCCATCCCAATGGTCGGCAATTAGCTCTGTAGCTGAAAAAATCGGCTGCAGCCCCGAAACTCTTCGTCGGTGGGTGCGCCGCAAAGAGATTGACCTGGGTAAACGTACTGGAATAACCAGCGAAGAACGAGCCAGGATCAAACAGCTTGAGCGTGAGAATCGAGAGCTTAGGCGAGCAAACGAGATCTTGCGCAAGGCAGCGGGCAATTTTGCCCAGGCGGAGCTCGACCGCCTACAGAGGTAATGGTAGCCTTCATTGACGAGCACCGAAAGAATTACGGAGTCGAGTCGATCTGCAAGATACTGCCGATTGCTCCGTCAACCTACTATGAATGGAAGAGTCGCGAGAGGGATCCGGGACGTCTT
>Ga0256833_1002220_pt1 | contig 13863 bp, 15 predicted proteins | sample 356284metaG_FD_190535 | JGI IMG/M metagenome (GOLD analysis project Ga0256833, IMG submission 190535) | Hydrothermal vent microbial communities from Mid Atlantic Ridge, Atlantic Ocean - 356-284 | ecosystem: Environmental > Aquatic > Marine > Hydrothermal vents | place: Atlantic Ocean: Mid...
ATAGGTGCCCACCACGGAGAGAACCACGATGATGGGAATCAGAATACCCTTCGGGAGCTCCACCATCTTCGTGAAGATGCGGATTCCCGTCAGACCGAAGACCAAGAGGAAAATGTTGGCCAGGACAAGGGAACCCACGATGAACCAGAATAGGTGGGGGGTTTCGATCATTAGCATGGGGCCGGGCTTCAGGCCGTGTATGTAGAGGGCGCCGATGATAACGGCGGTCACGGCGTCCCCCGGGATTCCCAGGGTCAGCATGGGGATGTAGGCCCCCCCGATGGCCGCGTTGTTGGCAGATTCCGGCGCGACGAGCCCTTCGTAGGCCCCCTCGCCGAACGGCCGGGAGGGATTCTTCACGGAGCGTTTCGCGTAACCGTAGGTGAGCAGGGCCGCGATATCCCCTCCCGTTCCGGGCAGGGAACCGATGAAGACGCCCACGATGGAGGATTTGATGGCCAGCGGCAGGTTCTTGATAACCCATTTCCAGGGAGGGATAATCTTGTCCACCCTCTGCTTAACAGGCTTCGCGTCGATGTTGCGGATCTGGGCCAGGGCTTCCGAGACACCGAAAAGGCCGATCATGGCGACCACATAGTGGATTCCCCCCATGAGTTGGACGTTGCCGAAGGTGAAACGTCCCTGGCCGGTGAGGGGATCCATGCCCACGAGCCCTAAAATCACGCCAAGGGCTCCCGCGAAGATCCCCTTGAACAACGATTTCCCCGAGAGACTGCCCACGAGGAGGATTCCCATGATGGCCAGGAGCATGTAGTCCCTCGGGGCGAACTTGAGGGAGAACTTCGAGAGGAGCGGACCCCCGATGGACAGGAAGATGACCCCGATGAAGCCACCCACCACGGAGACAACGGTCGTCAGGCCGATGGCGATTCCCGCTTCCCCCTTCTTGGCCAGGGGAAAGCCGTCAAAGGCAGTGGCGATGGCCGCCGGAGCGCCGGGTATGTTCAGCAGAATGGCCGACCTGGAGCCGCCGTAGACACCGCCGCAGTAGATTCCCACCATCAGGGCCAGGGCCTCGTTGACACCCCACGAGAAGGTGAACGAGATGAGCAGGGAAACCGCCATGGTGACCGACAGGCCGGGAATGGCCCCCACATAGATGCCCGCGAAGGTTCCCGCGGCGATCAGGGCGAGGAGCTTGATGTGAAGCAGCGGCATGAGAAAGTAGGAAAGATGATGGATGTTTCCCACGGAGGTCTCCCGTTATGGCAATAGGACCAGAAAAACGTAACGAAATAAAAGATATATGATGAAGACGTTCAAGAGTGAAACCCACGTTGCCTTGAAGGGGGGAGCCCCCTTCAAAAAAACGATCGAGGTCCAGAGGAATAAGAGGGTGGACACCAGGAAACCGATATGCCCCAGCAGGTATCCATAGACCACGATCAAAAACGTAAATCCGAGCATGACGAGCGAGAAGAGATCACCGGCCGCCTTGCGGAGTTCCTCTGCCGTCTTCTTGAAGGGGGGCCGCTCTTTCCGGGAGGCTTCCCGCAAGGCCATGACACAGGAAAAGATCATGATGGCCCCGACGAACATGGGAAACGCGCCGGGGGAGGAGAGGGAGGAAAACCCGGAGATACGGACGGCGAAGACGAGCACGGCGACGCTGAGAACAAGCAAGAGCCAGAGAAACGCGGTCTCGCCGGGTTTTCTCGTTTCGGGTTTTTCCTCCATCTTTCCTCCTTTACGTCAGGGACGTCAGGGTTTCGGGATTCCCAGCTTGGCGGGCGAGACCTTGGCGCCGCCGGCCTCGTAGATCATCCAACACGACACGGACTGCCAGTGCTTGAGGAACTTGTCAGCCTCTTTGCCGGAAAGCCCCATAGGAACGGCCCCGAAGTCCTTCAGGAACTTCTGGAATTTTGGATCATCGAATCCTTTCTTGAAGGCCTCGACGAGTTTCTTCCGTGCCTTTTCGGGGATTCCTTTCTTCGCCCACACGCCGTAGAACGGTCCCCAGGGAAGGTATTTCTTGTATTCGGGATAGACGCTGGTGATAGTGGGCACTCCTTCCAGGCCGGGGACGGGCTTGTCGGAAACGACGGCGAGCGCCTTCAGGCGTTTCGCACGGAGATGCTCCCGGGCCGCCGTGACGCCGACCGAGCTGAATTCCACGTGACCACCCTCCATGGCCGTGATGGCGGGGCCTTCACCGCCGAATGGGATGGGGTTGAATGTCACACCGTTGACCGTCTTGAGCAGCGCGCCCACCACGTAGGGGAGACCGCCCGGTCCCGTGGATCCCATGTTGATCTTTCCTGGGCGTTTCTTGGCATCTTCGATAAGATCTTTCAGGCTCTTCCAGGGCGTGTTGACGTTCGCCACGATGACCGCGACGCCGCGGGCCAGCACGTTGATGGGTTCGAAATCCTTGTAATCGAGCTTTGAGATTCCAAGAAGACGGTAGAGCTGCGGATTCTCGGCCCCGTAAAGCAGGGTATAACCGTCGGCCTTCTGGTTATAGACCCACTGCGTGGCAATCGCGCCGGTGGCCCCGGGCTTGTTCTGGAGGATAATCTTCTTGCCGAGGTAAGGTTCCACGAGCGGCGTGATGGAACGGGCGACGTTGTCCGTGGCACCGCCGGCGCCCCACATGATGATTCCCGTTAGATCTTTCTCGGGAAACCCGCCCGCGAGGACGGTGCCGCCCATAAGCCCGATGGCGATTACGATGGTTAACACCAGTTTCAAATGCTTGATCTTCATTTTCTCCCCCTGTTTTGGTCTTTGACGTTTTGTGGATATGCTGTTTAGAAATCCACACCCATATTCACGTCTTTCCTTAAGCGATCACCCCCCTTCTTCTGTAGTCTTCGATGGTTTCCTCCCCGTAGCCGAGACCCCTCATGATTTCATCCGTGTGTTCTCCCAGGCGGGGAGGGAACCGCATGGGTTCATGGGAAACGGCACTAAATTTCGGCGCCAGGCCGCAAACGGTGATGCCTCCCAGTTCCTCGTCGGAAATTTCCTTCAGGAGACGCCTGTGCCGAACCTGCGGCTGGTGGACAGCCTTTTCAAAGGAGTTCACGGTTCCAGAAGGGATGCCGTGGGCGTTGAGAATTTCCTCCCACTCCTCGGCGGTCTTTTCCCTGAGGCGTTCGTTCAAAATCCTGGACAGCACGGACCTGTTCTTTTTGCGCGTGTCCCGCTCGGCAAACCTGGGATCCGTGATCAGTTCCTCCAGGCCGAGAATCCTGCAGAGCTCCTGCCATTGCTCGTCCTTGTTGGCGGAGATGTTCAGCAGGCCGTCCTTGGCTTCGAAGGCCCCGGAAGGCGCGGCGGTGAAGTTTTCGTTTCCCATCCGAACGGGTTTTTGGCCCGCGATCAGGTAGTTGGAGAGAATCCACCCCATCATGGGGATGATGGCGTCGAGAAGCGCCACGTCGATCATCTGTCCCTTCCCCGTCCTGCTCCGGAAGAAGAGGGCACCGAGTATAGCCATGACGGCCGTGAGACCCCCCACGGTGTCCGTGATGGGTGCCCCAACACGGAGGGGCCCGCTCTCCGGCGTGCCGGTAATATCCATCAGTCCGCTCTTGCCCTGGATGATCTGATCATAGGCGGGGTTTTTCGCCAGCGGCCCTCCCCGTCCGAACCCGGAGATGCCGCAGTAGATGATGTCTTCACGGATTTCCTTGAGCACGTGGTATCCGAGCCCAAGTTTGTCCATGACATCGGGCCTGAAATTTTCCAGGACCACGTCGGCTTTTTTGACGAGCCGTTTGAAGATTTCCTTTCCCTCGGGGGACTTCAGGTCGATGCCTATGCTCTTCTTGTTCGCGTTCTGGGCGAGGAAGGACGTGCCCATGGCGCGCCGGTTCATGTCGGGCGAAGCGCCAAGCTTTCTCGCAAGATCGCCACCCTTTGGATGCTCGATCTTGATGGTCTCGGCCCCCAGGAGACTCAGGAGATATCCTGCGAAAGGGCCGGCCAGGACGTTCGTGACGTCGAGAACGGTGATGCCGGTCAGGATGTCCATGGGTGCTTTTCCTTTCTCAGCGGGTTGGAGTTGGAAGGGAAATTCGCTTCCCCGATCATGGGGCCGGTGTTCCAGAATTTTCCGGAATAACCCAGCAAGGAGGAAAGATTACGGGCATGCTTCCAGAGAACGTTCAGGAGGTTTCGTTGTTTTTCTTCCGTGAATCGGGCCGCCGGTCCGGATATGCTCAGCGAACCATATAAGCGCTGCCTCTCCCCCCAGATGGGGACGGCGATGGCGGCCGCGGAGAGATCGCGCTCCCCGAAGCTTATGGCGAATCCGGCATGCCTTATCTTTTGAAGACGATCGGTCAGGGTGCCGAAATCCGTGATGGTTTTAGGGGTTAAGGGTGCCAGGGACATGGATTTCAGCGATTCCAGGACGGAAGGGTCTTCACAGAATGCGAGAAGCAGCTTGCCGCTCGCCCCCGTGTAGATGGGGAGTTTCTGCCCGGGCTCCACCGAATCTCGGATGTGCTGCGGGCTCTGAACCCGGCAGAGGCAGAGACGATCCAGCCCGTCCCGGACGTAGACGGCGGCGGTTTCTCCCGTTTCCTTCGCGATATCTTCCAAGATGGGTTCGGAAAGATGCACCAGGTCGAGGGAATGGTAGTAGATCTCCCCGAGGATGAAGACCTGGGGCCCGAGGGTGATTTGCTTGCCTTCTTTCCTGAGGTACCCCCATTTTTCGAGTGTTCTCACCAGGCGGTGAACGGTGCTTTTATAGAAGCCGAGCCTTTCGCTGAGCTCGGTCAGGGTATAGGCATCCTTTTCGAAGGAAAAGGCGTTGAGAAGCTGGAGAGCCCGCGCGACAGCGATGATTTCCGGGGATTGCCGCGTCATGATGGCGTCTCCGCGGAGCAGGTGGAAGATGGAAGGCCGGCGAGCCTGCCCGGCAATTTCCTGCTCAGGGTCTTTTCCAGGGCGCGCGTGACGGAACAGAGGGAAGAAACGTCGATCCCGGTCTCAATGCCCATTTCGCTGAGCATGAAGGCGGCGTCTTCCGTCGCAATGTTGCCGGCGGCGTTCGGGATGAAGGGGCATCCGCCCAACCCTCCAAGACAGGCGTCGAAGATCGTGGCCCCGGCGGTAAGCCCGCTCAACAGGTTCGCGAGCCCCATTCCCCGCGTGTCATGGAGATGGAGAGAGATGGGAATGGAACCGGCGATATCCTTCGCCTTTTTCACGATGTCGTGCACCAGCCGGGGATTTCCGAGGCCGGCGGTGTCGGCCAGGTTGATCTCGTCCACGTTCAATGCCGTGTATCGCTCCACGAGCCGGTAGACCCGCTCGGGAGGTATCTTTCCCTCGTAGGCGCACCCAAAGGCGGTCATGACGCCGGCCCGCACGATGATCCCGTGGTCCTTGGCGTTTCGAATCAGTGATTCGATGCGCGTCCAGGCCTCCTCTGTGGAGCAATTCGTGTTTTTTCGGCTGTGGGTCTCGCTGGCGGAAACGGACATGCTTAGATGTTCGACACCGCAGGCGATGGCCCTTTCCAGCCCCTTTTTGTTCAGGACAAGGGCCGTGTAGGTAACTCCGGTTTTCCGGGGAAGCCTTCGGAAGAGTTCATCCGTGTCCGCCATCTGGGGGACCCATTTCGGGTGGACGAAGGACCCCACCTGGATCCTCTTGATCCCGGCTCCGATGAGGGCCTGGACGAGAGAGAGCTTTTCTTCCGTGGAAAAGAGACGATTCTCATTCTGGAGGCCGTCGCGCAGGGCTTCTTCCTCAATGATAACATGGTCCGGAATGGGAAGGGACATAACGCCTCCTTTGTTCCATTGTATAGAACAATATTTTACTGTATAGAAATAATAGGGGATCGCTTGTCCATTGTCAAGGTGTTTCGCGAGCACGACGCCTTTTTCTCCGTTTCCCGCAACGGGATCGGTGCCGAACGTGGTGCTTATGCGGCAGGATAGGATAAACCGTGATCTGGATTTGGGTGCTTAATTTCTGCCCCTGAAATCGAATCTTCTTGATTCGCTTACGTTAACGGGTTGCGAAGTCGCGGAATGCCCCTTCCCCGGGGAGTGGAACTCCGGAGCCTTGACGTCTCTTGCAGAATATTGGTATCTTCATTTAAAAGGTGGGATAGGTATGGAGAGCGGAGGGTAGGTTCGTTTCATCGATATCATCAAAAAAGACCGGATCGAGACCGCCATAAGTTTCTGGTACGAGATGCACAAGGGGATCCAGGAGACGTTGCGGGAATTTTGAAGAAGGTGTTTCCGTCGGGTCTTTTCGATTAAGACGGGGACCTTGGTGAAACCAACAACCAGATGAAAAAGGAGGCAGCAATGTCACAGAAGAAAATCTTGATGTTCGTGGGGGATTTCGTGGAAGACTACGAGGCCATGGTGCCTTTTCAGATGCTCGCCATGGCGGGCTACCAGGTGGATGCCGTCTGCCCCGACAAAAAGGCGGGAGACACGGTCAAGACCGCCATCCACGATTTCGAGGGCGACCAGACCTATACGGAGAAGGTGGGTCACAACTTTCACATCACCGCCGATTTCGACAGCGTCAACACCAGCGATTACGCCGGGCTGGTCATCCCCGGCGGGCGCGCCCCGGAATACCTGCGCCTGAATCCGAGGATCCTCGAGATCACCCGGGAGTTCTTCGAGACAAACAAGCCGGTGGCGGCCATCTGCCATGGACCCCAGATCCTCGCTGCCGCCGGGGTCCTAAAGGGACGGGAATGCTGCGCCTATCCCGCGGTCGGGCCGGACATCGAGCGGGCCGGCGGGAAGTGGATCGCGAACAACGAGACCTTCTCCAACGCATATGTGGAGGGCAACCTGGTGAGCGCCCCCGCCTGGCCGGCGCACCCGGAGTGGATTCGGAAGTTTCTCGAGGTGCTGGGCGCGAAGATAGAAATATAACCTCACGATTGACGCTGGAAAGGGAGCCGGGACGGTTGAGGGGTACCCTGGTCCCCCTCTTTTCAAGGGTTATGATATCCGGTTACATGGTCCGGTGTTGTCTTGAAATATCGGCGCAACGGGATTGACCGGGAATGAACGTCCGGGCGATCCCGCATGTTTCTTGAATTCCCGACCGTTCGGCGGTATACAAGGCGCATGCGCGAAGACATCTGTGAAAAAACACTGGATTTTCTTGAAATCATCCGCCGCCTACGGGCGCCCGACGGCTGTCCCTGGGATCGGGAGCAAACCCACGCCTCCCTCAAGTCTTACGTGATCGAGGAGGCCTACGAACTGGTGGAGGCCGTCGATTCGGGGGATGACGGGCGCATCAAGGAGGAACTGGGGGACGTGTTGCTCCAGATCGTCCTCCATTGCCAGATCGCCTCGGAGCGGAGGGCGTTCGGTTTCGGGGACGTGCTGGACACCATCTCCCGGAAGATGATCTACCGCCATCCCCACGTCTTCGGGAAAACCAGTGTTTCCTCCGCCAAAGAGGTGGAGGCGAACTGGAGCAAGCTGAAACGGGCAGAGAAGAAGACCGATTCCGTTCTGGATGGTATTCCGAAGGTCTTGCCGGGGCTCCTAGCCGCGCACCGGACTTCTGAGCGGGCGTCGAAGGTGGGGTTCGACTGGCCGGATGTTTCGTCCATCTTCGACAAGCTGGACGAGGAGCTATCTGAGGTGCGAGAGGCCTACCGTCGTGGGGATACCCGACAAATCCTGGAGGAACTGGGGGACCTCCTCTTCGTCATCGTGAACCTGATTCGCAGGCTCGGGGGAAACGCGGAGGAAGTGATGCGCCGCGCCACGGAGAAATTCAGCAAACGTTTCCGGGAGATGGAAAAGGCCCTCGCAAAGGAGGGCCGCACGATGGATGAACTGGGCATCGAAGAGATGGACGGGATATGGGAGACAATCAAACGCGCGGAGCGAGTTTCATAGGATCACGCCCAAAATTCTTGCTAAGTCGAACAGCTTGGGTTCGATTTTTTTCTTGTTTTCCATTACTTCTTTGAAAGGAACCTCGACGAACTTGCTTTTCATAAGGCCAATCATTACTCCTGATTTCCCTTCTTTCAGGGCCTTGACGGCCTCCACACCCATGCGGCTTGCCAGGGTCCGATCGAAGACGCTGGTGACCCCGCCCCGCTGAATGTGTCCCAGGACGGTAATACGGGTTTCAAAACCGATGTGGTTCTTAAGCTTTCTCTGAATGGTGTAGGCGCTGGCAGCCCCTTCCGCCACGATGATAATACTGTCTGTTTTGCCTTCTTTAAATCTTTCCGCAAGCTTTTCACCTATCTTTTCAAGGTCATAGGGAAACTCGGGAACGAGAGCGGCTTCCGCCCCGCAGGAGAGAGAGGACATGATGGCCAGGTATCCCGATTCCCGGCCCATGACCTCGATGATGAAGGCGCGTTCGTGTGAGGATGCCGTATCTTTTATGGTGTCGATGGCCCACGTGATGGTGTTGAGGCAGGTGTCGACCCCGATGGCCATGTCTGTCCCGTAAACATCGTTGTCGATGGTGGCGGGGATTCCCGTGACTTTCATGCCAAGTTCATTTAGGGCGTTCGCGCCGCGAAGAGAGCCATCTCCGCCGATGACCACCAAGCCCTCGATCCCCAGCTCTTCCAAGGATTTGAGCCCTTCTTTCTGGCCACGATCCGTCTTGAATTCTTCACATCGCGCGCTTTTGAGGATAGTCCCGCCCCGGTTGAGAATCCCGCTGACGCTGGAGGAATCCATGACCCGATAATTTCTATCCAAAATCCCAGCAAATCCTTGAATAAAACCGTAGACCTCCAATCCCATCTCAAGGGCAGAACGAACCACCGCCCTGATGGCGGCGTTCATACCCGATGAGTCTCCTCCGCTCGTCAGGACGCCAATTCGTTTCATGATCGATCCGACTCCCTTATCTAATATCTAACAAAGGTTATGAGATATGTTCCACTTTGCCGGCGGTTTTTAATTTTTCGATTTTCTGAATCAAAATGTCCTGTTTGGGATAACCCCTGTTTAAAAGATCTTCAAAGATCTCCAGAGCCTTTTCCATATCAAGGGAATCTTCGTAAGCCATACCAATGTAAAAACGGATTAATTCTTTCCGGAATGGAGAGAGGTTCGCCTGCTCCAGGAGGTTTTCAAAAAAGGCGATGGCGTCTCGCATTCTATCCATCGCAAAAAAACATTCATAAATGAGACGAGTGGAATCCTCGAAGTAATCTGGACTATTTAGAACGATGCTAAATTCCTCAATGGCACTCTCATAAAGTTCCATTTCCATGTAGGCCACGCCCAGATCGTAATGTTCCGTGACATCTTCTTCCGTAATTTGTTTGCGAATTTGTTCTTTTGCTTCACGGATGATTTCATCGGGGGTAGTCGTTCTTGACGTTATCTGAACTTCCTTGTCCGCTTTGAGCGCTTCAATGAAATTTTTCTGATTGTTGGCTGTCCCTGTTAGTTTTTCAAGGGTTTCCCGGGCATTTTCATTCTTCGGATCCAATTCGAGGGCCTTTTGGATCTGAATGATGGCCTCTCCGAAAAGGTTTTGGCGCATATAAAGATCCGCCAATTTTATAAGAAATTGGGGATCTTGAGCATCGAGCGTGGAAATTTTTTTTACGATGGCGATTCCTTTATTGATGAATCCGTCTTCAATACAAAGGTCCGCCGCCTGGGTGTAATATTTTATCGCTTCTTTCTTTTTGCGTTTTGAGCTAAAATAGTCTCCAAGTTTTAAAATCGCCTTGATATCTTTTGGGTTTTTCTCAACCCTGTTGAGAAGTCCCTTTACATCTATCTTGACGCTTTTTTTTCTGATGCCGAAAATTTTGCTAAGCAAACCCGTCTTTGCCAATGTATTTTCCTGCTTTAAGTGTCTATCATATAACTTTTTAGAAAAAACCATAAAAAAAGTCAAGTAACGAAACAGCTTTTACTCTTTTCACACAAATTATTCAAGGGTCACGTAACCCTCCTTTTTTAGAGGGGTGTTCTTCTAGACAATTTTCCGCCCAGATTCGATCCGCTAATCGTCCTTACCGCGCGGCCCCGGGTCTCTACATCCTGCAACATCTCCTCTCCAAGGCCCGGATGGGAAACCACTGAGCGGGGCGGCCGTTACCGTTGACACAAAGGTGCTTTAGTGATTTAAAAAGCCTGGTGGGAAATAGGAATTTCCAGGAAGGAGACCCTTTCAATGACAGAGCACCAGGAAAAGACCCTCGCGCCGGTGGGCTTTTTCGCCGGCATGCCGGAGAGCTTGCGACGAGGTCTCCAAAAAATCGCAACGGAGAAGATCTTCAGCAAGGGAGAAATGATTTTCTACGAGGGAGATGAGAGCCTGGGATTTTACCTCCTCGTCTCCGGGCTCATCAAGATCTACAAGGTCTCCCCCGAAGGCAAGGAACAGATCCTTCAGTTCATCCGGCCCAACGAAACCTTCGGGGAAGTGGTGGTCTTCTCCGGAAAATCCTTTCCCGCCAACGCCGAGGCGGTTCGTGAAAGCCGGACGCTTCACTTTCCGCGGAAGGGATTCCTCGAGTTCATCCGGAACAATCCCAACGTGGCCCTCACTATGCTCGCCATCCTCTCGGAACGACTCAGGCGATTCACGGTCCAGGTGGAGAACCTCTCGCTCAAGGAGGTGCCGGGACGCCTGGCGACCTATTTCCTCTATTTGTCCCGCCAGGAGGACAAAGGGGACGCCTTCACCCTCGAAATATCCAAAGGGCAGCTCGCCAGCCTCCTGGGAACCATCCCCGAGACGCTGTCGCGCATCCTGACGCGCATGAAGGAATACGGCATCATCGACGTGAACGGAAACCATATCCGCCTCCTCGATTTCCCCCGTCTCATTTCCCTCTCCCAGGGAGACAAGCTGGGATAGGCATGGGCCGTTTTAATACAACGCGGCCGGGCCTTTATCCGCCGGAAGATTCGTGACACGCAAAAAGAAAATCGCGCTAGTTTACCCGAATGCCATCCATAATGATCCCGCGTTCTTCCTTGACAGATGAAAATGAAATAGATACACCATAAATACACAAAAAATACGCTTCGCGACGCCAAGGGAAAGGGCATGAAGACAGCCAAGAGATTGGACGCATTCGAGGCGTATGGGGAAACGGCCATGAACGCCATCTTGGCGAAAATGAGTGAAGAGGGAAAAGATGTCATCAACCTGGGGCTCGGAAACCCGGACGTTCGGCTGACGGAAGAACAGCAGAAGGTCCTGGCCGACGCTTGCATGAATCACGATAATCACTACTACCCGAGTTTCTACTCCACGATGCAGCTCAAGGAGGCCGTTGCAGCCAAGTACCAGCGGCGCTTCGGAGCCTCCTGCGACCCGGAAACGGAGGGGCTCCCCCTCATGAGGCCCGCTCAGAGGATTTTTCATGCCCACACCTGCATGCTGGTCCCGAAGAATATCGCCTTGGTGCCCGACCCGAGCTACCTCGCGTACGAGGGCGGGGACAGGATTGCGGGCGGCGTTGTTGAGCCCGTCCCCTCCTCAGAGAAAACGGGTTCCTGCCCAATCTGGATGGCATCGACCCAGGCACGGCGCGAAAGGCGAAGATGATCTGGGTCAACTACCCCAAGAACCAACCTTCTACATCTTTCGAAGGTTCAGTAAAGTGTAACCGATTTCAAGGAATGGTGTCTGAGGGTGTTGGACGCCATCACCGTCTGGACGATCCCCGGCTCCATATATGGAAAACACGGGAAGGATACGATCGGATCATCCTGACCCACCCAGTGACCCTGCTCGAGGAGGCGATGGAAAGATTGAAGGAGTTCGTGAAAACTTGGCCGAAACACGGGCACGATCTACGAATTACGCCGAACTTGTGAACAGAAATAATGGACTTATGAATTGAGGACAAGGTGGAATCGAACCGGATTTACCAATCGATCAAGGAAAAAATCATTTGGCTTGAATACGAGCCAGAGCGTGTCCTGAACCTGAGTGAACTGGCAGAACATTGCGGGACAAGCCGGACGCCCATCAAGGAGGTCCTCATCTTCCTCCAGGCTGAGGGGTGGGTGCTGAGGACGGGCTCCCATTTCATGGTAACGCCTCTCAGCCTGAACCGAATCAGGGAAATCACGGAGATACGGGCGTCATTGGAGACCCAGGCCTATCTCTGGGCCATGCAGCGAATAAGCGTGGAGGAACTCATCGCCCTGACCCACCTGGAAAACGAGATAGCGGGAATCGAGTGCGCCATCTCCAACAAGCGCCTGATCGCGCTCGATTCAAGGCTCCACGCAATGCTATACAGGGCCTCCAGGAATGCCCAGACAGCCCGGCTGCTGGAGAACCTGTTGGCGCAATACCTGCGCTTCTGGCTCTCCATCCCCCGCGAGATCGACATCCCATCCTTTTTCGAAGAAACGAAGAGGATAATCCGGGCAGTAAAGGGGAAGGATGAAAAGGGCTTAAGAGCAGCCAGCGAAGAGCACATTCGCAAATCTTTCGAAGAAATCATGGGAACGTTCTAACAAAACAGATCAAAGGAGGAGCAAGGCATGATCGTTCGCGAAGTAAAAGATGTCCCGGCAATCGAGGTGAAGGAAATTACGCATCACGGGAAAAAGATCCCCGTCACGGGATGCAAGATCAAATGGCTGGTGGACCCTGAAACTGGGGGGAACAAATACAACCACAACTTTTCCTTCAGATATTTTGTCCTCGAACCGGGCGGAGAGATTCCCATGCACGAGCACGCCTACGAAGAGGCCGTGTTCATGTTGCAGGGCTCCCTCCTTTTTTCAACGGAGGAGGAAACCATCGAGGTGCATCCCGGGCAAGTAATCTACACCCACACCTTCGAACCCCACGCCCTGAAAAACCATACCGACACGCCGGCCATCTTCACGTGCTCCATCGACAACGTGGGATAGAGAGAAAAAAGGATTATGAATGGGATACGCATCTTCAAGGAACTTCCCAGGGATGATCCCGTGGCGAACGGAAAGGATCCGGGAGATGTCCCTTATGGCGAAATTTCAGTAAAGCGGCTCTTAGAGATCTTCCCCGCCTGGGTGGAAAGCCGGGATCGCTATACCCCCCACCAGGAATTCGTGGAGAAATTAAAGGGTACCGCCCCCGTGGCCATCAGAATATTCTTCGGCGCTTGGTGCCCGGACTGTGGCGTGATGGTTCCCCGTTTCCTTAAGATTCTCGATGCGGCGGGGCTGACAGGCCGCCTCGACGTTTCGCTCTGCGCTCTGGATCGCTTGAAAAGGTTTCCGGAAGGCCTGGTCAACCGGTACGGGATCAAGTTCGTGCCCACCTTCGTGTTCGAGCGTGTGGGGAAGGAAATCGGCCGAATCGTTGAAACGCCTTCATCTCCATCCCTTGAGGAAGACATGTGGAAAATACTAGGGGAATAACGTTGCGTGCCTTTCCAGCCACGCTCATCTAATCGATCGTATAATTTTCAGGGAAGAAGACAGGACAAGCCCGGCCTTCTCTTGACAAAATTACCCCTATATGTTGTGTTTTGCATGAAATAAATCACAACATATAGGGGTAAAAGCGATGGCGAGCCGTAAAAAGAAAGGAATTCCATCCGGACTTGAGACACCAAGGGTGAGTGACAACGCCCTGACCGTCCTGAAGCGGCGATATCTTATCAAGGATTCGGAGGGGAATCCCCTGGAAACACCGGCGGAGATGTTCTGGCGCGTGGCCCGCTTCATCGCCCAGGCGGATGGGAGATACGACGCGTCCGCCGATATCGAGGACCTGGCGCGGCGGTTCTATCAGCTCATGGCGCGTTTCGATTTCCTTCCCAATTCCCCCACGCTGATGAACGCGGGACGGGAGCTGGGTCAGTTATCCGCCTGCTTCGTGCTGCCCATCGAGGATTCCATGGAGAGTATCTTCACCACCCTGAAGCACGCG
>Ga0256833_1002221_pt1 | contig 13862 bp, 14 predicted proteins | sample 356284metaG_FD_190535 | JGI IMG/M metagenome (GOLD analysis project Ga0256833, IMG submission 190535) | Hydrothermal vent microbial communities from Mid Atlantic Ridge, Atlantic Ocean - 356-284 | ecosystem: Environmental > Aquatic > Marine > Hydrothermal vents | place: Atlantic Ocean: Mid...
CCATAAAGAAAATCCTCATAAAAGAAGGCGACACCGTAGACACAGGACAACCACTAATGGAGATAGCATGATCCCTAAATTTTCCCTATTTTTATTTTACATTTCACAATTCACCCCTAAAATCAAAAGAAGCTTAGGTATGGATACCAAAAGACATTTAAAGGTTTATTTAGTATTTATCTTGAAAATTGCATGGAGGTGCAATCCGTGAACTCTGCTGTAGTTATTTTGATAGCAGCTGCAATATATGTGGGTATGTATTTTACCTATGGAAAAGCCCTGCAGAATAAGGTTGTTAGAGCAGATTCAAACAGACCAACCCCTGCACACAAGCTCTATGACGGTGTCGACTACGTCCCTGCACACCCGATGGTTCTATACGGCCACCACTTCGCTTCCATTGCTGGCGCCGGGCCGATCGTCGGTCCTGCTGTCGCAATGGCCTGGGGATGGCTGCCAGGACTCCTGTGGGTCTGGTTTGGAAACGTATTTATCGGTGCCGTCCACGACTACCTTGCACTGATGTCCTCAGTCCGCTACGACGGTAAGTCAGTTCAGTGGATTGCAGGAAAGCTCATGAGCAGGAGAACGAGTATGGCCTTCGAGCTCTACGTATGGTTTGCACTTGTTCTCGTGGTGGCAGCTTTTGGTGCAGTCATAAGTGGAATATTCGTCAATACCCCCGGAGCCGCAACTGCATCATGGCTCTTTATGCTTGTAGCAGTAATTCTTGGTCTGCTTCTCTACAGATGGCAGATTGAATTCAAGCTTGGAACCATCATTGGCATTTTACTTTTAATAGCTGCAATATACCTAGGCTTCAAGTTCCCGTTGCATGCAAGCAAGCACACATGGCTCATCGCCCTTGGAATATACGTTATCATTGCCTCATCCCTGCCAGTCTGGATTCTTCTGCAGCCGAGGGATTACCTCAATGCATACATCCTCTGGTTCGGCCTTATCCTTGGTGGTCTGGCTTTCATAGTGGTGGGCTTTAAAGGTGGAACGTTCACTGCTCCAGCATATACCAGCTGGTCAGCTAATGTTGTTGGAGGGAAACCTTCTCCCTTCTGGCCTACAATACCACTGGTAATTGCCTGTGGATCTCTCAGTGGCTTCCATTCAATAGTTGGATCCGGGACAAGTAGTAAACAGCTTGACAATGAGCTTCATGGCCTCATGGTAGGATATGGAGGAATGTTTACCGAGGGATTCCTATCAACTATCGTCATTGCATCGATATCAGTTTATGGTCTTCAAGTCTTCCAGAGCCTTAAAATCCCGGTTAATGTCGCTAGCTGGGGAACCCAGTATGCAATTCAGGTTGTTAAACATGGAATAAAGGTCGGAATTTTCGCAAAAAGTTATGCTCTTGGTGTTCATAATGCATTTGGCTTCTCAACAGAGGGGGCTGCGCTCTTTGCAAGCCTGTGGGTTGCAGCATTTGCACTGACGACTCTCGATACTGCCACAAGGCTTGGTAGATTCGCCTGGCAGGAAATCATAGAAATGATTAGCGGGCCTGATGTTCTTAAGAACAAGTGGATCGCTTCGATAATCCTTGTGGTCTTTGGAATTTACATGGCATGGGGAGGAAACTGGCTCATAATATGGCCTGCATTCAGCGGCATGAACCAGATGCTTGCGAGCATTGCTCTAATGACGGCTTCACTCTGGGTTGCCAAGGTACAGCGGCCTGCAGGAGCCTGGAAGTGGGCTGTTGTGATTCCCGCACTTTTCCTCTGGATTACCGTTACGGCAGCACTGGTGTGGTTCCTCGTCGTCATCAGACCGGGCTTCTGGGTTAGCCTCATCACAATCGTCGGCCTGCTCCTCAACCTGCTGCTGGTCTTTGACTGGTATGAAGCATGGAGGAAGCCGGCTGAGGAATACGCGGCCGCATGAACTCTTTTATTTTTCATTTATTGTTTTAAGGAGGGCATCATGTTGGATACAAAGGAGCTTCTCAGGATGGCATCACTACCTTTGAGGTTTCTGGCCGAATTCCATAGGGGATTCAGGCTGAACTATGTGAGGGGACTCCAGTGGGAAGAGGAGGAGCTGGAAAATATCCTCGCTCTGGTGCTCTTCGGGAGCTATATCGGCCTTCCACACCCGCCCGGTGGAGCTCATCTACCGCCTGCTCCCCCATATGCTCAGGGAGATATATGTAATGCAGGAGAAGAGCCTCGAAAGACCCGGGATAAAAACCGGCTGGATAGGAGTTTAGGGTAGGAGGTTAAACAATGGGCAGGAAGATTATAGATGATGTCAGGGCATTCCTCACAGGTTTTGCCGGATCATTCAGACAGCAGTCGACGGAGTACATAGAGTTTGAGCTCAGGGAACTGGAGAATGTCTTTACGCTGACTCTCATGGGGGCGTTTATAGGCATTCCCTCCCCCCCGACGACGCTCGTGATGAGACTGATGCCACATATGGTGAGGGAGATTCACGTAATGCAGCAGAGAGCTGTTGACCTTGATGATGTGTTTGCTGAAGTTGCAGGAATGTTTGATATAGATTGAGGTGAGAGCATGAGGGAGTACCTGCTTCCAAAGGAAGAATTCAGGACGGTGTTCGTCATCGGAAAAGGGGGCGTCGGGAAGACCACAACCAGCGCCGCTTTAGCTGTAGCCCTCGCAAAAAAAGGGTACAGGACGCTCATTGTCTCACTCGACCCGGCACACAACCTCGGTGATGTTTTCATGGTGAAGCTCACGGACAAACCCAAAAAGCTGGCAGAGAACCTCTACGCCAGCGAACTTGACATGGAGAAGCTCATAAAAGGGTATCTCAAGCACCTCGAAAAGAACCTCAAAAACATGTACCGCTACCTGACTGTCATAAATCTTGAGAAGTACTTTGAGGTGCTGAGCTATTCGCCGGGCATTGAGGAATATGCGACGCTTGAGGCTGTGAGGGAGATACTCGTCAGCGGAAACGAGTGGGATGTCATAGTCTTCGACACACCCCCTACAGGTTTAACGCTCCGCGTTTTAGCACTTCCAAGAATTTCGCTCATATGGGCCGACAGGCTCATTGAGATACGGCGTAAAATCCTTGAAAGGAGGAGGGCTATAGCGAAGATACAGGGCGAGCAGAAATTCGTGGTTGGTGGAGAAGAAATAACACTCGCAAAGGAGGAGGAAGAAGACGCCGTCATGAAGGAGCTCAAAGCATACCGCTCAGAGGTGGAGTTCGTTGAGAGGGTTATCACAGACCCCGACAGGACGAGCGTTGTGGCCGTCATGAACCCGGAGATGCTTCCGCTCTATGAGACAGAGAGGGCATACGAGAGCCTGAAAAAGTTCGGAATTCCCTTCAACCTCGTTGTCGTGAACAAAGTCATAACACTGGAGAAGGACATCCCCGAGCTCAGAGTAAAGCTCGATGCCCAGAAGAAAGTCCTTTCCGGGATAGAGAAGAGGTTCAGGGGTATAGACATAATCAGGATACCGATGTTTGCCGAAGAGCCAAGGGGACTGGAATGGCTTGAAAAGCTCGGAGGCAGCGTGCTTGAGGGCTGAAGAGATACTGAACCTGCTTAGAAACGTCAGGAATCCCTTCACAGGTATGGACATAGTGAGCGAGGGTCTCGTTACAAAAGTCGTCGTTGAGGAGGAAAGAACCATCATCTACGTCGCCTTTGCACGGAACACCCCGCCACAGCCCTTTGCCATGGCAGTAAACTGGCCGGTTCAGGCAAAGATTATCAGGGAGATGGCAAAGGTTTTAGAGGGTAAACTCGGATACTTTGAGGTGATCGATGACATGACATTGCAGCGGTATTATCCGTTTGAGGAGGTTTGATAATGGAGATAACGGCAGGATTGATACTCGCAATAATGGTCTTAGCTGCGGTTTCCTCCATCCAGTTTTATAAGGGGAGAAAGCTGAACCTCCAGCTCATGCAGCACTACCTGCGCTCGATTGAGGACGTGGTAAAGCCGGAGGACAAGGAATACGTCTGGCTTGGAGGCTACATCGGCTTCAGGGCATATTACAAGGTCAGCAGGGACAACATCAGAAAGTTTGAATACACGCTCACACTTCTCCCGAGGCAGAGCATCCTCTACTTCCCAGTATCCCTGCTCACCAGCAGGCACGACAAGCTCTACATAGTCGTGAGGCCCTTCAACCAGATAAAGAGGGAGGCACACCTGATTCAGAAGGGCTACTACAGGATAAAGCCGAGGATTGAAAACGAGGAGCTCCTGCAGAGGGAGATTATTGAGATAGATGGGAAGAAGTATGAAGCCCTGTATGAAAAGAGGAGGGACATCGAAAGGCTCAGGTATCTCGTTGAGAGCCTGTCAAAGCCCCATAACGTCAAGCACGTCTCGCTAACACCCGATACCAATGTCTTCTATGTCCTCATGAAGCCGGAGCCCGATACGATAGAGGGGGACATATCGAAAATCGTGCGCTTTGTCAATGAAAAGCTCAGGGAGAGCCCGTTTTCGTCTTAATCACTGGCTTCTTCTCCAAAAGTTTTATTTTATTAAACCCGGAAGCATACTTGGTGATACCTCTGGTAAGTATACGCCTCAAAGTCGGACCAAAGGGGCAGATAGTCATCCCCAAGGTCTTCCGTGAAGCCTACGGTATAAAGGAGGGTGGGGAGGTTATAGTTGAACCCACTGACAAAGGGCTGATTCGCCCGTCGGATGCCCTCCATGTGGCGGTGATAGAGAACAACGGCCTCCAGGCCATAGTCAGCGAGGATGAAGACTTCGACGTTCTTCCACTGAAAAGGCTCTGGATTAGTGGTTGAGATGCTCTACAAAGCCAGGTTCGGCGAGCCAAAGCTCGGCTGGGTCGTTCTGGTTCACGGCTTAGGAGAGCACAGCGGCAGATATGGGAAGCTCATCTCAATGCTGAATGATGCGGGCTTTGCGGTCTACACCTTCGACTGGCCGGGCCACGGGAGGAGCGGCGGAAAGAGGGGACACACAAACGTGGAGGAAGCCATGGAGATAATTGACGGTATAATCGATGAGATTGGGGAGAAGCCCTTCCTCTTCGGTCACAGCCTCGGCGGACTGACGGTTATCAGGTATGCGGAGACGAGACCCGGGAGAATTCGGGGGGTGGTGGCTTCCTCACCGGCGCTGATAAAGAGCCCAAAAACACCGGGCTTCATGGTTGTTTTGGCAAAAATCCTCGGAAGAATCGCGCCGGGAATAACCATGTCCAACGGATTGAAGCCGGAACTGTTGTCAAGGAACCCTGCAGCCGTGGAGGAGTATATAAATGATCCCCTCGTCCACGACAGAATTTCAGCGGCTCTTGGAAGGAGCATTTTTGAGAACATGGAAAGGGCCCACAGGGAGGCGGGGAGGATAGCGGTCCCTGTGCTGATTCTGGTGGGTACAGGCGACCTCATAACCCCTCCCGAGGGGGCAAGAAGGCTCTTTGAAAAGCTGAAGGTTGAGGATAAGACCCTGAAGGAATTCGAGGGAGCATATCATGAGATTTTTGAAGACCCGGAGTGGGGAGAGGAGTTCCACAGGGTGATAGTTGAGTGGACCACAGGGAGGGGATGAGAGGAACGTGAGGAAACTGGTTGTAGAACCTTTGGAAACAAAATTCATCAGCAGATTGGCTATATTTTTCCTGCTGTTCTTTGTTGCGGTCACCGTTTCTACCCTGCTCCGGATGGCGGGGAATGCCTCGGGAGCAGCTCTGCTGGGCATCATGATGTATCTGATATTTGCTTCGGTGATTGGGGCTCTTCTGCTGTTTTCGCTCAGAAGGCTCAGGGCAAGGGAGAAAGCGGCGGCGATGCTGGCATCCTCCTCCGGGATAGAAAATGGCACGATTACATTCCCAGAAGAGCTTGAGTTTGAGTACGGCAGGCTTATTCTGGGGGAACGCCCTGCAAAGGAATTCAGAGCGGAGGGTAAAGGGAAAGGCAGAAGCATCCCCTTCATGAACGGAGAGTTCAGGCTTTTGATAACCCCTGAGGGAGAAGGCTTTGCAAGCTTCCCCGCCGTGAAGATACTGAGCAGGCCTTACGAGGGGGTTATGCTGCTCTTTATGACCAGCGAGGGCAGGGTCGTCTGCAGAAAATCCCTCAGCATCCCAACATCCGAGGGCTCCCTCCATCTGGATCTGGAAGGGATGGGAAGGACACTCAGGGGAAGGATATACTCAACCCCGGAAAAAACGGAAAAGATAAGGGTTCTTCTGGGGATTCCGGAATGGGGAGGGATGGAGGTCAGGGTTGCAGGAGGTGCCATAAGGGAGTTCCGGTACAGCATGCTTCCAGATGAGAAGACCGTAATCTACGCCCCATACGGGGCGCTGAGTTTGAGCGGGATAGCCAGAAAACTTGAAAGAAAGGGAGTCGTGCTCGGCCATGGGGAGTTTCTGATAAGGTTCACAGTTGAAGGACATCTCAAAAAGAGATATTCAAGCAGGGAAAGCTTTAAAGTCCTTATGGGGGAAAACGAATGGGGGATTTGATGCTGATCAATACATTCCCCGACTTCATCGAACGCTGGGACGGGAGCGCCGCTTCATGGATGGAATACATCCAGCGGCACCCGGAGCTCTTTGAGAAGATTAAGTGGGATTATGAGCGGTACAAAATGGACTGGAGGGAATACCTGAAGCTTCTCACAAAGAGAAGCACCGATGAGCTTAAGCTTGCGTATGAAACTCTGCTGAAGGTTCTCCCGGAGGTGGAGAGGAAGATTAGGGCACGCTTTGACATCAAAGACTACAATATTGTAATCTACGTTGGCCTTGAGAACGGAGCCGGATGGGTAACCGAATTCATGGGGAAGCCCTCAATTCTTTTCGGCCTTGAAGCTATTGCAGAGCTTAAATGGTATGACAGGCTTGAAGGGCTGATTGCCCATGAGTTTGGACATCTGGTTCACTGGCTTTTACGAGGGGAGGACATAGAGAAACTTGAGGATGAGGGGATGATGTGGCTCTACACGGAAGGATTTGCCCAGAGGATTGAGGATATAGTAGCAGGTAGACCCTGGGAGGTCGAGAGTGAAGGATGGTTTGAATGGTGTGAAGAAAATGAAAAGCTCCTTAAAGAAGAGTTCTTGAGGAGGGTTAAAAAGGGAGAAGCTTTGAATCCATTCTTTGGCTCATGGTATCAGCTCTTTGGAAAGCAGTTCCTCGGATATTATCTCGGCTACAGGTTCATTTTAAGTCTTGAGGAAAGGCTCCAGCTTAAAGAAATCGCAAAGCTGGAAAAAGAAAGGATTAAGGAGGAAATCCTGAGGTTCCTTGAGTCATGACCTCCTCCTCAGGAGCAGCGGAATCAGGGCAAAGAGAACCAGAGTTCCAGGCCCACATATCCCCCTCTTTTCCGCCGATGTGGAGGATGACACCTCTCCCGTTATCCCGGTGGTGCTGCACTTCCCCATGTTTGCCTTTATCAGACCCTCTGTCCAGTTGAGCCATGCATAGACGTGTCTGTCGTAGATGAACTCCGCCCAGTAGAAGTCGCTGTCCAGAGCCTGGGAGAGACCGTAGAGGGCCTTTCTGTAGACCGCATCATCGCCGCATTTCTTCCTGTACTCCTGAATCAGAGAGTAGGCCTCCTCATCCTTTTTCCACATGGGCTGCTGCTTCGACCTCTTCTCGGTCGTCCACTTGTCCCACGAGCACAGCCACGATGTGGAAAGAGGTTTAACCTCCCTGTAGGGCTTCAGGATTTTGGTTACCTCTTCAAAGGTGGCGGTTTTTATCAGTCCCCTTTCCTGAGCCTCGCTCAGATACTGAAGCAGGAACTCGAAGTATCTCGCCGTCAGCCCGGGATTGTTTGAGAATATTATCCAGTTTTCGCCGTCAGCCGCTATCGTAACGACCTCGGCATCCGGATCTCTGTTCCTCACCGCCAGAATTTCCTCCACAATCTTCTTTGCTTTCTCCCTCGCTTCCTCCTCGCTCCGGAAGTTGTTGTTGAATGCAAAATCGTCGCTTATGGTGTGATCCCTGAAAAGAACCAGCAGGGAGGAGTTCTGAATCCCGTATAGGTGGTAGGGGGAGTAGGGATAGATGGTGTTAAGATGGCAGCGGTCATCGAGGGCAAAATGCGTTATGCTGTGGTTCTCCAGCAGGGGAACGAGCTTCATGCTGAAGGCCATCTCCGGGAGCCACATGCCCGTGGCATTTACCCCCATTACCTCCTCGGTTGTTCTCTTTCCGAGTGACAGCTCATAGTTCAGCAGGTCGAACCAGCCGTACTTCTCCGCTATGTAGCCGCTTATCGGGTGGGCGAAGTAGCTGGTGAGGATTTCGATCTGCCCCCTCCCGTAGAGTTTCCTGTAAAGTCCCATCGTTTCGCGCACCATTTTGGCCTCAGGGCTCGTCGAGTTGAAGCACTGATATCGGGGATAGCTCTGGCACCACCGGGAGTAGCTCAGGTTCCACTGCCAGAGCAGGGAAGGGGACAGGTGATACGTCATCTTTATCTGCGGATACTTCTGGAGAATCCAGGCGTGGAAGTAGTATGCCCCTCCCTTATAATACGGCTCAAGCTCATTTTTATATGCGTGGATAAGGCCCCATGGACCGTGGAGCGTTCCGTTGGGCCAGACGCCGGGACTCTGGTGGTTGTGCCAGATGAAGACAACGTAAAGGGGCTTCCCTCCTTTTTTAAACACGGGAATGTTCTGCTCCGCTGAAGAAAGGGGGGTTCCGTTGACCTCAAGCTCCGCCGAAATCCTGCAGCTCTCCCGGGCGGTTCCGGTTAGGGTCAGGGAGGAGGGGCGACCAAGGGGGACTTTAACCTCCCTGCTTTCCCCGCAGCTCAGTCCGGCCTTCAGTATCCCGTAGCCGCCGGAGGGTTCCCGCGGGGCGAGCCTCACCGTGACCTCAATCTTCTCACCCTCAACAGGAAAATCCGGGGTCTCAAAGGTTATTTTGTAGTTCTCCTTTGAGATATACGGCTTCAGATCATTGTAAATTTCCGGAAAAGCATTTCTAAGGTCGTCAATTTTTCCGGTGAAAATGCTGAATCTGTATGTCCTGCTCTCCCCAGGCTTCAAAACCAGAGGGGGGAATTCAGCCCTTGTCTCCATTCCCCATCCCGAACTTTCAAGCCACAGTGCTGTGGTTTCCTCTTTCGGGAATACAAGCGCAATCAGTCCCTCGCCAAAATCAACGAGACCAAAAGCTTTCAATTTTGCCCCAATTCTCACCCAGTTTTTTGACTCGATGTGGATGGAGCCGCCGGCATCGATCCATATCTGCTGCTCCCCTCCGGGGTTTCCGAGGTAGCCCGCCCATGCCAGGGCATAGCCGAGGGGAAAGCCGTCCCAGCTGACGTCACTCCTGAACGTCTCATCCCCTGTGTTCGTTAGCTTCACGCTGAGCTCTGCCCTGTTTTTATCAAGGACTTCAAAGGTCTTCTCAACCGAAATCTGACCGGCTTCTGCACTTCCGACGACCCTGCTCCCCTCCTTTTGGAGCTCATACTTCACAGTTGCTAAGGAACCGGGCCAGGGCTCGCTCAGGAGCCAGTCCCACAGAGGGTAGCTCTTCCCGAGGGCCCCTCTCTCCCCGGCGCTGATGATGTTCTTCCCGTCGACAGTCCATTCAATCAGCCGGAAGCCCACACTGGAGATTTCAAACTTCTGCTTCTGCTGGGCACCTGCATAGGGCACGAGGGAGAGCAGAAGAATCAGCACTATCACGGCAGCTTTCCTCATTGTATCACCGAAAGAGATACACAAAAGAAGTAAATAAAGGTAGCGTTTTATACTCCCCTTTTATCTTTTATCATGCTTAAAGCTCCCGTGAGATCAGATGTTCTCCTCCGAACCAATTATGTTCTCAGCGGGAGGTTGCAAAGATAAAAAAAGTTAAGGAAAATGCCAGACTTTAAGGATTCAGATATTCTCCCGCAGGTCTATGATATGCTCCAGCTCCGGGCCCGTCTTTATCAGGCCAACCGGAACGCCAACTCTCTCCTCGATCCCCTCAATGAACTCCTTTGCCCTCTCCGGCAGTTTGTCGTAGTCCGTTACGCCAAAGGCTTCTCTGTCATATTTGTCGAGCATGGTTATTGCGAGCATTGTGGCTCCGTTGACCCTGGCAGAATACCGGGCGAATTCATAGTCAAACCACCCAACCCTTCTCCTCCTGCCCGTCACCGTGCCGTACTCAACGACACCGAGCCTTTCCGCTTCCTCCAGGCTCATCTCGGTCGGGAAGGGCCCGGCACCAACCCTCGTCGGAAAGCTCTTGAAGACAACCACAACGTCATCAACCCTCGTTGGCCCGATTCCAACGTCGCTCGCCATGGCTGAAGCTGAGGTATCCTTTGAGGTTACGTAGGGATAGCTCCCGTAGTAGAGGCTCAAACCAAAGCCCTGCGTTCCTTCCACGAGAACGAGCTTCCCCTCGTCAAGGGCATCATTCACCTCCTGAGCAACGTCCGTGAGATATGGCTCAAGCTCCCTGATGTCCTTTGCCTGTCTCGCTGTTCTCATGGCCCTGTCCGCATTCGCCGGGCCGCAGCCGCTTCCGGTGGTTCCTATCTTTCCATGAAGATAGCCGTTCGTTCTGTCGAGCTCTTTGTGCTTCTCCTCGATTATCGCACACCTGTAATCTATGCCAGCCCTTTCCCTGACGTTGAACTCCCTGAGATGCTCAAGCTCGCTGAAAAACACCCCGGGGTCCACTAAAACCCCTGCACCCACAAGAAGCCGGGCGTTTCTCTGCATAAAGCCCGTTGGCAGCTGTCTGACGGCGTATTTTTTTCCGTTGATAAAAACGCTGTGTCCTGCGTTTGTTCCGACGCCGCCCCTTGCTATGACATCAGGTCTGTCGTGCAGGGCCAGATATGCGATAACAGACCCCTTACCCTCATCTCCCCACTGACCGCCGACAACAATAACGCTTGGCATGGCTCTTACCCATAGTTAAGTCAATAAGGGGTTTAAAACAGTTTCGAATTTACAAAAATCTGTCAAAATTGATCAGTGCGGCTGCAAAAGGTTAAAAATTATGATGAAACCTCAGGGTATTCCCCGGAGATTAAAAACAGGCATGAGCATTATTTATAAAACCCATAGGGCAACATCCATGGGGGATAGGAGTGATAAAAAACAAGCTCATAGTCGTTACAGGAGGAGCGGGCTTCATAGGCTCCCACATAGCCTGGAAGCTGAGCAGGGAAAACGATGTTGTTATAATCGACAACCTCTACACAGGCAAAAGGGAAAACAGCCCTCCCGGAGCGAGGTTCATACAGGCAGATATAAGGGACTACAGGGCAATCGCGGAGGTAATAAGTTCAGCGGACTACGTTTTCCATGAGGCCGCAGTTGTCAGCGTTGTTGAGAGCATAGAGAAGCCGCTTTTCACAGAGGAGGTCAACGTTCTGGGTACGCTCAACATCCTTAAAGCTCTGATGGAAGGGAGCGGAAAGCTGATTTTTGCATCATCGGCCGCAGTTTATGGTGATAATCCCAACCTGCCGCTGAAGGAGAGCGAAAAGCCGAAGCCCACCTCCCCCTACGGGGTTACCAAGGTATCATCGGAGCACTATCTCAGGGTTTTCCATGAGCTTTACGGCATTCCCACCGTCGCACTCCGTTACTTCAACGTCTTCGGACCGAGACAGGGGGCAAACCAGTATGCCGGTGTGATCAGCATCTTCATAAACAGGGCGCTGAGGAACGAGCCCCTTGTAATCTTCGGGGACGGAAAGCAGACGAGGGACTTCATATACGTGAAGGACGTTGTTAGGGCAAACATCCTCGCGGCGGAAAGCAGGAGGGCTGAAGGAAGAGTGTTCAATGTTGCCCGGGGAGAGAGAACGACGATTCTTGAGCTGGCCATGAAAATCATCGAGATAACAGGTGCAAACACCTCGATAATCTTTGACAAGCCGCGGCCCGGCGATATAAAGCACAGTCAGGCTGATATAGAGGAAATAAAGAGGCTCGGATTCAAGCCGGAGTGGAGCATAGAGGAGGGGCTGAAGAAAACTGTTGAGTGGTACAGGAAAACCGGAAAATCCTGACTTCCTCCCCGCCCTGAAAGGCTGAGGTTCCAACGGTTTAACCCCTCGCCATTGGCGGTTCGGTTTGTGGGCCCCCGTCGCCGGTTTCGGTTCAGCCCGCAGGCCGGATCTCCGGCCCGTTACCCCTTACATGGGGTTATCGTCTCAAAGCCCCCCTCCCAAACTCCAACTGCCCGGAGGACGCCTTCCGGCGCCCGTTTTGGGACACGATGAAAGCCCTCTAAGAGGACTCTTTCAGAATCCTTACCACTCCAAAACTTAAAAGGCTTTCGGTGATTTGAAAGGCAGACTCAAAAATATCACATCCCCCGAGGATTTCAAAAGAAAATGTAAAATAAAGGGGTTTCATATTAACCCGCTATTTTTTAACTTTAAAGCTCATTGCCTCCTGCTGCTGGATTTTCTGGGCCTCAACAGCGAGTTCCTGAAGCCTTCCTTCAAGCTGTTTGAGAGAGCTCTGGGTCTTTGCTATTGCCTCATCATACTCCTTTATCCTTGCCTCAAGGTATTCAACCGCTTCATCGAGGCTCTTCTCCACAGCGTAGCCCGCCCCTATGCTAACTATGGCATTCTCCTTATCCACAATAACGCCCCTGAGAAAAGAGCCTGCCCCTATCGGAACCAGAATCTCCGGCTTTTCATAATCTATCTTTTTGAGCTCTTCAAGCGTCTCCTTAACAGCCTGGAACTCGTTCCTCCCCATCGTGAGCAGCTCAAGGTTCTGGGCCAGGAGCTGGGCCTGGGCCTGCAACAGCTGATACTCATAAGCGAGCTTCTCCAGCTTCTCCTGATTCGCCGCCATTCACATCACCAGAAGGAGTTGGACGGGAACCTTTTAAGGTTTGGCATTCGGGAGGATGGAAACGGAAAGGGAAGGCATCATCCGAGTATCTCCTCCCTGACCCTCTCCGCTATCTCCCTCATCGCTTCAGCCGCCTTTGAGTCTGGAAATGCCTCGACGAAGGGCCTTAGCGTGCTCATGCTCCTCGGAATAGCCCTGTCGTAGGGTATCTCACCGAGTATCGGGATTCCCTCGCTCTCGGCCCACTCCCTCAGAGCGGTAAAGCCGGGGTTGAAGTTAGCCTTGTTGATGATAAGGTAAGCCGGCTGCCTGAAGTGCTGGACAACCTTATAGGCCCTTTGCACGTCGCTCAGCGAGGCAGGCGTCGGCTCCGCAACCAGTATCGTCAAATCGGCACCACCGATGCTCGCTATGACCTGGCAGCCTATGCCAGCTGCACTGTCCACTATCATGTGCTCAAGACTGAGCTCGCCCATGAGCCTCTTCGCCCACTCCTTCTCCTCGGTGACCAGCTTTCCGCTGTTGGGCCTTCCGACGTCGAGCTGGGCCGAAACCAGCGGGAAGCCGTATTTCGTGGTGGCCTTCCTCACCACGCCAGAGCGGACTTCCTCCAGTGTTATCGTCCCCGGGACCGGACAGACGAGGCCGCAGACGTTGCAGCCCTCGCAGGTCAGCTCGCTAACAACGTAGTCACCGTCAATGAACTTTATGCAGTCGTAGGGGCATCTCTCCATGCATATGCCGCACCTTATACAGCTCTCCGCCTTTATCCTTGCCACCTTTGCCCCTATCAGCTCCCTCTCCTCTTCCCAGCGCTCAACACCCAGGAGAAGGCCGAGGTTCGGCGCGTCTGCATCCGCATCCACCGCTACGAGCCTGTATTCGTCCTTCAGAAGGTAAAGGAGCGAGGCAGCAACCGTGCTCTTCCCAACGCCGCCCTTACCGCTCGCTATAGCTATCTGCATCACTCATCACCCCCGAGGAACTCAACCACATTCTTGGCTATCTCCCTGAAGAGCCCCGCCTCGGGATAGTTCGTCAGAACTATAGGCTTAC
>Ga0256833_1002223_pt1 | contig 13860 bp, 15 predicted proteins | sample 356284metaG_FD_190535 | JGI IMG/M metagenome (GOLD analysis project Ga0256833, IMG submission 190535) | Hydrothermal vent microbial communities from Mid Atlantic Ridge, Atlantic Ocean - 356-284 | ecosystem: Environmental > Aquatic > Marine > Hydrothermal vents | place: Atlantic Ocean: Mid...
TAAAAACAAAAATCAGAATAAGAAACAAAATAAAGACCAAAAGAACAAGGATAAAAATAAGCAAAACAAAGACCAAAACAAGAATAAAAAAGATAATAAAAATAATAAAAATAAAAATAAAAAAGATAATAAAGGAGATAAAAAGAAAGATAATAAACAGCAACAAAATAAGCAGCAACAGCAAAATAAACAAGGAAAAGGAGATAAGAAAAAACAAGAGAAAAAGCAAGGACAAAAACCTAAAAGCAAATTATCTCCACAACAAATAAAACAATTGCTTGTAGGATTAAAAAACAAAGAAAAGAAAACTCAAAAGAAAATCGCTGTTAAGAAAATGAAAGGAAGTGGAAAACGTAAAAAAACCGATAAGGATTGGTAGAGTTTAATCGATGTTTAGCAGCGTCGGCGTCGCTTTGAGCGACGCCGACGCTTTATATTGCCGTAGAAACACGGCGTATCAATTTTTTATGTATTTTTGAAAAACAAAAGATTTTAATGCAATGGAACAAATAAAAATGTTAGAAGAAATAAACCGAAAAACCATAAAAAACACTTTGCTGGAAACCTTGGAAATAAAATTTACTTCGATTGGAGATAAAACCTTAACTGCACAAATGCCTGTAAACTCAAAAGTGCATCAACCGATGGGTTTGTTACACGGTGGAGCAACGGCAGCTTTGGCGGAAACGGTTGGAAGCACGGCTTCGTATATTTTTTTAAATCGTGATGATGTGGACGTTAGAGGAATTGAACTTTCAATCAATCATTTAAGAAGCAAAAAAGAAGGAACTATATTTGCTACGGCAAAACCTATACATCTGGGAAAAACAACACATCTATGGGAGATCATTATTAAAGATGAAGCGGACCAATTGATAGCTCACTCCAAATTGACAAATATTGTGTTGCCAAAGAAAAGATGATTATGAAACTTTCGGAACAGGTTGATTTTTCCAAAGCATTTGTTGTATATAAACTTCCAAATACTTCAATTGTCAGAATTATACATCAAACGGATAATAAACTTTATGAAGATTGGTTTTTAGAAACCCCCGGATTTTATTTTTATCCTTATGACGTTAAGGAGAACAAACCGATAGTTTTTCCTCTGAATCAATCCAAATCACAAGAATTTTTATTAAATTCCATTATTGCGTTTAAAAATAAAAATTTATCCTACGAAATCATTAATCGTGAGCAATTAAAAAAAGAACATATTTTTAAGGTAGAACAAGCTATTGATATTATCAAAAAAGAAAAATCTTTACAAAAGTTGGTTATTTCATCTAAAATTGAAATCGACACAAAAAATTTTAATTGGGAAAACTCCTTAATAAATTTGATGCACAATTATGATAATGCTTTGGTTTGGCTTTGGCATCATCCGTCAGTCGGTACTTGGATGGGGGCAACTCCGGAGCTTTTGGGAGCTTATGAAAAAAATATATTCAAAACTGTTTCATTGGCAGGAACTTTACCTGTAAAACAAAATGAACCTTTGATTTGGTCAACAAAAGAAATACAAGAACAAGCATTGGTAACCGAATATATTGAAAAAAAATTAAAAGCTTATGCGCATGATTATAAAATAAGTCAACCGCAAACGGTTTTTCAAGGAAAAATAGCTCATATTCAAAGCAAGTTTTCTTCGAAAATTTTAAAGGACACTTTAAATAAATTGATTTTAGAATTACATCCTACACCAGCTGTTTGTGGTTTACCGGCAGATAAAGCCCAAAAATATATTACACAAATTGAAAAATATAATCGAAAATATTATACAGGATTTTTAGGTTTATTTCATCCCGAGAAATCTTATCTATATGTCAATCTCCGAAGTATGGAAATTCAAGATTCCAATAAAATTAGTATTTATGCCGGGGGCGGAATCTTGGAAAACAGTAAACCGGATAAAGAATGGCACGAAATTAGTTATAAATCACAAATATTAATTTCCTGTTTGAGTGAATAAAACAAATAATTTATTATTTTTGTTAAAAAATTTATATAAACATTGAAAATAAAATCAACATACTTAAAATTTAATAATTTTTTACAAAAAATAGTTACTTATTCATCCCCTCGCTGGGTCGTGCTTTTGATAGATATATTTTTGGTAATCAATTCCTTTATATTGTCGTATCTTATACGATTTAATTTTGAATTTAAATTTGGAAGTCATGATATACATTATCAAATTCCGTTAATAGCATTTCTTGCGTTTATTAGTTTTTTAATTACAGGTTCATATAAAGGTATTATTAGACATACGGGTATAAAAGACGCCGAAAATGTAAGTATCGCTACTTTTATTATGACTTTTTTTTCACTTTTAATTGTTTTCATTAGTAGAAAAATTCCCGGTTATGATAGATTTAATATACCATTGTCCGTGGTAGGTTTTAACTTTTTTGTAAGTACTTTTTTGTTAATCGGGAGCAGGGTTTTTTATAAAAGTATTTATTATTACTTAATATTTAATTCTAAACACTCAAAAAATGCATTAATTTATGGAGCCAATAGTGGGGCTACGACTTATGATATTTTAATTTCTGATAGGGATAATTCTTATAATATTATAGGTTTTGTAGATGATAGAAAACAATTTATTCATAAAAAGATCCATCGGAAAAATGTTTATTCACTTGATGAAATCGATTCGGAATTTGTAAAATATAATAAGATTGAAGAAATTATTATTAGTAAACCGGAAGCATCTCCTTTGGAATTGTTGGATTTAGCGAACAAATTCATAGATATAGGATTGAAAGTAAAAACAGTTCCGCATATTGATAAATGGACACAAGGGGCTTTCAAAACCAATGAAATTAAAGATGTAAATATTGAGGAATTACTCAACAGAATTCCTATAAAAATTGATAATCCAAAAATAAAAAAAGAACTTAAAAACAAAACTGTACTAATTACAGGTGCGGCAGGTTCCATAGGTTCTGAATTGGCTAATCAAATTGCTCAATATAACCCTGAGAAACTTATTTTATTGGATCAATCCGAATCTCCCTTGTATGATTTGCAGCAAGATTTTATTAGAAAGAAATTTATAGGAGATTTTAAGTTTATTGTAGCAGATATTACGGATAGATATAAAATCGAAGAATATTTTGATAAATATCGTCCGGATATGGTTTTTCATGCAGCTGCCTACAAACATGTGCCACTTATGGAAGAAAATCCTTATGAGGCGGTAAAGGTCAATGTTTTGGGAAGTATAAATATAATGAAGCTGGCTGTAAAGTATAAAGCGGAAAAATTTGTAATGGTATCCACGGATAAAGCGGTTAATCCGACTAATGTTATGGGTGCAACCAAAAGAGCGGCTGAAATTTATGCATCTTGTATTCAGAAAAAATATTTGGAAACAAGTTTTATCACTACACGTTTTGGCAATGTTTTGGGATCTAACGGTTCGGTTATCCCATTATTTAAGAAACAGATCCAATCAGGAGGTCCATTAACCGTTACTCATAAGGAAATAAAGAGATTTTTTATGACTATACCCGAAGCTTGTCAATTGGTTTTGGAAGCCGGATGTATGGGAAACGGAGGAGAGATTTTCGTCTTTGATATGGGAGAACCGGTTAAAATATATGACTTGGCAATAAAAATGATACATCTATCCGGCAAATCTTTCCCAGATGAAATTGATATTAAAATTACCGGTTTACGCCCGGGAGAAAAACTTTTTGAAGAAACCCTGGGTAAAGAAGAATCCGATTTACCGACTTATCATGAAAAAATCAAAATAGCCAATATTCCAAATCCCGAATGCAAAAAAGTAGATGAACTAATTAATAAATTTTCTTTAATTCATCAAATGAATCCAATTGAAATTGTATCTTTGTTAAAAGAATTGATTCCTGAATATAAATCAAACAATTCTATTTATGAAAAACTAGATATGAAACAAAATTACAATTAAAATTATGGAAAATAAAAAACAACTCAACAGTATTATTTTGAATTTTTCGGCACTTTATGCCATCGTTGCGATATTATTTTTTGCTTTTACCCCCAAAACAGCTGAACCTAATACTACAACTTCTATTTTGAGTTTTTTAGGTTTAATGCTATTTATCAGTATTCCAATAGTAGCCGTTAGAACTTATGTAAAACAAGGCGGTGAAATCAGTTTGGGAAAATCTATTAAAATTGGATTATTAATCGGTTTGCTGGGAGGGATAGTTACTGCAATTTATTCTGCTCTTTATTATGCCTATATAAATCCGCAAGCAATTGATCAGGCGCTCGAAATTTCTAGAAGTATCTTAGAAAAACAGGGTTCCTACAATGAAGAAATGATTGAAAAACAAATGGAGATTACCCGTAAATTTTTTATTCCGTTTAGTCTTTTCGGGCAGATATTTGTAGGTTTACTCTATGGTTTAATAGGGGGGCTAATAGCCGGTTTCTTTTTTAAGCCCAAAAACCAAATGTATCAATAGATATGAATATTTCGGTAGTTATTCCGTTATTAAATGAAGAAGAATCTTTACCGGAATTATACCGGTGGATTACCGCTGTAATGAAAGAAAATTCATTTAGTTATGAAATAATTTTTATAGATGACGGAAGCGCGGATAATTCCTGGCAAATTATAACTGATCTTGCCAAACAAGACTCAAATGTAAAAGGGATTAAATTCAGAGCGAATTACGGAAAATCACAAGCTTTACATGCGGGTTTTAAAAGAGCGGAGGGTGATGTAATCATTACTATGGATGCAGATTTGCAAGACAATCCCGAAGAAATCCCCGAACTTTATAAAATGATTATTGACGAGGATTATGATTTGGTTTCCGGTTGGAAAAAAAAGCGTTACGATTCCAAAATAAAGAAAAACATACCTTCAAAACTATTTAATTGGGCGGCAAGAAAAGTTTCGGGTTTGCCACTTCATGATTTTAACTGCGGATTGAAAGCCTACAAAAAAGAAGTCGTAGAAAATATTAATGTTTATGGCGAGATGCACCGGTATATTCCGTTTTTGGCTAAAAATGCCGGATTTTCAAAAATAGGAGAAAAAGTAGTTAAGCATCAAGCTCGAAAATATGGACAAACCAAATTTGGTTCCGATAGATTTATCAAAGGTGTTTTGGATTTGATTACGCTTTGGTTTTTAACACGATTTGCCAAACGTCCTATGCATTTGTTCGGTGCTTTGGGAATTTTGATGTTTATAATTGGAGGACTGGCTGCCGCCGGAATATTGTTGGTTAAGGCATATAAACTTTATTACAATATTCCTACACATTTGGTTACGGATCGCCCTTGGTTTTATATTGCTTTGGCCGCTATGATTTTGGGAAGTCAGTTTTTTTTGGCTGGTTTTCTCGGAGAAATGCTCATTAGTCAAAATAAAGAAGTAAAGCGTTATAATATAGAACAACAAACAAAATAGATTTATTTTTTTAAACTTTTGTATAATTTAATAAAATATCCCTATTTTTTAATTTTATGACATTCAATAGCTCTTTATATTCAAATTTTTTTATTTTTGTTACGCATTAAAAAATAAATATTATGGCATTTGATATCGATATGATAAAAGGGGTTTACAAGATTTTACCCGAGCGTGTAGAGAAAGCAAGAAAAATCTTAAAACGTCCTATGACTTTTTCTGAAAAAATTCTATATTCTCATCTTTGGGAAGGTGAACCTACAAGAGAATTTCAAAGAGCAAAAGATTATGTAGAATTTAAAGTTGATCGTGTTGCAATGCAAGATGCAACGGCACAAATGGCAATTTTGCAATTTATGCAAGCCGGTAAAGAAAAAGTTGCCGTTCCTTCTACTGTACATTTGGACCACTTGATTCAAGCATACCAAGGAGTAAGTAAAGATTTACAAGAAGCAATTAACAAAAACAATGAAGTTTATAATTTTTTGGAATCTGCTTCAAAAAAATATGGAATTGGTTTTTGGAAACCCGGAGCGGGAATTATACACCAAGTGGTTTTGGAAAATTATGCTTTTCCCGGGGGTTTGATGATTGGAACTGATTCTCATACGGTGAATGCCGGCGGATTGGGAATGGTAGCCATTGGAGTAGGAGGAGCTGATGCTGTGGATGTAATGGCAGGAATGCCTTGGGAATTGAAATGGCCTAAATTGATAGGCGTAAAATTGACAGGAAAATTAAGCGGTTGGGCTGCGCCTAAAGATATCATTTTAAAAGTAGCCGGTATCTTAACCGTTAAAGGTGGAACAGGAGCTATTATAGAGTATTTCGGCGAAGGAGCGGAATCTATTTCAGCTACCGGAAAAGGAACCATTTGTAATATGGGAGCAGAAGTTGGAGCAACCAATTCCAATTTTGCCTATGATCAGGCAATGGAGAGATATTTACGTGCAACAGGCCGTGATGATGTAGCCGATGCTGCCAATGAAATCAAGGATTTCTTGCGCTCTGACCCTGAAGTTTATGAAAATCCCGAAAAATTCTATGATCAAGTAATAGAAATAAATTTGAGTGAATTGGAACCTTATCTTAATGGACCTTTTACACCTGATAGAGATACACCGGTTTCAAAAATGAAAGAAGTAGCCAAAGCAAACGATTGGCCTTTAAAAGTTGAATGGGGACTGATAGGTTCTTGTACCAATTCATCTTATGAAGATTTATCCCGTGCTGCTTCAGTAGCGCGTCAAGTTTTGGAAAAAGGAATTAAACCCAAAGCACAAATCGGTATTAATCCCGGTTCGGAACAAGTGCGTTATACTGCTGAAAGAGATGGCATTTTGGAAGTATTCGAAAAATTAGGAGCTACTATTTTTACCAATGCTTGCGGACCTTGTATCGGACAATGGCGTAGAGATGATATCGAGGGAAATCCTAAAAATACAATTGTTCATTCATTCAACCGTAACTTTGCCAAACGTGCCGATGGTAATCCGAATACACACGCATTTGTAGCATCGCCCGAAATGGTGATGGCTACCGCAATTTCAGGACGTTTGGATTTTAATCCCGAAACTGATGATATAGACGGATTCAAATTTGAAGATCCCAGTGGTTGGGAATTGCCACCACAGGGTTTTGAAGTGGATGATCCGGGATATATTCCACCTGTTGAAGATGGTTCGAATATAGAAGTGGTTGTAAAACCTGATTCTGAACGTTTGCAATTGTTGACTCCATTTCCTGCGTGGAATGGCGACAATATTTATGATGCACCTTTGTTGATTAAAGTTGTTGGAAAATGTACCACCGACCATATTTCTATGGCAGGTCCTTGGTTGAGATATCGTGGACATTTGGATAATATTTCCAACAATTTATTGTTAGGAGGCATAAATGCTTTTACGGGAAAAGCCGGTGAAACGAAGAACCCTATAACAGGTGAATATGAACCGGTTCCCAAGGTGGCAAGAGATATCAAAGAAGCCAAATTGCAAAGTGTGATTGTTGGTGACCATAACTACGGCGAAGGTTCGTCAAGGGAACACGCCGCAATGGAACCTCGTCATTTGGGGGTAATTGCCGTTTTGGTAAAATCATTTGCCAGAATACACGAAACCAATTTGAAAAAGCAAGGAATGTTGGCACTAACTTTTGCCGATGAAGCGGATTATGATAAAATTCAAGAGGATGACCGTTTTAATTTTGTAGATCTAAATGAATTTGCCCCCGGAAAACCTTTGACTATTGAGATTGAACATCCTGATAAATCCATTGATATCATTACAGCCAATCATACTTATAATGCACAACAAATCGAATGGTTTAAAGCAGGTAGTGCCTTGAATTATTTGAGGAACAGTAATTTATAATTTTTATAGATATAATTAAACAAAAAACAGTCTGTATTTACAGACTGTTTTTTGTTCTGGATAAGTATTATCACAAAATAAATTATTATTTTTGGACTAAAATATTTCATATGCAAAGACTTGTTTTACTTACATTTTTATTGGGGGTAATTTTGTTTTCTTGTTCTAATCTTAAAAATAATCATCAAGGAAAATTAACCGTAAAAGGACAAGTAAAAGGTTTACGACTGGGGACACTTTTACTTAAAAAAATTAATTATGATTCAGTTTACTCCATAGATTCAATCAAAGTAGATGGAAAAGAACAATTTGAATTTAAAACCGAATTGGACGAACCTCAAATTTTGATACTTGAATTACCCGAAATAAAAGAAGGAAAAATTTTATTTTTTGCCGCTCCTTCCGATACTATTGAAATACATACTTTATTAGAAAATTTTGCAGTAAATGCCCGAATAAAAGGTGGAAAACAACAACGAAAATGGGAAGAATATAAAAATATGATGCAAAAATTTAATGATAAGCAATTAGACTTGTTTCAAGCCAAATTTCAAGCAGCTAAACAATCCGATAAAAAACTTCTCGATAGTATCACACAGGTGGCTGACCGATTGGAAAAAAGAAGGAAACTTTATCAACTTAATTTTGTTTTTAATAACAAAAATCTTCCGGTAGGAGCTTATGTCGGTTATGTTGATTTTTATGATAATCATAAAATCTTGGATACAATTTATAAACAACTACCAACAGAAATCAGACAATCCAAATATGGACAATGGATAAAAAAAACTTTGGACAAAAAATAAAATAAACTTTAATATTTGATCTCCAATTTTACAATTATATTCGATTTGAAAAATAAAAAATTATTGTATTTTTGTTTTGTCATGCAAAAACAAACAACCTTATGATTAAGGAAGAGAATGGTTTTAAATATATTGAAAAAGGGGAAGGACCTCCATTGGTAATATTACATGGATTAATGGGAGGTCTGAGTAATTTTGATCAGACCATTAATTATTTTTCTCGAAATTTCAAAGTTTTAATGCCGGAGCTTCCCGTTTACACTTTTCCTTTGTTAAAAACGAGTGTCAAAGGATTTTCAAAATATTTGCATGATTTTTTGAATTATAAAAAAGTTGATAAAGCAATTTTTCTAGGAAATTCGCTTGGCGGGCATGTAGCACTTTATTATGCATCCAAACACCCCGAAAAAGTTTTAGGTTTGGTATTAACCGGAAGTAGCGGACTCTATGAAAAAGGAATGGGAGATTCGTATCCCAAACGAAATAATTATGAATATATCAAGAAAAAAGCCCAAGAAGTTTTTCATGATCCCAAAGTAGCTACCAAAGAATTGGTTGATGAAATTTTTCGAGTGGTCAATGACCGGATGAAAGTCATCAGAACCTTGGCGCTTGCCAAAAGTGCCATCCGACATAATATGGCAAAAGATTTGCCCAATATGAATTTTCCGGTTTGTTTAATCTGGGGAAAAAACGATAATGTAACCCCGCCGGATGTAGCGGAAGAATTCAAAAGACTTTTGCCGGATGCCGATTTATATTGGATTGATAAATGCGGACACGCTCCTATGATGGAACACCCGCAGGAATTCAACAAAATATTGGAAAATTGGCTAAAACAAAGAGGTTTTTTTCATCCGGAAGAAAAAAATCAATAGATGACCGATTTCAAGTTTTTACATCGTCCATCCATTAATAAAGATAAAAAATCTCCTGCTTTTATTTTGTTACATGGCTATGGAAGTAACGAAACCGATTTATATGCTTTTGCCGATTATTTACCTTCTACTTTTCACATATTTAGTTTGCGCGCCCCCCAATCCTTGGAATGGGGCGGATTTGCATGGTATGATATCTTTTTGGATAGTCGACAAAATAAAATTTCTGACGATCTAACTGCGATGCAACGGGTTTTGGATTTATCAAACTTTACAAAAAAATTGATTGCCGAATACCATCTGGATGAAAATAATATCAATTTATTGGGGTTTAGTCAAGGAGCGATATTGAGTTATGCCTTAGCCCTGAATTATCCCGGGCAATACCGAAAAATTATAGCTTTAAGCGGTTATATCAATGAAAATATTATGCCGGTAAACGAAGATTTTTCAAGATATAAAAATTTGGATTTTTTTGTTTCCCATGGGTTATATGATGATATAATCCCTATTGAATTAGCCCGAAAAATATCACCCTATCTGCAAGAAAGAAATATTAAACATCTATACAAAGAATATGCTATGGGACACGAAGTAAACAATGAATGTTTTAATGATTTTATTGCTTGGTTGGATAGTTTTTCGTCAAACTAAATTCTTAATAACATAAGTAACAATTCCCCAAATCATAAAATCGTTATCGGGAGTAACTTCAATGGGTTGAAAATCGGAATTTGCGGGCATTAACCAAATTTTATCCTTTTCAATTTTAAGTTTTTTTACCGTAAATTCCCCATCGATAAAACATACCGCAGTCATTCCGTTACGATAATCCAACGAACGGTCGATAACCAAAATATCTCCGTCATTAATACCTGCATCTATCATGGAATTTCCTTTAACCCTTCCGTAAAAGGTAGCCGAAGGATGTTTGATAAGTTCTTTGTTTAAGTCCAAAGTCAAATCCATATAATCCTGTGCAGGCGAAGGAAATCCGGCAACTATTCCTTCATCTACAAATGGCAAATCTACGGATGAGCTAATATCCGCTTTGTAAAAATCCAAATTTTTATGAGTTTTGATTTTTTTAAGTAACATAATTATTTTTTTGACGGTTTTATGGTAGCAACGGTATCAATCATTTTACTGACTTTCGGGGGAATATAATTTTCCATTTTTTTTAATAATCTTTCGGGATTTTCATCAATAAGCACCATATCACGGTTTTCTTGTTTGAGAAATCCTTCTTTTACCATTAAATCAAATTGTTGTATCAACGGATTAAAGAAACCTTTGGTATTTAGGAAACCGATGGGTTTATGTTCGATATGTAATTGTCCCAATGTCAATACTTCCATAACTTCGTCAAGCGTTCCAAATCCACCCGGCATAGCGATATATCCGTCAACCATTTTGCTGATGGTGATTTTCCTATCGGACATACCTTTGGAAACCAACATATTTTTTACTTTGTCATGTTCTACTTCTTCGTGCCTGAGAAAATGCGGAATAATTCCGGTAATATCACCTTGTAAGCTGAGAATTTCATCTGCCAAAGCCCCCATCATTCCCACTTTTCCACCGCCGAAAATAACGGTAATACCTTTTTCGGTTAGGATTTTTCCCATTTTTTTTGCTTCTTGTGTATAAACAGGGTCAAAACCCGAACTTGCTCCGCAAAATACCGCTATTTTTTTCATAATTGTTTTGGAAGTTTTTCTAATTAAAAAAAATATCCGAAATTTACACAAAATTTTTAGAATTGATGCAAAAAACTTCAAAACAATTTGATGAGGTTATCCGCAAAGCCCGTGAAATATTTATCAAAAAGATGAAAGATTACGGAAGTGCTTGGCGTGTATTGCGAATGCCTTCCTTCACCGACCAAATGTATATCAAAGCTTCTAGAATCAGGCAACTTCAAGAAGCCAAAGAACAAAAAGTGGATGAAGGACAAGCATCCGAATTTTTGGGATTGATAAATTATGCGGCAATGGCATTGATACAATTGGATAAAGGAATTGCCGAACAACCCGATATGGATTTGGATACAGCCGTAAAATTATACGATGAAAAAATCGCCCAAGCCAAATCTTTGATGGAAGCCAAAAATCACGATTACGGAGAAGCCTGGCGGGATATGCGTATCAGTTCCATTACGGATTTAATCATACAGAAACTGTATCGGGTGAAACAAATAGAAGAAAATCAAGGAAAAACACATATTTCCGAAGGAGTGGATGCCAATTATCTGGATATTATCAATTATGCGGTTTTTGCTTTGATTTTAATGGAGGAAAATCGAGTATAATTAGGATTTATTCGTAAATTTGCACATTGAAACATAAAAAAAATAAATTATGGCAAGTATAAAAGATTTTAAAAAGGAAATAAACTATATTTTTGGCGAAGTTATTGATGAAGTATTGTTCAAAAAAACTTTAAAACCTGAAATAGCAGACGCAAAAGTTGAAGAAATTATCGATGAAGCGGTTGCGGCTTATGAAGATTTAAAAGATAAAATCAATCAAGGAAAAAAAGCGGAAGACAAAAAAGCTTTTTACAAAGAATTAAATAAAGAATACGAAGAAACGGTAAATGCACTTTTGGATAAGATAAAAGCCTTATAAGCTTATATTTTTTAGTAAGAAAATCAAAGGGGCATTTATTGGTGTCCCTTTTTTATTATATTGCTCTATAAGTTTAGTAAATGAAAAGGTTTAGATTTACACTATTAGCTATATTGATAATTATCTTTTTGTATTTTTTCAAAAGAATGAAGCCTCTAAGTCCACTCAATCAGAACAATTTCCTGTTAAAACAGAAATTGCCAATTAAATTACACATAGAGGTTTGCAAAACATTCGAGTAGTTTTAGATAGGTCGACAAAAGAAAAAAAGCTAAAATTTTTCAAATGTGAATTGGATGGTTATAAAATTATTAAAAATTAATGTGCTGCTATTTGTCTTATTGATAAAATTTAATTTAAATGCACAAGAATCTATAAGAAAATCAGGAGATTTTTTTCAAATAGCTTTACCTGCAAGTGCTATTATTTCTACTTATTTTTATCAAGATAGTGATCAACCGCATTGGCAATTTGTCAAATCTTTTGCTTCTGCTCTGATAATTACGCATAGTTTAAAAAGGATCATTCAAAAACCAAGACCCGACAATTCAGATAAATTTTCTTTTCCATCCGGTCATACTACGGCGGCTTTTTCAGGTGCATCTTTTTTGCAACTACGTTATGGATGGAAAATAGGAGTTCCCGCATATTTATTAGCCGCTTGGGTAGGATATACTCGTATTCATGCCAATCGTCATGATTTTTGGGATGTATTGGGCGGTGCAAGTATCGGCGTAGGAACTGCATTGTTGTTTGTGAAAAAATACAAGAATAACAAAACGACATTTTCAATTGATAAATTGGATGATTTTTATCTGATCACTTTAAATTATAATTTTTAAATAATCTTGATTTATGCTTCAAAATTTTGTAAATTGCAATACAAATTCATAAAAAGATAATGTTATGAAAATCACATTTTTGGGTCATGCAACTATTCTTATTGAGACTGCCGGGAAAAAAATAATTGTAGATCCTTTTATCTCAGAAAATCCGGTGTCCAAAGATAAAATCAATATTGATGATATTGAAGCCGATTATATTTTGGTAACACATGCTCATCAGGATCATGTATTGGATGTGCAAACAATTGCCGAGAACAACCCTGCTTCAAGACTGATTTCAAATTTTGAAATCGTTACATATTTCTCCAAGTTTGGCATTGATGGACATGCAATGAATCATGGAGGAAGTTGGAATTTTGATTTTGGAAGAATTACTATGGTTAATGCTTGGCATTCCAGTAGTTTTGCCGATGGAACTTACGGAGGTAATCCTGCCGGATATGTTTTGGAAAGTGAAGGAAGATCCGTTTATATCGCAGGAGATACCGGATTGACCAAAGATATGGAACTCATCCCGTTATTTACAAAACTTGATTTGGCGATTTTACCTATTGGAGATAATTTTACTATGGGAATAGACAGCGCCGTTATTGCTTCCGACTATGTAAAAGCCAATAAAATTTTAGGTTATCATTACGATACTTGGCCATTGATTGCAATCGATCACGATAAAGCAAAATCAGCATTTGATAAAGCAGGAAAAGAATTGATTTTATTGCCTATCGGAGAGACGATTGAGATATAATTTTTTATATTGAAAGTATTTACAACCTGTCTTCGGACAGGTTTTTTTATGTATTTGATTTTTCTTTATTTAGAACCATTTTATTTTAGTTTAAATTACTAAAACTTTGAAAAAAGCTGATAATTTTCATAAAAATCGATGATTCATTACGATATTTTTGAGATA
>Ga0256833_1002225_pt1 | contig 13856 bp, 8 predicted proteins | sample 356284metaG_FD_190535 | JGI IMG/M metagenome (GOLD analysis project Ga0256833, IMG submission 190535) | Hydrothermal vent microbial communities from Mid Atlantic Ridge, Atlantic Ocean - 356-284 | ecosystem: Environmental > Aquatic > Marine > Hydrothermal vents | place: Atlantic Ocean: Mid...
TTCTGAAGATTGTTGACCCATGCTACAACTCTCCGTCGACCACGGCAGCCCAGTACCTCGATGGGAACTTGTCTAGTTCGCCTGGCCTAATTAGGCGCACGTCCCTCCTCTCTGCAGTTAAGGTGGACAAAGCTCATACCCCCAGAGGCTTAACTATGGGCCTTTATAGCTAGTATCCATATGTTCTTACAAGCTCTCTGTCTATCTCCAAGTCTTTCCTTAGCTCGTCTTCACTATAGTGTGTTGATATTGCTCTTGGGCCAGTAGTTCCAGGAAGCCAGCTTCGCCTTTCCTATGGAGTCGTAATGCAGGCTCAACTTAGCCTTTGTCCAAGCTCGCCGGGAGGGCTCAGGGGGTCTTCAAGAGTCTCAATGGTCACCCCTTTTTAACACTGGCCTTGGCGCTTTAGCCCCTCAACGAGCATTACTAATTGCAATGCTATTAATCCCCAGCCACCTCTACAACAAGCCAACAAAACCATGTCCAAGTACTCCAATGTACCATAAGCTAGTGGGACAATTGCTTATAAGTGCTGGCCTCCGGAGCCGCGTGGCCCGGGGGTTCGAACCCGCGAGGACTCGCCACAACACCTCAAGAGGCCCAGGATTCTATTGTCTGGTTTCTCGGGCTTGGAGCCTAGTGTCGTATCTAGATCCCTGGGCTAGGAGTGAGCCGCGCCAATTATCACTATGGGTTTGTAGTAGAGTAGTAGGTGGTCGAACCACCGTAGCCCCCATGATCACTAGTATGTCTAGGCCTTTTCTCAGCAAGGCTCCTAGTCTATGGCCTCCGTCTTGTAGGAGCCCCTCCCGGGATTCTCCGAAGAGGCTTATGACCTTAATCAATCCCCTTAAAACCCCACGCTCTCTGTGAGGATGATTCACGCCCGTGAGAGAGATAGGCATAAGCTATGAGCGCGCCAAGGACCGCCTAGGAGGATGCCTAGCCGCCCCAAAGAATCTCCTCGACACCTATGAGCCAAGGGCAACTCTCTTAGCTCCTAGCCTTTCGGCCAGAAAGAGCGCATCCCCTAGAGCTTCTGGCAGCTTCTTCACAACGTAGAGGAGTTCGACTACCATCGGGCTGCGACAATGTATCCACTAAGGTCTATCAGAACGTTCTCCAGCAATATGAGAGCCTTCTCGTGCTTCTCCTCGTCAGTGCTATCGATTATGTAGACCAGGATGTCTGTGTCCAAGCTCCTCAACAACCTCCTCGTCAAACACGATAATGCGCTTATCCGTACAACAACCAAGCCCACATGTATACCTCTCACAGCAGCCTGCCACAGCGCATACCAGCCTCCCTTGAGACCACAGCTTGAGAAAAGCTGTCTCGCACCAACACGTTTAGCCCACAGCCTTACTAACCGTGCATGCAAGTAAGCACCACATAGTCTCTCAGCAGAGCCTCGGTGGAAGCGGCCTTGATAGCTAGTCGTCTAAGGACTGGCTCCACTGCAGCCTTGGTATAATGTTTAGCAGTTTCTCGGCGAGCCATTCTAGACCAAGATCCTTAGCTATCTCTCTTATAAGAGTCTCCTCGTAGGCGTCTCTGGTGGCTAGTGTCGCTACACCCAGTACAGTCTCCACTGCTACCAAGAGAGGTATGAGCACACACAGAGTATGTGCCACCGTCAGCACCGATGCCAGAACGGCGGCTAGGGATAGAGGCATCAGATATCCCTTGGTGAACGGATTAAGTCTTATCCTTTTATAGAGCCAGAGCGAGATCAAGGCGTTAGATAGCATGTATGATGCCGCCGTTGCCGCTGCGGCTCCTAGGGAGCCAAGGCGGGGTATTAAAAGCACATTGAGAACCGCGTTCACCGTCGCGGATAGTATGCTCACCATTCCCACCACTCTGGTCTCCCTCAATACCATGACCGTTATGCCGTTAAACCCGGCCACGACGTGGGCCGTGAAACCCGCTGCCAACACCGCCAGGGCTGGCGCGATGGCTAGGTAGCGGCGCCCGAAGACAGCGGCTACTAGGAGCCTTGGAGCAGCTATCATCGCGGCCGCCAGGGGGTAGGTAGCTACAAATACCCACCTAGCTATGATGGTGTAGACGTGCCTAAGCCCCTCTGCTCCCTCTCTAGCATATATCTCGGAGAACAAGGGCAACACTATATAACCCGCAGAGCCCAACACGAGTAGTACAATCCTAGCCAGGGGGGCCGCGGCGTTGTAGAGACCGACTTCTCGCGCCCCACGGAACACACCCAGCATAAGCGTATCCATGTAAGTCATTACGATGCCGGCTACACCGCTCACCAACAAGGGAAGAGAGAAAGCCAGCAATGAGACAATAACGTCAAACTTGACACGGCTGGGCCGAGGCAACAGCCCAGCTCTCCAAAGCATTAACGCGGCAACAACTGCTCCCAGGTTCCACGCAATAACATAAGAGAAGAGCACGCCTATCAAACCAAGACCCGCGAAGACCGATAACACGGCGCCGATCAAGAGAACTAAGTAGACGCCTACATCACGCACTAGTATCTTCTCCATAACACGGCCATATCCGCGGGCAATCGCTACAAATAAGTCAAGAAGCACCATGGAGGGTGTAGCAAGCCCAGCCAACACCAGACTCCACGAATACCTCATAACACCTAGGAAGCTAGCAAGCCTATTCGAAAACACCGCCAATAAGCCCCCAACAGCAATGGATGCCAGAGCAACCACCAGCAGTGCTGCGCGCACAATATCCTCAACCCTCCAGCCCCTAGCCCTACTATATGCCAGCTCCCTTGGAAGAGCGTCGCGCAACCCAAGGGAGGACAATGTGGCCGAAAACGCGGTCACGGCCATAACGACATTGAACACACCATATGCTGAGACACTGAGTTCTCTACCCGCAATAATATACACTAAGAACCCAAGTACGCCCGAGACAATAGTACCAACGAGAACCAGCGCCGAGGCAACTAGGAGCCTCGAAGCCCTCAACTCATCACCACTCCGCCCGCGATAGTAGCCAGATAACGCCACTAACGAGGCAACTTAAGGCCCGAATAGCCGAGACAGGGCATAGTAACAATTAAGACTAGTCCACCTAACAGAGATTACCCCATGTTAACCCTATCAAAAAATAAAGGCTGACCCTAATTGGATACCCCAAGGATTATCAGCAAAGCGAGACCCCTGGTGAACTAGCCGTGGAGAACATCGCCAAGAAGATAGCAAACATCGCTTCAGTAGAGGCTGGCATGCTCCGAGACACTAGGTTAGCCAAGAGCGTCTCCACGAGGATATGGATGACAATGATTATTAATAAATATTACATGCTTCGTATCGCTAGCATGCTGCTACAAAAGACTTACAGAGGCTATTTGTCCCGGCTGCCTAGCCAGAAAAAACTAGTACATCAAAGGCAGTTCGATGTCCTCATTATACTAGATGCATGCCGCTACGACTTCTTTGAGAACACAGTGTGGAGCTACCTCGACGGCAAGCTCATGCCTGTCAAGAGTCCTGCAAGCGTAACCATAGACTGGCTCCGGAGAACATGGGCCAACCGGAGATGGGACGACATAGTATACGTCTCAGCCTCCCCTATGGTCAACAAGCGAGGCCTCATATCCGGCTTCGATGCGAGGAAGCACTTCCGCGACATCATAGAAGTGTGGGATCAGGGCTGGGACGAGAGACTCTCAACCGTTCCCCCAGGTTCAGTAAACATAGCTACAAGGCTTGCACTAACAAAGTACAGACTACGCGGCCAGAAACTCGGCCAAGACTACCGCATGATCATACACTATGTCCAGCCACACGCACCATACATAACATTCAAAAAGATAACAGAGCTGATCACGAAGACCTCATTCGCACACGACATAGCAGACATAGCCCTACGCAGAGAAGGCAGACTCGCAGGAAAAATAGCTATAGACTACGTCATACTCGCTCTACTCAAGGAGCACCTCCGTAGCACAGACAAGGTCAACAAGGCACTGCGCATGGCCTATGAGGAGAACCTCCGATGGGTTCTACGCCACGTGGCAGAACTAACAACCCACCTAGACGCAAAAATAGTCATAACAGCCGACCACGGAGAACTCCTAGGCGAATACGGCCTCTACTTCCATATGACCCTCCCACTACCCCATCTCCGCACAGTCCCATGGTTCACAGTAAAATAAAACGCGCTACTAATTTTTGGGAAAACAACTATCCTCCCAAACCTGAAAAGCCTAGCAGAGCATCTTTTTAAAATCATAGAGTTAAACTACTAATACACAGTTCAGCGGCACCATGACGAGACAAGTATTCAGGGTTCTAAGAGAAGAAAGCATCATAACCCTAGCCCACTATACCATAACGAAAATCGATAACACAACAAGAATACCTAGTATAATTCTAACCTCTCACGCTAAACACAAGCTCAAAACATAAAAGATGCCGCCAGGGCTATAAATTTCCTATCCTCAGACACGCTGCTCGCATCAATAATAAGGCCAATGCAAATACGAGAAGAAATTGAAAACCAGCAAGCATAATAGCCAAACAAAGACCAAAAAGTAATATTAAAGATAGGCCGCACGCGGAGCACACTCTTCATATGGATACGAGCAGTCTCACCAGATACAACCATCATAAGCGTAGACCTACCAGGAGGAATGTTCGGCGACGGTTACTCAGTACTCAATAATAATGCTCTACAAAAGCTTCGCCCGAGAGCAACAACTCTTATTACTAAGAGCAGGGCCGCATAGCACACCACCCTTGACAAAAATAAAAAGAAAGAATACTAGATGGACAGCCTGTGGACTTGTCTATTCATAGGCGGAGACCACAGTTATGAAGGCGTTAAAAGAGACTGTGAAAAATACCCTCACTAGTAGGCCAGGAGGAGTAATCACCTTTCATTATATTGTACCTTGATCGGAGAAATTCGTCAGAAGCGTACTATTACTCTGGCACGAACCCAGGTTGAAACTGTCTATACAAAGAAGTAGTCAAAGATTGGAGCCAGGGAGGTTACGATATAGGACTCGTATTCGAGTAAAATATTACGAAAATTAAAAACAAAGCTCACAGCTAATGACTAATTAAGATAATGTATTCATATTACACGCTGCTGCTGGAGTAGCATTTGGTAGTTATTGAAGAACAGAGCCCGGGTCGTGAACACTAACTTCGGAGCCTTCCCGGTAGGGTGCGAAACAATGAGGTTCACTACAAGGTTGAGAACGAGCATACATTTGTCCGCAAGAACCCTATATTCCTCCCCAAAGAACATAATCATTGGTATAGCGCTTCTCGTAACATTACTAAGACTGTTTCTGATACATCATTATGTCGATTGGAGGTTCTTGTGGGGAGGAGATCAAGTACCAGTACTAAATGCTGGACAATTACTCAAATCAATCTTCACGTTTAAGCAGCCTTGGAGAGACCTAGGCATTCTATTTATCCCACAACTTTCAATAATACTTATAACATATATATTTATAAAAATATTTACATTAATATTGAAAGTTAGCTATCTTTCGTCTAACATGCCTGGATGGCTCGTAAATAGCCTTTGGTTCTTCACAGGCTCGATACTATTATGGTATGTTATCTCATCGCTCAAATATGTAAATAAAAGGCATAAAATCATGACATTCTTCTTATTAGACTTATTCTTCGCCTTTAATCCATGGTCAACAATAGATACATTTAAAAGCTACTTAGGCTCAACATCAATACAAGCATTCCTAAACTTTATCATAATAGCATTCTACTTTAGACTTATGCGAGCCTATAGCACTTCCAGTAAAATAAAAAGTTACGAGATAATGCTCATTCTCGCTGCAACTATAATGATATACGGCACATCACCCTCGGCCGCTGTCCGGGGAATGGTCATTCTAATAATTTTAGAAGCAATATTTATAATATTTATGATATTACAATATATACTCGGGCCAAGAAAAACAGCAAACTTTAGTAATATAGGAAAAATATTACTAAAGTCGATAATACCACTTACAGTAATATCAATGCTCGTAGCAATATACTTGTTATCAGGATACATTGGTCCTCTTAAGGCAAGAGTGGCAGCAAGCTGGGGCTCATCCCATCCACCATCATATATCCTACACCCACCATATGCTACAATATTGAATAGTCTCCTAGGAATGACCAGCTGGATAGCACACTCCCAATATATGCCATACCATGAAATATACGAGACCGGAATCGTGGCAGCGCTAATGCTTTTATGGCCCATCCTAAGCCTAGGAGGCCTATTTTTAATTATAACAATGCGTAAGCCTGTACTGAACAAGGCCGATAAGGCGCAGCTCCTTGTACTCATCATACTAGGCATTGCATCCATTGTGTGGGGAACTGCCCTTAACCCGCCCTTTACGGCTCTTAAAAAATTCGCGGTATCCAAGTTTCCCTACATAGTCAAGGTATTACCCTGGGGCATTAGCACGAACTTTCTAAAGTTTGTATACCTCATTGGCACAAGCTATGTAATTGGATACTTATTTGCTCAGTTATCCATATATAGAGAAAGACACAATGCTAGAACTAAATACATCTTATTAACACTAATCTCAATAACCATAATATTCGCTCTACTTGTAACAGCGCTGCCAATCCTCAATGGCAGAGTGTTTGCACAGTACTATAACGAGAGTATTAAAGGATTTTATCTACCAAAAGACTATAAGGTGCTCTACTCCATAAACACAAGGTATTACGAGCATATACTCCTACTCCCTTTAACGCCGATATATGCTGCAACAAAATGGGGGGTTCAGGCAAGCGTTGGATGGTACCATACGCTTAATTACGCAGTGCTAACTAGAACTATTGCACCGTACTCACAATATACCGAGTGGAACATAATATATAATACGTTAGGTAGACCATGTATAACTACTAATGGCTACCCTATAACTAAGTATGTAGACATAAATAAAGTAAGAGGAACAAATACAAGAATAGTTAGCATAAATATTACACATGACGGCACAATAAATCTTACACTTATTCCGCTCATAAATGGCGAAAAGTCCTTCGACATAATATTACCTATGAAGACTCCTCTTAATATATCCTCTTATAAGGCTCTAGAGATAAATATTACCGTCAAGGGACACGAAAACGTAACAGTGTACCCTAGATTATTTATATATAGCGGAAAAATAGCAGGCATTCATATTCTTCCAGGAATAAAACCGCCAGGAGAAGTAGTGAAAACCTATGTAGTAGGTGAGCCGGATAAGCCATGGCCGTCATCAAAGTATAACCCGGCCAGAATAACTGGGCTCATATTAAGGCTTAATCTCGCGGCAAAGGCTTTCCCTAAGCCCAAACCTATTGAGATATATCTAAAGGTTGTTGCAGGAAATAATGTCGCCTTATGTAAATCATATAGAAAACTACTAGATATATTAAATATAAAATACATAGTAGTCGATAGATCACTTAATAGCTACAACAAATTCTACAAACTCGTAGAGAGCGCACTGAAAAAAGAGTATAAGCTGATTTACAATGGGTCGTGCCTAGCAATATACTATACTGGTTTCCACACATCGCCTTTCCATATAATAAAACCCCTTAATGTTTCCGTTAAAATTCTTGAAAACAAGGCATACCATATACGAGCCAAACTAATTACTTTAAATGAATCTAAGAAAGTATTAATAGTTGTCCCTCTTCTTTATGCTAAAAACCTACCGGAGCCTCTCGAGGTCTCAGCATCTATGAATGGCAAACCGTTAAGAGTAACCTCGCTGGACTATAAAGGCCTAAGAGGATATATAATACAGTTGAGTAACGGGAGTAGTTTTACACTGGATATCCACTATTCATTACAATTTAAGATAGTATATATAATGTTCGTATCTCTAAACCTAATGCCATTGCTGTTCCTATTTTTAAGCCTCATACGTTATCTGAGGGAGAGCGGTGAGTAAAAACAAACCGCCTAGAAAAAGGGCAAAGAGGCCTATAGGAATAGTATGTTGGGGGCCTATAGAGACTCTGAGCAATGGATATTTTATTAGAGTATATTCCCTCACCGAGGCTATTTCAAAGCACTTAAGAAGACCCGTAATTGTAGTTGAGTACGACGAGCAGAATCTACAAAAACCCTACAGCAAAGAAATCTTGAAAGATGTTTATGCTATACTGGTACATGTACCTGGAAACGAAAAGTATTTGCATATAACCTTGGCAAGATACCCGAGATTTGTATTATATCAAATTATAAATACTATTAGACTCGTAAAACTATTTACAAATCTAGACGCGGTAATCATTGGAGGCGAGCTTTTTGTCGTGTCTTCCCTACTTCTTAAGCTGCTCACAAAAGATACTGCCATTATAGCTGATCCGCATATGCTATTGTCGGAAAGAGAGCACAGAAGAGGCAGAAAGCTTATCTCTTATATATTAAAAATCCTTGAAAAGATATACTTTAGAATGAGCGATTATATAATAGCAATATCTAATGATATGAAATATAAAATTACGAGTATATTTAATATTAATTCAAAGAAAATCATAGTAATTCCGCATATGCTTCCAAGTCATCTATCGGAGATATCGGAGAAGAAGACATGTAATGAAAGAATACAAGAAAGGACTAACGATGTTAAGCTAGCTTTTGTCGGAACATTTGAAGCAAACCAGAACCTTGAGGCAGCGATATTTCTTATTTTAACACTATCAATAATATTATCAATAATTAAAAAGAATATAAAACTACTTCTCATAGGTAAGATAAGCGACACTAAAAGAAAACTATTAAAAGATATAGCAACAAGACTTGGTGTTTCCAAAAATGTTGAAATAACAGGATATGTTGATCATCTTGACAATATATTATGCAATGCTGACATCTTGCTGGCACCAATGTTTACAATGAGCGGTGTAAGCACTAAAATGCTCTATTATCTTAGATTTAAAAATAAAATCATCCTTGCATCAAGGGAAGCCATTGAAGGATTAGGTTACCTTATTAGAAAACACGGAAATGTAGTCGTTGCCGAGGATCCCACTGATTTCGTTATAAAGCTTGCAAGAGTGATTAAAAATGTTAAGGATAAAAATTAAGGATAAAAATAATATTAAAATATTATTACTTATAGTTACATATAACTCTCGTAGATTTGTTAAAAGATTATGTGATTCTATTCTTTCGCAAAAATATGATCTATCAAAAATTATGTTAATAATTATAGATAATAATTCTAGTGACAATACATATGATGAATTTTTACATTGTATAGAAGATAATATATATACTAAAAATAATTTAAATTATATTATTATAAAACTTGATAGAAATGTTGGGTTTGCACCAGCTAATAATATAGGATTAATTGTTGCAAGAAAGATCTTATATAATATATCCGATAAGATTATTATATTTCTAAATCCTGATACATATATACTAAAATCTAATTTCTTTAATATTATAGAAAAAATATTAGAGATATTACCTTTCGTCGGGCTTTCGACATTAAGCGGATCAAATAATATTATTGATAGTATTGGTGCATTTGTTGACTTTCTAGGAAATCCCCAAGATATTCTCTGTGGTGTTAAGCTTACAAACATCATTGAACGTAACCTTCTCTCTAAAATGCCGCGACTTTACATGGTTCCAGCCGTATGTTTTGCAGCAGTGGCTGTTAGAGGCAACATAATAGAGCACATAGGTCCGCTACGTAATGACTATGTTATATATTTTGAAGATACAGAGTTCTCTTTGCGCGCCTGGAGTTCTTCTATACCCGTGTTCGTCTATAGGGATTTTATGGTGTGGCACGCCCGAGGCGGAACGCAAAGTCCTACAGATAGTCCGTCTTCATATGCTGGGGTACAAACAGAAAGATCTATAATGGTACCATATCATTTTGCAAAAAATCAACTCCTGTTAATATATGAGTATCTAGGGTTCTTTAGATACTTTGCACGGCTCTTGCTCTATGGAGCCATTAGTCTATTTGCCAGGCGTAAGCACTTAGCCCTCGCTGTTGCCAGTAGCATGTACCTTATTGTGAAGAACCGGTTCAAGCGAAGGCGATTGCCTCGAGGACTCATAATGCGTAGCCCTAGGACGTGGGTGGCAATATGGGCACTGAAGTACATTATAAGGTATCCTCATAGGGGCGTAAACGAGGCCATATCTTATGGTGTTAGAAGGGCTTCTTTCGAATACATTAGAAAAAAACTACTAAAATATAGCTTATAATTACAATTATTTTATAGTTTTATGAGTATTCAGCGATCATGCTCCACGTTAAGTCGCGTTGTAGGTCTAAGTGAAGGCAGTGTATCTAATTCTAAATATGATTAGGTTAGTTAAGAAAGGTATTTTTCAAGACTAGTTTGCTCTGTTACTTTGCTTGCAGAATCGTTGATATTGAAAGTAAATAATTGCTGGTGTTTTTGAATTTGTTATCGTTGCCTAGCATTGTAGAACCACATCTCGGGCACATCTATAGTTCGCTCTGTTGGAGATTGCAAGGTCAACTACAATAATGTTTTATGGATATAGAGTGAGAACCGTAGATTGCGAAGATATGCTTGTATTGTTATGAGTCTGGGATAACTGATGCGCTACTGCGACTGCTCAGGCCTGGTTTGTTTTGTGTTAATGTAGGGCCCCATCTTGGCAGGCATATAATCTTGGCTGGGCGTTGTTGCCCTAGAGCTTGTCCGGGAGAACTTTGAGATTTAGGTACAATAATATTAGGAATGTTGTTGTTTTGCCTTTAGCGGTTTGGGACGGATGTAGTCTTAGTATTCGCTTACGCTGTTCAGCCATAGTGGATTCTATGTTAAGAGTGTACGGCATTTCTCTGATGAGCCTTTGAGGGGGCACAAAGTTAGAGTCAAGGCTATTGACTTGGATACTCTCTTGTTGGATATGTCGGCTCTACCCGGAGTTAATATTGTTAAGAAAGATAAGATAGGTACTGGGAATGGCTAAGGGCGAGGTCCTGAAGGGTTTAAGCCGCCTAGTTTCAGAGAATAGGCTTGCACTTATCGTCGAGATACGGCTGAGACTGTGTCAGCTATTGAAGGCTTCTTAAAGAAGAGCATGTATCACATTTATCTAAATGAGCCAAATATATTGGCTATTGAAGGGCGACATGCACGCACTAAACGGGGTGTAGCCGTATTATTATAGGATGACACCAGTATAGGTAAGCGCTCCATTTCCTTTCTATATTACTGCTTCGTTAGTAGCGAGGCCATGTAGCCTATGCTTGCTGCTACGTACTCTAGTGTTTTTAGGCTGAGCACCGCAAGGGCGAGGTGTGGGCGCTTCCAGAACCTCGGATTTGACATGAATATTTTGTAACGCTGGAACGGATTTATTTGAGCCCATGTATGTGGGCTCTTATACCTTTGCAGGTACTTTCTCGCCGTTTTCGCGTAGTAGTATTTCTTGCGAAGTATACTGATTAGCGTTATTCCTTCTTCATGGTGAAGTATGGGCGCATTTATACGTGCTTGGACATTATAGCCTAGACGCTCTATTTTTAGTGGGAGAGTCGCTTCTTCGAAGAAGACTAGATCCTCGTCAAAGCCTCCAACTTTGAGCGCTAGTTTGCGAGGGAAGAAACGCGCTGATTCTATGGGTGTACCAGTATAGAAGCTTCTTTCGTAGTTGCGTATTTTTGCTAGTAGTGTGTTTCCAATCGTTTTCTCAGGAATTACTACGCCGCCTATCCTTGAGTCGCTGCCTATTCTTTCTACGGCTTCTTCAATAACTCTTGGCGTTAGCTCCATATCCGAGTCTATGAAGAGGACGTATTCCCCTCGCGCCTCACGCAGGCCTATGTTCTTGGCCCGGGCGCGTTCCCCCTTTGCCTGGATTACTTTTGCACCCATCTCCTTAGCTATTTTTGCTGTTCTGTCCCGGCTATAATTGTCAACAACTATTACTTCAATGTTGCTATATGTCTGTCTTTCAAGCGAGGCCAATGTATATATTATTGTTTTCTCAGAGTTATAGGTGGGTATGATTACTGACACGAGCGGCTTTTCTCTTCTAGCCATTACCGCCACCCCTTATTGAGATATTATATTTTTACTATTTACTAACAGAATTATTAACATGCCATGAGAGCCTTGTGCGCCCCCAGCTCTGTTACTTGCACATACTTCTAAGAGCCTAGGCACGTGGCAAGTCATTAACAAGGAGTCATCCTTATGAAGTCATCATTAGGTGCCGTCTCCGTGTATAAATCAATACGCATTAAATACTGCGGCTGCGCGTTAAAGTGCTCCAGGCGTAAACAGTACTGTTTCTTCTCACGATTATCTATTGTTGTTTTGCTGTTTCGAGCAGTATTTGTTCTACCCTACTAGCTGTGTTGTCCCATGTTAGTTTACGCGCATTATTGTAGGCCTTTTCTGCTAATTGCTTTGCTTTGTCCGGGTTTTCGATTAAGTGCAGTATTTCTTGTGCAAGTTTTTGAGGTTGATGCGGCGATACTAGTTTCACTCCTTGTAGGTATTGTGCCGCATCTCTTAGACCAGGTACGTTGTATGCTATTGCTGGTGTTTTACAAGCTGCTGCCTCGATGAGTGCTATGCCCCATCCCTCTCGCTTAGAGGTGTAGACAAGAAGTCCGGCACGTGCTAGCAGTTTCTTTTTCTCTTCTTCTGTTATATTCATTCGGTATTTTATATGTCTTATGCCTAGTTTCTTGGTTAGACGTTTCAGTTTTGCTAGGTAGCGTGGCTGAGGACGACCCGCTATTATGAGGCAGGCTTGGGGGTTTTGCTTTTCTACATGCTTCCAGGCTATAATTAGTTCTTCTAGCAGTTTATAAGGTGCTATACGGCCGAGGTACGTTACTAGTGCTGGGTTCTTGCTTTTTGCTAGCTGTGGGCAGTTGCGGTAATAGCTCCAGTCTATAGCGTTTAGCGCTACATGCACCAGGTATGGAGGGTAGCCTAGCTCGGCTAGATCATTGCGTGTGCTCTCTGAGACTGTTATGACTGCGCGGAGATGCCCGTTTCTGGCTGACTTGACATAGGGTCGGTGTAACTGCTTCTCGAACCACCATGCCAAGGGGTGTAGGGGGCCTACTAGCTGGCTCCAGCAGTCTTTACATAGCTGGTGGATGAGCACTGCTATGGGTTCTTTGACGTAAAGGGGCGTCATGAAAGGTATTGTGTTTATCTCGTCTATCACTATGTCGGGGCGCCAGCCTTTCTCTTTTAGCTCTTTGTAGGTTTTCCTTGCCGCTGTGTAGACTGTTAGTCTTCCTCCTCGGCGGATAACCGTGTAACCGTCTATTTCCTCGCGCGGGGGGAGGCCTGGGGGCCTGCTTGTGACGAGTATTATCTCATGCCCTTTCCTAGCGAGTCTTTTTGCTACCTCGTGGGTGTAGACCTCTGCGCCTCCTGCTAAGGGGTGCCGGATGCATCTCCAGTTAAGCCAGAGTATCCTTAGGTGCTCCATGGCTTATGGTCTCTCGTTTATGGTCTTTCATAAGGTTTCTTGTGGAGTGTCACGGTTTGGCGGCGCTTGTCCCTTGGCTGGTTCTCGGCTTTATTCTGTAGCACATTTTTGCCAGGGATCGGGTTATTTCCATGTACTCTGTTTTCTCTATGTATCTGTATTGGCCATAGCCCTGTTTGCTTTCTGCTCGGTCTCTGATTAATGGGTTCTCGTGGCCCCTTAGGGGCGTGGATCCCTATATCTCTGAGCCTGCCGTGGCGGTATGTTATTGAGAGGAGTTCTAGGAGCATCCATAGTATCTCTCTCGGCTTGAATGCTGCTGTTAGTCTCAGCTTCTGGAGGGATGGGGCTTCGGCTATCTGGTAGCCGTGCTTAGCGGCTAGTAGGAGGAGCTCTGCGTCGAAGGCGTAGCG
>Ga0256833_1002226_pt1 | contig 13842 bp, 11 predicted proteins | sample 356284metaG_FD_190535 | JGI IMG/M metagenome (GOLD analysis project Ga0256833, IMG submission 190535) | Hydrothermal vent microbial communities from Mid Atlantic Ridge, Atlantic Ocean - 356-284 | ecosystem: Environmental > Aquatic > Marine > Hydrothermal vents | place: Atlantic Ocean: Mid...
ATACAGTCATGAAAAGTTATACCAAAGAACTCTGGTTTGAAGTGCCCACCCGCCGGGCTTTTATCAATATCACCTCCGATGTTGAAAAATGTCTGGCGGAATCCGGAATTGAAGAGGGTTTGTGCCTGGTCAATGCCATGCACATTACCGCTTCGGTATTTATCAATGATGATGAATCAGGCCTGCATCACGATTATGAAGTCTGGCTGGAAAAACTTGCTCCGCATGCGCCGGTTGACCAGTATCGCCATAACGGCTACGAAGACAATGCCGATGCCCACATGAAACGGCAGGTCATGGGACGGGAAGTGGTTGTTGCCGTTACCGAAGGCAAACTTCATTTCGGTACCTGGGAACGTATTTTCTACGGTGAATTCGACGGCCGCCGCAAAAAGCGGGTACTGGTAAAAATAATTGGAGAATAGGAAAGAAGAATGAAGAGATTGTTGAACCTTATAATCTTTTTTGTGTCTGTTCTGGCAGCGTGTATCGGAACTGTTTTTGCACAGGCCGGCGACCCTGTTAAAGTCGGGATGATTACCACCCTGTCCACCAAAGCCGGTTATCTCGGTGAAGAGATCAGGGACGGTTTTCGGCTGGCCATAGATCAGGAAGGCGGCAAGCTGGGCGGTGTGCCGGTGAAATTGCTGATCGGTGATGACGGCCGCAACCCGGAAAAAGCCCGCCAGCTTGCCGAACGGTTTATAAAAAAGGAGAAGGCGCAAATATTGACCGGTATTGTCTTTTCCAACGTTGGCATGGCTGTCTTTCCCAAAGTACTCCGGCAGGGAATTTTTATGATCAGTCCCAATTCCGGCCCTTCTCCCATGGCTGGCAGGAACTGTCATCCTAATTTTTTCAATGTTTCCTGGCAGACGGATGAGCCGTCCGAGGCAATCGGTCAATATGTCACCGACCAGGGATATTCCAGCGTCTATATCATCGCGCCCAATTATATCGCCGGTAAGGATAATGTGACCGGCTTTAAACGTTTTTTCAAGGGGCGGGTGGCCGGTGAGGTATATACACCGCTCGGTCAGGCCGATTATGCTGCCGAGATTGCCGCTATTCGCGCAACCAGACCCGATGCCGTCTACTTTTTCCTGCCCGGCGGCATGGGGATCAATTTTCTCAAACAGTATCATCAGGCAGGCCTCCAGGGTAAAATTCCGCTGTTCGGACCGGCGGCAACCGATGAACGGCTGGTACAGGCCGTGGGAGAGGCTGCGGTCGGGGTGATCAACAGCGCCCAGTGGAGTGTTGATCTGCATAATCCGGCAAATGAGCAGTTTGTCCGTGCCTTTCGGAAACAGTATGGGCGCACGCCGACCCTGTACGCCTCCCAGGGATATGACACTGCCCGGCTGATCGGTTCTGCCCTGTCAGTGGTGGGCGGCGATATGAATCGGAGCGATGAATTTCGCAGCGCCCTGGAAAAAGCGGATTTTGCCAGCGTGCGCGGTTCCTTTCGCTTTGGAGCCAACCATTTTCCCATTCAGGATTTTTATGTCCGGCAGGTGGTAGCAAAAAAGGGAGGCGGTTATACGAACAGGCTTTTGAAAAAAGTATTCAATGATCATATTGATGCCTATGTCGGTGCGTGTGTCAAATAAACGTCCATATCTGCAACTCGTAACTTAGAATTTTAAACCCTGAACCCAATATCCACCGTCCATGCTTGTTCTCGAACAGATCCTTAATGGACTCCAGTTAGGCGTCATGCTTTTCCTCATGTCCGCCGGTCTCACCCTGGTATTCGGGATAATGGGGGTGATCAACCTGGCCCACGGCTCCTTTTACATGATCGGCGCCTACGTGGCGGCCACGGTTGCCACCAGGTCAGGATCATTTATGTTGGGTCTGCCGGCGGCATTGATTGCGGCAGCCCTGTCCGGGATGGTGGTTGAGCTTCTTATTCTCCGCAGGTTGTATCACCGGGACCACCTGGATCAGGTGCTGGCCACCTTTGGCCTGATCTTTTTTTTTAATGAACTGACCCGGATTATCTGGGGTCGGCAACCGTTGTTCATGGATGTGCCCGCCTGGCTGTCCGGATCGGTGCGGCTTCTGCCCGGAATCCATTATCCGGTCTATCGGCTGGCCATTATCCTTGTCGGTATTCTCGTTGCCCTGTTTCTCTACCTGCTTTTTTCCCGCACCCGGCTGGGCATGCAGATCAGGGCAGGCGCAGTTGACCGGGAAATGGTGGGCGCACTCGGGGTCAATATCAGGCTGCTCTATACCCTGGTTTTTGGTCTGGGCACCCTGCTGGCCGGGTTGGCGGGCGTAATGGCCGGGCCCATTCTGGCGGTGGAGGCGGGAATGGGTGAATCCATCCTTATCCTCACCTTTGTGGTTATTGTCATCGGTGGTATCGGGTCCGTACGCGGCGCCTTCATCGGCGCAATCCTGGTCGGTCTGGTTGATACCCTTGCCCGTTCCTTTCTGCCTGATTTTTTCCGGCTGATTGTTGCGTCCTCTTCAGCAGCCGACCGGATGGGGTCATCTCTTGCCTCCATGTCCGTATATATCCTTATGGCGCTCATTCTCACATTTAAACCGGCCGGATTATTTCCTGTCGGCGATTAATCCGTGAACTCCCTGCGTCTGAAATTATTGTCTCCTGCCGCCATCGGCTTTCTTGTCCTCTTCCTTGTCCTGCTGCCCCGGCTGCTTGACCTGTGCGGCCAGCAGTATCTGCTTTCGCTGGCAACCAGAGTTCTGATTTACGGTCTGGCCGCCTCCAGCTTAAACCTGATTCTGGGCTATGGCGGCATGGTCAGTCTCGGTCATGCCGCATTCATGGGGATCGGTGGTTATGTGGTCGGAATCCTGGCTTATCACAGCTACGAGAAGATACCGGTATCAGCGCTGCTGCCGCATTTTACCGGCTCTGAAAGCGGTCCGGCGGTCTGGTTTGCAGCCATGTTTCTTGCCGGACTTTTTGCCCTTGTCACCGGGGCGGTCAGTCTGCGCACCAGGGGCATGCACTTTATCATGATTACCCTGGCATTTGCCCAGATGGTGTATTTTTTCTTTACCTCGCTGGACACCTATGGCGGTAGTGACGGCATTTCCCTTTATGGACGTAACACCCTGCCGGGTTTGGATCTGGGCAATGATCAGGTTTTTTATTATCTCTGTCTGGCCGTGCTGCTTGTTTTTCTCTATCTGATGCACCGGCTGACCCGATCCCGCTTCGGTCGTGTCCTGATCGGCAGCCGTGAAAATGAACAGCGGCTGCAGGTGCTTGGCTTTTCGCCCTTTGGCTACCGGCTGCTCAGCTATTGTCTTGCCGGTGCAGTCGCCGGATTAGCCGGCGCGCTGCTGGTGAACCAGGGGGAATTCGTCAGCCCCGGCATGATCCACTGGACCCGTTCCGGAGAAATTCTGGTTATGGTGCTGTTAGGTGGGACGGGCAGGCTGTTCGGCCCCCTGTTAGGGGCAGCAGCATTGCTTTTTTTAGAGGAATATCTTGCCATGTATACTGAACACTGGATGGTTATTCTCGGTCCGTTTCTTATCCTGGTCGTCCTTTATGCCCGTGGTGGTCTGTATGGTCTTTTTTTTGACGGCAAGGAGTTATCGTGACCACTCCGGTTCTTGCACTGCGTGATGTCTCTAAATCCTTCGGCGGGCTCCAGGTCTGTAACAAGGTCGGTCTGCAGGTCGTTGCCGGTGAACTGCATGGACTGATCGGGCCGAACGGGGCCGGTAAAACCACCCTTCTTGATCTGATTTCCGGTCTGCTGCCGATTGATACCGGAACCCTTGTCTTTCATGGCCGGGACATTACCGGCCTGCCCATGCACCGGCGGGCCCGTCTGGGAATGGCCCGTTCCTTTCAGATTACCTCCCTGTTCCCGGGGTTTACGGTCCGGGAAAATATCGAACTGGCGGTACAGGCCGTTTCAGGCTCAAGTTTCAGGTTCAGGCTGCCTGCAGCCCATGATCCCGACCTGTATAAACCGGCCGCAGAAATTATGAGCAGGGTCGGTCTCTCGGCGCGGGCCGGTATCCGTGCTGAAAATCTTGCCCATGGCGAACAGCGGCTGCTTGAGATGGGCATGGCCCTGGCAGTAAGACCATCTCTGCTGTTACTGGATGAGCCGACGGCAGGTCTGGGACCGGGCAGTTCCAGGAACCTGGTCGAGTTGATTAAGACGCTCAAAAAAGAAATCACCATATTGCTTGTCGAGCATGATATGAATGCTGTTTTTTCCCTTGCCGACCGGATAACCGTTCTGGTACAGGGCAGGGTGATCGCCACGGACAGTCCTGCCGCAATACATAACAATCAGGCCGTACAGAAGGCCTACCTGGGTGTGCCATGTTGAGGGTGAGGGATATTAAGACATTTTACGGGCATGCCCAGGCCTTGTTCGGTGTTTCCCTTGAGGTCGGCCGGGGTGAGGTTGTTGCCCTGATGGGGAGAAACGGCATGGGCAAGACCACTGTTGTCCGCTCTGTCATGGGGCTGACCCCGCCGGCAGCCGGTACGGTTACCTGGAACGAACAGGCCGTTCATACTCTGCCGCCCCATCGGATTGCCCGCCTTGGTATCGGCCTGGTGCCGGAGGGCAGGCGCATATTTTCCACACTGAGCGTTCGCGAAAACCTGCTGGCCGTGGCGGCAAATTATACCGGCAGGAACAATCCCTATACCTTGGACAGGGTTTTTTCCATCTTTCCCCGTCTACGGGAGCGGCTGAACCACCTCGGTCGGGAGCTTTCCGGCGGTGAACAACAGATGTTAGCCATTGCCCGCGCCCTGATGATCAATCCTGATCTTCTCCTGCTGGACGAGGCCACCGAAGGCCTGGCGCCGCTTGTCTGCAGGGAAATCCGACAGGGATTGATGGCGCTCAAGGAGCGGGGCATGTCCATCCTGGTGATTGATCAAAATATCAATGCTCTTCTTGCCATCTGTGACCGCTGTTACATCCTGGAAAAGGGCAGGGTGGTTTTTACCGATACAAGCCCTTTTGTCCGTTTCACCGCTGCGGTAAAAAAGCAATACCTCGGGGTGTAGGTGATGCTAAGGCTGGCTTCACCCGCAACCCATTATAACAACGAACATCGAATTCTGAACTGCAGAATTTCGAACCGCAGTGTGCCCTGAAATGATCGCTCTCGTAACACCGCTCTGCGGTGTTACGCAATCTATGGCGCTCTGCGCCTGTTGTCCGTATGGAATGAATAATGCTGATTGCCAATAGAGAAAGCAGACAAAGGTAGTGGCTGCTTTTTGTCCGCTTTTACTCCGGCCGCCGGACCAGGTATTTTTCTGGTTTCACCACGCCATGGGCGTGGTGAACCTTGGAGCGCCTGCTGTCTGACCGCACAAAATTTTTCGGTTACGTCAATGTTGTTTCCGGGTGTAAGATGATGGTTACTCCGATCGAACGGCAAGATATTCCAGCCGCACCATTTCCGTGTGTACCGGCTCCTGCGGATCTCTGTGTCCCAGATAGGCGGTAACAACCTCTTCAATAAATTCCGCCTGGTTGTCTGCCTCCACCCGTTGTAGATAAGGCAGCCAGGTGGTGCGCAGCCAGCCCGTGAATTTTTCTCTGTTTTCGTGCACCATCTCCTTGGGGACAAGCCTGATATAGCGGATCGTAAAACCCGACTTCTCAAGCCATTGCCTATATTCCTCCGGCCCATGGAACCCGTAGGGAAAGGTGAAATCCTCAAAATATTCCCTCCACGGCGGCCGTTCAATTACCTGCTCCATGGCCTGCACCACAGCTCCGGCATTGCCCTTGCCGCCCATCTGCACCAATACCCGGCCACCGGGTTTCAAGGCATTGAACATTCCCTGCACCACGGGCCGATGATCCCGTATCCAGTGCAGGGCCGCGTTGGAAAAGATAACGTCAAACTCTGCGGTAAAGGACAGGGCGCGGGCATCTGCCAGGCAAAAGTCAAGATTGCGACCTTTGCCGTGCGCTTTTTTGGCAAGCCTGATCATGTCCGGTGAGCTGTCAATCCCCAATACCTCTCCCCGCTCAAGTTCTGCCGCTAACATTGCCGTTACCTTGCCGTCGCCGCAGCCGATATCAAGAACATGTTCATCACCCTGCAGCCCGAGCTTTGCCATCAGCTCCACGGCCCATTGCCGCTGCGCTTCCGAATTAGCAGCATAATCCTTGCTGTCCCATTGGTATTTTTTGTTTTCCTTTGTCATCGTGTTCATCTCTGGTGGTCTTTGTGCATTGCCGTGGGTCTCCTGATATTGTGCAGTTTTGTAGACATTGGCGGCGCCGGCATCATGTCCGCTTTCGTTTCACTAAAGCAGACCTGCAGCTTCAGGATTTAGGTTCAAGGTGATCAGGGGAAAGAAATTATCACGAATCCGTAAATATTGATTTCTGTTCAAACCATTTTCTGGAAAATCATACTTGTTCTTTCCTGAATTTTTCAATATGTTTTTGTTTTCATATCGTTATCCTGCCCTTTCATCTGAACCTTAATCACTTACAGTTCATGACATTACCGCCCTTCAGCGCCTCGCCTTTGCAGGAACTTGAGACAGTGCCCCTGCAACATCGCATTCTTCTGAAAACATGGTTTTCCATTAAGACTATTGAGGCCGCCCATGCCCTGATTACCAAACAGCGATTCCATAATTTTCTCTATTTCAGGTCCGGCAGCGGACTGACGATTTCCGATGATATTGTCGCCGTCATCAATTGCGTGCCGGGCACAACCCCTCGTCATACCCTGGTTTTTCGGGATGGATGGTGCAGCGGCTGCGTCGCCGGAACCCGTGGTCACCGTTGTAAACATGTGGCGGCAGCTGCTCTGCTCTGCCTGGGGGATAATGGTGAAGAGCTTTATGCCGTGCCCCGTTCCTTTGAGCAGAGTCCCTGGGACAAGATCGGCGTATACCTTTTTGAACAACCGGGAGGGAACCGGCTCGAATTTTCCTGGTCCAGTTCCGGCAAAGACACCTGGTTGCAGGTGCGCGGCAGAGATGGTTTCAGTTTGCTGGTACTGTCAGCCCCGGCTGCATCCAGGGAGTTGCGGGAACTTGGCCTGGGTTCCGCCGGTCGTTCATCTTCCGGTTCTAATCTACTGCATGTTCTCATCGAGAGGTTAGTCTCTATGACCTGCACGGACATCGAGGCTGAGTTACTGGCTCGCGGAAGAAGCGGCAAGAAACTGCATCGGGACCTTTCCAGATGGATGTGGCTGGCGAGGCTGTTGTTTCTTCATAATCCCTGGATCAAGTTTGAACTTGAACTGGATAAACAGGGATTGTACCGGCTGCACACGCCGGGTAAAAATCCTTTTTTTTCCCTGACCATGCCCCGGCGTCGCACCTGGGAACTGCTGGCGCTGCTCGGCCCGGAGAATTACGGCCTCCAGCGTCTGCCCAGGGCGCAAACCATGCAAAAGGTGTCTTTCAGCGACCAGGGCGCCATTTCGGTAACCAAATGCTGCCGCCTTCATAACGGAGAGGTGAGAGGGCTGGCTGAACTGGAGCAGTATCGTTTCGGTAACCAATATATTGTGGACAACTCCGTGTTTTCCCTGGCGCCGATTCCGGCTGTGGAACGAATTGAACAAAAGCCCGTGGACACTTCCGGCATGTCTCTTTTTTCTTTTGCCGCCAGGGAACAGGCAGACAAAGCCTGCCATGCCTATATCGTGGCCGACGAAGATATTCCCTCCTTTCTTGAGCTGAATCGCCAGGCCCTCCGCTCCGACCTCCACCTGGTAGAGCCGGAAATCTTTGAATGGACTACAGCAACAGAGCCGGATGCCCTGGAATTGACCGATATGGTTGAAGACAAGGACTGGTGCTATATCGCAGGTTATTATCTGGTCGGCAACAGTAAAATCAATCTTTGCGACCTGCTCACAGCCACGGCCGATAAACAACGATATATTTCAGGCCGCACCTGGTTTGACCTTGAACACACTTCTTTGCGCTGGTTCCATGCCCTGGGAAAGGAACGGCTGGACAAAAACGGCAGGGTCAGGTTGACCCGGGACGAGCTGCTCCTGTTAGGCTGCCAGTTGCCGGCAATCACCGGCGAACCGGTCGATAAACAACAAACCGGTCCCCTTGACTTTCTCCTGCGGCAGGAAGGGGAAGAATCTCCGATTTTAGATAACAAAACAGAAAAACACCTGCGCCGCTACCAGGCGCTGGGTGTCAGGTGGCTTTTAAACCTCCGACGTTACGGTCTGGGTGGTATCCTGGCCGATGATATGGGGCTTGGTAAAACCCACCAGGCCCTTGCCCTTATCGGGATGGCGACAGGGCCGGACGATGTGGTTCTTATTGTCTGTCCGGCCGCAGTTCTTTATCACTGGGCTGAAAAACAGGAATCTTTTTTTCCTGATCTTTCCCTCGTTGTTTATCACGGGCCGGATCGTGATTTGGCAGCAGCTCGTAAAAGCAGGATTATCGTCACCACATATGGTGTGCTGCGTCGGGATGTTTCCCTGTTGGCGGAACAATCATTTCACCTGCTCATCTTTGACGAGATGCATTATTTGAAAAACAGGAAAACAGAGGTCCATGACGCCGCGATGCAGTTGCAGGCCCGGACGGTTGTCGGTCTCAGCGGCACCCCGTTGGAAAATTCCATTGAAGAAGTGGCGACCCTGCTCGGCCTGTGCGTGCCCGGCCTATTTACCGCCCAGCCTGTGCGCAGGCTTATGAAAGGTAAACCTACCAATGAACAACGGCAATTGATTCGCAGGATTATCCATCCCTTTATCCTGCGTCGGACCAGGGAACAGGTGCTGACCGAGTTGCCGAAATTGAGCGAAGACATCCGATTCTGCGGGCTTCACTCCGATCAGATTGCGGCCTATCGCCAGGCCGTTGACCAGGCCAGGGGGGTTCTTGATAAGTTGACCAGCGGTGAACAGATTGACGATTTTACCCATATTCTGACTACTATTATTCGTCTCAAACAGATATGCAATCATCTCTGCCTGCTTGAGGGGCGCCGTGATTGGGACAAATATCAAAGCGGCAAATGGACGGAGTTTACCCGACTGATCAAACAATGCCTTGAAGCTGATCTGAAGGTGGTTGTTTTCAGCCAGTTTACCTCCATGCTCGATATCATGGAAGCATGGTTAAAGAGCAGGGGCGTTGAACATGTCAGTCTGCGGGGCGATATGGGAATCAAGGCACGGGCCCGCAATATCAAACGGTTTAATACCGCCGGGGAATGCCGGGTCTGCTGTGCCAGTCTCCTTGCCGGGGGCACCGGCATCGACCTTACCGGCGCCCAGGTGGTCATCCATTATGACCGCTGGTGGAATCCGGCCCGGGAAGAACAGGCAACTTCCCGGGTTCATCGGATGGGTCAGAGTCGGCCGGTTCAGGTGTACAAACTGGTCACCATAGGCACCCTGGAGGAAAAGATTCATCATCTCATAGAAAAGAAGAGAACCCTGGCCAAAGAACTGATCACCGAAGACGAAGGTTCTCTCTTCAAGCAGCTTAACCGGCATGAACTGGCAGATCTGTTTCGCCTCACCGGCTGAGTTGCTCTGTGCCTTACGTCTCAGTAATTCGTTAAACTCGATTTTTTCCTTGCCTGAGCCGGTTTGTACAGAAAAAACAGCGCCATCATCACAATAATATTGATGACGATCATGTTGGCATTGAAAAATATATACAAGATAATAATCGCCAACAGGGAGGCGGTTGCCTTGATCACCCTGCCGGGCAACAGCCTGATGGCCGCAAGGAGACCGATAAGCGAATTGGCAATAAAAAAACCGTCCGCCAGGGCCACAAGGCGGGCCATGTCGGTTATCCGCAGGTAGACCGCTGCCAGGGCGCTGATATGGGCAAGCGCCAGCGCGAGGATAGCAGTGACCGGGGCGCCGTTTGACGCTTTTCCGGATAAAAATTTCGGCAGGTGTCCTTCCCCGGCGATAAAAGATGCCAGTCTGGCCGTACCACCGGTAAAGAGGAGGTATGAAGTGGTGCAGAGCGATGTGACCAGAACCGCCATGATGATATCCGTTGCTCCTCCAAACAGGGGACGGATAAGATCTGAGACGGAAACAGACCGGCCATGGATCATCTGCGGCGAGATCATCTGCACGGCTGCCGCCGTTGTTATACTGATCAGGGCAATAATGAGAAACGAGCAAAGAACAGCCCGGGGAATTGTTTTTTCCGGGTCGCGCACATCACCGCTGTAGCTGCCGACCACCTCCCAGCCCACCATTGTCCAGAAGAGCAGCAGCAGGCCGCTGCCGAACTGTTTGCCTGGAAAAGGCGGCAGGTGGATGTGCAGGCTGCTGTGCTGGAGCAGGGTAACTGCGGCGCCGGCAAAAAGGGTGACGGCAACCAGTGAGGACATGATAAAAGAAATCCTGCCGATGGAAGAAACCTGCCGCAGCAGCATGACCACGCAGCCACATAAAAACAGCATGGCAAGCAGGGGGACGTCAAGGGGGATAAACGGGTGCAGAAAGTCCGCCGCCGTCAGCAGAACCGGCACCGGCCCGAACAGGACCGCGCCGATCAGGTAAAAGGAGGCCAGCCGTTTTGTCCGTCTGCCGAATGCCGTCTCAATACTGCCTGCCACTCCGGCATCTCCCGGCAGGAGAATGGACAGTTTGCCGAAGATGGTGGCAAAGAAATAGCTGAGCGTCACAATACATATCCAGCCGATCAATGCCCAGCTACCGGCAACCTGATAGACCAAAGGCGGCAGAAAGATTATTCCGGAACCGAGAATCGGCCCGATCATCAGACCGCTGAGCAGAAACGGCCCCAGTTTTTTGCTTTTTCTATTCTTCATTGTTGCAAATGTTCAGTTTCCGGCCAATCGTTTTGTTCCGTTTCATAAAAAAAAACCGTATCCGTCATGCCCGAATGTAGTTGTCGGGCATCCAGAGATTATTTCAGGGCAATTCCTCCACAACCTTTCCTTGTCCCTCTTCCAGTCCGGTTCAATACCAGGAAAAGGGAGGAAAAACCAAAAAAAGAAAAAAAAATTTTTTTCCCTGGAGCATTAAATTTCCATGAAATCATTGCCCGCCAACTGTTTTACAGGTTTCGGAAAAAACACGGAAAAACCATTACCTGTCACTATATGACAGGGCACGTGTGGTAAGGTGATCTCAAAGATGAGAAATGGAATAGACTGTTGGTGAGTTACCAAAAACATGCCAATTGCCTAAGTGAACACCTGGAGCATTCAAGAAGGAGTAAAGTATGCAGCGTCGTCAATTTATGCAGAGATTCATCACGGCAATGGCATCATTCTTCTTGCTGCCTTTCGCAAGGGAGCATACTGAACAGTTGCCCCTGTTTACCTGCATGGCGGCAGGCTTTCAATATTACGAAGGCCCGGTGATTATCCGCGAACTCACCCCGGATGATCGTCTGATGCTGGTTCGAGAGCCTGATAACATCCATGATACCGAGGCAGTGGGAATTTATACTCCCGATCATCGAAAACTGGGATATATTCCCCGCTACCTTAATAAAATACCGGCAATCCACCTGGATAATGGGAAAAAACTGTATGCTCTTGTCCACCATGTTACACCGTACCTGCCGCCCTGGGAAATGCTCGAGGTAATTGTGATGCTTGATATGGGATGAGTCAATGCACTTGGAATTCGGCTTTTCCCGTTATATCGCTCTGGAGCGTAATAGAATAATACTTGGCGCTCTGCGCTATCTTTGCAAAGGTATGTGTCGGTCACTCGTCCACCCGTCATGCATGAAGGCAGTTATCGGGCAATCGAAACATTCCTGCCCGTCATGCCCGAGTGTAGTTGTCGGGCATCCAGGTTTTTTCTCGTTATACCGTTCTTCACAATGTTGCCGGGCGGGTCAGTCATCCATAGACAAACAAAAATTCCCGAACCTGAAAATATTTTCTTGAAAAGAAAATCATCAAAAACATTGCGGGACAATTGTTTTTATCAAAGAAGAAGAAACAGTGGAAAAATAAGGGGATGTCGATATATGAAAGCGGTGGTAGGATGCAATATAAGATGCCATGAAAAATGAGGATTCTCGTTCAGAAATGGATACGTGCCGACTTCTCTGGGTAGTGTTCCGATGTGGGTCTCAACTATACAGATAGTCCATTGTGAATCTCCTCTGGACAGGACGTCGTAGGTCGAAGTTTTTACAACGCTATCATGGTTCAGGTTTCAGAAATTTGGTTATCTGGCTTGCAGGGCCGTAATGCCCGCAGGTCATAGCCGGATGGCTGCTGGTATACCCGTAGGTCAAACAGGGGTAGGGCCGCTATCAGGTGGTCGAAAATGTCCGCCTGGATGGCCTCGTAACGGGCCCAGGCCTGGTCGTTACTGAACACATATATCTGCAGGGGCAGGCCGTTGGGGCCGGATTCCAGCTGACGGACCAGGAAGGTCATCCCGGTATGGATTTTTGGATTGTTTTTCAGGTAGGCCTCCACATAGGCCCGAAAGATACCGATATTGGTTTGGCGGCGGCCGTTGATAATTACCGAGGTGTCAACCTGGTGTTCCCTGTTATATGCTTCGATTTCGCTCTGCTTGCTGCGGATATAATCGCTGATCAACTCTATCCCCGCCAGGCGATCCAGCTCCTGGTCGCTCAGGAAGCGGATCGAGGTCATGTCCAGGTGCAGGGACCGCTTGATGCGGCGGCCGCCGGATTCGGACATGCCGCGCCAGTTCTTAAATGATTCCGAAATCAGGGCATAGGTGGGAATGGTGGTGATGGTTTTATCCCAGTTGCGCACCCGCACCGAATGAATGGAAAGCTCGATAATCTCACCGTCCGCTCCACGGGAAGGCATCTCGATCCAGTCGCCCACCCGGATCATGTCCATGCCCGTGAGCTGAATCGAGGCCACGAAGCCGAGAATGGAATCCTTGAAGACCAGCATGATCACTGCGGTCAGTCCGCCCATGATCGAGATCAGACCCCATGGAGATCGGTTGGTGAGGATGGCTGCAAGAAAGATCAGCCCGATCACATAGACCAGGATCTTAACCGCGTCGATGTAACCGCGAATGGTCTTGCCGCTCCGGCCGTGCAGGGTTTTGTAAATCTCGTTTACCGCGCTGAGCAGCCCGTTGAGGGTGGAGATACCTACCAGCACAAAGCCGCAGGAAATGAGACGGCCCAGGATTTCCGCGCCCTGTGCTTCCGGCGGTAGCAGTAGATCTCGGGCAACATGGAACACCAGCACCGGCACGACCCAGGACAGCCTGGTAAAGACCCGGTTGTGGACCAAAGCGTCGTCCCAGTGCAGCCGGTTGCCGCGAACCACATGCTGAATGAACCGGAGCAGGCTGCGCCGCACTATCCAGGTGGCCAGCAGAGCGATCAGCCCGATCAGGAGGATCAGCGTCGTGGATACCAACATGGATGCCATCTGGTCGGACAGGCCAAGCTGGTGGAACATGTTGAGAAGATATTCGTTCATGTCCTAAAATTGTAATTGGTCACAGTGGTTGAAATAATGCGGGTTCACATTTTGACGGTCATCGAAATATAGTGAGGTACCCTGATAATACAGTCAGGGTACACAATCAGGATAGCAAGGTAAAGAGTCTTGTTTTTTTACCCGGCCGGCTCGATTTCAAACTGGAAAAAACCGCCTTTTCGGTCAGATTACTATCTGAAATCGGCAGAATTAACTGCAGGACAATGATTTTTGGGAAAAGTGAATAAATCACAAAAAAGTAGAGGGCTGTCGATATATGATAGGGATGCTGTGGTATGGTGTGTTGAAAGGAAAGTGGAGTGAAAAAGAATATGTGGTCACGAATTATTGAGCAGCTTGCCGATATCGAAGTGCAACACGGTGTCAAAATACTCTATGCCTGTGAATCCGG
>Ga0256833_1002227_pt1 | contig 13835 bp, 13 predicted proteins | sample 356284metaG_FD_190535 | JGI IMG/M metagenome (GOLD analysis project Ga0256833, IMG submission 190535) | Hydrothermal vent microbial communities from Mid Atlantic Ridge, Atlantic Ocean - 356-284 | ecosystem: Environmental > Aquatic > Marine > Hydrothermal vents | place: Atlantic Ocean: Mid...
GCCAACTTCTAACCCCCAACCACCCCCCGCCAACTTCCAACCCCTAAAGCGGCCATGAGCGCGCCGCGGCCCAAGGCCCGCCGCGGTCGCGAAGCGGGTATAATGCCCCTACCACCACCACGCAAGGAGCCCATTATGCCCCCTTCGGCCGTGCATGTGCGCGTTCCGGCCACCACTGCCAACTTGGGGCCCGGCTTTGATGTGCTGGGCTTAGCGTTGGACCTGTGGAACGATCTCTGGGTGCAGGTGCTGCCCCAGGACCACCCCGCGGATGTGGTAGACATCGCAGGTGAAGGCGCGACCCAATTGCCCCGGGATGCAAGCCACCGCTCATTGCAAGCCGCGCAGGCGGTGTTCGATGCGGTAGGCCACCTGCGGCCCCGGCTGTACCTGCGGGCCCACAATCGCATTCCCTTGGGCTCGGGGCTGGGCTCCAGCGCGGCCGCGGCCCTGGCCGGCGCGCTGGCCGCCAACGCGCTGCTGGGCCGCCCGCTGACCCGCACCGCGTTGCTGGCCCTGGTCACGGACCTGGAAGGCCACCCCGACAACGCCGCACCGGCCCTTTATGGCGGCCTCACCGCCTGCGGCCCCGATGCCCGCGGCCGGGTGTGGGTGCGTCGCCTGCCCGTGGCCGAAGCCTGGCTCGACGGCGGGCTGGTGGTGTGGGTCGCCCTGCCCCAGGTGGAACTCAGTACCCAGGCCGCGCGCGCCGCGCTGCCCAAACGCATCCCGCTGCACGACGCGGTGCACAACCTGGCCCACGCGGTGCTGGTGCTGGAAGCCTTTCGCCTGGCCGACCCGGACCTGCTGGCCCAGGGCATGCACGACCGCTGGCATCAACCCTATCGCCTACCCCTCATTCCCGGCGCGGCCGCGGCCCTGGCTGCGGCCCGAGAAGCCGGCGCGTGGGCCGTGGCCCTGTCGGGTGCGGGGCCCTCGGTGGCCGCGTTCGCTGGGCCCGAAGCCGAGGGGGTGGGCTCGGCCATGCAAGCCGCGTTTCGGGCCGCGGGGGTGGCGGCCCGGGTGTGGGCCCTGCGCCCCGCCCGGCAGGGGGCCCGGGTCGCCCCCTGGGAAGGGGCTGTGGCATGAGCGCGCCTCAGCTGCGGCCGCGCACCGCCGGCGGCGGCCGGGTGGAACCCACCGCGCGCGGTTGGCGCTTGGTGCTGCCGCCGGGCCCGGCCCGACCCTACCGCCTGGCCCAGCTGGACGACTACGCTGGCCTGCCCCGCAGTCGGTTCCCCCACACCCCCGGCCGACGGCTGCGCCTGCGGGCCCGGGTGCACAACCCCCGCGGGGCCGGCACCTGGGGCTTTGGCTGGTGGAACCATCCTTTTGGCCTGGGCCTGGGCTTTGGCGGCCCGCGCTTGTTTCCCACCTGGCCCCAAAGCGCCTGGTTCTTCTACGCGGCCGCGCCCAATTTCCTCTCGTTCCACCCCCATCGTGCGCCGGCCCAAGGCTTTTTCGCCGGCGTCACCCGCTCGCAGCCCCGGGGGGTGAGCTGGCCCACGGTGTTCCTGGCGCTGAGCGCGGGGGTGTTGTTGTGGCCCCGGGGCGCAGCCTGGCTGTGGCACCGGGTGGCCGCCTGGGTGCAGCAAGAAGGGCAGGCCCTCGACCCCCTGGACCCCAGCCAATGGCACGAATATGTCCTGGAATGGCGGCCGGACCAGGTGCGTTTTGCCATCGACGGCCATGAAGTGGCCCGCACCCTGGCCCCGCGGCCGCCTTTGGGGCTGGTGCTGTGGGTCGACAATCAATACGCGGCCTGGCCGCCGAAGCAGCGCCCCCGCTGGGGCCTGCTGCCGGTTCCCCAGGAAGTGGTGCTGGACATCGAGGATGCGACGATAGAGGCCGTGGGGTAACGCCTACCCCGGCACCAAATCGCGCACCTGGCCGATGATGCGGTCGATGTCGCCTAAATCGTCGGTCGGCACCCAGCGGCCCAGGCGCAATTCCTGCAGCAGCACCGCACCCTGAGGGTCGTGGGACATGCCGACCAGCACTTGCTGCAATCGGGGGCGCAGGTCCTCCCGGGCAGGGTGCAGCAGCATCATGTGCGTCGCGTAGCGGGTGTGGCTTTCGCACACCACCCGAAATTGCGCCCGGGTCAAAGGCGAAAGTTGGGTGTAGAAATCGTGGTACAGCAGGCCAAAGGGGGCCTGGTGGGTCATCACGGCCCGAATGACCTGCACCCACGACGGTTGCCACACGGGGTGCACCGGGCCGATGCCTTTGGTGTGCAAAATGTAAAGCCCCAAATAAGTGGCGAATTGCCCGTCCACCGCGGCCAGGGGGTGCCCGGCCAGGTTCTCCAGGGCGGCTTCGGGGGCATCGGGCGCGGTGATGAAGACCACCTCATCGTACAGTTCGGTGCGGGCCACGGGGATGAACCCTTGCTCGTGCACCAGGCGCCACGCGTCCAGGGGGTTGACGAAAGCCAGTTCGGCCTGGGGCAAGGCCTGGCGGTAGAAGGCCTCGAAGTCGGTCACCGGCGCTAAGGTCACGGGCACTTCCAGCGCCTGGCGCAGGTAGGTGGTCAGCGCCAGCCAGCTTTGCATGGATTTGACCATATCGTGCGGACACACCCGAAACTGCATACGATGCTCCTTTCGGGAACGCGAAATGGCCTCGCGCTTTGGCGAGGGCGGTGGCGAAAACGGGGCCGGCGCTATTGTACCGCGTTTTCGGTTTTCGATTATCGAAACATGCGAAAATTTTTATCTATCGTGACGCCTCGTCTCCGGCCTGGGAATCCGGGGTATCCATGAGAAAAGCCAGCAGGCCGGTCAGGGCCAGGGCGCTCAGCAAAGCGGGCAGCAAGTGCAACGGCCCCCACTTGCCCCAGGTCCAGCCTTCCCGGGCGGCGAACCAATGCCCGGCCCAAAAGCCCACCTCGGCCGCCAAAGTCAGCAGTAGCAGCGAAAGACAGCCGCGGCCCCAACGCGCGTGGATTCCGGCCGCGAGGGCCGCGGCCACCAACACGCCAAAAGCCAGCGCCGGCGCGGTCATGGCCCACCTCAGGCGCTGAAGGCGAGGCGCGGCAAGCCGTCCGCGTCGCTGGTGATGCTGCCGTGGAACAAGGGCTGGCCCGGCTGCCAGGCCAACACCCGGGGCAGCAGCACGAACAGGTCGTCCACCAGGGGGTAGTTCACCACCTCCCCCACGGGGAGCCACTGGGGCTCGCCTTCCGCCGAGGCCGTGACGGGCGTCGGTTCCGCCAAAAAGCCCCGGAACACCAGCAGCAACACCCCCGGGTTGACGCCGGTGTCGATGGTCACCGTGCCGCACAGGTGCAGGTCCACGCCCTCCAGGCCGGTCTCCTCGGCCAGTTCCCGGCGGGCCGCGGCCAGCACATCTTCCCCGGGCTCCACATGGCCGCCCAAGCCGTTGTAACGCCCGGCCCACAGGCGCTTGTGGGCCGCGCCTTTGAGCAGCAGAATGCGGTCGCCGGCGGTGAGGAAGATGAGGGTGCGGGGCACCACGGTGTAGCGCCCCTGCTGCACGCCCTGGGTGGTGGGGTCCGTGTGGCTCATGGCTGGGCTTCCTCCTGCTCGGGGGTTGGGGCCGGGGCCGTGGGCAGTTGGGCCAGGCATTCGGGGTCCGGCTCCCGGGGAACCAACAGCTGCACGCCGATTTGCTTGTTGGTGAACACAGGGGTGTAAAAGCACAGGGTGGGCCGCACCACCCAGCGGTCCCAGGCGGCTTCTTCGGCCGCGAAGTGCCCGGCAGCCCGGCCCGGCAGCGGCTCCAGGGGCTCGGTGACGATGAGCGTGAAGCGGTGGCGCGCCAGGTCCGCGTAATAGCGGGCAAAATAAGCCGCGTTGGCGCTCATGGCCTCGTTCATCAGGTATTTTTTCTCATACTCGGGCACCAGGGGAATATCGCGGCCCAGGTAGAAGGTGAGCAGCTGGCGCTGGTCCATGAACAGCACTTCGCCCTGTTGGGCCGCCTCCCGGGCCGCGGCGGCCACCTTTTCCAGGGTTTGGCGGGCATAGGGGGGCAAAAAGGGCCGCGGGCTCAAATAGTAAGTGGTGAGCAGCGCGGGGCCCAGCAACAGGGCCCAACCCCAGGGGGCCCAGGGCCGCCATGCGCCCGGCCAGCGGGCAAAGGCCGCGCGCAGGCCGTGCTCCCAGGCCACGGCCAGGGCCAGCAGCAGGCCGATGAGGTACATGTCGTAGTTGTGCAGGTTGTCGCCGCCGCCGATTTTGACGCTGACGAGGGTGCCTACCGCGAAGAAGGCGGCCAGCTCCGCGGCCATGAGCAGCCGGGCCCAGGGGTGCACCCGCCACCAGCCCCGGCGGGCGCTCCACACCAGCAGGGCCACCGCGGGGCCCGTGGCCAGGGCAATGCCCGGCAGCAGGCCAAAGGCGAAGGTGGCGTTGGGCCACAGCCGGGACCACAACAGGGGCTGGGCCTGCAGCTTAGCCTGGGCCTGCTGGGGCAGCAGGGTGAGCGCATGGGGCCGCCCCAACGCCAGGGGAACCAGCCAGCCGCCCAGCAGCCCCGCGGCCGTGAGCCAGGCCGGACGACGCCACCAGCCCTGGCCCGGCTTGTCCTGGTGGGGCCGCGCGTCGGCCAGGGCCAGCATGAGGGCCCACATGGCTGGCGCGAAAATCCAGGTGTAGCGGGTTTCCTGGGCGTAAAAACCGGCCAGGAACACCAGCAGCCCGGCCAAAATGGGCCGCCGGCTGTGCCAGGCCCAGGCTACCAGCAACGCACTGAGCACCAGGGGCGTATAGATAGGCCCCTGGGCCAGGAAGAGAAACCCCCACAGGCTCACCCACACCCAACGGCTCCTGGGCAACTTCCCCCGGCGGAAGGCCACCACGGCCAGGGCCAGGTACGGCACGGTGAAGAGCACCGCGTTCCACAGGCGCAGTAGCCAGATGGGCGCCGCGGGCCACAGGTACGGCAGGCCCCACAGCACCATGCGCCCGGGGTCCCCCAGCACGGGGATGGGCCGGCCGGGTGGGTAAAGGTAGCGCGCCCGGCCGAAGGGGATGGAATAATCCCACAGGCGATTGCCCTCGGACCAGTGCAGGGAGAAGGGGTAGGCCGTGACCTCGGTGTAGGGGTCGAGCCAGGCGAGGGCGAAAACCACGGCCAGGGTGGTGGCCAAGGGGTGGGCCCAGGTCACCCGGCGGGGCCACAGCCACAGACCCAGCCATAGCACGGTGGCGGGCTCGTAAAGGGCCAGCACCAGCGCCAGGTCGCGCGCCCACGGCGGCCCTGTGAGCCACTGGTCTATGGGCGCGAACAACATCCCATAGACCAGCAACGCCGGTGCAGCGAGGGCCAGGGCCCAGCGCAAGGGGCGGGGCGCCGCGTCCCGGCGGGCCGTCCACCGGGGCCACCAGCGGGCCGGGGGCCAGCGCCACAGGCCCAGGCCCAGGAGCAGCATCAGGAGCAGCGCGGCCACGCGCGCCAGACTGCCCCAGGTCCACTGGCCGCGGGCCATGTGTTCCCAGGGCAGGTTCATGCGCCAGGCTATGAAGGCCACATAGCCGAGCAGCCCGATGGGGGCCGCCGCGCGCCAACCGCGGGTCATGCTGCACCTTCTTCAGGATGCCACGGGGCGGCCCCACGCCGCCCCCGGTGTTCAGTCGGCCAGGTCCGTGGTGTCTTCGCCGGCGGCTACGGCGCCCACATAATCCCGCGGGTCCGGCGGCACGGCCACGGGCCGAATGTGGCGTTCCACCAGATGCCGGGTGTTGGGCAGGCCCAGCAGGTGGAACAGGCGGCGGAACTGCTCTTCCCAGTCGGCGTACACCCGGGCCTTGACCTCCGCGGGCAGGCCCCAGATTTCCTTCTTGAAGGGGCCCAGGGCCCGCTTGCGGGTCTTGTAGTAGAACTGCTCGTCGGTCCAGTTGGGTTTGCGCTCGTGTTGGTGATGTTGGTCCAGGTACGCGTAAATTTCGCGCTTGAGGTCCGCCGGCATGTGGTTGTAGAGGATGTTCATGAAGTTGGTGGCCAGGTGCACCTCACAGGCTTCGTACTCCACGAACTTGCCGAAGGCCTCTTCGGGCAGGGTGGAAGCGCCGTGCTGCACCGCGCCGGCCAGGCCATATTCCTCCCGGGCCAGGCGGCTCAGGCGGCGCAGGGTGTCGAAGTCGACCTTGACCTGGGCCAGGCTGCCGTCGGGCAGCACCACACCGCCGTGGGAAGTGCCCGTCTGGATGCTGATTTTGCTCAGGCCTGGGGTGCCCGGGGCCAGGCGCTCCAGGGTGGCGTTGTAGCCGTCCATGAAGGCCCGCAGCTCCTCGGGGGTGGAGTTGTGGCCGCCCACCTCGCCGATTTCGCCGCCAGTGGACACGGTGACGCCCTCGGGCTCCCGCTGGCGCAGGAAGACGGTGAGCTCCGCGGTGCGGGTGTAGTTCACCCGCTGCTGTTCGGCCACGGTGGGCTGGCGCAGGTCCACCAGGGTCGAGGCGTCGATGTCGATGTTTAAGAAACCGGCCTTGAGGGCCTCGGCGATGAGGTCTTGCACGGCCTGCACTTCCGCGTCGGGGTCCTGGGCATAGCGCTTGGCCGAGAGCTGAAAGTGGTCGCCCTGGATGAAGACCGGGCCCTGGTGCTCTTCCACCACCGCGGCGGCCAGAATTTGGGCCGCGTATTCCGCGGGGCGCTGGTCCGTGTAGCCGATTTCGGAGCGGGCGATTTCGAAGATGACGGGCCCGGCGTCGATTTCGTGCATCACCCGGAACACGGCCCGGGCGGCCAAAAAGGGCAGGGCCCGCAGGTTGATGGCCGGCACGGTGAAGGTGGGCGCGACTTCGCCTCGGCCGCGGGCCATGTACAGGTCGTGAATGGACGCGGGGATGATGCCCAGCTGTTGGGCTGCGGCCCGAATGAGGTATTGGGCTGCGCCCTTTTCGGGCCCCGCGGCCAGGGCGGCCAGCTCGGCCAGTTGGGGCATGGCCTTGCGGGCCGCGGCCGGTTCCACCACTTGCAGGCCCGCTGTGGTGAGGGCGAACGCGTCGCCAAAGCGTTCCACCAGCGCGGTCAAGGGGTTCATGCGTCTACCTCCTGGGGTTGCAGGGTGCGCGGCGCGCATTATACCAGCCTACGCGGCCGCGTCCGTCGGTTCCTCATCGCCTTCGGGGCGGGCGTAAAACACCAGCAGCACGCCGCCATAGCGGCGCTGGTCGAATTCCTCCAGATGCTGCAAAGGCACGGCTTCGTATTCGTTGGGGTGAATTTGCACGATGACCCAACCATCGTCGCTCAGCCAGCCGGGGTTAGCGTCGATGGCTTCCAGGGCCTTGCGCCACAGGCCGTGATATTGGGGCGGCGCGACGAAGATGTAATCGAAGGCCCGATCCGGAGGTTGGGCCAGCAGCGCGAACGCGTCCATGCCCAGCACTTCGTGGCGTTGCGGGTCGTCGAGGCGGCAGTGGCGCAGGTTGCGCTGCAGCACCCGCCGCACCCTGGGGTTCCACTCCACAAAGCGCACAAAGGCCGCGCCCCGGCTGAGGGCTTCCAGGCCCACGCTGCCGGTTCCGGCGAACAAATCGAGCCAGGTGGAGCCCAGGGCGTCCGCGCCCACGATGTTGAACAGGGCCTCCTTGGCCCGGTCGGTGATGGGCCGCACGATGTCGCCGGGCAGGGAGAAGAGTTTGCGGCCCCGGGCCTGACCGGCGATGATGCGCGGGCTCATGGGGAACCCTCCGGGGGGACCGGGGCCGCGGTGGTCGGCCAGCGGGCTTGCAGGGCTTGCTGCAAACGGGCCTCGGCGGCCTGGGTTTGGGCCACCTGCTGCGGGGTGAGGTCGCCCTGGCGAAAGCGCAGGGCCAGGGCCGCGGTGGCCCGCAGGTCGTCGGGGGTCACATGCACCCGACCCGCGGCCGCGGCGTGGGCCCGGGCGGCTTCCAGCCAGGCATATTCCGCGCGGGCCGAAGGGAGGCCCAACTCGGCCACCACGGCCAGGGCCTGTTCCACCAACGCGTCGTCTACGCGCACCTGAGGCAGCAGCTCCCGGGCCATGCGCACCTCGTTTTGCAGGGCCTGGGTTTCGGCCCGGTAATCCGCGGCAAAAGCGCCCGGGTCGTCGTGCCAGGCGCGGCGGGCCCAGTAGAGGGCCTTGCGTTCTTCGGGGGTCAAGCCGTGGGTGGTCAGCGCGCGCAGCGCGAAGCGTTCCACATAGCGCAGGGGCACGGCCGCGTAGTCGGGGTCGGCCGAGGCGATGAGCAGCGCGCGACTGCGATAGGTGATGCTCAACCCACCCCGATGCACGCTGTAATAGCCCCGCTGCACGGCTTCCAGCGCGGCGTCGAGCACCGCGGGCGGGTAGCGCCCCAGCTCGTCGAGGTAGAGCACATGGCGGTCGGCCTGGGCCAGCAGGCCCTTGCGCCAGCGCGGGGGCCGACCGGGGGGTTCTTCCAAATGGCCCAGCAAGGCGTCCAGGTCGATGGTGGGCGGCAGTTCATACAGGCGGGCCTGGTCTTCCACGGCCAGGGGCTGCCCGGCCTGATATTTGCGCGCGCAATCCTCGCACACCGCACCCAGGCCGCCCCGGGCCACATCTTCGGGCAGGCAGCCGTAATAGCACAGGCTGCGCGGCACGGGGGGCAGAATATCGGTCACGGCCCGGGCCGCGGTGCTTTTGCCCGTGCCCGGCGGCCCCACGAGCAACACCCCGCCCAGGCCCGGGTGCACCGCGGCCAGCAGCAACGCCAGCCGCACCTCCCGGGGACCCACTAAGGCCAAAAAGGGGTAGGCCACCACCTGGGCCAGTCCCGCGTCTTCCTCGGGCCGGGCGTGAGGGCCGCGGCCCAGGGCCCGGTCCACCAAATCCTTCAGCGAGCGCACCGAAGTGATGAGCTCGGGCTCGGGCCCGCCGGCGCGGTGGCGGCTGCGCACCAGGGGGTGGTCGTCGGGCAAGGGCTCCCAGCCTTCGGGTACCGGGGGGGTGGGGCTCATGCCTCGGGCTCCTGTTCGGCAAAGGCCCGGCGAGCCTGTTCCCGCTGCTGCAGGCGAAAGGCCTGCCGCGCCTTGGCCTGCTCGAAGCGCAGGCGTTGGGCCTCGGTCTCCAGCTGCAGCGGCGGCACGGGCACGGGGCGGCCCTGCTCGTCCACGGCCACATACACCACATACGCGGTGTTGGTGTGCACCTGCTCGCCGGTCAGGGGGTTTTCGGCCACCACCCGCACCTCGGCTTCCATGGAAGTGCGGCCCACATACGACACCTCGGCGGTCAAAATCACCAGATGGCCGATGCGAATGGGGCGCTGGAACATCATTTGGTCGATGGCCACGGTGACCACCCGATGGCCCGCGTGGCGCACGCAGGCGATGGCCCCCACTTCATCGACCAGGCGCATGATGACGCCGCCGTGGACCGTGCCCAGGGTGTTGGCGTGCTGGGGCTGCATGAGCTGGGCGAAAGTCGTGCGCGACGCGCTCACGGGTTTGGGCTGCAGTTCGTTCACCGTCGGGGCCTCCTGTTGGGGGAAGGGCTCCGCTGCGGCCACGGCCGCGGGCTTTCATTATACCAATCCCGCCCGCGGCGCGCGGTACAATCGGGGCAATACTTTCCTCAGGAGGCCACCCATGGGCTACACCGTCTTGCTCTCCGCGCCCTACATGATTCCCGCGTTCGAGCGCCTGCGCCCGGTGTTCGAGGCCTACGACCTGGAAGTCATCATCCCCCAGGTGCAGGAGCGACTGGAAGAAGCGGACCTGCTGGCCTATGCCGGGCAGTTCGACGCGGCCATTTGCGGCGATGACCGGTTCACGGCGCGGGTGTTGGAAGCCTGCGCGCCCCGGCTCAAAGTCATTTCCAAGTGGGGCACGGGGGTGGATTCCATCGACCGGGAGGCCGCGGCCCGTTTGGGCATCCAGGTGCGCAACACCCCCAACGCGTTCACCGAGCCGGTGGCCGATTCGGTGCTGGGCTACATGCTGGCCTTCGCCCGGGGCCTGCCCTGGCTGGATGCCGACATGAAGGCCGGGCACTGGCGCAAGCGGCCCGGCTACGCGCTCAACGAGCGCACCTTGGGCGTCATTGGCGTGGGCAACATCGGCAAAGCCGTGCTGCGGCGGGCCAAAGCCTTTGGTATGCGCCTACTGGGCAACGACATCCGGCCCATCGACCCGGCGTTTGTGGCCGAGGTGGGCGTGGAAATGGTGCCCCTGGAAGACCTGCTGGCCCAGGCCGACTTCATCAGCCTGAATTGCGACCTGAACCCCACCAGCTACCACCTCATCAACGCCCGCACCCTGGCCCTGGTCAAGCCCGGCGCGGTGCTCATCAACACAGCCCGGGGGCCCATCGTGGAGGAACCCGCGCTCATCGCCGCGCTGGAAAGCGGCCGGCTGGCCGGCGCGGCCCTGGATGTGTTTGAGCACGAGCCCCTGCCTGCAGAGAGCCCCCTGCGGCGCATGTCCCAGGTGCTGCTCGCACCCCACAACGCCAACGCCAGCCCCCGGGCCTGGGAGCGGGTGCACTGGAACACCCTGCGCAATATGCTGGACGGCCTGGGCCTGCCGTTGGAGCCCCTGGAAGCCTGGCAGGCCCGCCTGGCCGCGGTCGAAGTGGCCGCCTGAGCGGGGGGAATGCCGTGGCGCGGCGACCCTGGCTGGTGGGCCTTGGCCTGGCGTTGCTGGTGGGGGCCCTGGGCGCATGGTGGGCCTGGGGCCTGCCCACGGCCCTGGACCTGAACCCCGACGACGAGGCACTGTACATCGCCCGGGGGTTGCGCTGGGCCGCGGGCGAAGGCGGATTGCCCCGGGCCTGGGGGCCCCTCTATAGCCTGTGGTACGCGGGACTCAGCCGCCTGGTGCCGCCCGAAGAGGCCTACGATGTCACCCTCGCCCTCACCACCTGGCTGCCGCCGGCCCTGCTGGCGTGGGTGGCGTGGCGGCAAACCCAGCGCGCCGCGCCGGCGCTGCTGGCGGGCATGGCCTTTTTGGTCTCCACGGCCAACGCGGGAGCCTGGCGGGTGGGGCACTTCGCGTTGCTGCTGGCCCTGGCGGGCTGGTTGGCCTGGCCGCAGCGGGCGCCTGGGCCTTTCGCCTGGCTGGGGCAGGCGCTGGCGGCCTGGGCCGTTTCGTGGGTGCGGCCCGAGTTCGCGCTGAGCGCGGCCGCGTTGGTGGCCGTGGCCGCGGGCTCGGCCTGGCAAGCCGCGCGGCGCGCCGGCCGCTGGCCGCGCAGGGTGGCCCTGGCCCTGGTCGCGGTGGCCGCGTTGGTGCTGCTCACCTACCCCGAACGGGACCCGCAAGGCCGGGCGTGGGCCGCGTTCGGCCAGCACTTCGCGGTGCGCTGGAAAGCCCGTACCCACGCCGCGTTCAACCCCTATCACGACTGGCCCCAGGTGCTGGAGGAAGCTTTTGGGCCCGGCGTGCATTCGTGGCTCGCGGCCTGGCGCGCCCGGCCCGCTTTGATGCTGTGGTTCGTGGCCCGCAACGGCCTGGGTTGGGGCAAAAGCGTACTGCAGGGCCTCACGCCCTACCCGTGGCGGGTCCATTGGCCCTGGGCTATCGGGGCGCTGCTGCTCGCGGCGGCCGTGCTGGTGGGGGCGCAGCGTCGGGGCCGCGCGCCGACCCTGGCCTGGTGGGTGTGGGCCGGCGCGTGGGCCCTGCCTGGCATCGCGGCCGCGTGGTTGGTGTATCCTCGCCCGCACTATCGGGTGGTGCCCCTGGCCTTGGGCTGGCTGGCGCTGGCCCACGGCCTGGCCGGGGTGTGGCCCGGGGGACGGGCGTGGCGCGGCAGCGCATTGGCGGCCGCGCTGCTGGTGGCGTTGGTGGTGCCCCGGCCTTATCGCCAGCCTCAGCCGCGGCCTTTGTATGCCACCGTGCGCGCGCTGCGCGCCGCGTTGCCGCCTGCCGGCCGCGGGGTCGCGGTGGCCGCCCATGGCCACGCGGCGCTGCTCTACCTGGCCGACCGCCTGCAAGTGCGCCAGCCTCCCCTTGAGGCCGCAGTGCAACCCTGGCTGGTTTACCCCTGGCCCTGGCCCGCCGAAGCACCGCCCTTTGGCCCACTCGGGGAACCGGCCTGGGTCGGTTGCACTCCGCGCGCCATGCCCGACGGTTCCACCTGGCTGGTGTGCCTGCGCCCAGGGCCTTGAAGCGGGGGAAGCGCGCCCCCGGCTTGAAAATGAGACGCGCGGCGCGTGTTGATTTATGGTAAAATGAACAATTGCTAATATCCTGCAAAAGTCAGGCGTGCTTCGCCGTCCTTCCTTTACGCCTCCCACACGACCCCGCCCGTCATCGTCGCTGCCACGGCCCATTCCCCGTCATGCCCCGGACAAGCGAAGGTTCCCCAGGCCTGTCTTGCAGGCGTTGCTGTTCCTTTGGCGACGCGACCCTTTGCGGCGCGTCTTCCCTCGCAAGGAGAAGTTCTTATGTCCAAGCCCCGCGCTTTGGTAGCGTTTGGGGGGGTGTTGGTCGTTTTGCTCGCCGCCTGCGGGTGGTTGGCGGGGAGCCCATCGGCCTCGGCCGGCATGACCGTGTTGGAAGTGTTCCCCGAGACGCCGACCTGGGCCTGCGAGCAGTCCACCCTGGCTTTGCGGGCCCGGGTGCGTTTGGGCGGTGCCGCCTGGGACGGGGCGCAGCTGCTGTATCGGTTCGCCGCCGACGAAGCCTGGCAAACGCAGGCGATGTATCTGGCGGCCCAAGACGCGGACGCGGTGGTGTTGGAAGCCGTGCTCCCGCGCGGTTGGCCCTCGGCGGACCCCGCGCCCGCGGAGATGCAATATGCCGTGGTCGTGCACGACGCCGCGGGCGAAACGGTGCGCTGGCCGGCCCAAGAAGAAACCTATGCCGCAGTGCGCATTACGGCCTGCGACGAACCCGCGGCCGCGCCGACCGCGCCAACCGTGCCCCCGGTCGCCGGGCCCTCCACCGCGACGCCAGAACCCACGGCCACGACCGCGCCGGTTCCTCCCCAACCCACCGCCACCGAAGGCAACGGTGGCATGGTGGTCACCGTGCTCCCTTCGCCAACGCCCACGCCCATGGAGGTCGCCAACCCGCCCACGGCCACGCCCACCACGGTCAACTTCGTCGTCACGCCTCTGACCACGCCCACCGTGCCCGTCATGGTCCCCCCTTACAGCAGCGGCGAAGAGAACAACTTGCGGGAGTGGAATTTCTTCGATTTGGATGAGGGCACGCGGTTCACCTCGTTCAATCTCAACGCGGATTTTCAGCTGTACCCCGGCGATGACCCTTACCTGGACCAGATTCGGCCCTTCAACGGCGCGACTTTCGCCTGGTTCGGGGCCAACGACCCCACCGCGACCTGGCCCGATGGCGCGCCGCCGAGCTTCAGCGATTGCAAGGCCCTGGAGCACACCGGCGACCCTCTCACCATCCAGTGGCCGGATATGGAAAACACCTTCTTCTGCTACAAAACCAGCGCCGGGCGGCGCGGTTGGCTGCGGGTCAAGGTATGGGTGAGCCTGCCCATCAACGAGCGGCGCTTGCTCTTTCAGTGGGTGACCTGGCATACCAAGTAACCCGGCCGCGGTAGGGGCCGCGCGCCCGCGCGGCCCCATTTCCTCTGGAAAAGCACCGCGGCGACCGGGCCGTGCGCAGCGTTGCGCGGAACGGCCGACGGTGTTATCATCCTTACCATGCTGGAAACCCCAAACACGGCCGCGCGCTGGCGGCGCATTTTCTGGTTCGTCATTCTCGGCACCCTGCCCTTCTACTGCTTAGGGTTGTGGTTGGGGAACCGGGCCCTGACCCAGGCGCGCGGCTCGCGGCCCACGCCGACGCCGACCACGCCGGCCGTGACGCCGGGGGCTTCCCCCACCGCGACGGTGTGGCAGTGGTGGCTCACCCCCAAGCCCACCTGGACCCCGTCGCCCACGGGCACGGCCACCCCTACCCCC
>Ga0256833_1002228_pt1 | contig 13831 bp, 10 predicted proteins | sample 356284metaG_FD_190535 | JGI IMG/M metagenome (GOLD analysis project Ga0256833, IMG submission 190535) | Hydrothermal vent microbial communities from Mid Atlantic Ridge, Atlantic Ocean - 356-284 | ecosystem: Environmental > Aquatic > Marine > Hydrothermal vents | place: Atlantic Ocean: Mid...
CAGCTTCAGTGTCGAAGATACCGGTATCGGTATATCTCCGGACAAAAAAGCGCATATTTTCGAAGCCTTCTCTCAAGCGGACACAAGCGTCACGAGAAAATTCGGCGGTACGGGGCTTGGCCTTACTATCTCCGCAAGATATGCAGAACTTATGGGCGGGCACCTGCAGCTTGAGAGTGAACTCGGCAAAGGAACAAAGTTCTACTTCACTCTCGAATTCGACGAGCTCCCTCAAATGAACGAAGATATGTACAAACGCTTCTCCAATGTTTCCGTCGCAATGTTTACATCGCCGAGTATGCACAAAAAGCAGGATGATTACATCAAAGAGTACCTTGAATTTTACGGTGCTACACTCATTCCGTTCGGATCACCGGAAGATCTTATAAAATTGGCATCGGAAAAGAAAGTACAGTCGGTACTGATCGACAGCGACTATGCATCGGATGCAGATCTTCGCAAAATGGGCAAAACTCCCCTTCACTGCAATGTGATTATAAAATCTACTCAGCAAAAACGTATCGAAACTCTAAAGCTACACTGTGAAAAGATTCTATACGAACCTGTCAATGCTACCAAAATGGTCGCCGTTCTTAAAGCTGCGACATCGGAAGTGGTCAAAGAGGTTCGTCGTCCGCTTATTGATATCGAGCATATAGGATTCAACGCAAAAGCGCTTGTTGCAGAGGACAACACAATCAACCAGAAGCTCATCAAGCGTACCCTTGAAGATTTGGGACTTACGGTCGAACTGGCGGACAATGGCCTCGAAGCTTTCGAAAAACGCAGAAGCGGCGATTTTGACATAATATTCATGGATATCTCAATGCCGGTAATGGATGGTGTCGAAGCTACCCACGAAATCCTCGATTATGAAGAGGATGAAAACGTACCGCATATTCCGATTGTAGCCCTTACGGCAAACGCACTCAAAGGTGACAGGGAGCGCTTCTTGGCAGAAGGCCTCGACGAGTACACGACAAAACCTCTTATCAGAGAAGAGATTATTTCGATTTTGAAAAAGTTTCTTGCGGAAAAAATGAGCTCCAAAGATAAAAAAGAGGTAAAAGAGGAACAAAAGGGTAAAAGCTCACCTGTATTTGAAGAGGAGGAGAGGAGAGAAGAGAAAGAGTTTGATTTTGGCTTGGCCGAAGAAGCACCGATAAAAAAGCCGGAAACGAAGAAGGCTGAAAAAGATAGAGGAAGTGAAAAATCTCCAGATAAGATAGTAGTTTTGAAAAAAAGTCTGCTTGAAGGTAAAATTTTTGCAAATATGCTTCACGAACTTGGCTATAAAGTCGATATAGCTAATGACACCAAAGATTTGATCGGTAAAAGCGACGATGAAACGGCCCTTATTTTTGTAGATAAAGAGGTGGAAAATCTTGCTTTACCTGCTCTTCGAAACGAGATACGAATGAAGGCACCGAAAGCATCGCTCGTACTAATGACGGATCCCGCAAGTGTTGTGAGCGAAGAAGAGAGAAAAGAGAGCGATGAAGTAATCGTAAACTTGGTAAATCGTGATCTTATACGTTTAATAGTGGAAAAATTCATATAGATTGAAGGATAGTTTAATGAGTGGACTTAAAGTTTTGGTTGTCGACGATGATATGATAAATAGAAAACTGATGGCGGCCATGCTGAAAAAAAACCCGACAATAGAAGAGATAGTGGAAGCCTCCGACGGTCAGGAGGCTATAACTCTGCTGAAGGATCTTAACGATATAGATCTGGTATTACTCGATATCATAATGCCTGTTATGGATGGAATCGCAGTTTTGCAGATCATGAATTCCAACCCTAAATTGCAGAATATCCCTGTTATAGTTCTGACTACCGACGAGACAAAGAAGAGTGAAGCCCTAAACAGCGGAGCAAACGACTTTATAGCCAAACCTGTCAGGGAGAACGATATAATGGAGAAAATTCAGCGTCTATCAACTTTATAACTCTACAATCACAAGAACCCAAATAAGAGAGCTCCCATAGGGGGAGCCTTCTAATCTCTCTCCATCAAAGCCTCGTTCAATACATCTTCGATTTTTTTAACCGGTACTATCTCAAGAGCCTCTTTTACCACATCCGGAATGTCATCGAGGTCTCTTTTATAATTCTTTTCAGGAATCAACACCTTCTTTATCTTAGCTTTGTAGGCTGCTATAAGCTTCTCTTTGAGTCCACCTATCGGCAACACTTTTCCTGTCAACGTAAGCTCGCCGGTCATAGCTACATCGGCGCGGACTTTGTACTCACCCAAAATCGAAGCTATCGCGGTAGCCATCGTAATACCTGCACTTGGACCATCTTTTGGGGTCGCGCCTTCGGGAATATGTATATGAAGGTCGTATCGCTTGTAGACTTCACTCGGTTCGAGCTTGATCTTCTCTTCTCTCTCTTTCACCGTTTTTGGAATTATCTTCTCATCGATTGCCAGTTGCCCGCGGTCTATCAGCGTTTTTACCACACTCAGTGCAATTCTTGCGGACTCTTTCATGACATCTCCAAGGCTTCCCGTAAGCTGAAGGGCACCTTTGCCTTTTATTTTGATACTCTCTATCTTCAGAACATCCCCGCCTACGGCAGTCCATGCAAGACCGTTCACCACACCGACCGTTGGAACATTGTCGGTTACATCTATCTCGAAAATAGGTTTGTCGAGAAACTCGTGAAGATTCTTCACCGTGACAGATATCTTTTTGATATCGGGATTGCTCAATATCTCTTTTGCCGCTTTCCTTATCATATCTGCAATTCGGCGTCGCAGGTTCCTGACACCCGCTTCTCTGGTATAGTTCTCTATCACCATCTCCAGTGCCGCCTTGGTTATGGAAAACTCACTCTTTTTAAGAGCATGTTTTTTCAGCTCCTGAGGAATCAGGTAGCGCTTGGCTATCTCATACTTCTCCTGCGGTGTGTAGCTGCTAAGGAAGATGAACTCCATACGGTCGCGCAGCGGTCCCGGAATCGCTCCCACATCGTTTGCCGTCGCTATAAATATAACCTGGCTCAAATCGATATTGAAATTGAGGTAGTAGTCTCTAAAAGCACTGTTCTGTTCAGGATCAAGTATCTCGAGCAGAACCGAGGTCGGATCCCCCCTCATACTTCTGCCTACTTTGTCTATCTCGTCCAGAACCATAACGGGGTTCATCTCCTGCGCATCTATCAAGCCTTGAACTATACGGCCGGGCATCGCACCTATATATGTCCGGCGGTGGCCTCTAAGCTCGTTTACATCCTCCAGACCTCCAAGGGCTATACGTACGAGCTTTCTTTTAAGAGCTTTCGATATGGAGTTTGCAAGAGAGGTTTTCCCTATGCCTGGAGGTCCGGCGAAGCAAAGAATCGCCCCTTTGATCTCTTTCTCTTTGACCCCTCTTAGCTCGGCAAGCTCTCTTACGGAAAAATACTCCACTATCCGCTCTTTAGGCTTTTTCAACGAGTAGTGGTCTTTGTCGAGCTGCCTTTGGACATCTTCGACACTTAGATGTTTTTTCGCATATTTTCCAAAAGGTATCTCAAGAACCCAGTCAAGATACCCTTGAATCATATTCGCATCCGCAGAGTCCGGATGCATACGCGCGAAACGATCTATCTGCTTTTTCACCTCTTTGTAGGCATCTTCGTTCATATAAGGCTTTTTTGCCTCGAGCTTCTTGTAGTACTCCTCTATCTCCTCTTCCCGTTGAGTGTCGGTGCCAAGCTCCTGCTGAATTTGCTTGAGCTGCTCTTTCAGGAAATACTCTTTGTTTACCTGCTCTATACGGCTATGAACTTTCGAGCGGATCTCTTTTTGAAGTTTACTCGCCTCTATCTCTTCGCTTATTATGTCTATCAGCAGCAGCAACCTCTGCTCTACGTCCTCCTCTATGAAAAGCTCGTAGGCTTCCGGTTTCTTTATCCTTATAGTGCTTGAAATCAGATCTGCTATTCTGTTTGGTTCGTGATTCTCCTCAATCGTTCTGACAAGGTCCGGCGGAAACTGGTTGGAGACTGCAGAGAGTGTTCTTAGCTTCTCTCGCAGAACCTCCATAAGTGCTTCGATTTTCAGTTCGTTGTAGGGCTTCGACTTTATTATGTCCACTTTCGCGACAAGCGGAGAGGTGGCTACCTCGTCTATGATACGCCCGCGTGCAAGCCCTTGAAAAAGGACCTTTATACGCCCGTCCGGCAGAGTCACCTTGCGCATAATGGAGCCCACCACGCCGGCATTGTAGATTGCGTCGAAGGTTCTCTCACCCTCATGGTTTGGCTTTGTCGGACAGACAAGAACCAAAGAGTTGCTCTCAACCGCTTCTATAGCTGCCTGCACATTCTTTTCATCGCTAAGAAAAATGGGTGATATCATAAAGGGGTACAAAAATAGATCATCTTCCACAATGACCGGTATATCGGCCGGAAATGCGCCGTAATCGCTCAGCTGCATAAATCCTCCAAAAGTTTTAAATTTTTCTTAAATATAGTGATTTTTTTTCCATTTGTCAAGAGGTGGAGTGGCCTGAGAGACTCATCTTTTGCACACACTGCAAAAAGCTGGAGTCCATCTACTCGAAAAGTGCTCCAAGCCACCCTTTTTGCGGAAGCTCTATCTGCTCTTTTTTCAACCAGCTCTTCTCGTTTCGCTCCCTATATATCCGGGCGGCTTCGGGCTTGTCTCGCCTATCGTAGAGTGCGGCGATCTTTTCGTTCATTATGAATCTCGTCATCTCCAGACGCACCTCCATAGTCTCGACCATCGGCTTGAATTGGCTTGAAGTGTAAACTTTTATGAACCTTTTCGCTTTTTCAAGAGTCTCCTCTATCAACTCCTGGTTTCTTTCGGGAGACTTGAGCCCCATAAAGGATGTTTTTATCTTCATGAACTCTATGAAGTCACGATTTTTGGAGGTTCCGTAGCGCTTCAGATACTCATCGAGATAGAAGTTGGCCAGAAGATACTCCTCCTCATCCATATGAGCCTGAATCAAAATCTCCATAGCTTCCGGTATCAGAGGAGAACCGACATGCTCGCTCTCGAGTGATGTGAAATAGTCGTCCGCTTTTTCTATATTGCCCGCAGCGACGCTTCGCATCAATTTTTTGTACCAGTAGAGTGCCGGCTTTTCATACTCCTGTTCGCTTTTCGTGCTACAGCCTCCAAGAGCCAGAAGAAGGCTGAAAGCAACGACAATTTGCAGAACGAAACGATACATTCAGAACCTTTTTGATAAACTTTGGTACGATTTTAGCCGATATATTATTACTTACCCATTAAAGGGTGCCTTTATTGGGGATCCGCAAAAGGACTGTTATTCATGGATTTTAAAGCAGCAATCCCAATTCTCGGGTTTGAATCGTGCAAAGAGGTGAGATTGGAAGAGATAGATGGAGAGTTCTACAGGCTTGTCGACAAAAACGGTGCCGCGACTCCCACTTTCACACTCGTAACTCCGGCTCTCTTGCGAAACGACTATATTTTCGACCTGCCTCAAAGCGTAGCTCAAAAGCTAAAGGCCGAAAGCCCCGAAGATTTGATGGTGCTCAACATTATGATCATAGACACCCCGATAGAGAATTCGCACGTGAACTTCCTGGCTCCCCTGCTTTTCAACAAGAAAAGCGGCCTTATGGGGCAGATAGTTCTCGATAGCCAGAAATACCCGAACTTTTCTCTCGCAGATCCACTGAACAAATACATCGAAAGGGAGAGTGCATCATGAAAGTGACTATAGTCGGACCGGGTAAAATGGCTCTGGCACTCGCAAAAGGGCTGGAGAAGGAGCATGAACTTACAATTGTAGGCAGAGACGGAGAGAGACTGCTTCACTTTACGAACCAACTCGCCAAGCATGCAAAAACCGCTCTTTTGGAAAAGTACGATATGGATGGAGAAACGGTGATACTATGCGTCAAGCCAAACGCTCTTAAAGCTGCCGCATCGACACTGAAAGGAAAAGCGAAAACTCTCTACTCCGTCCTGGCCGGCACCGAAATAAAAGAGCTTCAAAAAGCTATAAAAGCGGAAAACTACGTAAGAGCCATGCCAAATCTTGCAGCCGAATTTTTCGCTTCGATGACGACGATCACCGGAGATGAAACGAAAAAAGAGGAGGCGAAAACCCTTTTTGGCGCCATAGGCAAAACCCTTTGGGTAGGAAGCGAGAAGGAGCTAGATATCGCCACCGCAATCGCAGGAAGCGGCCCCGCATACCTGGCTATGGTAGCGGAAGCTTTGGCGGACGGCGGCGTGAAAGAGGGTCTAAAGAGAAGTGACGCCATGAAACTGGTAGAGGGGCTTTTTTATGGGTTCGCGCCACTGCTTGCCCACAGCCACCCCGCACTTTTGAAAGATGCGGTCATGAGCCCCGGAGGCACGACGGCGGCAGGTTGTGCCGCTTTGGAAAGCAAAGGTGCAAGAGCGGCATTCATGGAAGCCGTCCATAGTGCATTCAATATTACAAAAGATAATGAATGTTAATGTTAAGAGACTTTTTATCGCATCGAAGATATTATCTATTATATATTGGGATAAGGAGCGTTTAATCAAAAAGTACTCTGTATACTTTAAACGAAGGAGCTCTGACTATGAAACTGCTTAAAACGTTTGTCATATATATTTCACTATTCCTCGCAGTAGCGAACGGCGCCACACTTACCGACGACTTCGAATCGGGCTCCAAAAATGGATGGACCAATTGGGGAACTTCACTCATCTATTACGGCAGTCCGATAGACTCACATGTTTTGAGAATCAACCAGGAGTTGCGCTGGAAGAGCAAAATTTACGATTTTGGCCCATCGAATGCGAACCTTCCCGTAACCATAGAGTTCGACTTTTGGGGGATCGGAGGATGGGAGAGCGGAGCCCAATATACCGACTACGTTTATGTCCAGGTAAACGGACAAAACCTGGTAAACGGAGAAACGATACCGGGAGCAGATGGAAGCAATGTACCGGTCCATAAACATTTTTCTCTAACTTCATCCACGGATGCTAACGGAAAGGTAGTACTTAGAATAATGTACGACGTTTCGGCTCCATCGGCTGAAAAAGCGCTTATCGACAACTTCGTTCTAAGCACCTCCTCCTCAGCTACGATAGATGCCGTCGACGACAGCTATACGACACCTCCCGACAATCCTCTTAACGCCAACGTTCTAAGCAACGATATCGGAACAAATATAAAGGTCACTTCATATACCCCACCTGCAAACGGAGGCTCTCTCTCCATCCAGTATGACGGCAACTTCACATATACGCCTCCTCCGGGCTTCATAGGAACCGACACATTCACATACACCATTACGGACGAAAACAATCTAACCGACACTGCAACGGTTTCTATAAAGGTAGAAACAGTTATAACGAATGGAGTGGAACTACCTTTCTACCTAATAAACCCTCCGGAGTCTCGCAATCTAATAGGAGACTACAAAATAGCTGGTAACACCGTACTATGCCTTACGGAGCTTACCGACGGCTATGGAGGTACATGCCACGGCGATACCGATTACCAAAATATCACCAGCAACATGCATGTAACGAAGTATCTCGATATTGACAACGACCCGAGCACATGGAACTCCACCTCATCCTATGTTGAAATTCCAAACACGTACGACACTGAGACCGGAATTATCTGGGCAGGCCTTTTCTGGCAGGGGCGCATAAGCGTAGACAAGAACCACCCCATACACTACGCAGTCGAAAACGGCTCCACGTACGACTTCGTAGAGGTTGGAAAAGGTACTTCGATAGGCATAAGTCAGTTCGACATAAGCCAGACCGGGGCACTCGATATAAAACTGAAGATAAACAGCGGCGGCTACAACGACGTCAAGGCCAACACTTTCCACGTTTACGAGAGCAGCAACGGCCAGACATATGCTGCATATGCCAATGTGACGTCACTATTTGGATCTAACGCTATTTCACCGGGGAAAAATACATTTACAGTAGCGAACCTTACGACGATGGAAGGAAGAGAGCCTTCGCCGGGAGCTTTCGGCGGATGGAGCCTTGTAGTTATATACGCGGAGGATTACACAAAAGGGACTCCAAAGAATATTTCAATTTACAACGGTTTCATCTCTATAAACGAAAACAACAATCCCATCAAAATAAGCGGCTTCAGACTCCCGGAGTCGGGAAAAATCAAAGCACAGCTTTCCGTCTTTTCCGGTGAAGGAGAGTACAGATATGGACGAACACCCTACAATAATGCGCAAGATTGGATGAAGATAAGCGACAGCGAAACGAGCGGTTATGAATATATGCCGGGCCTTACGGCAGGTACACATGTAGGAAACCGCGACAATATGTTCGATGCCAGACTCGACAATATTTTAAGAGACGACATCGTAAACGGAGTCGACAACAACCTCAGTACGAACAATGTAGGTGTCGACGTGGACAACTACGACGTTTCAACCCTGATGGAGCAGTACAGAGACGCGAACCCGCTTGTTGACAGCGTCTATATAAAAATGTTTAGCAATAACGACTACATAACTCCAAGCATGATGGCCTTTTCATCGGAGCTTTACGTACCTAAAATATGCTACGACTACACGTTCGATATCGACGGTTACGTGCTGGATAGCTCTCAGAACGACGTCAACACCACTCTGCACCTGTCGGCACCCGACAAACCCCTGAGGACACACCTGCTCATTCGAAGTCTCGAAGGGGATTTCCCTCTTGAAAATGCGGAGCTTACAGTCTCCGTCAAAGATAAAAATATGCTCAAATATATAGATGGAAGCGTCATGCAGGCAGTCTACAATATAAACGAATACGAACCTGCAAGCCAACTCTCGCATAATGTTACAGATGGCGGTTTCAGTCTATACTTTGGAGAAGGAGCGACTCCTAACCAAGGCGGAACCATGAACGCCAATCAAAGTAACTACATACTTTTCGACTACGAAACCAATGCTTCTCAGCCAAGAATAGAGACTCTTTTCCTCTTCGACGTCAATTTCACGGTAAACTACGGGAGCGGCCCCGTATCTATCTATAGACACCTCGACGCTAACAGCAGATGCCCTACCTCTACCGTATACGCACCCGAGTGGGGAATCTTCAACGTTATCAGCGACGCCACAAAGCCTACGACATACAATTTGATCACACAGGTTTCAAGTAGAAACTTCGATGTTCACGGTATCTTCTACGACGCAGACTACGAGACGCCGAAAGCGGTGACTACAAACATCGAAATAGAGATGATAAACGCGAACTTTTTCAAAAGCGACACGAACGCTTCGTGCAACAACCCGGACTCCAACATCACGGAGCCGGTATATGTAAGCTTCAACAACTCCGCAACGACGGACGCCATACCCAACACTCCAGATTTTGCTCTTAGAAACACGGCATTTAGAGTATGGTACCTTGAAGACAATAAGAGTACCCTAGTAAAAAACACATGTACCAGTAGAAACGACGAAACGTGTATGAAAACACTATACGACTCCAAATTCGCATCTTTCGACACTCTTTGCAAATCTGCATGCGACGGTACGACCAACGGCGGCAGCTGTTATAGCTGTCTTAAAAAGTATTACGGCAAACCGCTTTGCTCAAGAGACAACTTCTCCATCAGGCCGGAAACGTTCAGAATAACTCTATACGACCGCAACAGCAGCAATAGCAAAACAATGATTATTGCCGAAAACAACTCATCGGCACCCGTAAATATAGCCGCAGACTACAACTATACTATAAGTATAACTGCCACCAGATACAACAGCAATCAAAATGCAAAGAAGTATATACAAGGGTACGGCGAAAGCCTGCCCGCCGGAAAACTTGAAGAGAATAGTACGATAGCGGGGATCATGAGCAACTTCTATCCAGGCAGCAACTGTGCCGACGATGCCAACAGAACATACTCCTTTACCTTCTGGGACGGAAGATCCTCAAGCGATCTGATACACAACAATGTCGGTGAGTACAGATTTCTTGTAAGAGACGCTCAATGGACCAAAGTCGATAACCCTGGGAGATGGGGGCAAGACTGTATAATGTTTCCAGACCAGGGCTACAGTTCGGTCCAACCTAGCGGTAAAGTAGGATGTATCATATCATCCGATCACTACCGGCAGGATCACAATCAAAATGAGCAATATTATGATTTGAACCTATTTTTCAAAACATACGAATTCAATGTATCCGCTATAACGTTAAGTGCACCGAACGACTCGTTTATATACATGAACAATCTTACCGACGATTACAATATGTCGATAAGAGTAGAAGGAGATATAGTCGCCAAAGGAGCGAACGGCATGACGTTGACAAACTTTTCGAAAGGTTGCTACGGGGTAGATATGAACCTTACATTCGAAAGATCCCTAAATCCTGCCGAAGACACCCTCGATTCACCGACACTTTTAAGATACTACGATATCAACAGTTCCGAAACCAATACAACGGATAAAGAAGATGTAGATAAGATAGCCTTCACCCGAATAACTTCAGGGGTCACCAAGGCCGACCTTGCCATCAACTTCGATAGAAACAGTAGCGTATCGGTAAACCCCATCGAATTAAATATAACTGCAATAAAGGTAGAGTGTGCAAATTCGGCACAATGTACGAGCTTCGCAGACATGAATGCATCACACGAAGCGAGGGGAGAGTTGGCATATCCCGTCGCAAATCCATTCAGAAGATATGTATATTACGGAAGGGTGCATGCTCCCGACTACAGGACGGAGGAAGACTCCATAGATACGCCTATATATGCGGAAGTTTACTGCGACTCTATTTTGGTAAATTGTGCAGACTTTAATATCTCAAGAGAGAATGGATGGAGAGAGAGCGTAGACAGCAGAAACTGGTGGATAAACCCGCTCCATACGGCAGCAGACGGAAACATTACGGCCCTTGAAGCCAGAAAGGCTTTCGTGAAACCTGACAACAGCGTGGAAATAAACGGGGTAAATCCATACAACGCTTTGAAACACTCTCCTCCCTACAGCCCTACAGTAGAATATATAGGTGCCGCAAAACCATACAGGGCGAGAATTCTGGTGGAGGCCGACCCATGGTTGAAGTTTCATAAATATTTTGCGGACGGACGAATATATTATGACGTTCTCTTTCAAGGAAAGCCTAACGACTGGGCAGGCATAGGTACTCTCGGAAAGACGGTAGATGCCAACGCAAGCGGAAGTTCGAGTAGGAGAATAGAGTGGTAAGAGGCGCCTTTTCGATGATCGAGCTTATCGTCGCTATCGTCGTCATAGGCATAACCTTCATGAGCGTACCGTTGATTATGTCCGAAACGGAGAGAAGTGTCGAAACCTCCGTGCATCAGGAGGCGGTTATGGCCGGTTTGAGCCAAATGGTAAACATCATGAGCTACAAATGGGATGAAAACCAAACGGATGAAAGCCTAAACGGAGGGTATGCAAAAGTCCTCGATACCTTTTATACAAACCCTCTTCAATGCAGAGAAATATCCGGCACGAGAATGAGAATAGGACACTTCCAAGAAGACTATAGAAGGAAGTGCTACAACGAAGAGAGAAACGCTACCGCTCCCGCCAACCTCGGCTCCGACGGCGGCGATATGGACGACATCGACGATATAAACGGCAAAGATGCCTCTCTCTTAAGCGGTGCCGGCAACAACGAGTCCGATTACAAACAAAACTACAACATAAAAATCTCCGTAGTATATGTCGAAGATGACCTTTCAAACGGAAACGACTATACACCTATAAATATTATAGGTACGGTAAGCACCACTTCCGTTACAACCGAACCTACAAGCATAAAGATGATCGAAACTACGATATCCTCCGATACTTCCGATACCAAAGTGGTTATGCGCTCTTTTGCAGCCAATGTCGGAGAGGTCAGATACTTCTCAAAAAGGGTCGGCCCGTGAAAAACCTGCGAAGAGCCTTCACTCTTGTCGAACTCGTATTTGTCATCATGATATTCGGTATCGTAGCCGCCATCGCTTCGGAAGTTTACGCAAAAATTTACGAAAACTATCTTCTAAGCAGAGGGACAAACGCCTTGCAGACAAAGACGGAGCTTGCCCTCGAACAGATAGCTAAAAGATTGCAGTATAGGATAAAGTCGGCCACTATCGCTACAAAACCTAACACTTCAGAGTTTGTAAGCACGGCCGACCCGCGTCTTGATGAAAATTACAAAATAATCGAGTGGATAGGGTATGACGACGAGGGTTTCAGAGGCACATACGACACCAATTTGAACTACTACAAACCGGCCTGGAGCGGTTTCATAGATGTAAACCCTTCTACTGCCAAACTGCTTGTCACGCCCGGCAGCGACTTGAATAAGGAAGATGATATTATAAAGTCTCTAAGTGATGATGACGCAAATATAAATGTTGCTGCCGTAATCTTCCCTGAGAGCGAAGAAGGCTTCGATATAGGTAAGTTTGGCTGGTATGGAAACCAAAGCGATTACGTTTATGACATCTCGCCAAACGGAGCTACGGCTTTCAGAGTAACCGATGTTTATACCAAGCCAAATATCATATTCGAACGTTACAAATTGGTATGGACGGCATACGCTATAGCACCCGACCCTCTTGGTTGTATCCAAGATTGCGATCTATATCTTTACTGGAACTACCAGCCGTGGCGTGGTGGAACCATGAGAGATGCTACAAAAAAGAGTCTGCTTGCAGAGCATGTGACGACGTTTAAATTCAGGCAGGAGGGTGACGTAATGCGGCTGAAACTCTGCATCAAAGGTAAAATCGTAGAAAACAATGTCTCCGTCTGCAAAGAGAAGGTGGTGTTTTGATGAGACCTGCATTTACGCTTCTTTCGGCCATTTTCCTTATGGTGCTTGTCGCCGTACTGATGATGCTCACCCTTTCGCTCTCTTCGCAAACATCGAAACAGACGAGCGACCTATACCTACAGGAGCAGGCGCAGCTTCTGGCAAAAAGTTCCACGGAGTTCGCTTTGCTGGCCATATCGGCTCATGACAACAGCGTTGATTGTGTAAATTCTATGAGTTTGAACTATGCACAATTTAATATCTATATGAAAATGTACTATCTCGGCAGCGGTCTGCCGGCTGCATGCGACACGCTTGACAACGGTATCGGCACAGCTGAATCGAGCGGTACCGTGATCGTAGATACGACCGTCACTTACCAAGACCAAGAGACAAAAGAAACGGTCAGATACTTCCGCCGTACTATACAAAAACCTTAAGAGGCGTGTGGCCGTTTAAGCCGCCGTTTGCTACAATAGCGGTAAATCTTACTGAAGGAGTATTACGATGAATATAAGCATCGTAGGTCGCCACTTCGAGCTGACCGATGCCATAAAAGAGCATATATCAAACGCTATTGATGGCTTAAAGAAGTATAATCTTGACATCATCTCTACAAGAGTCGTGATAGATGCGGACGAGAGAAACGGGAAAAAGGGTTACAGCGTAGAGTTCGTTATACATATGGCGAACAAAAATACCGTAGTTATCCGCCAAAAGGACAAAGATGTATATGCAGCGGTCGACCTAGCCATAGATCGCGCCCAAAAGGTCCTAAGACGCCACCACGACAAGGTGACCGAGCACAAATCCGTTCGCCCCGATGAGTTGGCGGCAGCCCATGAAGCAGAAATCGCAGCGGCACTGGCGGACGACTCAGACGAGATCGTACCTATGGAGCTCGATCTATACAAGCCGCTCGAGATAGAAGAGGCGCTAAATATGCTCAAAGCTTCGCCCGACAAGCAGTTTTTGGTCTTCAACGATATCGACGGAAAGATGCGCGTCCTCTACAGAAGAGGCGACGGACGCTTCGGACTCTACTAAAATTTAGGCGCTTCCTTTAGCGCC
>Ga0256833_1002229_pt1 | contig 13824 bp, 12 predicted proteins | sample 356284metaG_FD_190535 | JGI IMG/M metagenome (GOLD analysis project Ga0256833, IMG submission 190535) | Hydrothermal vent microbial communities from Mid Atlantic Ridge, Atlantic Ocean - 356-284 | ecosystem: Environmental > Aquatic > Marine > Hydrothermal vents | place: Atlantic Ocean: Mid...
CCACGCCCACTATTCTTGTCGTCGCTACGGTCATTGGCGAGGGCAGGGGCGTCAGTGGGCCGCTGATCATCGAAGGCGATTGCGTGCGAGTGAACGGTCAGGCTCTGGCCTGGAAACCGGATTTGAAGGTGGAGATCGCGGATGACAGCCTGCGCTTGCTCAGAACATGGAACGGTCAGGTGGTTGTCTTCCATGCCGGAGACATGGTGGAGGCGCTGGGAGGATGCACTTACAAGGGCGAGGGCGTGGAAGCCGCCTGCGTCACCCCCAGCGTCGAAGAAGCTCAGGCAAAAACCGGATGTGCGACCGGACCTTATTTTGTGACAGACAACATCAAAAAGATCGCGACGCCTGCGCCGCCTCCTCCCTCGCCATGACCATGAAAAAGCCCGTTCGTCTCATCCTCATTGGCTTTGGCTCCGTGCATCGGGCCTTCGCCCGGCTACTGCTGGATAAGCGCGAGGTTCTGCACCAAAAATATGGTCTTTCATTCACCGTGGTCGGCGTAGCCGACAGCCGCGGCGCGGTCATGAACGCTGACGGCCTGGAGCTGACCGGTTTATTGGCGCACAAGGCCGCGGGACAAAGCGCCATCACATTCCCCGGCGGCAAGACTCTGCCCGACTCGCCGACTCTGGCCCGCACAGCGGATTATGACCTGCTGCTGGAAGCCTCTCCCGTGAATCTGACCGACGGCGAACCGGCCCTGGGCTGCGTGCGAACGGCATTAAGCCGGGGCAAACGCGCGGTGCTGGCCAACAAAGCGCCGCTGGTCATCGACTTCGCGGGCCTGCACCAGCTCGCCCGCGAACATGACGCAGGCCTGGCCTTCAGCGCCACGGTCTGCGGCGGCCTGCCTCTCATCAACGTCGGCCAGCGAGACCTCATCGCCGCTGATATCCATGGCGTGGAGGGCGTCTTCAACGCCACCAGCAACTACATTCTCAGCCGCATGGCCGCGGGCGAAAGCTACGACGACGCGTTGCTCGAAGCGCAGCGCCGGGGTGTGGCCGAAACCGACCCGGGCCTGGATGTCGATGGTTGGGATACAGCCAACAAACTGGTCATCGTCGCCAACGCCGTGTTGGGCGCCCCCGCCCGGCTGGAGGATGTGACCGTAACCGGTATGCGGGAGATCACAGCCGGGGAGATCGCCCGCGCCCGGGCGGCGGGCAACATGATCCGCCTCATCGCCCGCGCAGAGCGGCGAGAATCTGGCTGGAAACTGACCGTGCAACCCCGTCCGGTTCCGTTACACAGCTTTCTGGGCGGCGTCGATCTGTGGGAGATGGGCGTCATCTTCCACACCGACATCTTCGAAGATGTGTTCATGAAAATCGACGAGCGCAAGCCCATGGGCACAGCCGCGGCTATGCTGCGCGATGCCGTTCAACTGGCCCGCTTTTGCCAATAGCTTGTAAACAATGTTAGGATTTTCGCTGAGAACTTTTCAGATTTTTTCTTGTAAGGGAGCCCGAAAATGAAACAGACTTCGCAAGTCGTTCGACCGGTAAAGAACACGCCCGTTGACAAAATCGGTTATCGATTTCAACGATTCACCCACATCGAGGGCATCAGCGGCATCCTGCTGGTCGCGGCGACCATCATCGCCCTTGTCTGGGCCAACTCCCCCTGGTCGCAAAGCTATTTCGACCTCCTCAACACCCACTTCGTGATTGGCCTGAGCGAGAAGGTCACCATCGATGAATCGCTGGTGCTGTGGATCAATGACGCCCTGATGGCGATCTTCTTCTTTGTGGTGGGGCTGGAGCTGAAACGGGAGGTGGTGATCGGCGAGCTCTCTTCTTTCAGAAAAGCGATTCTGCCGGCCCTGGCCGCGGTGGGCGGCATGATCATCCCGGTGTCCATCTTCTGGCTGTTCAACCGGGAAAATCCCGCAGCGCTGGCAGGCTGGGCCATCCCCATGGCCACAGATATTGCCTTTGCCATTGGCGTGCTGGCGCTGGTGGGAAAACGGGCGCCTCTGAGCCTGGCCGTCTTTCTAACAGCCCTGGCTATCGTTGATGACATCGGCGCCATTCTGATCATCGCCATCTTCTATACGGCCCAAATCAATCTGGTCATGCTCTTTGCAGGGCTGGCGCTGATTGCGCTGCTTTTCTTCTACGCCAAAATGGGCGGTCGCAGGCTCATCGTTTACGGCGTCGTCGGGATCACCGTCTGGCTCACCATTTACCTCTCGGGCCTGCACGCAACCCTGGCGGGGGTGATGGTGGCGCTGACTATTCCCGTCCGCACCAAGGTGGACACCAGAAGCTTCAGCCAGTGGATGCGCCAGCTCCTGGACTGGTTCGACAGTGAGACAGAAGCGAATGGCGAATGCGTCCCCACTTCGGTGCAGCGCACAGCGCTTTTCGAGATGACCAGCGCCATCGAGCATGCCGACTCGCCATTGCATCGATTGGAGCATATTCTGCATCCCTGGGTCGCTTTTCTGATCATGCCTGTCTTCGCTCTCGCCAATGCGGGCATCACCATCAATCCCGATCTGTTGGGCGCTATTTTCACGCCGCTGGTCCTTGGCATTATTCTGGGCTTATTCCTGGGCAAGCCCGTCGGCATTTTTCTGGCGACCTGGCTTGGCGTCAAGTTGAAGCTTGGCTCTCTCCCCAAGGGGATCACATGGCAGCATATTTTGGGTGCGGGCGTGCTGGCGGGCATGGGATTCACCATGTCCATTTTCATCGCCACGCTGGCTTTCAGTTCGGGAAGCGGTCACGCCGAGCTGCTGGGATTCCGGCTGGCCAGTCCGGCGCTTCTGGCCGCCGATATGGATGAACTCCAGAATCTGGCAAAATTAGCCATTCTGGTCGCTTCAACGCTGGCGGGCGTCTTCGGCTACGCCATTTTGCGCCTGGCGCCTGAAAGCAAAGTGAAAATGGCAAAAGTAACGCCGCCCAAACGCAGCTAACGGCCTCATATCTCATCCCCGGCGCGGACGCCCGCAGCCATAATGCGCCCGTAGCCGGTGCGCCCGCTGCGCCAATCGGCGAGAATCCGCGCCATACCTAACATCAGGTTCTCGGGCAGCGCATCGGGCGCAAACCAGCCGATATCCGCTATCTCCCCGCCCGTTCGTCTGACCCCACCGACGACGACCTGGCAGGCGAAGATATAAATGTGGTCGCGCTTGTAGCCGCCCGCATAAAAATAAACGCCGATCAACCTCGTTACCGCCACCTCCAGGCCCGTCTCCTCCCGCATCTCTCGCACCAGGGCTTCATCGGGGCTTTCGGCGCCGCGATGACCGCCGCCGGGCAGGAACCAGTTGCGGCCACCATAACTGTGCCGCACCAGCAGCATCTCCCCGGCGTCATTCAGAACAAGGCCGCGCACGCCCACGGTGCAGGGCTTCGTCAGCCGCCACCAGATCGTCAACACGCTCAGGGCGGCGTCGCGCCAATTGAAAATCATGCGCGGAGAGCTACCTTTTCGCTATTTGCCTCAGGGCGTCCCTGTCCAAAATCGTCAGCCGACGCCGCCCGATCTTCAGAATGCCTTCCGCTTTCATGTCGTTCAGGGTCTGAGTGGTTGTCTCCCGATAGGTGCCGATCATCTCTGCCAGATCCTGATGCGTCAGTCCGGCCACCTCGTCGCCGTCTTTGGCCAGGCGCAACAACAGCGACGCCAAACGTGAGGGAATGCTCTTGAAGGCCAGCGCTTCGAGCTGCTCCTCGGTTTCTCGCAAGCGGCTGCCGGTAATCTCCAGGATGCGCAGCGCCACCTGGGGCCGGGCGAGGATCAGGCGTTCGAGATCGCTGCGGCTCATCACGCAGATGGTGCAGTCTGTGACGGCTTCGGCAAAGGTATTGTGCATCCGTTGCCCCAGCAGACTCATCTCACCGAACAACGCGCCATCTCCCAGCGTATAAATCACCAGCTTTTTGCCCTCGGTCGAAATCCGATAGAGCTGAACCGTCCCCTTCTTGAGGATGAAGATGACCTCGCCAGTGTCCTCGGGGCGATAGAATATCTTGCCTTTTCGCACCGTGGTCATGGTGGTAATGCGATCGAGTTTTGCCTGATCTTCTTTGGAAAGATCCTGAAAAAGCTCCATGGTCATAAGGTGTGTGTTTTTTTCGGTCATGGTGAGTCCCTCGAAAATGATGCGGATAACACATGGGAAATGACGTCGATGGTCGGGCAAGGCCCGCTTCGTTTTTGATTATAGATGGCTGAACGCAAGATGGCAAACCAAACGTTAACTTGATCGCAATTCGGGCGTAGAGCAAAAAAAAGACTTCCGAGGTCTCGGAGACCTCGGAAGTCTGGCGGTTGCCAAACGCAAGACGTCCGGTTTGGGGCAAAGCCCCAACTTCGAGACGGATCTATTCCCGGCCCGGCGTTGGCCCGCGCCTGCGGGAGATGATAAAATGCCCTCATGCACGTTGTCATGCTTTCCAAAGCCTGCATTGTAGGCGCGTATCAGAAAAAGCTGGAAGAGCTGGCCAGCGAGCCCGGTATCCGTCTCACGGCGCTTGTTCCGCCGGGGTGGAAGGATGATCGGGGCGAGCAGCGGCTGGAGCGGGTTTTCACCCGGGGCTATGAGCTGCGGGTGACGCCCATCGCCTTCAACGGGCGCTTCCATTTCCATTATTATCCCCGGCTGGCGGCGGAGCTGGACGAGCTGCAACCGGACCTGTTGCACATCGACGAGGAGCCTTACAATCTGGCGACGCGGCGGGCCATGGGCCTGGCGGTCAAAAGGAACATCCCCGCGCTTTTCTTCACCTGGCAGAACATCAACCGCCGCTATCCGCCGCCCTTTGGCTGGTGGGAGCGCTACAACTATCGCCACGCCCGCCATGTCATTGCCGGAAACCATGACGCGGCCGCGGTTTTGCGGGCCAAAGGTTACGCCGGGCCCCTCTCGGTCATCCCCCAATTCGGCGTGGACCCGGAGCTTTTTTCTCCACCCGAGCGGCCCCGTCTTCCCCGTCCTTTCACCATCGGCTACGCCGGGGGACTGGTGTCCGCCAAGGGCCTGGATGTGTTGTTGCGCGCCTGCGCCCGGCTCTCTTCGCCCTGGGAATTGCATCTGGTGGGGGCCGGAGCGGAGGCGGAGTCACTGCGAGCGCTGGCAGCGGAGCTGGACATCGAATCACACATCCACTGGCTCAGCAAACGACCATCCACAGAGATGCCCGATTTTTATCGCTCGCTGGACGCCCTGGTCCTGCCCTCCCGCACCACGCCCCACTGGAAGGAGCAATTCGGGCGAGTGCTGGTGGAGGCCATGGCCTGCGAAACGCCCGTTGTGGGCTCCGACAGCGGCGAAATCCCCCACGTCATCGCCGACGCCGGATTGATCTTCCCCGAAGACGACAGCGACGCCCTGGCCGACCAGCTTCGCAGTCTGCAAGAAGATGCAGCGCTGCGCGAGATGTTGGGGCGACGCGGACGTCAGCGGGCGTTGGCGCATTTCACCCAGGCGCAGATCGCCCGGGCCACCGCCCAGGTTTATCGACGGATGCTGGATTAGACGACCGGCTCGGGCGGCGTTTCGGGCAATGAATCCACCGGCGCATTCCGCCAGCGATCGCCCTCCTCGATAAGCATGACCGGAATTTCATCCCGAATGGGATATTTACGACCGCAGTCCTGGCACACCAGCCACACCTCTTTTACCAATTCCAGATGTCCGGCGTCTTCGCCTTCGCTAACGCAGGCGGGACATCGCAATAATTCAAGTAATTCGGGCAAGATTGTCATGGGTTATGCTCCTGAAAAATAGAGTCGGACGGGGTCATCCCCGCCGCCCGAGTATAGCCCAAATCGCCCGGCAATCCAAAAGGAGCCGACCATGCGAGAAGCTTACATCGTATCAGCCCTGCGCACCCCCACCGGACGCCGTCGCGGCATGTTCAGCGAGGTGCTGCCGCTGACCCTTTCCACCATCGCCGTCAAGACCGTCGTCGCACAAACAGGCGTCGATCCGGCCGATGTAGATGATGTGATTTTGGGCTGCGTGACGCCCATCGGCGAACAGGGCGCCAATATCGCCCGGCTCACCGCGCTCAACGCCCGATTCCCGGTGACCGTGCCCGGCGTCACCATCAACCGCATGTGCGGCTCCAGCCAGCAGGCGGTGCATTTCGCGGCCCAGGCCATCATGGCTGGCGATATGGATATCGTGGTGGCCGGGGGCGTCGAGCACATGACCCGCGTGCCCATGGCCTCCGACTACCCCCAAACCTGGCCCGCTGATTTCCCCTACGATCTGGTGAATCAGGGCATCTCCGCCGAGCTCATCGCCGAAAAATGGGATTTGAGCCGCATGGCGCTGGATGAACTGGGTTACGAAAGTCACTTGAAAGCGGCCCGGGCCACCCGCGAGGGCCTGTTCGAGGAGGAGATCATCCCCGTGCCGGTCCCGGACGGCGGCGCCGGCCCGCGCGTCGTCAGCATCGACGAAGGCATTCGTTTCGACACCAGTCTGGAGAAGATGCTGTCCCTGCGTCCGGCCTTCAAGGAGGATGGCGTTATCACCGCCGGCAACAGCAGCCAGATCAGCGACGGGGCGGCGGCGCTGATTGTGGCCTCGCAAGCGGCGATGCAGCGCTACAACCTCGCGCCCATGGCCCGCATCGTGGCCCGCACGGTGGTGGGAGATGACCCCATTCTTATGCTGGCGGGCGTCATTCCCGCTACGCGGCAGGCGCTGAAACGGGCGGGGCTAACCGTTGATGACATCGACATCTTTGAGGTTAATGAAGCCTTCGCCTCGGTGGTGCTGGCCTGGATGACCGAAATCCAGCCCGATCCGGCCAAAGTCAATCCCCGCGGCGGCGCCATCGCCCTGGGGCATCCTCTGGGAGCCAGCGGCGCCCGCATTATGACCACGCTGGTGCACGAGCTACGCCAGACAGGCGGGCGCTACGGCCTGCAGGTCATGTGCATCGGGCATGGCATGGCCACCGCCACCATCATCGAAAATCTGGCGTAGCCGGGCCGATGCTACGCTTCCCGTATCACTTCTGCAGATTCACGCAATAGATCCTGCAACTTCAGAATACGCTCGGTCATGGTGAAGAGGGCGTTTTTCAATTCATAGGAGACGTAACCGCCCGCCTCTTCCAGGGCCGCTTTTTCTTGCTGCCTGAGCGCCGCCTGCGCTTGCAAACTGCGCAGCTCCTCGCAAATCTCATACCGCCGCCAGATCAACACATCCTGTAATTCGTCCATCTCCCGTTCCAGATCATTCCGATTTTTCTCATAACGCTGCAAACGCCAGACGCTCTTTTCATCGAGGGCGCCTTTGGTTTTGAGAGCGTCGATCTGAAAAGTGAGGCGCTGCAGGCGGCTGGTCAGCAGGGGAAAACGGGCGATGAGGGTTTCGAGATCAGCGTTGCGGTAACGATAGAGAAGATGATCGGAGGGTTTGGGGGCTTTTTCGCAGGAGATGTCGGTCGGTTCCTCCCCAGCCTCTTCCTGTTCGCCCGGGAATTCGAAGATAACGCCGTCGCGGGAGCGCAGATAGAGGGTGGGGGTGGCGAAGCCGCGATCATCGGGCCAGGCCAGAAAACAGGCGTTTCGGGCCAGAGTGGCCGCAGCATCCACATGCCCGGCCCAGACGCCCGCGGTCAACCGCTTGTAAAAGGTCTCGCCGAAAAGGGCGGCCACATCATCGCGGATGGCGTATTGCATGGCGATGACCGCAGGAACGCCCGCCCGCAACAGCGAGGGGATGACGCCCCAAAAACCTCGCTGCTGCGGCTGCTTGGCCAACTCGCCCGTATTGCAGGCGTTGAGCACCGCCAGTTTCAGGCCCTTGTGATTGCCCAGCAGCGCTTGCAGATCGGTCTCGGGCGCCCAGTCTTCGTCCTCCTCGGGCGGACTATCTTTCTCGGCGCTGTTGAAGCGCAGGCTGCCATGCACCGCCCCCGTCTCATCCTGCTCGAAGGCCGCATGGCCGATAAAATGCAAGATGGCGTAATCGCCCTCCGCCAGCGTATCATCCAGCAATTGCAGAGGCACTTTGCCTTTGAGCGTATCGTAGGACACGCCCGCCCTATCCAGCGCTGTGGCGATGGCTTGCTCTTCGGCGTCCGTATCCAGGCCCGACCCGCCCGGAATCACGATAAGCACCCGGGGCAATCCCTGCACCTTCAGGGATTTGATGTTGCCGTAATCCATATTGAGCAATTGCCGGGTGAGCAGTGTGTCGATTTGCGTGGACAGGAACACATCGCGCCACAACATCAACTCCCATGGCAGCGTCGCCAGCTCGATGGCGGCCTCGTCGATATTCAGGCGCAGCCGCAAAGCGCCGTCATCTTTTGCCTGCACATGTTGCGACCACACCGCCTGGAGCAAATCACGCACCTGGCCCTGGAATAACGCTCGAAACAAACCGTCCCCGACTTCTCGTAGCAAGGACTCATCGATGGTGAAGGGCTCCTCCCGAATTTGCGTCAGTTTTTCCTGAAAATCGGGAGAAAGGAGCGCCTCAGCATCCAGTTGGCTCTCAGCCAGGCCGCTATCGGGCGTCTGGGCGGTGACCGTGTAGGCGTCGCCCGCCTTGAAGATGCGAATATCGAAATCGATGATGGTGGGGGAAATGTTGGTCATGATGATTCTACGGGTTGAAGATTGAGGGATTATTGACAGGAAGGAATGTCGGGGCTAGAATGGGAGCGCCATGAATGAGTATCGCAGCCATCTCAGCGTCACCATCTGGATCGTGCTGGCTTCGCTGACGCTGGGCCATTTGATCTCGATCCCGGAGCGGACGTTTTCCGTTTCGGTGTTGGGATCACCCATCGATTTTCACTTTTCGGCGATGTTTCTGGCCGGCGTTGCAGCCCTGGCCGCCGCCTGGGCGGGCGCGGAGGCTGCTCTGCGAACGCATCCCAGAAAAGACAGGCTGCGGCACACTTACCGTTTCTGGGGCCTGCCCACAGCCATTGTTCTGACAGGGGCGGTGCTGCTGCCCGAGATCACAGCCGAGGCCGCCTGGTTGATCACGCTGGCCCTGACAGGGGCGGCGCTTGCGGCAAGCATGGCGGGCGAATATCACACGGTGGATCCTGATGCGGCGGAATATGGCAACGCCCGCTTGTTACTCAATGGATTGGCCTACGCGGTGGCGGCTGTGGCATTCATATTGATCTATCTTTCGCGCAGTCGTTCGCTGGTGTCAGCTACGCTGATCGGGTTGACTGCGGGCCTGCTGGCCATGGATCTGCTGCGGGGGAGCCGTGCGCGTATGCGACTGGTTTTCCTGTACAGCGCCCTCATCGCTTTGATGCTGGCGCAACTGACGGTGATACTCAACTACTGGCCATTCGCATCGGAGCGGGTGGCGTTGGCGTTACTGATCGGCTTTTATCTGCTGGTAGGGTTGGCGCAACAGATGCTTCGGGGCGAATTCAATCGCCGCCGGGTTATCGAATATCTGATTATAGCCGTTGTGACTGTCAGCGTCATCTTTCTTTTTCCGGGATAACGGTGCAGACGTCGCGGGCTTTTGTACGCCAAAGATGATAAAAATCGGGAACGCAGGCAGCGCTGACGATCTCTGATTTGCGACGCTCTGTTTTTTGAACTTCAGAGATGGGCGTTTTCTGCGTCATCTTTGTGCTATTTACGGCGTCGATGATCGGAAGTTCGGGAAATTTTGGGAAATTTCAAAATTTCTCCATTTTACCCGTAACTTTTTCGTAGTCCGGCCGTCTTCTGTAACTAGCCAAGGTGTGAAAGAGCATGGCGGGAAGGGGGAATCTGCCATCTCAGCCCTCCTTGGTCAAAAAACCACAACATCACAGTTGTGGACGATCTGAGCACCTCCATAAGAGATTTGTCGGGGGACGGATCTCACATAATGCGCTAGCGTGCTCAGTCGCACTTCCGAGCAGGGACGCCGAATCGGCGTCCCTGCTCTTTTGTTCGGGAAAAATCCGATGACGTTTTTATTTGCCGGCAGCGGCGCGCAGGAAGAAAAGCAGGTTTGCGGGACGCTCGGCCAGACGACGCATAAAGTAGGGATACCAGGAGCCGCCATAGGGGACATAAACGCGCATCCGGATGCCATCACTCAGCAACCGTTTGAGCTCATCCCGACGGATGCCGTACAGGAACTGGATTTCCCAATGTTGCGGATCGACGCCCTGCTCATTGGCACAGGCGATGACTTCATTGTAAATCATATCATCATGAGAGCCCAACGCCATGCGAGCGCCTTTGGCCCGGGCGTCGGGCGATAACATCATTTTGGCCAGAGCGATCATCTCCTGCTGGATCTTTTTGCGATCCTGCCATGCAATCTCGGGCGGCTCGTCATAGGCGCCTTTGACCAGACGAATGTCGGCGACGCCATCATCAATCAGGGATTGCAGATCGTCTCGCGTGCGATGCAGATAGGCCTGAAGCGCCATGCCCACATTGTCAAACTCCTCCCGCAGTCGTCGGTAGATTTCTATCGTGATATCGACCAATGCAGATTCTTCGATATCAATGCGGACAAAACGTTCTTTTTGGGCGGCGACGGCGACGACTTTCCTCACATTCTGATAACAAAACGCCTCGTCAATATGCAGCCCCATGGCCGAAAGCTTGAGGGAAACGCCGCTTTTCAATCCCCGGGCGGCGATCTCACCCAAAACAGCTTCATATTCCCGGGCGCTGGTCCGAGCCAAGGATTTATCGGTCACATGCTCCCCCAGATAATCCAAAGTCACCAGAGCGCCCATCGCGTTCAGTTGCTGAATAACCGTCAGGGCGTCTTCCCGCTTTTCTCCAGCCACAAAGCGTCGGGCCATCCGCCGCGCCGGCGGGAAATCACTGGTCATCCGCCGCATTGTCTCGCTGTGTGAGAGTGCGATCAGGGCGTGTCGTAACATAATCCATCTCCGGTTTACGGGGTGAGACGATATAAAAATCGGGCATACAACATCGTATGCAAGCAATAATGACGCGTGACCAAGCGCCTTCTTATTCAAGTATATCAAAAATGCAGCAACGACAAAACGTCAGAGAGCATAACATCCCCCCAATCAACTGGAAATGATATCGCCGGGGCGAGCCAAACGCGATGTGTGCGTGGAATGCGGGCGGCGTCGCACAACCATGTATTCCTGTAATTCCAACGCCAGTGTCAGGCCCGATCCCAGCAGAAATAATCCGGGCAGCGGCGCCAGCGCCCAGCGGCCGGTGATGACAATGATGATGAGGATCAGCAGGGCGTACGCAAAGACCAGGGCTTCGGGCGTAAACTCGCTCAGCGTCATATTCCCGGGCAAGGCGGCGCGACGGGACCCGCGACCCTGTTTGGGCGTGCGCTCGAACGCGCCGCCCGCATGGCGCAGGCCCGAAACGACCGATAGGGCGATGGCCGGAGAGAGCCCCATGAAAAGAATCGCCAGCACCGGCAGCGCCCACAGGCGTTTGAGACCAGTTTTGCCAGCCAGAGCATATTGCGCCAGCATAAACATGACGAATGGTGCGGTCGAAAAAAGCATGGAGACGCCCCCCATAAACGAAAGGGGCAGATGATAGGCGGGGAGCAACGCCAGCGGCAGCGTAAAGAAAAGCATGAGCAACAGGGGAATATGAAACGCGTAGCCGCCCATATGCGCCAGGGCGTAAAGTTTTTTACCGATACTTTTATCGCTGCGCAACAGCGGCAGCGCCAGCTTGCGCAGCGTCTGGATGGAACCTTTGGCCCAGCGGCGTTGCTGCCGTTTGAAGCCGGTGATGACTGGGGGCAATTCGGCCGGCGCTTCGATGCTGTTGATGTAGCCGCCGCGCCACCCGGCCAACTGCGCCCGATAGGCCAGATCCAGATCCTCGGTGACGGTGTCGTCCTGCCAGCCGCCCGCGTCATCAATGGCTGAACGCCGCCACAAACCGCCGCTGCCGTTGAAGTTCTGCATGAAGCCCGAAGCGGAGCGGGCCTGCTGCTCGACAACGAAGTGCCCGTCCAGGGCCAGGGCCTGGGCAGCGGTGATCAGATTTTGCGAGCGGTTGATGTGTCCCCAACGAGTTTGCACAAACGCCAGTTCGGGATGCGCTACCAACGACGGAACTGTGCGCTTGAGCCAGTCGGACTCGGGCAAAAAATCGGCGTCGAAGATGCCCACATACTCGCCGGTGGCGTCGGCCAGCGCATCGGCCAGGGCGCCGGCCTTGTAGCCGCTGCGCTGCTTGCGATGGATGTAAGCGATATTCACTCCCCGCTCCCTGCGCAAATCAGCGATGAGGCGCGTCAACACAGCCGATGTGCTGTCGGTGGAATCATCCAGCACCTGAATTTGCAGCCTGTCTGCGGGATAATCCAGAGCGGCGACGGCCCGCACCACCCGGGCGGCCACCCGCCGCTCGTTATAGATAGGGATTTGCAGGGTGACCTGAGGCCAGTCATCGGGCGGCGTTGCGACCACGGGCCAATCATGGCGCTGACGAAAACGCAGAAACAAGATGACCGAAACCAGGACGAACAGGCCATAGAAGATGAGCAAAAAGACAGCGCTCTGGTAGAGCGCAGGAAAAAGGGATTGCAGAAAAATCATGGTAAATCACGGCGTTTATGTCGTTATTCTGGTCAGACCATAGAGCAAATCCCGGGCCAGATTGGCGTAGGCGGGAATGCTGCGGTGCAGATCCGACAATTTGATGAATTCATTGGGGGCGTGGCTGAGCGTGCTGTCGCCCGGGCCAAACCCGATGGTGGGAATGCCCGCAAGCCCCATAGTATAAACGCCATCACTGGAGAAACGCCAGATAGCAACCTCGGGTTTACGCCCCAGGCTGCGCTCCACCGAAGCAACGGCCTGCAAGAGCAGGGGATGCTCCGCTGGCAGCAGCCAGGCGGGATAATGCGCCTCGCCCGAAAGCCGGTAGCCGGTGTAGGTGCTCTTTTGGTATTGGGCGATCTGGACCTCGGCCCGCAGATCTTCCCGCTGAATCAGCGTCTCAAGCTCCGCCAGCGCCCGCGAAGCGGTCTCGCCCAAAGTGATGCGCCGATCAATGACCATGTTGCAACGATCGGGAATGGCGTTGCGGGCGCTGCTCGTGGATTGAAGCTGCGTCACCGAAATCGCTCCCGGGCCCAGCACCGGATCGCGCATCAGGTTGGCGCTGAGGAGTTCGATGCCAAAGATAAGCCGGGCCGCAGCATAGAGCGCATTTTCGCCCCGCTCCGACATGGCGGCATGAGCCGTGCGGCCAAAGGTGGTGAGCAAAATCTCCATGCGCCCGCGGTGTCCCCGCACGATTTTCAGATCGGTGGGCTTGGCGATGAGCGTCCAATCGGGATGGATGCCCGCGTTTTCGATAAAAGCGCGCAGGGCCTGGCCCTCAGCGGGCGCTTCCTGCACCGTCGCCGCCACGTAGATTTGTCCCGGCAGCGTCTCCTGATCCTGCGCCAGCATTCCCAGACCGTACAGGGCCGCAGCCATGGCTCCTTTGGCGTCATCGCTGCCCAATCCAAACAGGACGCCGTCTACGATGTCGCCGCCATAAGGATCCACCTCCCAGGCTGCGGGGTCCCCCACCGCTGCCGTGTCGAGGTGCATGTCGATCAGCAAAATCGGGCCATCATCACGCCCCAGCTTGCCGATGACGTTGCCTATTTCATCGATGTGCACATCCCGCAATCCCAGCGTTGTCATCTCCTCCATCACCACCTGCGCCACCGAGGCCTCCTGGCCCGGCAAGCTGGGCGTTCTCACCATGCGCTGCAAAAAATCGGTGCAGGCGCTGGCGTAGCTGGCCGACAGGCGCAACGGATGGCTGGAAAGCAAGGAGGGAAGTGCGGGGAAAAGAGACATGGTTAGGGGAGGAGATTAGGAGATTAGGAGATTA
>Ga0256833_1002230_pt1 | contig 13824 bp, 6 predicted proteins | sample 356284metaG_FD_190535 | JGI IMG/M metagenome (GOLD analysis project Ga0256833, IMG submission 190535) | Hydrothermal vent microbial communities from Mid Atlantic Ridge, Atlantic Ocean - 356-284 | ecosystem: Environmental > Aquatic > Marine > Hydrothermal vents | place: Atlantic Ocean: Mid...
GTTCAAAAACCCCGTGCACTTTCCTTTGTGGTTGAAGTGGGAGAGAGCTTCTGGCAACCTGATACAAACATCATACTCGAGCAGATCAACGAGAACATACCGTTGAATATGTTTGTGTTGAAGGCTTCAGGGCTGTTTTTTGAGCTCGGCCTGGATTCAGTGGTGAATCAAAATGGAAGTTCTTCCATTAATCCTGGAGACACCATACTCGTTTACCTGTCTCTCGATAATCTATCTCCTTTTGAGACGGGGGAGGATGTGACGCTCTCAGCAAATATTGACACCCTTTCAGGACATGTCTTGACTCCCACCGTGTCTGCTGGAAGCGTTGGAACTTTCCCTGGCGGGCATGTTTCATGTGAAACACCCATCAGAATTGCACTCTCAAATCAAGCAGGAGCAGGTATGGCCCTGGATCTGGCCATCGATGTGTCGGCCAGAGGTGGCTTCGAGCAACCCTTCAGACTCGTTCTTCCTATTGGAGAGCCTCAGGTGATGGTTCAGGACGATTTTGAAGAAACTCTTGCAGACTGGACCACTACCGGGTCATGGGGTCTCACGACATCAAGATACCATTCACCCAGTCACAGTTTAACCGACTCTCCAGGTGGATCTTATCGAAATAACCAGAATACCTTCGCCGTGTACAGTCATCCGATAGACTTAACCGGTCTGAGATCCGCCATGGTTACCTACTACACCTATTATCAAATCGAGAGTGGATGGGATTTCGTTTACTTCGAAGTCTCATCCGATGGTACCAGCTGGCAGCGTTTAAAGACCTACACGGGTAATCAGACCCGTTGGGTGGCTGACACCGTAGATCTGTCCTCTTTTACAGGTGATACCGTTTACATCAGGTTCCACTTTACAAGTGACGGATCTGTAACGAGAGACGGATTCTATGTGGATGACATCAGGATATCCGGTTACAGACCCGTTGGTGTTTCTGAAAGTATTCCGGTTAAAAATCTTTCATTCAACCTCAACTCAAATATCCTCCTGAAGAGTTCTCAAGGCAGGATAGAGTTTTTCCTCCCTGAGAGAACCACTGTGGGTGTCTCCTTCTTCGATGTCACAGGAAGACTCATTAAATCAGTTCCCCAAAAAGCATACAGTGCGGGTAATCACGAGATTACCATACCGGGTAACTTTAGACCCGGTCTTTACTTTGTTGTCTTAAAAACAGCTAAAAGATCTTTCGTGAAAAAAATCTTGGTAACAGGGAGGTAGTGCTGTGCGTAAAATCGTAATATCGTCAATTCTGTTTCTGGGTCTTGCCTTCTCCTCCAACCTGAGGTTTGGCCCGGAAACTGTCTATGGATCAGGCAGTAATAGTACAGAGGTCATCTCCTCAACCCCTGCTGGAGTAACCCTCCGTGTCTCTACAAACAAGCTCGTACTTCAGGATGTTAATATTGAGGGAGAATCTTTCATAAGGGTATCCATACCCGGTGGTGGATTTACCGCCAATGTGGGCCTGCCTGAAATCCCCACAATACCCATCAAGCTTGCCGTCCCCCGGGGAGCCGAAATCCGGATTCAGTACACGACAGGAAACTACGAAGAGGTTCACGGGATAGATCTCTTCCCCGCTCAGGAGGCTCTGCCTGAGACTCCACAGGGAAACGAGGAGGTCAACTTTACCAGAAACGATGATTTTTACAGAGAGAACACCTGGTATCCGGAGAAGCCTGTTTCGCATACCCCCGTTTACACGATAAGAGGTGTTAACATCACATCGCTGATCGTGGCACCGGTTCAGTACAACCCCGCAACAAAAACATTGAGAATATACAGGAATCTTGACATTCGTGTCAGTTTTGTTGGAGGAGGCAAATTTTTTGAAAGGCGTCTCATATCTCCTTATTTCTACAATGTCTTCAAAAAACTTCTTGCAAACTCCAACCTTATACCACCTCCTGTTGAGTATTCAGGGAAGTCTGCTGGTGCCGACATACTGTACTTTGTTCCCGATAGCCTGTACGATTCTCTCAGACCACTCGTAGAATGGCGGGAGCTTTCAGGCATGCAGGCTAAGGTTGTGAAACTTTCTGAGCTCGGTCCAAATCCCACTGCGAATCAGATAAGGAACTACATACTCAACGCCTATAACAGCTGGTCTCCTGCTCCCACATTTGTCTCCATCGTTGGTGATGCAGAGTTGATTCCCACTCATTACAGGTTTCATCACCCATACACCAACGAATGGATTGGAACTGACATATATTATGCTGAAATGGATTCAAACTCCTACATTCCTTTCCCGGACCTTTTCGTAGGAAGGATATCGGTGGACAATTCACAGCAGCTCGGCGTCTATGTGAGAAAAATCCTGAGGTATGAAACCGACCCATTCACGGATGTTAACTGGTTTAACAGAATCCTTCTTGCAGCGTACGATGAAAGTGGCAGGTACTTCGTTGCAACCAGTGAATCGGCTTATGTTTACCTGAATTCACACGGCTACGAAGTAATAAGGCAGTATGAAGACGGTAATCCCCCGGGTTCAACATCAGGAGTCATTCAGGCCATAAATGGTGGTGTTGCGATAGTTAACCACAGGGACCATGGTGCTTCAAGGAATGGAGGAGGGACGACTGAAGGGTGGGCACATCCAAGGTTTACGGTTAATGAACTCCCCCAGCTGACAAATACCTACATGACGCCTGTGTTTTTCTCACCCAACTGCGAATCTGGATGGTTCGACGGTGAAACTGATGAGTATTCCTCGAGGAGTTACGAATCCATTGGAGAGGAACTTATCAGGATGCAGGACAGGGGAGCCATAGGTTACATTGGTGCGACGAGGATCAGCTACTCCGGTTACAACGACGAGCTTGATAAAGGTTTCTGGGATGCCCTTTTCCCCGATTTCCATCCAGGTTATCCGGACAGCAATTCTATTAATCCATACAACACAAGGATACCACAGCCCGGCGGAATTCTCGCCTATGGAAAGTACTGGATGTACGATAGGTATGTGCTAACCAATGGACAGGGCTATCCCTGGTCACCTGACTCAGAGAAGACGAGAACGGAATTTGAAGAGTTCAACTATGTCGGTGAGCCTGCCACATCCATTCGAACTGCTATGCCTCAGGAACTTACCGTACAGTATCCCGCAACGGTACCCATCGGTCAGAGTGTCGTAACGGTTACGGTCCTTGCCGGAGGTACTCCTGTAGAGGGTGCCGTGGTGGTACTCAAGCAGGATACAAGTCTTTATGTAAAAGGAATTACAGACGCTACCGGGCAGGTAGCCCTGAATATTACCGTGCTTACACCAGATTCGATACAACTGGCAGTTTCAGGGTACAACCTTATTCCGTTCACCTCCGGAATCCAGCCCATTTCAAGTGGTCCTTATGTCGCAGCCTATAAGTCCGCAGTTGATGATGATACTCTCGGCCAGAGTTCAGGAAACGGTGATGGCATTATAAATCCAGGTGAAACTGTGGAGATCTCTTTCAAATTCAAAAACTGGGGCATGGATACTGCAACCGCCCTGTCCTTCCGCGTAAGTGGTGATTCCAGTGTTACCGTCCTTGACACCTCTTCACATCCACTTCAGGACCTTGGACCAGGGGACAGCACTGTGTTCTCTGCCATCCCTGTTTATGTTCACACAGAATTGGGAAATGGTACCACCTTCCAGTTGAATATCTGGGTGATGTCTGATTCTGGAGATACATGGAATTCATCCGTTGTGTGCCTCGTTGGAACACCGGTTTTCGCCTTCGAGGATTTTATTATCAACGATTCATCCTCTTCTCAGCACAACGGGAGGCTTGACCCGGGCGAGAGCGCTTTCTTCAAATTTGACATTGCCAATACAGGTCTTGGCATCGCCTACTCCCCTTATGCCGTGCTATATTCAGAAGATACTTTCCTGACAATCCCTGATGATACACTTCACTTCCCGACAATTATGCCGGATTCTGTTTCAACCTCTACCGATAGTATCCTTATCTCCGCCAGTCCGGCCACACTGAGAGAGCATTCTGCAACGATCTTCATGGAAGTAAGAACGGTTGATGGCTACATTGATACCCTGAGTTTTGATATTGTCGTCGGACAGATCACCTCTGAAGATCCCGTTGGTCCCGACAACTACGGATATTACGCATACGATATTACGGACAGATACTACAGCGAGAGGCCTGAGTTTAACTGGATTGAAATAAATAGTTCCGGTGTCAGGCTGAGCCTTGGCGACGATGATGCTCAACTTATAAGACTCCCATCAGGATTCACATTCAGGTACTACGGGAGCACATTTTCTTCAATCTCAGTGTGTTCCAACGGTTTTGTGGCACCAGGATCAATTTCATCTCACCCATTTTCCAACAGGCCACTTCCACACTCTGACGGGATTAAAATGATAGCCCCATTCTGGGATGATCTAAGGCCTGCAACGGGTGGTGGTACCGGCTTCGTGTACTACCTCGTTGACACTGTTAACCATTATCTCGTCGTGGAATTCGACTCAGTGGGGCATTACGCGCACTCGAGTCAGAGGGAGAAGTTCGAAGTGGTGATTTACGATGCCAGTTACTATCCCACACCTACAGGAGACTCCCCTATCCTGTTCCAGTACCTCAAGGTTGCAAACTCTTCATCCATGACCACAGGAATTGAAAATTTGAGTGAGAACGATGGTCTCCAGTATGTTTACAACGGTACCTACCATCGTGCCGCTGCCCCTCTTTCAGATTCCTTTGCGATAAAGTTTACGACTGCCTCCCCGTTGAGTGTCAATGAGACCCCATCACCATCAGTGAACAAACCGATATTTGCAGGAGTTTTCCCGAACATCATCAGGAACCACGGCACCATCAGATTCACCATTCCGTCAAAGGCTCATGTAGAAATCAGTGTGTTCGATGTAACAGGGAGAAAGGTGAAGCAGGTCTTGAATAAGGACCTTGGAGCAGGTACACACAGCTACAGGTGGAATGTTAAGGGTGATAGGGGTCTTAAGCCGGGGGTTTACTTTATTCAGCTTAAAGTGAATGATGGATTTAAGGGGGTAAAGAAAGTTATTCTGGTGAGGTAATGTTAAAAAGGGGGCGCGCCTTCGGCGCGCCCCCCCTTAACCTCATCTGGATGAGGCAAGCTCTTTTATCATGGTGCTCGCAAGCTCTGGATTGTGTGGTAAAATAGCCCGGATCTTTCTCAACTCTTCTAACATGGCCTGATCTTTTAACTTTTTGTACTTCATCCTCAGTTGATGTATCTCAGCATAGACCATGTTGTAGAGATTCAGCTCCCTCTCGTACTCTGTTTCATCAAAGGGTATGGAAAAGTCAATTCCCCTGACATTCCAGGCTTCGGGTACACTCAGGAATGGGGCAAAGTCTTCGATTTTTCTGCCGTCTCTCGGTATTATCGGAGTATGGTTTTCAAAACCTGTAAATGTAATTCCGTCTTTTGTTGCCTTTACAATGTAGCTTCCGCTGAATGGCTTTTTAACATCCTTCATGTTCAGATATGTGTACCAGGTTGTGGAGATCTGGTCATGTGAGTTGTGGCAGGACTCACAGTTTCTCCCTTTACCCAGCGCGTGGGACATCTTGTCCATCTGAATCCAGGCCAACATCTTGTTGTTGTATTTCAGGCCATCAAAAGTACCGGTGATGATGTACAAATCGTTGATCTTATCCGGTGTTCTTTCCACTACAAATTCCTCAGGCTCCCCGATCTCGGGATGTCCCTTAACCTTGGTGTGGGGAATGGATCTGACCATCAATCCAGTCGGTTTAACATCCTTTGAGATGTTCAATACGGCCATGGGATATGGTTTAACAGGTATCCACACACCCCTTGAAGGGTGTTTAACGAGGAGAGGTTCACTTCTCACTCCATAGTACTGTTTGTGTTTGGTAAATACATTGAACATTCCCGTGTAAAGACCAGGTCCCCAGAAAGTAAACTGATAGGCACCCACTTTCTGTACATGGCAGGAGGAGCAATCAACATTTTTATGGCGGCTGGTGCTCACAGCCTGTACTATCTCATTATGGCATTTTGAGCAGGATTTTCTTGCATCGGCGGAAGCAAGATGACCGAAATCGTGGTTGTGTTGGGTGTGGCAGTCCAGGCAGGTAACTCCGTTTTTGTTGTGAACATCGTCCGGTAACTCACCGGCGGGAAAGGCGAACTCCTGCCGCATGTATCCAGCTCCTCTCCTTCTATCCATGGGACCTGCATGGCAGATCGTGCCTCTGCCCCCACCGTAACAGGACATTGCCTCGGGCTTTTCAAGAAATTTGTGACTCGTGGCAGATTTTTTATATCCAGCATAATGGCAATCAAGGCAGGATGTGTGGCACTTATTACAGCCCCTCGTTGCGGAATTTGCCATTTCTCTGGTGTAATTCCGTGTACACTCCCCTTTGATAGTTTCATAGTTGTCAGCAAACCACACGCCGCAGTTTTGAGGTCCTGGTGGTGACTTCGTCCAGTCCTGAAACGCGCGCTGATACATGGAGAGTGCCATGGATGTGTGTTTGTAGTCGTTGACCTCCTCCTCGTGGCATTTTCCACAGGTTTTTTCGGCAATTTTGATATTAAAGGCAAATGTGGCGGTATCTCTGTCGTGATAATGTAGTTGCAACAGCTTTTTGATCCCGTACTTTTTCTTCGCCTCATTTGTAGGCTTCCTCATCAACACAGCGAATCGCTTTTTGCCCTTAGGAAGTATTCTGTCGTAATTTGTAACACTTCTATCGATATACTGGTACTTGTGATGTTTCCCGATGGCTGCGTAAAATGGCTTTAGGAGTCCTCTGTGTGCCTTTTCCATATCCATTGTTCTGTTGTTTCCGAGGTGGCAGTCAACACAGGTGGGTTCACCAGCCATGTTTACCTCTTCATCCACCTTTGCCGGGTCCATGTACATCTGTGGAGCTCCCAGTTTTTTGAGGAGTTCTCTGTCTGAATGACACTTCACACAGGTTGACTTCGCATCATAGGCCTGTAGAGAGAAGGCGACCAGTATGAGGATTATGAGCCTCTTCATAAAAACCTCCTTTTTTCAGGGGTGTCTGCAAGTTTGATTCCAGAATACGGCTGTGGTTTATTGCGGGAGGAAAGGCACAGGTTTTGCAAAACCCTACATCCAAATCGAAGGGATGTTGAATTTTAAGATTTTAAAATGCCATACTCCTTGAGCTTTCGGTAAAGTGTTGATCTGTCGATTCCGAGTATTCTTGCGGCTCTGGCCTTATCACCGTTTGTGTATTCGATCACAGAGAGGATATGAGATTTAATAACATCGTCCAATTTCAGACTTTCGGGAGCTTTGTTATTGTCTGGCAGGATGATATGTCCGGGGAAAATCCATTTTTCCCCCCTGGATAGTATCATGGCCCGCTCTATTATATTTGAAAGCTCTCTTACATTTCCGGGAAACTCATAGTTTATCAGTTTCTGGAGGGCCTCTTCTGAAAGGCCTGAGACTTCTGGATTTATGTGCCTGAATTTTTCAACAAAAAAGGATGAAAGAGGGGGTATATCCTCTTTTCTTTCCCGGAGGGGTGGTATATGGATTCTGAACACATTTATTCTGTAATAAAGGTCTTCACGGAACTTCTTTTCTCTTACGAGCTCTTCAATGTCTGAGTTGGTGGTCAAAATGAGCCTGACATCAACTGATGTTGGTTTTTCGTCACCAAGTTTAAAGAATGATTTCTCCTCAATGAATTTTAGAAACTTGGCCTGTATGTTCATGGGCATTTCAGTAATCTCGTCTATAAGCAGGGTCCCATGATGCGCAAGTTCCACAATTCCTTTTTTGTCCCTGGTGGCGCCTGTAAAGGCACCCTTTTTGTATCCAAAAAGCTCTCCCTCAAAAAGAGATTCCTGTATGTTGGCACAGTTGAATGATAGAAATGGTCTGCCCTTGCGGAGACTTTTATCGTGGATGAACTTTGCAAGCAGGGTTTTCCCCACACCGGTTTCCCCGGTAATAAGTATCGTCGAGTCGGTCGAAGCCACACTTGATGCGAGATCCATAATTTTCTGCATCTTCGGGCTTTTGAAAATAAAAGCAGGACCGTCTTCTTCATCCCGCCATGCATTGCATACCAGTCTCATATCCTCAATCTGCTCCAGTTTCAATATCAGGTATGAGATATTAACCGGTTTCAAAATGTAGTCGTATGCTCCCATTTTTATTGCCTTCACTGCCTCATCTACAGTGCCATATCCTGTGAAAAGTATTACATGTGTCGTTGGGGAATGCTCAAGGGTCTTTTTGAGAACATCAATCCCCGTAAAGCCTGGCATTTTCACATCAGTTAGCACCACATCGTATTCACTCGAAGAAAGGTGTTCCATTGCAAGTTTAGAATCTGTGAATGCATCAACTCTGTGATACTTTTTTAAAACACGGGCAAGAGTGTTGCAAAGAACTTCATCATCTTCAATCAACATTATTTTCATGATTTTTTCTCTCCACTCCGGGAAATGAGACAACGAACCTCGTGCCTTTACCCGGTGTTGAATTAACCTCAATTTTACCACCGTGAGATTTCACAATGCCATGAACAATAGACAATCCCAGACCTGTTCCCTCACCGTCGGCTTTAGTGGTAAAAAACGGATCAAAAATTCTGTTTTTTACATCTTCAGGAATTCCAGGTCCATTGTCCTCGACTATAATTTTGCAGTTACTCCCAGAAGACTCAACTTTTATAACAATTTTGCCGCCTTTTATATCTGAAACTGCATCTGCGGAGTTTAAAACAAGATTAATTATTAGCTGTTCGATCTGAACCCTGTTACCCAGTATGTAACATCCCTCCTCGAGGTGATACTCTACGGTTTTTTTGTGTGTGTACAGTTCAATCATCGGAACGAGAGTTCTTACAACGGAACTGAGAGATATGGGTTCTGTACTTTTGTCATCAATTTTCCTTGAGGAAAACTCTCGCAGGCCCTGAATTATGCGAACGCACCTCTCCGCCTGATTCTTTATCGTCAGGGCCTCTTCTCTATCTTTCCCATGCAGTGAAGAGGAAAGAAGATCTGAAAGAATGATTATTGAATTAAGGGGAGTACTCAACTCATGAGCAATCCCCGCTGACAGGGTGCCCAGGGACGATAATCTGTCCATAAGTTCCAGTTTCTTCCTCGATTCATGGAGTTCCTCTATATACTTTTTCAAAGATCGTGTCATGTTGTTGATAGAACTGGAAATTACCTGAAGCTCGTAATCTCCCTTGACATCTACCTGAGCTTCAAGATTCCCCTTTCCAATGAATTCGAGTTTTTCCACAATATGAGAAATTGGTTTTGTAAAGCTATCGCTGATTCTGTTTGATAAGAATACCACGAGGACTAAGGAAATAAACAGGATCACAAAGTAGCTCCTTTTGATCATCATGATACTTCCATAAAAGTACCTGTGATTCAGGATAGAACACACCTTCCAGTATCGCAAACTATCGTTGTAGGGGCTGAATGTATCGAAGAAAAGAACATCTCCATTTCTCAGTTTCAGAACTCCAGAAGGGCGGGAAACGAGGGTGCTCCACAGTTTTTCTCCGTAAATTTTAGGAAAAGTGTAATCTGTGTGGAATTGATTTGCAAATTCGTACTTTTCGTTCCAGTGATAGAGAAAGATCCCGTTTCTTTTTTTGTCCCTTCTGTTTACTTCTACGAGGAAAGACCTCTTTCGACCTGCATCTTCCTGCCCGTTTATGGCCTCACCTATTTTATTCCCCCAGATATTCAGGACGAGGAAACCCAGTCGCTGATCGTTGTGGTAAAGGGGAAGGATGGCGCGAACCATTGAGGGGCAGAAACTCTTTTCAACAGGCAATTTCCCCCTCTCCATGTTTGAAAAAATCACATCCCTACCAGGGTAGGCTATGGCCTGCTGAAAGAAGGTCTTACTTTTCAGGTTTATGTTCTTATATCTGGCAATCCTGGAAAGAATTTTCCCCTCTTTAACGAAAACTCTTATTTTCCCGGTCGAATCAACGAGGCGAATTGCCTGTACGAGGGGGACCTTTTTATAGATGTTTAAAAACTCACTTTCTATCCTGTCTTTAAGTGAAGGGGTTGGATTTAACAGGAATTTTACAAGGTCCTGATTGGATCCAACGGAGTGAGCGATTGCACGGGTGTTTTGAAAGTATGTTTCAAGTACAGTTATATTTTCACTGATAATCAATCTCCCCTGGGATGAGAGTTCTCGTTTCAGGAATTCAAGTGAAATAAAGTAGTAAATGGCAGTTGTAACAGTCACGAAGGTGAGAGTAAGGATTATGGTATAGAGAGAAAGTCTTCGTTTAAGCGTCATCATAAAAATTTTAATTGAAGAATCGAGGTGAATAAACCCCAACCATGGCTTCAATCACAATCTTTTACCCCTTGCTATCATCTTGAAATCGAGTTACGGCTGTTAAATACTTATTGCATGTTACTTCCCCTGCTCGTTATACTGACTCTTGCACCTACTCTGGGGAAGGTGGAGAGGAAATACTTAAATTTTGCCTTTGATGTTCTGAACATTAAAGAGCATGATCTCTCTTACGATAAAATCTGGGCTGATAAAGACCCGTTCAGGCTCAGGATAATAGAAAAATTTTTAAACACACCTATGTATGTACCTTACTTCGCAGATTCTCTTGAGGACACCTTGAAGAAACTCGTTGTTGAACCCTGGCTCATGATCAATTATTTTTCCGGTCTTCTGGACTTAGAGTTATATAGTTATCCAGAAACAGTACCAGATCTTCCATTACCTGAAATTGACGGGAAAATCAAAAAGCCCCTAAAGAGGTTGATAAAGGACATCGGCAATGCAAAGGAGCTTTACCTTCAGGCCTATGACAAGTTATCACCGGGTGAACTGGACACACTTCTTTCTGACGCCATCTTCTGGTGGACCGACGAGGACGACTCACTTGACGACACCCTAAGGGGTGTCATTCTCCGGGAAACCGGATATGCAACGCCTTTTGCATTTGGCGACACAACCTCCGTCCCTCTCGATTCACTTTCCATGATCCTTAAAAAGATCCGTCTTGAGAAAATTTTCTCGGCATACCTCACGCTTATAAAGTCTGTTTACAGATTTGTGGGAAGCGTCCCTCAAATAAACGATACCTTTCAAATTGAATTCGATGCCAAAATAGGAAGGGTTGGAATCGGAGGCATAGGGAATAATGTTTACGAAGGTGACTTTGCCCTCATCGTAGATTTTGGAGGAGACGACCGTTACAGTGGACGAACGGGTGGAGGAATTTTAACACAGTACCCTGTATCCGTTGTCATAGATATTCGGGGCAACGATATTTACAGGAGCAATAAAGTGGGATCTCTGGGCTCCGGTTACCTTGGCCTTGGAATCCTCTACGATGGTAGTGGTAACGATCTTTACGATGCCTCTCATGTCTCTCTTGGTGCAGGACTCCTTGGCTGTGGGGCATTGATAGATGTTGAAGGTAACGATATTTACAGGGGTGGATTTTTTACTCAGGGAGCTGGCAACTTTGGCTGCGGATTACTCCTTGATTTTGAAGGCAACGACGATTTCTCTGCCTACGATTGGGCTCAGGGCTTCGGTTCAGTAAAAGGCGTGGGTATAATTTACGACCGTGCCGGTAATGACAGATATTACGCCGGTGGACACTACATTCACCATCCGCTGCTCCCATCTAACTACAGGTCATTTGCCCAGGGATTTGCCATGGGATGGAGACCTGACATCTCCGGCGGTATCGGTATCCTGCTTGATGAAAGGGGGAATGATACTTACCATGTGGAGGTCTATGGACAGGGGGCAGGTTACTGGCTGTCGGCAGGATTTCTTATAGATGACCAAGGAGACGATTCATACCATGGAGTGGAGTATGTTCAGGGTGCAGGTATCCATATTGCGTGTGGAACATTGATTGACAGAGAAGGGAAAGACTCCTACTACTCTCGTTATGGCCCTTCTCAGGGGGAAGGTCACGACCTCTCTGTCGGCTGGCTCATCGACAAAAACGGTGACGATAACTACTATGTCTCAGGCGGCCAGGGTGCCGGCATTTACAACAGTGTGGGATTCTTCATTGACTCGAGGGGAAAAGACACTTACACGACAAGTGAGAAAGGATCAGGACAGGGCTGGGCAAACATGGGGCGTGGAGCTCCTGGAATCGGTGTCTTCCTTGACCTTCAGGGTATGGACATCTACCGGAAAGGGCTGCCCGGCTCAAATAACAGAATCTGGCTGAATGGATCTATAGGTGTGGGAATCGACCTGGAGGGCCAGGAATGATACATTTTATTTTAAGTGTTCTTATAACAATCTCTCCAGACATTGATAAACTCTTTGAATCGGCATCAAAATGGCGCGTCGGTGAGGCCATACAGGAGGTGGACTCTGCAAGGAAAGAACTTGTAAAACTCAGAAGGAAGTCCCTGGACTATATTTTCCAGAAAAAGATCAAAACAACATCCACCCTGGAATACAGGGCAATAAAGTATGTCGTGAAACACTTAAGGGATATCTCCAGACCTTACATCTATTCAGGTCTTCACGACTCTAACGACACCGTAAAGATAAACTGTATAAGGCTTCTCGGTGATCTTAAGGACACCTCTTCTCTTGATACCCTGATTTTGTTACTACATGGTGAGAAGAAAGAGAAGGTAATAAGATCGATTATTCATTCCCTGGGTGAGATAGGTGTTAAACGGGCGGCAAGGGAGATCGAGCCATTTGCCTGCTCTGAAAACATGAGGATGAGGCTTGTTTCCGTCCTCGCACTGAAGAAACTCAAAAGCGAGGATTCCATAGAGTGCCTCTTCAAGCTTATGGAAGACGAATTTTTCATAATAAGGGAGACGGCTCTTGAAGCCCTCAGTAACATCGGTACAGAGAAGGTACTGAGAATGACATTAGAAAAACTTGAGGGAAAGACTTTCGAAACCCATGTAGGGGATGCAGTGGAGGCGGTTGGTACTGGAATTGTAACTGTAACAGATCCTGGCATACTCGGAGCTGGCGCCATTGAGCTTTTCGGAAAGCTTCTGTCTGGAAGGGTACAAAAGGCTTATGACTCCAAAAAATGCCGGGAAAGAATCAAATACATTAAACTGGCAGGCAGGGTGGCACCTTTAATAGGTGAGAAAGATCCCAGTAACAAATTTTTTCTTCAGGCAAGAAAACTTTTAATCCTGTACCTTAACTCTCCCTGCTGGCTTGCCCGGGGTTACGCAGTCAGGGCATTAAAACGCTTTAATGACCCTGATGTGGAAAACTTACTCAATGTCACAAGACTTAAAGAAACCAACCTTTTTGTAATATCTCAGTATTTAACTGCTCCTTGAAACAATGACCGGAACTTTTGAAAACCTTAAAACCTTTTCCGTGACACTCCCGAGGAGTATCTTCTCCAGTGCGCTCCTTCCATGAGTTGCCATCACTATAACATCAAAGCCACTGCCATCAGCGTACTCCAAAATGGCGTCAGCTGTAGGTGATAAGACCTCAACCACCACCTCATCTGCACCCTCGAACTTCTGCTTCATAAGATTTATGGCTGTATCCTTAAGATTTTCTATGTCAAGTATGGGCATACCACTCACCATTCCCTCATCAAAATAGCCCGTTATCGGTTCAACTATGTGAAGTGCAGTGAGGCGTGCCCCAAATCTCTCTTTTACCTTGAGTGCGCATGGAAACGCACTCTCTGAAATTACTGAAAGATCTGTCGTGTACAGAACTTTTCTTATCACGGGATCATGATGCCTGTAAACCAAAACCGGAACAGGAGATTTTCTTGCAATCTTGTAAGCCTGAGTACCGAGTTCCTTTCC
>Ga0256833_1002231_pt1 | contig 13820 bp, 8 predicted proteins | sample 356284metaG_FD_190535 | JGI IMG/M metagenome (GOLD analysis project Ga0256833, IMG submission 190535) | Hydrothermal vent microbial communities from Mid Atlantic Ridge, Atlantic Ocean - 356-284 | ecosystem: Environmental > Aquatic > Marine > Hydrothermal vents | place: Atlantic Ocean: Mid...
GTCGGGCGTTAGCAGCAGGGTTTCGCCCAGGGAGGTGCGGCTGGGATGCTGGAAGTAGCCATTGAGACAGGCCCACACCAGCATGATAGGCAGCCGTCCCGCCTGATTCAGTTCGGCCACATCTTCGGTGGTGAAGATTTCCTCTTGCGCCCAGATATCCACAGCGCCGTGCCCCATATAGCTCACCAGTCCCCGGCCCTGGTTCAGCGCAGCCAGCAGCTCGGGTCGAATGTCGTTGTCTGGGGCGATGACCAGATTTTCGGTCTCGAATCCCGGCGGGGCCAGCCCTATCATTTCTTCGTTGAAGGCGCTGAAAAAAGGATCGTCATCATCGGCTACAAAGAGAAGGGCGTCGATCCAATCGCCCGCCGGGCGTTCTTTTTCGTAGGCGATTGTCTTGTCCACCATGGCGGCGATGTCGGCGGGCGTTTGGCCCGGAAAACGGCCAATGGCCAGATCGGGCAGGCCGTCGCCGTCTATATCGGCCATGGCATTGTCGCTGGCCGTTTCGCCCAAGACCACCGTGGGCACAAATGCGGTGGGGATCAGATTTTTATTGGCGGCGTCGGGCAGATAGCCCAGGGGATCGTAGCTGGCGTCGCCCGCCAGCAGCACAAAGCGAGGGGCGGGTTCGGGCCAGGTCTCGGTTGCCCAGCGCAGAAAGTCGGTGATGGCGTCGGGCGATTGCAACCCGGCGCTGAATTTGAGATAGATCTGGTCGGTGGTGGCGATGGCGGTTCTCAGCCCCTGCGCTTCGCGCCAGTTTAGCAACGGTTGTACGGCTTCAACCATGCCGGGCGGGGCGATGATGATGTAATCGGCGCCCTTTTCCGGCGCGGTCAGGGGCGGCGGCGCCAGGGCCACGCTGACTTCGGCAGGATTGATGCCGCGGGGGGTGAAGGCGATGTAGCGCTTTTCTCCCGGCGTATCATCCTGAAACCGCACAGCGTAGCTGTCTCCTGTCTTTTCCGCCCTGACGCCCGTCAGGCGCACAGGCTGCCGGGCGTCGGTCACGTCCCACACCTGGATGTCAGCCTCATCGAATCCGGTCAGCTCGAAGGCGTTGGCGTCGGAGCTGAAGCTGAGACGGTCTTGGCGGGCGTGAAGCTGGCGGGGATAGGCGATTTCGATCCAGTCGAGATAAACCAGATCTGCGGGAGCGCCGGTGTCGCCGGGGGCGGCGATGGTCAATTCGTTGTTCTCTTTCAGGACGCCGGCGGGGATGGTGAGGGTGATGGTGCGCCGTCCGTCGCCATCCCAGCTTTCTGCGCCCAAATCCTGGCCATTGATGCTGAAAATCAGGTGATGATCCAGGTCTTCGTTGGATTTTGTGGCCGCCCAAAGCGTCACCGTGACCCGGGCCGGGCCCGAAGCGGGATCCAGCGTGGGGGCGGCGATGTTGATTGTGGTTGGCGCGAAGATGCGCTGTCCCAGCCAGGGATCGCCTTGCCGCACCTGGGCCAGATAGGTGAGGTTGGTCTCGATGTGTGCGGTGTCGGTGAAGGTTCGGGCGGGCGCGACCGCGGGAGCGGAAGCGCGCCGTTCGGGCATGGCTGCACCGGTCCTTCCGGTTTGCAGCAGGAAGACGGCCCCATCATCGTAGCGGGTGGGCCGGGTGCGGGCGTAAAAGCGCACTTGGCGATCTCGTCCCTTGCCTGTAAGCTGGAAGGGGATGGCCGCGTCGCCCTGGCTCAGGCGGATGTCTCCGGCCTCCAGTTTCGCCAGGTCCCAGCCGTAGGGGGCGAGGTTTTTGGTCGTGAGGGCGTAGACGCCGTTTTGAAGCACGCGCAGCGTCACATCCTGGGCCGGGGCCGATGTTTTGCCGCCGATGCAAGCGGAAAGGATCAGGCCCGTCAGCAATGCCAGAAGCGGAGCGATGAATTTGTTGATGCGGGGCATTATCGGTTAGCTGCGCCAGGTGCGCCAGACGAAGATTCCGATGGCGGCTGCGGCGGCCAGTGCGGCCAGGCCCACAATGAGTAATAGCGTGGGGGCGTTGTTGCTGGCGTCGGCGGGCGGGGAGGCGCCGCCTCCGGGTGGCGTGGCGAAGGAGATGGGCCGGGGCGTAGGGGTGGCCGCCGGTGCGGCGGTGACGGCTGCGGTGGGAGAGGCGTCGGGCAGCGGGGTGGGGCTGGCGTTTTGCGGCGTTGGCTGGACAGGCGTGGCCGTTGGCGGCGTGACGGTGACGCCGGGCGGAGGCGTGCTGGTGGGCGGCGCAACTGTGGCGGTGACGCCGGGCGGGGGCGTGCTGGTGGGCGTATAAGTCGGGATGGGCGTGGGGGTGGGCGTGGCGGACGGGAAAGGGGTCCTGGTGGGGGTGGCCGTGAAGTAGGGGGTGGGGGTGTTGGTGGGCGTGGGGGAAGATGTGGCGGTGGGCGCGGCCGTGGCGTCCCCTTCCTGGGTGGGCGTAGCTGTGGGCGTCTCGGTGGGCGTGGCAGTGGGCGTTGGGGTGGCTTCGCCGGCGGCGGGAACGGATACGGAGACGGGGCCGGCAGCGACATGGAGATTGCCGCTGGTGTCCTGATCTTCCAGTTTGTACCAATAGGTTGCGCCCGGCGTGACATCGGTGTCGGTGTAATCGTATTTGGCGCCGGTCACTGCGTCGCCTTGCGCCGGAAATACTTCCAGGGTGTTATACCCGTCATTTTCGGTGTCGGAGCGACTGAGGATGAACTGGAGATGGTCCAGCTCGGTGGCGGTTTCCCATTCCAGATGCACTGCCGAGCTGCTGATGCTGACGACATTGAAGTATTTGAGGGTGACCGCGGCGTAGATGGCGCCGGGCAAAAGGAGCAGTGCGGCGAAGGTGAGGATTAGAATCTTTTTTGACATAACAAACATCCGGGTGGTTACAGTGGCGGCGTGAGAGGAAGGGTTTCTTGGGGCTGGCGGGCGGGGAGTTTTTGGACAGGGGCCAGCGGCGCTGGGGAGGGGTTGAGATAAAGCGGCGTGTAGGTGTTGCGCCAGGTCAGGCCCGCAGGCAGTTGCAAGGTGGGGTCGCCAAACAGGGTCATGGTTTCGATGAGGTAGTGTTCGCCCATTTGCTGATAAAAGCGTTGTTTGGCGATGAGCAGGGCGTCGCCCAGCACCCGTACATCGTCATGGAATAAAACATCCATGAGCGTGGCGCGGAATTGCGCCTGAACGTTGGTGGTGCCCAGGCCCGTGGGCGAGATGGCGGCGATGGAGCCGGCGTCGGCTTTGCGCAGCATGGTTTCGGCGATGCTGGGCGTGCCGGGGTAGGCGAAGTAGCCGTCGAGGCAGTTGTAGGTGCTGATGAAGGGGTATTTCCCTGCGTTGTGAAGGCTATCGATATCATCCAGCGTCCATCCCAGGCCTTTCATCCAGGTGGTCGGCGAGCCATGCCCGGCGTATTGGAGCATCCAGGCGCCGCGATTGATGGCGTCGGCGATGGCCTGACGCACGGCGTCTGCACTATCGTGGGTGATATTGCGGTAGATGCGCTGGACGATGAGATCGTCGGGCAGATAGCTGGCGATGATGGCGTCGCTTTCTGCAGCGAAATCGCCCGCGGCGGGGTCATAATCGGCGACGAAGACGGCCTGTCGTTGCCAGTAGTCGAAGCGTTTATTTTCGTCGTAAGCGGTCAACTTGTCAACCACGGCGTTGGCTTCATCCAGATTGTTGACAGGGATGCGGCCCAGGGCCAGTTCGGGGTCGCCGTCGTCGTCCAGATCCGCGTAGCGGTTGTCGTCGGGCACTTCCCCCTGCCAGGGATCCACCCAGGCCAGGTAGGGCGGCACGATGTTGGGACTGGGGGGATATTTGGCGGTGTTGTAGCCCTTGAAATTCCACTGTCCGTCACCGAAGAGGACGATGTAATGAGGTTTGGGGTCGGGCCAGTTGGTTTGCGTCCAGTTGAGGAAGTGGGTGACGGCCCGGGGATTGTAGATGCCGGCGTTGAATTCATCCACCAGATCCTGAAAGTAGACCACGCGGGAGCTGTAGCCCCGCTGCTGATGCCAGGCGGCCAGACGCTGGGCGGCCTGCTGCAATGCGGGCCCGGTGATGATGATGACATCCGCGCCCGTTGCGGGCTGACGCAGATCGGTGAGATGCGGGCGCAGGCGGATGGAGGCGGGCCGGGCGATGGCGTTTTCGGCTTGCAGCCAGAAGTGATCGCCCGCCGCGTCATTCACCCGAAACCGCAGGGCCCAATCGCCGCCGAAGATGGGGGCGGCGTTGATGAGACGGCGCGGAGCCAGCGGGTTGTTGATGTCCAGAGCCACGATCTGCTGCGTCTGCCAGCCGTCGATCAGATATTCGTGGGGGCCGGCATCCTCAGATGTGAAATCGATTTGTCCCTGCCAGGCGGTAAAGAATCGGCGGTATTGCAGCTCCCACCAGTTGACGAAAACCCAATCGCTGCTGACGCCCGACCGCAGCAGCGCCCCGATGGTCACCGTGTTGACGCCGCTGACGGCCACGTCTGCGGGCACGGTGACGGTGAACAGCGCCCGGCGCTTGCCGCCCCAGTCCTCATCCGCCAGGGACTGATCGTTGAATGCGATGGTCGTGCGGTGGGACACATTGGCGCGGGCGTTTTCCTCGACCGTCAGCGTGAAGGATTGTCCCGGAACGGGGTAGGGGACGGGGGCGGAAAAGGTGTGAGTGACGCCCGGTTTGGAGCTGTAGGGGCGCAGTTGATCCCAGTACCAGCTTTCTTTGGTGGGGGGATCCTTGCGATGCTGGGTGTACCAGTAGTTGTTTTTCTCGGCATGGACGGTGGCGGCGAAGTCCCCGGGCGGGGTCAGGCTGAAGTCGGGTTGGGCGTTGATATCGGAGATGCGGGGGCCCGGCTGACCGCCGATGCTGAGCCAGTAAACGTTTTCGTCGGTGTATTTTTCGTCTTGCAGACTACCGTGGAATTTTTGCCCGAAGAATTCGATGAAATCTCCGGCGTCGAAGCTGCCGTCGGCCTCGCCCGCTACGCGGATAGCCACGGGCTGGCCCTGGCTGCTCATGGCGAAAGTGCGAGGATCTATGTTCGAAACGTCCACGCCCGCGTCTTGCAGATCAGCGGGCGTGATGCGGGTGACGCCATCCTGGGTGACGCCGATGCGCAGGCGCAGGGGCGTCTCGGCCCTGACTGGTTCGGGCGTGAGGGTGAGAAGCAGGGCCGAAAGCAACAGTGCAAGGATGGAGAAGGAAATGGTGAGGTTTTTCATGATATTGGATGGGAGGAGGAATTTTAGGACGCCAGTTCTCGGGCGTGTTCGACGTACTCAAGGCTTTGATGGCGGAAGTAGGTGTTGTATAGGGCTGCGTAGTGTCCGCCCATCGCGATCAGGGTCTCGTGGCTCCCCTCTTCGATGATTGTACCATGATCGATGACTAAAATGCGATCTGCGGCTTTGACGGTGGAAAGACGATGGGCGATGAGGATGCTGGTGGAGCGGACCAGAATCAGGTTGAGGGCCTGCTGAATCTGCCATTCGGTGAAAGGATCGATGCTGGCGGTGGCCTCATCCAGGATGAAGATGGCGGGCGCGTGGGCCAGCACCCGCATCAGGGCCACCAGTTGGCGCTGTCCCATGCTCAGGCGGTTGCCCCGCTCTCCCACCTGGGTTTTCAGACCATCGGGCAGCGTTTCCAGCCATTCGCCGTTGCCGATTTTTCGGGCCAGTTCCAGAATTTCCTCATCGCTGATGGCGGGGTTGGCGTAACGGATATTTTCGGCCACATCGCCTGCGAAAAGAAAAGGCATTTGCGAGACGATGCCCAGTTGTTGGCGATAAGCCGCCAGATCGAAGCTGCGGATGTCCTGGCCGTCCACCAGGATGCGACCCGCCTGGAATTCGTAAAAGCGGGCGATGAGTTTGGCGATGGAGGATTTGCCGGCGCCGGTGTGTCCCACCAGGGCGATGGTCTCGCCCGCCCGGATGTGCAAGTCGAAATGCGATAGCACATCCTCGCCCTCGATATAACGAAAGGTGACATCCTGGAAGCGGATATCGCCCGCCAGGGGCGGGGGCGCGATGCGGGCGATTTGCACCACGTTGGGTTCGGCTTCGATGAGGGCGAAGATGCGCTCCGCCGCGGCCAGCCCCGCCTGGATCTGGGCGGAGAACGCGGCCAGGTTCAACACGGGAAAAAAGAAGCGGTCGAGGCTGGTGAGGAAGAGATACCATGCCCCCGCGGTGACAATGCCCTGCATCACCGTGAGACCGCCAGCATAGACCAGGCCCGCGGTGGCCACCCCTCCCAAGCCATTGAGCAGGGGAAAGACGGAAGAGAGCACGAAGCCACGACGAACATTGACCTGGTAGCTTTCCTCGTTGGCGCTTTCAAATTCTCCATAGATGGCGGCTTCCTGCCGATAATTTTTGGCTACGGCAATGCCGCCGATGCTTTCTTTGATTTTGGCGTTGACATAAGCCATGGCCCGCATCCCCAGCCGGGTGTATTTGCGCATCACATTGCGCAGGGCGCTGGCGGCAAAAAAGAGCACGGGGAGAAAGAGAAAGATGCCCAGGGCCAGACGCCATTCGGTTTTGATGAGAAACGCGGCCAGGATGAAGGCCTGGATGAATTGCGAGGTGACGTCGGTGACCAGGGTGACGACTTCGCCAAAGTCTCGGGTGTCGGTGGTGATGCGGGAGACGATGCGTCCGGACGAGTATTTGTCGAAGAAGGAGAGATCGTGGTTGACCGAGGCCCGAAACGCGTCGGTGCGCAGGGTCAGCACCACATCGCCGATGGTGCGCACAGTCATGCGGCGGCGCACCCAGTTGGCGCCCCAGGCCAGCACCCCGAAAAGAAAGACCGCAGAGGTGAGAATCGCCAGCAGAACGGGATTGTCCTGCGCTTGCAGCATATCGATGCCGCGTCCCACCAGCACCGGCAGACTGGCATTGGCGCCGGCGATGAGAATGAGCATGATCGAGATGAGGATGAGACGCCTGGCGTGGGGCTTGAAGTACGCGCCGATCCCTTTCAACAGCTCTTTGTCGCTGTATTGGCGGTCGTAGCCTTCGGTGTCGAGGTTGGAGAAGAAGCCCATTTTGAAGTAATCAGTATTGGATCGACTGAAAAAAGATTGATCTCACGCAAAGCCACAAAGGCGCAAAGAAAAATACCAGGGTTTCGCCAAGAAAGACTGGCTGAACCCCATCATTTTTGCTGTTTCAGCTACTGTCACTGCTGATTCCGACCTTTTTTCAGGAGAGCCAGTATTCAGTAATCAGTTTCAGAGGCGCAGGATGCCGCTGATAACTGATCACCGATTACCTTTCATGCGTCAGCCAGTGAAAATGCGTTGGTATGCGTCGGAGGTGCGGAGCAGGGTCTCGTGGTCGCCGATGGCCTCGATGCGGCCTTTGCGCAGGACGATGATGAGATCGGCCCAGCGGATTTGGGAGAGGCGGTGGGTGATGATGAAGGTGGTGCGGCCTTTGGAGGCGGCGAAGATGGCCCGCTGGATTTTGTCTTCGGTGGCGCTGTCGATGGCGCTGGTGGAGTCATCGAGAATGAGGATGGCGGGATCGGTGAGGAAGGCCCGGGCCAGGGCTAGCCGTTGCCGTTGACCGCCCGAAAGGGTGACCCCGCGTTCGCCGATGACGGTGTGGTAGCCATCTTTGAAAGTGAGGATGAAGTCATGGGCCTGGGCCGCCTTGGCGGCGGCAATGACCTCCTCCAGCGTGGCGTCGGGCCGCCCGAACGCGATATTTTCGGCGATGGAGCGGGAGAAGAGGAAAATATCCTGTTCGATGATGGAAATCTGGCGGCGCAACGCTTCCATATCCCATTCTCGCACATCCACGCCATCCACCAGCACCCGACCGGCGGTGACGTCGTAGGTGCGGTTGATGAGCTTGACCAGGGTGGTCTTGCCGGCGCCGGTCTGCCCCACCACGGCCACGCGCTGACCGGGATGGACGCGGAAGGAGATGTCGTGCAGCACCGGTTCGGTCTCGGCGGGATAAACGAAATTGACGTGATCGAAGACGACCTCTCCCCGCATTGCTTCGGCGTAGCCGCCCGCATTCTGATCGATTTCGGTCTCGGTGTTGATAAGCTCCAGGATGCGCCGGGCCGCGGACACGCCCGACGAGACCCGCGAGTAGGCGAACAAGGAGATAAAGGTGGGGAATCCCAGCAGCGCCAGCAGGCCCATGTAGGCCACCACATCTCCGGTGTTGATAAGCCCACGGCGGAAAAGAATCACCGCGTGCAGAAATCCGGCGGCGTTGGTCAGGGCCAGTAGCAGCAGGGGCGTAAAACGGGCCTCGACATCGCCCTGATGCACGAAAGCGTCGCGGAAGCTGCGGGCGACCTTCTCGAACCGCCGCACTTCCTGCTCCTCCTGGGCCGCGCCCTTTACCGTCTCGATGCCATCCAGCACCTCCGCCAGACGCGTGTTCATGACGCCAAACGAGTCTCGCACCTTGCGGGTGATGGGCTGCAATTCGTGCAGATATTGGGCCAGAGCCAGGACGTAGAGAACGGAGAAGGCTGCCGGAGCCAGCATCAGCGCCGGATGGTAGCGGGGAGCCATCACCAGGGGCATGAACATGAACATCAGCGAACCGATGACCAGATTCACGCCCGGATTGAACATGAAGTTGATCTCCCGCACATCGTTGGTGGCCCGGGCCATGGTGTCGCCCACCGGCTGCAGGCTGTGGAAGGTCATGCTCTTGCCCAGCAGGCTCACATATAGCTCGTCCCGGATGTCCCGCTCCAGGCGCTGACCGATGAGCTCGGCGCTGAAGTTGCGCATCAGTTGCAGACCGCTGCGCAGCAATTGCGAGAGAAGAATGAGGATCGCTGCGCGCAACAGGATGGGGAGCAGGGGCGGATGGGCCAGAATGCCGTTGAACGCCTGTCCGGTGAGGATGGGGATGGCCGAGGCCAGCAGAGCATTGGAAAAAGCGCCGAAGATCAGGAGCAGCCACAGATGCCAGTATCGCATGGCGTGAGAGAACAACCAGCGCACCGGGCCCCCATGGTTGGCGTGATAACGATCCGGAACAGCGAATTCGGCGTGATGGTGTGGCGTTATTGATGAGGTGATGGATGCCATAGCGTTTGTCATTATACCCCAAAGACAAGCCCCAACGCTATCATTTTTAACGTGAAGCATGCGTCTCAATTTGGGACGCGTCGCAAAAAGACTTTCAAGACCTCACAGACCTTGATGGTCGCCAATGCAAGACGCCATTTTTGGGGCTTCGCCCCACCGGAGTCATTCTTCTGGCGTCAGTTCGAAGCTGAATTTTCCCAGCAGCGACGACGGTCCCGAGATGTCGCCCGCGGTGTTCTGACTACGCACCTGATAAAAAGTGGCGCCTCCCTCTGCGCCAACATCTGCGTCCTCCCAGATGGCGACATCGGTGGCGTCGTAGAAAAACTGAACGGGCGGGGTGAAGTCGGGCGCATTGCTGCGGTAGATGCGGTAGCTGAGTTGAGTCTGTGTTGGCCATTGGATGATTACGTCATCGCCATCCAGTGAGATGACGGCGTTGGGCGCGGGCGGGGGCTGGATGGCGGGAAGATCGGGGTCGAGCAGCCACAGCCGCCCCATCGCCCCGCGATCGCCCGCCACGATGCGGTCGGCGTCGGACCAGTAAGCCAGGGTGAAGAACTCCCGGTCGGAGGCCGCCAGCGTCTCCCATGTGATGAGATCGCTGGTGCGCATGATGCGGCCATGATCGGCGGTGATGTAGAGCCGGTTTTGGGCGTCGATGGCAAAGGGGTTGTAGGCCCATGCCTGAGCGTGAAATCCGGGGAAAATGTGGGTGCTAACGCTGCCGTCGGTGTGCAAAGCCAGCACGCCATCCAGAGCGGAGCCGATGATCAGCAATTGATCGTTGTAAATGAAAAGCCGGCTGCGGCATTGGGTGTAGCCGGTAAAAGGGGAGAGGCGAGCCCAATTCGCGCCGTCATCAGAGCTTTCCGCCAGGCCGCACGGTTCGCCATATTCATCGTTCCAGATGGCGTAGAGTTTGTTGTTGAACTGGATGATGTCGTAGGTGCGATAGTCGCCCACGCCGGCATTCTTGTCTGCGATACGCGTCCAGTCGTTTCCCAGATCGTTGCTGCGAAAGACTTCGCCCGTCCAGGTTTCATAGTCGCCCAGGTGTGAACTGACCGCCGCATAAAGTCCGGCGGTCGTCGATTCCAGTCCCCACGCGTGGATGACATTGGGCAAATTGCGATGTTTGGTCATGATGCCCGTGGTGGGGGTGTAGACGTAGGTGTTGCCCCAATCCCACTGGCTGCCGCCCGACTCCGCCGGATCGGTGGGATCGGCGCCCGGAATATGGATCACGGGGCGGGCGATGTCGGGCGTCATATCGATGAAACCCTGCTCGGTGGGCTGGTAAAGCGCTGTGAGCGCGCCGGATTGGTAGCGGGCGAATAGCGCGCCGTTGAATTCGGCGGGCCGAGCCTTGCCAAAGCCCAGATAGAGTGCTTCATCCCATGGCAGGATTTTATAATCGCCGAAATAGCTGTCATCGGGCTCGTAGCCGGTGTTATCCTCGAACCATTGGGCGTAATCGCAGCCCGGCAGCATATCGACCAGGTTATGCACGCCCGGCGCTTCGGGGGATGTGAGCTGGCAATCGGGCGGTCCTGGCGGCGTGGGCGTAGGCGTAATAGCGACCTGAGTCGGATCCGCCTGCACGAAATTGCTGCATGAGACCATGAGAACCGTGAGGAGGGTGGCGGCCAGAACCAGCAGGATGTATCGCATGGAATTGTTGAGGCGAGTGATGGGAGGGGCGTCTGCCGTTATCCTATCATGCCGCCCGGATTCATACAACAGCGGCAGAAGCGGCAATGCGAAAACCGGGGCTTCGCCCCGGAGCGGGCGTCATGCGTTGGTGGGGCGCCAGACTTTTGCGAGGCTATTCGAAAATGGAGGGTCGCCCAGCAAGCTCTCCCAAATCTGTGCACGATGCCTTGAAACCTGCTATACTTGGCTCTTGTCTTTTCCTCGTGCACGATACTTCTATCAAAATGACCATGCAATCAAAATCCCGAAAATATCTTTCCACACTACTTCTTATTCTGCTTCTGGCAGTGGCGCTGGCCGCGTGCGGCGGCTCCAAAGCCACGCCCGAGCCCACAGTGGTCCCGCCGCCCACCTGGACGCCTACGCCCGTGAACGTGCAGATGGTGAGTGTGGACGCCACGCCCACGCCCGAGCCCACGCTGGCCCCCACCCAGCCGCCTGCGCAACCCACGCAGCCGCCCGCGCCCGAGCCGCCCACCGATACGCCGCCTCCGCCGACCGCTACGCCGGTTCCTGTGGCAAAAGTTATTGTCACCGCGCCCCAGGCCAATCTGCGCCAGGGCCCGGGCACAGCGCACCCCAAAGCGGGCGTCGTCAAGCAGGGCAATGAATTTGTGGCGTTGGGCAAAAACCCCGCGGGCGACTGGTGGCAGATTCAGGTCAACGGCCAGCCCGCCTGGATTTTTGGCAATCTGGTGCGGGTGGAGAATCCCGATGTGGTGCAGGTGGCCGAAAATATCCCCACGCCGCCCCCTGCGCCCACCCAACCGCCGCCCCCGCCGCCCACGGCCACGCCCAAGCCCGCCGCGCCCGACCCCTGCGCCAATATCGGCGGCGATGGCTGCAAATGGCACCTGCGGGGCGGGCCCGCCTTTTCTCCCAACACCTTTGGCCTCAAGCTAACCTTCGGTTTCGTGCATGGCGGCCGTGGCGATGAGCCTCAGGGTAGCTATTTTGTGTGGCTGGAGAAAAACGGCGTCAAACTGCCGGTCTCCGACAGCGTGCGCAGCGTCACCGGCGCCATGCGCAACGGCCCCAACGGCCCCTACAACTACGAATACAGCATCGGTTTGGGCGATTTACCCGACAAAAATCCGGCAGGCTGTTACACCGGCTGGGTGCTGGATGGCAACGGCGAGCGCGACAGCCAAAACTTCCAGTTCTGCGTGCCCGAAGGCCAGGGCGAGGTGTGGATGCTGTTCGACCAGAGTTGATGTCAGGATCGAATGAAAAAGTTTTGTCTCAGCCAGGACGATCAAAAAGATGGCAGGGTTTCGCCAAGAAAAAATGACTGAAGCCCTGCCATCTTTGCTGATTATTTTGGCGTCAATTCATCTTCGGACCTTGTTTCAGTGGAATCACCGTTCCCCGCAAAATCATCTGACAATCACTGGCGTATTGAATCGTAAATGTATTTCTCAAATCGAGTGAAATCGTCGAGATGATTTTGTAACGTCATGTACAAGATGTCGGCATCAATTTCCCAATAAAGATGCACCAGCCGGTTTCTCATTCTTGCCATTTTCTGCAAGGTGGGCAGAAAATCCTCGGGAACAATATGATTTTCTGCCAAAATTGTGAATGAATCGGCATAGGATTGTGGCGCCCGATAGCCCTGCCGGGCGATGAAATGATTTGCCAGATCGATGCAACTTTCGATGGCGACTTGCAGATAATACTTCGCAGCGCCGGTCATCAGCGGGTCATCCATGAACGCATCTGGTTCGAGAGCAGCCAAGCGATGTAGCTGTTCGAGATAGCCATCGAGGTTGTGAAAGATATTTTCTACTATCCTCTTATCAATCATGGTCATTCATTCCTCTGATTGGCCTTTTCTTCCATGCGCTGAAAAAATGCCTGCTGCATCTGCTGCAAAACGGGCTCAAAATCAAAATAGCGCTTGCGAGTCTGCACCTCATACTGCACCCGGAAATCTTCATCTTTGGAAAAAAGCAAACTTCCTTCCGTCACCACCTGGCCTTGCACGCTCAACGGAGCGTTATCAATGCTGCGCACATCAGCATTGCTAATGCGACAATGGTTTTCGATAGCCACCTCGATCTCCAACTCCAGCATGAATCGCTGATAAGGCGACAGGTTTTCTTCAGGATTCAATACCAACGCAATATCGACATCGCTCAGAGACGTCATGGCGCCAGTCGCCACAGAACCATAAACGTAAGCTATCATCACCGGATGGTTTTGCAGGATGCCCGGCAGACACTGCCGCAGTTGTTGTATAATTTGTCGGGGCGTTGACAGAGTTCTGGTGGAAGTTCTTTGCATTGTGAATTCTCGCCTCAATGATCACCATAAATGGGACGCTGGGTTGCATTTTGACGATTCAAATTATAGCATGAGAGCCAAATTTTTGATAATATAATTTGTTGGAGCCATTACGGCGATATTTTATCCATTCAATTTTCAATTCTGATTATCTATTCACATTATCTTCCCATGTCTACTAAAACCAGCGAAGAAATCCGAGAAGCTTTTCTTTCATATTTCGAACAAAACGGCCACCAGCGAGTGCCCAGCTCCTCCCTGGTGCCCCACAACGATCCCACTCTGCTGCTGACCAACGCCGGCATGGTGCAGTTCAAGGATGTGTTCCTGGGGCTGGAGCAGCGCCCCTACCAGCGCGCCACCACCTGCCAGAAGTGTATGCGCGTCTCCGGCAAGCATAACGATCTGGAGAACGTGGGCCCGTCGCCCCGGCATCACACCTTTTTCGAGATGCTGGGCAATTTCAGCTTCGGTGATTATTTCAAAGAAGGCGCCATCCGTTACGCCTATGAATTTTTGACCGGCGTGCTGGGGCTGGACCCCGAACGCCTTTACTACACCGTACACACATCCGATGATGACGCCTTCGATATCTGGACCAAGCAGATGGGCATTGCGCCCGAGCGGGTCTATCGCATGGGCGATGAGACCAACTTCTGGTCCATGGGCGATGTCGGGCCTTGCGGGCCCACCAGCGAGATCCACTACGACTGGGGACCCGAAGCCTGTACTTGCGGCGATCCCAACTGCTCGGTGCTGCTGGATAACGGCT
>Ga0256833_1002232_pt1 | contig 13820 bp, 18 predicted proteins | sample 356284metaG_FD_190535 | JGI IMG/M metagenome (GOLD analysis project Ga0256833, IMG submission 190535) | Hydrothermal vent microbial communities from Mid Atlantic Ridge, Atlantic Ocean - 356-284 | ecosystem: Environmental > Aquatic > Marine > Hydrothermal vents | place: Atlantic Ocean: Mid...
ATTGTTTAATTTTCTTGCAAAATTAACTATATATTTATAAGCTCCTTTTTTTTCAGCCATTAGTTTAATTACTTTTATAGCATCTTCTTCTGTTTGAATAGGTTTTTGTAAAAAAAGTAATCCTAAATTATTTAAATCATAATTATGTTTTTTCAGAAAATCTATCGCTTTCATTTTTTCTCTCCTTTAAATTAAAAATTTTAAAATTTTTTTCTTCGATAAAAAATGGAGCTTTTCCAAAAGGTTCATCTCTATCAAACATTTCAAAAATTATCAGATATCCTTTTATTTTGTCTCCTCTAATCGTTTCAGCTGTTCCATATTTAATATCTATACAAAAATCAAATTTAAACTTATGGTTTCTTTTAAAATATCTAAATTCTCTTAAAATCTGCCTTGTAACTTTATTGTCTTCAAAATTTTCTAAATTAATTCTTGAATAGTCAATTGCTGTGCATTCTTTTCCAAAAACTTTTTCTATTAATTCATTATTAATAATATCTATCGTAGAAAAACACAATTCAAAATCTTGAATTGTGTTTCCATTTAAATTATTTATGCTTTTATGTATAATTTTAAAAAAGATATTTAATTTATTCATTTTCTTCCTTTATATCAAAAGAAATACTATCTCCACTTGCAAATTCTGTTATTGTTCCATTTATAATAACTGATACTAAATATCCAGTTTGTGCTTTTTCATTTATAAACTCTTCAACCTCATCTTCTTTAACTTTATAGAAGTTTAATTGCCCTGCTTCATCAATAACAGCAATTATTTCATAAATAGGTTCTTTTTTTTCATTTGTTTTTATGTTAGTTTTCATTGTTAGCTCCTTTTATTATAATTTCATACAATTCATTTATAAATTCTTCAATGTCTATAAATCTTTTTATATCTGCAAGTTCAACAATATTTTGAGTTGAGGTGAATTCCTCAAACTCTTCAAGGAGAATGCAAAAATTATTGCATAATTCATATTTATCTAATAATTCATTTAATTGAAAGTTTAAATCATCATCATTTATTTTTTTGCCATTAATTGATTTGATTTTTTTATTAAAAATATCAATTACTATATTTTTTCTTTTATCAACTATTGTTAAATCAAATGCAGTAATATCTGTTACTTCTTCTTCTATTCTTTCACCTTCAATATCAAAAGTAACCTCCAGCTTTCTTATTTTATATGTTTCTTCAAAAAGATAATGATATGTAGTGTAATCATCAAAATCTACTTCAATTTGTAGATTTGTTTTATTTAATAACTCTGCGTTATAAAGAGGAATAATAGTTTGATTATTAAGTTCATTCATAAATGTAAAGTTACTATTTACAAATTCTTTTCCATTCCATTCATCTAAATCTTTTTTTTCATTTTCAGTAGTAGTTATTAAAAATCCTCTATCTACACCATTTTCAACTGCATATAGTAATAATGCCATCTTAAACTCCTTTTTTTATTTTTTTAACCTTTCGGCTTTGTTTTAACACTAAAATTATATAGAATTTTATATTAAATATCAATAATTTATTGACAAAAAGTATAATTAATTATATAATTTTACATATAAAAAAGATTGAAAAATCAAAAAAATAAAAGGAGTTAATATGATAACTTTCAAAACAATTTTAAAAAAAACATTACCTGTAATAGAAAAAAATGCTATTTTAAAAGATAAATATCTTAATATTGTTTTAGATGATATGATAAGATATGATACTTTATTAAAAGAATATTTTAATCCTGAAAAGGTGTATAAAGAGTTTTACTCAAGATTTAAATTTCTTCCTATTTTGCCAGATAGTTTAAAATTCATCAAAATCTTTTATTATTCATCTCAAAATATTCCTTTAAAAGAGTGTGTTGAAAAACTAACAGACGAAATTGATGTTATGAATGGTTACTTTGAGGAAAATCTTATTAACGATATAAAAGAAATAAGAAATAATATAAGTATTGCTACATTTGTATTGATGAATTTTGGTATAAATGAGATAAAAAAAGCATTAGAAAAAAACAAAATTTTAGAAAATGTTGTAAATAAAATAATAAAATGGAATATAGAAGATGATTTTAAAAAAGTTATTAAATGGGTAGATAATTATAAAAACTCTATGGGGATTGATGAATATAATGAATTAGTTGATAGTTTAGAGGCATTTTTTGGTTATTATGATGTAGATTATGATGATGTAAAAAATAATAAAAAAATTCAAATAGATTTTGATGATGCACCTTTTTAAATCAATTCAATTCTAACTTAACAATTCTCCCCTCATCTTTTAATTTTAAAAAATCTTTTTTATTTCTTTTATTCTTTATTCTTTTTTTGCTTTTTTCTATAACAGGTTGAGGTGTTTTTGTCCTTTGATAAAGACATATCCCTTAATTGAAAAACCAAGTCTTTTTGCATTATTAAGTGATAGTTTAATTGCCATTTTTAAATTCTTTTTTTATGATTTCTTGAATGCTTTTTTTATAATACATATTTTTATTTAATTTTTTAAAAAGTAATTTTAACAACAAATTTCTATATTCTAAAAGCTCTTTTTTAACAGCTTTAAAATATTTTAATATAGCTTGTGGATTATTATCATAATCATCTTTATATTTAAATGCAATTATCATTTTAAATATATTTTCATACAAATTGTTATATTTAATTATATAACATTTATAATTTTCATTATTTTTTAATTTTTTAATTATTTCATTTTTGTTTTTAACCATAATTTGAATATTTTTGTAATAGTCTAACTGCTTAATTGCAAAATCATCTATTTTCTTAATTACCTCATCAGCATAAATGATATCATCTGCAGTAAAATATTCTCCCCAAAACTCTCTTACAATAGTTCTAATATCAAATATTGTATTAATAATTGACAATATTTCTCTAACAGCTGGAGGTAATTTATTTGGATTTTCTATTAAAAAATATTGTTCATTACTGCAATAAATTTTAAATTTTTTAATTGAATTTTTACTTAAAAATATATTACACATTTTTCTGTCCTATTCTTATTTTAATATGTCTAAATTCTTTTCTTATTTTTTTAAACTCTTTGTCATTTATATTAATGGGATTTGCAATATAATCTCTAATAATATTATCCATTTCTTTTTCAAGTTCTGCTATTTGTTTTAATACTTTATCAATTTTTTTTAAATCGTCTATATTATTAGTATTAATTTGGCTATAATTGTACTTTATGGTATTTATTAATAACATTCTCTTATAATTGTGCTCTTGAATTAAATTTTTAGGATAAAAAATAAAATATTTAATTTTTTCTTTTTTTGCTTTTAACAAATTAATACATTCATATAAATCTATTGAGGTAGCTTGTATAATAAGCTGATAAAGATTATTAATATATACATATAAAGGTGAGCGAATTTTTAAAAACTTATATATTTTATAAATCATTTAAACCCCCTTAACATTTGGCAATTGTTTATATATTTTTTCTAATTTATTGTAGAGTTTTTTTTCAAATAATTTATTAGCTGACAAATCTTTTGCAATTAAGAATGCAACTACATTATCTTCAACCATTCTATTTTCATAATTCCATATCTTTATATATGTTCTTTTTTTATAGCCGTGTTTTTGTCTGAATTTGTTAAGCACATTTTTAGTAAAATATGCTTTATATACCTCTTCAAAATCCATACCTACATATTTAAATAATTTAGCTAATGTTTCAAATTGATAAGAAGTGTTTTTTATTCCAAAAACAATTAAATTTAAAACAAAATATTTAAATGAATAATCATCTTTTATATCTTCATCATCATTTTTGAATGAATTAATAAATATTTTTCTTGTTTCCTCTTGGACTGATTTGTGAAAATAATGTAAATGGCTAAGCATAAAATGTAAAATATCAATAAGTTCAACTTTTACATTTTCTAAATTTTTGTCTTGTTTTTTCCACCATTTGTAACCATAACTTTCTAATAACTCCCCTGCTTCAACTAAAACTGCACTTTCCCAATCAACCATTGTGAGTTCTTCTTTCCATTTTGGATATGTTAAATCATTAAGTTTAGCCTGTTTTTCTAACATTAAATCAAATAGTATTTTTTCTTTATTATACATTTTAACTCCTTATTTTTTAATTTTTTGATTTTATTTTAACACTTAAATTATATCTAAAATTATAAATTAAGTATCAATATTTTATTGACAAATAAGAAGAAAAAAATTATAATATTATATATAAAAAGGTTGCAAAACCAAAACAAAAAAGGAGTAAAAAATGAAAAAAATAATCTTATTATTAACACTAATCAGTTATATATTTGCTTCAAATTTAATTCATAATATAAATACACATTATTTTTATAGCAAGTCATTAAAAAATGGAAGACAATTTCATCAATTTTATATTAGATTAAACAATGGTTGGTTCAAAAAGAATGATATAGGAATAGGGGTTGGATATAACAAAAATAGGTATATAAACAATCAAATATCTCAAGGATGGTTTGATATAGAACTCCCTCTTTATAAAAAACAAAATTTTATTTACTTTGGTCTTTCAAAATTTTCTTACAAAGGAAAAGAACTTAAAATTAGTTCTTTAGGATATAAACAATATTTTAATAATAGAGTAAATTTTTATAACAATTATAATTCTTATTTAACAGATGGAATTTTTCCAAAAATTTATTACACAACAGCATATAAAAAAGACACTTTTTTTAATAATAGCAAAAAAGGAATTTTACAAGTGAATTTAGAATTAAATAAAAGATTTAAAATAAATTTCCTTCCTTTTAATAACTATACTGTTTTAAACAATAAACTCTCTTATATTCAAGTAAGTAATCTAAATTTAGATAAAAAGATTTATTTAACAGATAAAATACAATTAAGTTTATATACTTATAACAATATCTTTTCTGTTTTTTCAAACATAGGGCAATATAGATTTTATATAGATAATAATTTTCAAATAAAAGGTTTTGAAAACAAAATTAAATTTACTTTAGGTATAGAGGATGATTTATTTTTTTTAAAAAATTATTCTATTGGTATTAATTATGAATTTAATCAATTAGAAAACAGAAACGAAAAGAGAATTGGAATTATTTTAGGATATGGGTTTGATATAGATTATTAAATTCTTCTTTTTATAAAAATATTTCAAGAGAATATTTTTTGATAATATAATTAATATTAAAAGAATTAAACAAAACCTTCTTATTTTTATTATCTTTAGATGAAATTAAAAAATCATTAAAAAACAAAAATAGAAGATACATTAATATCTATAAATTTATTATTAAAAAAAATTGAAATTAGATATATAAATTATAAATTGGCTCTGGTGGCAGGACTCGAACCTGCGACCCGACGGTTAACAGCCGTCTGCTCTACCAACTGAGCTACACCAGAATAACAACCAAGCAGACAAGTAGATTAAAAAGTCTCAGAAGTAGTAATAGAATTTTAAAAAAAAAATAGTTATATTGTCAATAGTTTTTTAAAAAAATAGAAAAAAAGAGGATTATTATAAAATAATTAAAAAATATTTTTACAATTCCTTTAAAATTCTTTAAAATTAAAAAAAAGGAGTTGATATGAAAATTGTTTCTCATAAAGAACCAAAACATATGGATGATTTTTTAGCTGTATGTTGGTTAAAAAATTTATATCCTAATGTTGAAGTTGAAAGAATTCATCCTCAAAGTAAAGAAATAGAAGAATATAGAAATAATCCAGATGTAATTTTAGTTGATTTAGGGGGAGAATATGCTCCAGAGAAAAACAATTATGACCATCATCATGATAAAAATGTTCCATCATCTATTTATTTAGTAGCAAAACATTTTAAAAAAGGAAATAAAAAAATTCCAACTAATAATAAAATTTTAGAAATAATTGATTATATGGATAGGAATGGTTTTAAAGCTACTACTGAAAAGTATGGTTTAAAACCAAATAAAGAAATTGATGAAAAAAGAAAAATGATTTTAATGGTAAAAGAAGATAAAGAAGTTGCAAAAGAAGTTGCAAATATGCTTGAAAACATTAATACTTATAAATACTTAGATGATTTTATTAATCAAATGTATAATAATCTTGATAAAAAAGGTTTATTAGAAGAAGTTAAAGAGCAAATAAGAAAAGAACAAGAAAGAGTAAATAAATTAATGGATTCAGCTACATTTCTTACAACTTCAAATGATGTAAAAATAGCATTTATAAAAAAAGATTCTATTGCACCTTATCATTCTCAATTTTTCTCAAAAAATAATGATGTAGATTTATTAATAGAAAAAAATGCATTTGATAAAAATGATGTATCTATTATAAAAAATACAGCTAAATCAGATAATGAAGTAGACTTAAAAAAATTAGTTGAAGATATTCCATTTTTAAATGAAAATTTAAAATTTATTCATCCAGGAGGTTTTATTGCTGTAATAAATAATTCACAACCTGAAGAAGTTTTAAATAATATTTATAAAAATATTGGTGCTTTAAAAAATACAGAGCAAATTACTCAAACTGTTACAAAAAAACTTTAATTTTTCTTCTTTTCCTCTTTTATTATTATTTTAGTGAGATTGTCTTGATTTATTAAATAAAATATATGTATCTGCTCATTAGTATTAATATATGTAAAATTTGTACTAAAATAATTAGATGCTTGTTTATATATTTTTTTTAATAAATTTATATTTCTCGTTTTTAATAATTGTTTATATAATTGAATATTTTCTAAATAAGAAGGAATATCTTCAATAACTACATTTTTTACATCTTTTATATCTTTTTTATTAAAAATTTTATTTTTTGTATTTTTAATATTTTCTCTTAAAGATTTTAATAAATATGGATTATCAAATTTATAGATTATGTACTTAACATTTGAAAGTAAAAATACATCTTGATTAGTTTTAGTATTAAAATTATTTTTTTTATAGTAATTAAAGATTAAATTATTAATTTTTAAAAAATTTTTTAAGACTAAATAATCTTTTAGTTCTTGATAATAATTACTTAAATAATCTTGCTGAGCAGCTATACTTTTGTCAATTTTATTTATTGTATTAGCTAATAATAAATTAATAATTGCTATTAATAAGAAAAATCTCTTCATATTGTTCCTTTTTTATTAATTTATTTTATTTAAAACATTTTAAATAAATAATCGGAAGAATTATATTTTTTTAAAAAAAAAGTAATTTGTTGTTTTTTTAAAAAAAATATTTAATATAATTTGAAATAAAAAAATATAAGGAGTATTAATGAAAAGAATTTTATCAATTGCTGTAATTAGTGTTATTGCATCTGCTAATACATTAAGTTTTTTTGGTGGAGGTATTTCTTATAAAAAATCTATTAAAAAATATGGTAATTTTGCGGGGTTATATTTTACAAACTATAAGAAAAATAGTTCAAGTTTTTTTGAGTTAAATTATAAAAAATTATTTATTAATTATAAAAAAACTTTCAATAATTATTCTTCTAATAAATTATCAATTGTTTTAAATCAAAAATTTTCATCTTCTTTATTCAACATAATGCCATATGTTTCTTATAGTGGAATTTGGGAAAAACAATATAATAAAAATTTTTCAAAAGTTTACAATTTAGGAGCAAGATTTTTTAATGTAAATACTAATTTAATATTTAATCCATCAATTTATTATTCATGCTATAAAGATTTTAATGTTATTCAACCTACTTTTTCAATAGGATATTATTATTATCCTAATTTAATAGATAATGATATTGGATATTTTTATATTCAAGGAAATGTTAATTATATTAAATTTACTAAACGAGGCGTAATGCCTAAAAATAGTTATAAAAATTATGATATATCTATTACAAATTTTTATAAAAATTTACAAACTACAATTAAAGGTAGTTTTGGTAAATTTGCATATAAAAATGAAAATAAAGGATTTATAACTTATAACTTTAAAGAAGAGTATAAATATGAATATAATATTGATGTGATGGGAAAAATTAATAACAAATATTTTGTTGGTATAAATTTTGATTATTTGAAATTAACTAAAAATTATAACAATGCAGAAACATTAACAGGATATGTATATATAGGAAAAAGATTTTAATTATCTTTTTCTTTTTATATTTAAATTAATTTGTTCTTCATTATTTATTAATTCTTTTATTTCAATATATTTTTCAGTTTTATCCATATTTTTAATAATTTCTTGCATTAATTTTATAATTTCTTGTTTTAATTTTTCGTCAAATATTCTATAATCATCTATTAATATAGATATTTCTGATTTTTTTGTTTTATCATTTATAATATTGTCAATCCTAATATTTATTAAACCTTTCCAAGTGTTAGGTTGTCCAAATAAAAAACATCCTAAATTTTTTGCTGGTTTATATTTTTCATCTTGTTTAAAATAAATATTTGGCATTGTTTGTTTAAAATATTCTCTTAAATCTAACCTTAAAGAAGATGGGGATGCATATGTTTCATTATCTATTTTAATTGGTTGATAAATTACTGTTGCAATTTTTTTATTTAACATATTTATATCCTTTTTTTTATTTTTTTTAATTATATATGTTTTTTTTACTTTTATTGTTTTTTTCTCTATTTTTCTATTTTTATTTAATAAATAATTATTTTGCAATAAAATGTAAATATAAATTTTAATAAGCTTTATCTAAAAACAAGGAGTTATCAATTGAACAAAGAATTTATTATAAGTTATTTAGAAAAAGAAATAAAAAATATTTTAAATCAAAAAGATTCATCTAATTTAGTTGAAATTTTAAAAAATGATAGAAAAAAAATTTTATTTAATTTAAATAAAATTTATAATGCTAAAAAAATTCTTATTATTGGTGATAAAGATGTTGATGGTATAACTTCAACAATTATGCTAAAAACAATTATAAAAAATCTTAAAGGAGAAAGAGAAACTCATACTTATATTCCTTCAAGATATGATGGATATAGTATAACATTCGATATTGCAAAAGAATTAATAAATTCTGAAGAATATGATTTAATTATAAATTTAGATAATGGTAGTTCTATTGATTATTTTGATGGTATTATCAATAATAATATGCAAGATAAATTTTTAATTATAGACCATCATCCCATAGGCGAAATAAAAAATAAAAATTTAAGCTTTATTATCAATCCAAATTTATCAGGTAATGTTTCTACATCAACAGGATTGTTAATATCATATATTTTTGATGTATTGAAAAATTTTGAAAAATATAAAAATATACAAATTTTTAAAAAAAATTTACCAGATGATTATTTTGATGAATTAAGATTATTGTCTGCTTTGGGTGATATGGTTTCTAAAAATTCACTTTACAATAGAAGTGAAATTTTAAAAGGAATAAAAAAGATTCAAAATAGCGATAGATTTTTATTTAAAAAGATTCAACAAGATGATATCGAAGATATCATTACATATCTTAATTTTAATATCATTCCTTTAATAAATTCTTTAGGACGATTAGGGACAACAGAAGAAATAAATAGTTTTGATTTTGAAACATTATTTTTTGAAAATAAAGATAAAAATAAGTTTTATAAAGAATATGATAAATTAATTGAATTAAATCAATTTAGAAAAGAATTAACAAATTATTTTTATAATTTAGCAATTCAGGAATTAAATTCTAAAGAGAAGTTACCAAATGTTTTTATTTTTTATCATGAGAATATGCCTATTGGACTAAATGGAATAATTGCTCAAAAAATTTATCAGCTAAAAGGAATCCCCACTATTTGTGTTTCTCCGCATCCTGTTAAACCTGTTGAATTATATGGTTCGGGGCGAGGTGAGAATTTAAAAAATATCTTAATTGACTTTTTATCAAAAAATTCATTTAAGATTAATTTTGGGGGTCATATTAACGCATTTGGTTTAAAATTAAATAATAATGAATTAAATAATTTAAAACAATTAGAATCATTTAATTATCAAAACAAAACAAAAAAAGATAAAGTAATAGAAGATGTAATTATTAATGCATCTGAATATAAAGAAATATCTGATTATTTATTTAAAATATCAAAAGGTATTCCTTTTGATTTTAATATCAAATTATTGATAGAAATCAATGATATTAAATTAATTAAAAAATATAATGACTTATTTGCATTAGTTGAAATTGATGGAGAAAAAGGTTTTATTAATCCAGAAATTATTAATAATATAGTGTTTAATGATAATAGTAATAATTTATATGAAATTAATTTAAATTTCTCAAAAGAGATAGTTTTTAATTTAGAAAAAAGTAATAAAAATTATTATAATTTTAAAAACAAAATAAAAAAGGCTTAAAATGAAACAAAGCATTAAGAATAATAAAGCTAAAATAATTTCTATTAATTATGAAACAATTCAAAATGCAGATATTAATTTTATTCAAAGTCATATTTTAGAATTAATTGAAAAAGTAGCAAACAATGAAATAGAAGTTCCAGAAAAGAGAATTAAAAAAATCACTATAAATGTAGATGATGACATATATCATAAATTTAAAAGAATAATAAAAGAAAAAGGTTGGAATGTTTCTGAATTTATCCAACAATCTTTTTCTTAATCATAACGAAGCATCCTATTAACTGCTCCTGAAAAAATTGATGTTACAAAATATACAGTTATTATAAATTCAGTTTTTGTTAAACCAAAAAATTTATACCAAATAAAATAAAATATTCCTACTAAAAACATTGTAAATAAAAACACTCCTACATTTGTAATATAATCAATCATCTTTAACCTCCTCTTTAATAATAGAATCTATTATTACATCTAATGTGTTAGGACAATTACTTCTAAAAATATCACTTTCTATTGCATATAAATTTATTTTGTTTATATTTTTTAAATGCAAATCTGATTCTATAGAATAAATATTCATTTTTTGGTTGTTTTGTGCAAAAATAGTACTTGTATAACAATTTAAATTAATATTATTTACTTGCTTTAAATTTACTTTAGAATAGAAAATATTTAAGCTTAAAAAAGATATATCCTCTATATTTAATATAGAGTAACTTGAATTTATATTTAAATTTGAACTTTTTATTTCTTCTTCTGTAAAAACACATCCTTGTTTTTCTAATTTATTAATTAATCCATTAATATCATTATTAGCTAATTCTTCAATTTCTTTTATATCGTCTTGTTCAATATTCATTACCCCTTCAATTAATAAAATTGAAGGGGTAATATATTTAACTGATTTTGAAAGTGTTTTTATTTTATTTTGTTCTATAAAAAATATATTAATCCCTTTTAATAATATTGTCATACTTATCCTTAAATTATAAATCTAAAATAATTCTATGAAATAAATAACTCCCTATTCCTCTTAATCCATAAATTAGTGAAACAAGGAATATTACTGACTTTATGATAATCCATGTAATCATTTTTTTATCCTTTTACTATTTTTATAAATTATAAAATACAATGAAGAAAAAAGTCAATATTTTTTTTATTTTTTTTCTAAAAAAAGATAAAAATAAAATAATTTATTAATTTTTTAAATATAATTTTTTGTCATTTTTTTTATTATAAAGGATATTATTATGAATTATAAAATAAAATATAAAACAATAGATAATAATAAAATAAAATTAATACCTTTTATTCAACCAATATATAATTATAAATTTCAAGTGTTTGGTTATGAAGTTTTATTGAGATGTATATATGAAAATAATATTTATCCCCCAAATTTTTGTTTAACAAAATTTAATAAAAATTCTAATAATTTAGCTTTAAAAATAAGCTTTTATAGAAAAATTTTTAATAAAACATTACATTCAAAAAAGAATTATTTTATAAATTTAAACTTAAATTTATTTCAAATAGATTTTTTTATAAACTTTTTTTTAAACGAATTAAAAAAAAGAAAAAATAAAAATTTAGTATTTGAAATATTAGAAAATAATAAAATAAATAAACATAATTATTTATTTTTAAAAAAGATTAATAATAAATATCATTATAAATTAGCTATAGATGATTTAATTAGTTGTTATTCTGATTTTAAAAGATTGAACTTATTAAGCGAATATATTTTTTTTCTAAAAATTGATGGTAATTTAATAAAAAATATAAAACAAAAAAAAGAATTAAAAATATTCAAAAAAATTTTAAGATATGCCAATATACATAAGAAGAAAATAATATTAGAACATATTGAAAATAAAAATCTATATTTAGAACTATTAAAAATAATTGAAAAAAATAATTTTGATAAAAAAAATGTATTAATGCAAGGTTTCTATTTTGGAAAACCTATTCCTCTTTAAATTTTTTCATAACTATCTCATAATTAATATTTAAAAAATTGCCTTTTTTAATTTTCATAGGCGTATTTTTATGCAAATCATAATTATCTTGAATAATAATTTTAATTTCTTGTGACTTAGTATTTATAACAATACTATTTTTTTTTAAATCTATTTTTATATCTTCTATTTTCATTAAACATCCTTCTTTTTATATTACAAATAAAGGAAAAAGTTATTCTGTATAAACATCTACATAACTGTACCAATTACATTGTCCTGAAAAGCTTCCCCCATTTTTTGAACAATTATCTACAATTCCTATTCTTGCTTTTGGAAATAATAATGGATAATAATAACCTACTTTTGGTGCTGGAGGTGGACATTGAGTAGGATTTCCATTTGAATCACTTAGTAAACTAATAGTAATAGGATTTCCAAATCCATCAGTTCTATAAATATTTCCAAGCCCTAAGTTATTCAAAACTCTTTGCCATGTTGTTGCATCTTGAATAATACAAAAATTACTATCTGTTTCCCAATATGTAGAATCTTTTTGGAATAAATCACATCCACAAGCATTTTTATCACTTGGATTTTTGTCTGTACATAATTGTGTAGAATTCTTTGAAACTATTCTCCATATCCAAGGAATCATAGCATCATCCCAACTTCCAAGCCCATTAGATGGATTGTCGGGATTTCCACCATCAGAACAGTCATTAGCATATTCTCTTAAATTTAAATTTCTTACAAATTTTTTAATGGCATTTGAAATGTCAATTATTTTTTGAAGAGTTATAGATTTTAAGTATTCACTTTCATTTTGAAGATTAAATGTTTTTTTTGCATTATAACTACTTTTCATTGTTAATGTGTAATATTTGTTTTGATATGGAATTATATAATTATCTCCTAAATTTTGAGCATTTTCATCTTGATATGTAATAGGTTTTCCAAAACCATCTAAACATTTAAAACTATATCTTGTATCACTATGCGATGTTAATATACATAATTGTTCTACAGGTAATAAATCTTTTTCATTTTTTGTATAAAAAACTATTTCTCCATTTTCTATTTGTGGGGTTAATGAAATATTAGAACATTCATCTTTATAACCTATGCAATTTTTCTGAACATAATTTGCATTATCTAAAAATACATTTTTTGTTGTAGTTTCAATAGCATTAAAAACATTTTTTGTATATTTTCTTTTGTTTTTTTTATCCATAGAAAGCTGATATTGAGAAAAAGCTAAAATCAATATACCAGCAATTGTAATTGAAATTAATAATTCTAACATTGTAAATGCTTTTTTCATTTTTACTCCTAAAAAAATATTTTTATTTATCTACGACTCCTTCTACTGCACAAGGGTCAGTTCCTGTATTTGAAGGTTTATTATATTTTAAATTTTTATCTAAATCTTTAAAAGTAATGGTATGTGATATTCTGTATTGAATAATTTTAGGTAAATCACTTGCTGTTGTTGCTGTTTTAGGGTTTATTCCTTTTAATGCAG
>Ga0256833_1002233_pt1 | contig 13818 bp, 14 predicted proteins | sample 356284metaG_FD_190535 | JGI IMG/M metagenome (GOLD analysis project Ga0256833, IMG submission 190535) | Hydrothermal vent microbial communities from Mid Atlantic Ridge, Atlantic Ocean - 356-284 | ecosystem: Environmental > Aquatic > Marine > Hydrothermal vents | place: Atlantic Ocean: Mid...
TCTAGCAAAACTTTGCTGTACTCCACGGGGGCCAGTCATCCAGGGGTCGAGGTTATAACAAGGAGCACCCGAGGCCCGGCTTAAATGTCCGGGGTCAATATAGTCTGGCCCTACTTTGAAAGTACCCACTCTGAAACCCTTTTTGCGAAAGGCAGCGGCCAAAGCACAGGAAAGGATAGTTTTTCCCGCCCCGCTCTGGACAGCCGCTATTGTCAGCCCTCGAATCTCCATAGGGAATGAATTTAACGGGCTTTATCAGCTCCACAACGGGAAAGTGCTTAAAAATAGTTTGTAGACTGGGCCTAGAAAAATGGTTTTCAAAGGTCTCTTTAAACCCCTCCTGAAAGGAAATGGAAAAGCCCTTCTTAGAAGTGAAAAAGAAGACTTCCTTCGCGGGAGGGAAAATGAAGAGGGGTCAAAATTAACCAGAAATTGGGGTATAATTTTTTAAAAACGAGACCTTGTAGAAAGATTTTGCTAAATAGGTTTAGTAGTTAGGTATGAGTAAGACTTTACATGGAAATTTAAGCGGCCTTAAGCCAAGCCAGCTAAGACGTCTGGAACGACTTTACCGGAGAAGGGTAAAGCCAGATCAAATTATCTCTCACGAACTAGCAAAAGAAATTTGTGCCCTTTCTCAGGAGCTTAACCGGCAGTTAGGGCTCCTTCTCAATCGTCGGGGGGAAGTCGAATTTGTAATTGTAGGCGAGCATGGACGCATTGTTATTCCTGCTATTACTCGTTACCGAGAAAGCAGCGGCCGTTTGAGAGGGCTTCGCTGCCTTCATACCCACCTTTCCCACGAAGGTTTAGATCAAGACGACCTTTTAGATTTAGCTTTTTTACGTCTTGATCTGATGGGAGCTATTTCGGTACGCAAGGATGGTTTCCCCGGCAAGGTCTATATAGCCCATCTTTTACCTTCTGGAGAAAACGGCAAACACTTTGCCTATCTTCCGGCAGTCTATCCTTGGGAGCTCAAGGAAAATTTTCAAAAACTTATAAATTCTTTGGAAAACGAGCTCGAAAAGCGTCGTCCGGCCAAAGAAGTAGGTGATCGGCAGGACAGGGCCATTCTCATCAGTGTTACCACCCGTTCCAAGGCCGAGGCTGAAGAAAATCTTGCCGAACTCAAAGAGCTTGCTAGAAGTGCCGGAGTTACGGTACTCGATACCATTATCCAGCGACGTCCTAAAATCGATCCTCGTTATCTCATGGGGAAAGGTAAGCTTTCGGAGCTTATTATTCGGGCTATGCAACTTTCAGCTAATCTTCTTATATTTGATCAGGAACTCACCCCTTCTCAAATACGTTCCATTACGGAAGTTACGGAGCTTAGGGTTATTGATCGAACCCAGCTTATTCTAGATATCTTTGCCCAGAGAGCCCGGAGCCGTGAGGGAAAAATTCAGGTAGAAATGGCCCAGCTCCGTTATCTTCTTCCGAGATTACGTAGCCGAGATGATGCTTTTTCCCGTCTTACCGGAGGCATTGGAGGAAGAGGTCCTGGAGAAACTAAGCTTGAGATCGACCGTCGGCGGATAAAAGATCGAATCGCACGCCTTGAAAGGGAACTCAAAAGTATATCGTCTCAGCGCAAATTAAGACGCAAACGCCGCAAAAGAGAAGGCTTACCCGTGGTTGCTATAGTAGGTTACACTAACGCTGGGAAAACTACCCTCCTTAATCAACTCACAGGAAGTGATCTCTTCGCAGAAGACAAACTCTTTGCCACCCTTGATCCTGCAAGTCGCAGGGTAAGGCTTCCTGATGGTTCTTTTGCCATTTTTACTGATACCGTGGGGTTCATCAGGGATCTACCTAAAGATCTTGAAAGGGCTTTTCGTGCTACCTTAGAAGAACTGTACGAAGCCGATCTCCTTCTCCACTTGGTAGATGCAGCCAATCCTTATTTTGAAGATCAGATAACTGCTGTGGAGAGAATCTTTGAAGAGATGGAGCTTGACCATCTTCCCACACTTTTGGTCTTCAATAAGATTGATCTCCTCGACTCTTTTGCAGTAGAGGTCCTTAAAAGGCGTTATCATGCCGAAGCAATTTCTGCTCTAAGGAAAGAAACTCTTCCTCCACTTCTAGAACGGGTAAAACAGCTTCTTCTCTCAAAACGTCTTCTTGCCTCCACGGCAGAGAGAACTTTTATGGAAAATACTTGGTAAAAGAAAAGGCCCCTGTTTAGGGGCCTTGAGATTATTTAACCAGCAAAGGCTTTTTCGAGATTTGGTACTACCTGTTTTTTACGGCTCATAACACCGGCAAGCCATACGGACCGACCTTCAGGCTTTACACCCCAAGCCTTTTCTACCACACTGGGGTCGTCGGATACGATGAGGAGTTCGGTTCCTTCTTTCATGATGTCGGTAAGCATGAAAAAGATGCTGTGGTAACCACCTTCCTGCTTGATTTTCTGAAGCTCTTCATAAAGCTGGTCTTTAATAGGTTCAACCAGAGAAAGATCTACTACTTCCAACTGGCCAATACCAACTTTATTGCCGCTCATGTCAAAATCTTTGTAATCTCTATAGACAAGATCTCGGATAGGTGTGCCTTCGATGGCACTTTTTACTTTGAACATTTCAAGCCCGAGAGCCTTGAGATCGTCAATACCAGCGATCTTTGCCAGGGCCTCAGCGGCTTTTACATCCTGGTCAGTACAAGTGGCGGACTTAAAGATAACTGTATCGCTTAAAATGGCGCAGCACATAATGCCGGCAATTTCTTTAGGAATTTCTACTCCGTAAAAGTCATACATGCCTTTAAGCACGGTGCATGTACACCCTACCGGCCAGACCCACATTTCGATAGGGTTAGGGGTGGTAATGTCACCTAATTTATGGTGATCTACAATGCCGAGTATTTCGCCTTTCTCGAGGTTATCAAGGCTTTGGGCCTTATCGCTGTGATCTACCAAGAAGATCTTTTGATCTGTGGCGTCAGTTACAATTTCAGGGGCCTGAAAACCAAATTTCTCTAAGACAAATTTGCTCTCGGGGTTGAGTTCCCCCTGGGCTACGGGCTTGGCTTCTACTCCGAGCTTGCTTTTGAGGTAAGCCAGAGAGATTGCCGCACAGATGGAGTCCGTATCGGGGTTTTTGTGTCCTACTACAATCGCTGCCATCTTTAACCTCCTTCTGTATTTTAGGATCTAATTTTGTGAGGGGTATTTTGAACCCGATCTAAAATAGCGCAGAAAAGGAAAATTTGCCAAGCTTTAATAAAGAAAACTAGGGACGAAAAGCCCTGATTTCTTCCTTTAAAACTTCCCAAAAGGGACTTTTCAGTATTATGTAAATTTTTAAGAAATTAAGGAGGATTATATGAAAAAGCTTTTACGAGAAGATTTTAAGCTGGAACCTGCTTCTTGCTTTGTAGATGCTACTTGTCCTCGCTACAAGGCTGTAATTCCAGCAGAAGAGGATTTGGCTCCTCTTTTGCCTTATTTAAATGCTGTAGCTAGGGTGGTCTTTTTCGACCCCGAGGAACCCGTTTTGGTCTTCAAATTTGAAGGGCGAAAGGTAGCTGTACGGCGCGATGATGTGCGTATTTCAGATGTAAGAGATATTGAAGAAGGGAAGATCTTGCGGGAAAAAGTGGCACAATTTTTAGAAAAAATATGGGAGCAGAGGGAAGAGATTGCTCCGCGGCATGAGCCCCGCACTTTGCCTCCAGCCCTTACTATCTATCGCTATCTTCCCAAGACAAATTGTGGCCAATGTGGGGAAGCCACTTGTTTGGCCTTTGCTAGTAAACTCTCCACCGGGGAAGCCGATCTTACAGCCTGCCGTCCCCTCTTTGAAGAGGAAGCTTTTTCTTCAGCTAGAGAAGAACTTCAAAAATTATTGGGGTAAAATGCGATCAAACTCTCCCCTTTTACGTCTCCTCCAACATCCGAGTATCCTTCTTATCCTTTCTTTTGGAGGAGCAGCTATTTTGGGTGCCCTTCTCCTTCTTCTGCCCTGGATGCATCATGGAAATTTATCTTTTATAGATGCCCTGTTCACCTCTACTTCGGCAGTATGTGTTACCGGGCTTACGGTCTTAAATACGGCCACTGATTTTACGAGAGTAGGGCAAATAGTGATTCTTTTTCTTATTCAAATTGGTGGTTTAGGGGTGATGACCTTTTCAATTCTCATTGTTTATGGCCTTAAAAGGGCTTTAGAATTTCGGAGCTTTCATTTTCTGCAAGAGTCTTTTCTTCCTTATAAGTCCGGGGATATCAAAACTCTTTTTTTCTCTATTTTTGGTTATACTTTTTTAGCGGAATCTATTTTGTCTTTTGTTTTATTTTTGGGTTTTCTATCCCGTTTTTCCTTTTCAGAGTCTGCTTATCAAGCCCTTTTCCATGCAATTTCAGCTTTTTGTAATGCAGGTTTTTCTACTTTAGAGAAAGGTCTTTTGACTTATCAAAAAAATTATCTTGTGCCCGGAACAATCGCTTTGGGTGTCCTTTTAGGCAATACCGGTTTCCCTATCATTTATGAATTCCTTGATCGCCTAAGAGGCAGGAGGAAAAAATTCAGCCTTCATTTTAGGCTAACTTTAACAGCACATCTTTTTCTGTTGCTCTTGGGGACCCTGGCTTTGCTTTTTTGGGAATGGGATTCTTCATTAAGTCGATTTTCGCTTCCTGGAAAAATTTTCACGGCCTTTTTTCACAGTGTAAATGCCAGAACGGCAGGTTTTAATACGGTAGATCTTTCGATTTTTTCCGAACACAGCATCTACTTCTTGACTCTTTTAATGTTTATTGGTGCTTGTCCGGGTTCTACCGGTGGTGGCATCAAGACCACCACCATGGCAGTTATTTGGGTTACAGCTTTTAGTAGATTCAGAGGATATGTGAGGACAGTGGTTTTTAAGCGCACGATACCAGACCTACAAGTCTCAAAAGCAATGACCCTTTTTGTTTTTGCTGTTACAGTAGTAGTAATTTTCCACCTTTTACTTTCTCTGGCTGTGCCGAAATTTCCTTTTTATGCTGCTCATGGTGAATTTTTAGCCACTCTTTTTGAAACCGTTTCAGCTCTTGGGACAGTAGGTCTTTCTACAGGTCTTACGGGACATCTTTCAACTTTTGGGAAAGCGGTTGTTATTTTGGCCATGTTTTGCGGAAGAGTAGGGCTTTTATCTCTTCTGTCTGTTTTGGCCCAAATTAAAGCTCCTCGTCTTTATCATTATGCTCCCGAAGAGGTGATGTTAGGATGAAATATGTTGTTATTGGCCTCGGAAAATTTGGTTTTTATTTAGCGCAGAAATTGGCAGAGGAAGGTCAAGATGTCCTTTGTCTGGATAAAGATGAAACCCTAGTAGAAGAAATTAGTGAATATGTCTCTGAGGCGGTAGTAGGTGATGCTACCAAAAAAGAAGTCCTTAAAGGGCTTGGAGTAAAAGAGGCGGAAAAAGTTATTCTTGCTATCGGAGATCTAGCTGCAAGTATTTTGATTACTCTTTATTTGAGAGAACTTGGCTGTAAATTCATCTTGGCCAAGGCTAACGACGAAGATCACGCGCGCATTCTTTCTTTAGTAGGGGCCCACCGGGTTGTCATCCCCGAAAAAGACTCAGCTATAAAAGAAGCTCAAGTCCTCGTTACTCCCAACATTGTAGATTTTTTGCCCCTTCTCCCGGATTTTTCTGTAGCCAAAATAGAGCCTCCCCCAGAATTCATTGGTAAAAGTTTTAAAGAATTGAAACTTCGTTCCCGGTATCATGTTTATGTTATTGCTATTCGCAACAAACATACCGGCCGCCTCATCCTTCTTCCCTCGGCAGATCATATTATCGAAAAAGACGAAGAGCTCTATCTTCTAGGTCGCAAGGAAGATCTTAGGACCATTTCTAAAAAGACTTAAACGGGAACTGATTAAAAAAATCAGTTCTATTTGTCACAAAGGCCTTAAATGTTTATCTAAAGGTCTATTACAGCCCCTTTTGGTTCTTAAAAGGCTTTGACAGGTAATTGTGAGGAAGTTATGGGGGGAGACAAAGTAGAGCGTTTTTGTTTACTAAAATTTTATTTGAAGGAGGTTTTGAGAATGCGCAGTTCATCTCGCTGGTTGTTTCTTCTATTTTTGTTTTTTCTTTATGCCGGTGCTTTGGTATGGGCGCAGGAACATTCTGCCGGAGAAATGGCCCACGAAGCACTTAAAAGCGCCGGCGCTCAAGAAAGCGGCCTTGCTTGGTGGATGTGGCCCCTTATTCTCTTTGGTTTTACTTTCGTTATAGGCATTATTGCTCCCCTTTCAGGGGTAGGGGGTGGGGTCTTATTTGTTCCACTTTCTACGGCCTTTTTTCCCTTCAGCGTAGATTTTATTCGTGGTGCCGGCCTAATTATGGCCCTTACAAGTGCCCTTTCCGCTACCCCTCAATTCATTCGAAAAGGTCTGGCTAATATCAGAATCATGGCCCCTTTAGTTTGCGTCTCTATGGTAACCTCGATTCTTGGTGGTATAGTCGGCCTTTGGATAACTAATGCCTTTCCTTCTGGTAAATACTACATTACCATCGCCCTAGGGATTGTCCTTTTGGTTATCTTTGTAGTAATGCTCACCTCTAAAAGGGTAGAATTTCCGGAAGTTAAAGAACAAGACCCCCTTTCCAAGGCCCTTGCCCTTACTGGAAGTTGGTATGAACCCACCTTGAACAAGGTTTTAGAATACAAGGTAACAAGGCTTCCTATTGGCCTTATTTGTTTTGCCGCGGTAGGGTTCATTGCCGGAATGTTTGGTTTAGGGGCAGGCTGGGCCAATGTTCCGGTTCTTAATCTTATCATGGGTGCTCCTATTAAGGTGGCGGTAGCTACGAGTATGACCATCATTTCAATTAACGATGCCGCTGCAGCCTGGATTTACTTAGCCAAAGGAGCAGTTCTTCCTCTAATTGTTGTTCCCTCCGTAGTGGGGATTACCATCGGTGCTCGTATCGGGGCTAAGCTGGCGGTGAAGGCCAAACCAGCCTTTGTCAAAATCCTCGTGATGGGGATTATGCTTTTGGCAGCAGCTTTAAACATTGTTAAGGGTCTTAAAGGGTTACACATTATTTAAAAATGAGGAGGGTTAAAAATGGCTGAGAAACAAATTCAGGTTGATCCGGCAAATTTAGTCTTTGCTAAGGCCATGGAGGTCGTCACTTATATAGGTATTGCCGTTATGATCATCTTTGGTTTGCTTTATTTAGTAGGTATCTCTTCTTTTGTAGATATGAAATCTGCCATTGCACACTGGCACTTACCGGTGGGCCAATTCTGGCACGAAGTAGTAGGTATTCACATTTCCGGATACAGCTGGTTTCTAAAAAATCTTTCCGCTATGGATTGCCTTTCCATGGTGGGTATTTGTATTTTGGCTTTGGCCCCTTTAGCGGCTATCCTAGCTGCCTGGCCTAAAGTCGGAGCCACGCACAAGGTTTTGGTGCTCCTCTTTTTAATCTTGGTGGTAGAATATCTTTTTGCCATTTTTAAGCCTATTATTCTGCCCGGAGTGGGAGGACACTAAGAATTTTTTAAAAACTTTATAGTGCTTAAGGACCCGGCCCCCTATAAAAGGCCGGGTCTTTTTTTGTTTAAAAAATCTTTCAGATTCCGATAAGCTTCTACAGCGGACTTTATAGATAAAAAGGGGGGTTCTAATGAAAAGAGGCCTATTGTTTTTCGTGCTCTTGTTGTTTTTGGCAGTTGCAGCCCAAGCCTCAACCGCTGAAAAGGCCTTTCAAGAAGATCTTGCCCGTCTCAACATCTTTGGCCGCATTTTGAATCCTCACAAAAAAGGAGTCCCAGATGCGGAGATCAAAATATTCGTAAATGGAAAAGAGTTTCATCCCCCTGCCAAGGGGCATGCGGCCCATGGGGGAGGGCTCACTACAGAATTTGACGGAAGTTTTCAAGTGGAGCTTGAACTTCCGCGCGAGGTGATTACCAAGGGTTCCATCGAACTCGAAATCTTTAAACCCAGTTATCAAAAGACCTTTTTAAGATTAAAGCCGGAAGATTTTGCCTTAAAAGACGGAGAATATTACGCCAAAATCGAGATTATTATTCCCCGTGTAAAAGGCCCAGCCTTTTGGATTGCAACTGTAGTCTTTGTTTTGGCCTACGTCCTTATTTCTTTTGAGCTCCTTCATCGTACTTTAGCAGCTATGCTTGGGGCCTCCATAATGCTTCTTATAAGTTATACCTTGGGGACTTGGAATCCAGAATATCATATCCTTTCTTACGAAAGTGCCATTCATTCCATCGACATGAATGTCATCTTCCTTCTGATGGGAATGATGATAATCGTAGGTATTTTAAAAAATACGGGGGTATTTCAATGGTGCGCCTATAAATGTTATCAACTTGCTCGTGGAAATGTTATCATTTTGTCTATCATTTTGATGACTTTTACCGCTGTGGCTTCGGCCTTTCTTGATAACGTCACCACTATGCTCCTTTTAACGCCAGTAACTATAGAAATTGCCCTTTCTTTGGGAATAAACCCTTTGTCTCTTCTGATACCTGAAATCTTGGCCTCAAATATCGGCGGTACTGCCACCCTTATTGGAGACCCTCCAAACATTATGATTGGTTCTTATGCAGGTCTTACTTTTATGGATTTTGTTAAAAATTTAGCTCCCGTATGTATTATTTCTATGGTAGTTCTCTTTTTCTATACCAAGTTTGTTTATAACCGAGAATATGGCCGGGCTAAAGTGGAAGATATACAAGCCTTTATTGAAAAATTAAGACAAGAATATCGTATTACCGACTCTTCACTTCTCACTTTTGGCCTTCTAATAATGGGAATTGTGGTGCTCATGTTTCTCTTACACGGAGTCTTACACATGGAGGTTTCTATTGCAGCCCTTTTTGGGGCAAGCGTCCTTTTCACTTACGGTTTAGTCACTAAAAAAGTCGATTTGCTTCACCTTATCGAAAAAGATATTGAATGGCCTACTTTGCTCTTTTTTATCTTTCTTTTCATTTTGGTGGGGGCAGTAGAAGATGTGGGCCTTCTTGATATGATTGCCGACTGGGTTTTCCATCTTTCAGCAGGAAGTCTTGTAGCTGCGGTTTGTTTAATTCTCTGGGTCTCAGCTATTATGAGTGCTTTTGTAGATAATATTCCCTTTACCGCTACTATGCTTCCCATCACCGCTTATCTCACAAAGGTTATCCCCGGGGCAGAATCCGGAGTCTTATGGTGGGCCTTGGCTCTTGGAGCCTGTTTTGGTGGAAACGGTACCATGATTGGTGCCAGTGCCAACGTGGTTACCTTAGGAATTGCTGAAGCTGCTGGTCACCGTATTACTTTTTTTGGATTTATGAAGGTAGCCTTTATCTATATGATTTTAAGTGTCGGTATTGCTAACGTTTGGCTTCTTATCTTTTATTAGAATTATTTTAGGAGGCTTCTTATGGTAGAAATCAAAGAACTTCTTCCTAATATGCGTAAAGTTTTAGTTCCGGTAGATAAAAGCGATGCTTCAGAAAGAGCTATAAAATTTGCCGCCTGTCTTTTGGCTCCACTTTCTCAAACAGTGGTAGAAAAAATCATTCTATTACATGTTTTGGGTTCCTCTTTTTTAGAAAAAATGGCAGCTAATATTGACACTCGTGTAACAGAACTTGTAAAAACTCCACTCTTTAAACGCTTAACTGAAGAGTATATCGCCAAAGAAATAGAGCCTCTTTTGGCCAAAGCAGAAGAAATATTTAAAGAATTAGGGGTTAAATCTTTTATAGAAAAAGAAGTTATTGAGGGAGATCCTACTAAAGAAATCAGTAATTTTGCTAATATCCATGATATCCATACCATTATTATGGGGCGCAGACGCCGTTCCCATTTAAAAGAACATGTGTTAGGGAGTAGTAGTTACGCCGTAACTCACCGTCCAGGAAGACATACAGACTATATTGTAGGCCAAGAAGAAATTGATATTAAACGTTGTCCTGTTCCTCGGATCTTAGTTCCTTTTGATGGTTCAGAGTATGCTGCTAATGCCCTAAGAGAGGCTTCAGGTTTAGCTCAAGCCTTTCCAGGAGAAGTAAAAATTACAGTTCTTTACGTGGTGGAATCTGCCTATTTGGATAAAATGGTGGAAATGGAAGAAGAAGTACTAAAAAAAGCCCGACATTTTCTATCTCGAAACGGGGTTGCTGGAAACGGCATAGAAACTGAGGTCCGATACGGAGACCCCGCTGAAGAGATTGTGAAAGTCGCCGAGGAAGGCCAATTTAACATTATTATGATGGGAAGGACCGGAAAATCCGGTTTAAAAGAACTTATTTTAGGTAGTGTTTCTTCAAGAGTTCTTCATTTGGCCGAGAAGCCAACTGTGGCCCTCGTCAGCGCCTAAAGAGCTTTTTAAGTTTCCAATATTTCAAGCTGGTATTTCCCGAAACCAAAGCTTGTATGTTTGCCTACATGGAGCAATTCTCCTAGCTTAAGGAGCGGGTAATATGTTCTGAGGTCTCCTCGTATAGTTACTTCTCCTATAAGACCTCTTAGAGGCATTTCTTGTTTCTTTCTGGCAGAGTAGCGTTTGATGCTAAATACCTTCAAATTTTTCTCTTCGATAAGAATATTTTCTGCTTCTTTAATTATTTCTTTAAATGGTAAAATTAGCTCTTTATCAGCGTGAAAGAAGGAAAGTGCTGAAATTCTTCTTAGTAGATTTCTAATTAAAATATGAAAAGAAAATTTTTCAGGTGAAACGAATGATTCTTGGTATTTTAGGGTTAGCGGAGTTTCAAAATTTAATTTTATACGTTTTACTTTCCTGCTTTTCCACTTTGTTTCCAAATTGGGTGATTTAAGTTTTCCTTTTTCATATAGTTTTTCTCTTGTAAAATGGTCTATTATTTCTGATATTTCAAAACGCCCTCTTTTAGGACCCAAGCCAATCTGGCCAGTAGCCCTGATAGCTAGCACAAAATGAGGAAAATATTGAATAGCTTTTCCTACAAGTGTTAACCCTATATTCCAGGCTGGACAGGTTTTTACATGTGGTAAGGTAATAGCAAAAGGATGCGGAAGATAGGGATAAAGTCGTAATCTTTCAGTTTCTTTCGGTCTGGGGGTTTCAAAGATATAACCGTAAGCACAATATTGATTAAGTGGACATTGAAGACATGATGATATTTTTCTTGCCACACAAGAAAGTTTCTTTAATCGTGCTCCCAAAGCGCCTCTGAAAGAAGAGTACAAATAACGCGGTAAATTTTGGGTTTCTTTGCTTTTGGTTTTAAAATAGACTCGAATTAAGGGTAAATTGATTTCAGACATCATTTATATTTTAAAAAATTTTAAAATTTTTTAATAGCAAGTTGCCACAAAATATATTGAATCTTTGCTTGTTTGAAAATTTGAACCTTGAATTATACAAAATTTTATCTGATTTTTAAATAAAAATGAAAAGAATTCTCGCTGAGCGTTTTATTCAAAAATTAAACCTTTCCTTTTTCTGTCGCATCGTAACACCCATGTTCCTGGGCGATGCCCGGCAGAAGGCGGCCCTGCTTGATATGCTTGAAGACCGAAACCGCAGCTCTCACATATACGACGAAGCAACGGCTGAAGAAATATTTGAAAGAATCGTCAAGGTTTATATCCCTGTTTTAGAGAAGGTTTTAAAAAAAAATAGAAGTTAACAGCGTATGAAACGAATATTTCTCCTGTTTTCTCACGATCTTACACCTGAACAAAAAAGAGAGCTTAGAGAAAACTGGCAGGTAGAAGAGGCAGTTCCTCTTCCAGCAGATCTCCAGCATCTCTGGAGCATGATACCTCCTCATTTAGAAGGCCTTTCCCATTATCTTGAGCCTCTTTTTAGCTGGCTGGGCCAAAATGCCAGAGCTCAAGATTTGGTCCTTATTCAGGGCGATTTTGGGGCGGTCTATCTGGCCGTTGAGAGGGCCTTTTCCCTGGGGCTTATCCCGGTGTATGCCACTACCCGTCGCGAAGTGTGCGAGAGGCGGCTTCCAGACGGAGCCGTGCGGCAGGAACGAATCTTTAAACACGTCCGTTTTCGGGTTTATGGGAGGTAGTTTATGGCGCGTGTCTTTATGTCTTTCCTGGGCACCAATCCCTACACAGAGGCCCATTACAAACTGCGAGGGGTGCTTTCTCCTCCTACTCCTTTCGTCCAGGAGGCCTTGATTAGGCTTCTTTGCCGTAAATGGGAGGCAGAAGACCGCTTTGTCTTTTTTCTCACCCAGGAGGCCCGCAAGAAGAATTGGGAAGACGGAGCGAACTTCAACGAAGGTTTAAGGACCCGCCTCCAAAAACTGGCTTTTAAGCCTCAGATCATAGAAATTCCTTTTTCCGAAGGCCGTTCTGAAGAAGAAATCATGAAAAATTTCCTCCAGGTAGTAAGCTCCCTCAAAGAGGGAGACCGGGTTCTCTTTGACATTACCCACTCCTTTCGTTCACTCCCCATGTTGAATTTCGTGGCCCTTAATTACGCTCGGGTCCTTAAAAATATTACCCTTGAAGGTATTTATTACGGGGCCTTTGAAACACTGGGACCTTCTCAAGAGGCCAAAAAAATCCCCCTTAAAGACCGCATCGTTCCCGTCTTTGACCTTACCCCTTATACTGTTTTGCTGGACTGGTCCTATGCTGTAGAAGAGCTTACGCGTTATGGCCTGGCAGAAAGGCTTGCAGACCTCATCCAGCAAAAGATAAGACCCGTTCTTAAAGAAACTAAAGGGAGGGATCAGAAGGCCTCTTTTTTGCGCGATTTTTCAAATCGTCTCCGCGCTCTCGCTCTCAATATTTATACCTGTCGTTGCCCGGCTATCGAAAAAACAAATTTAAGTCCTGTCTTTTCCCGGGATATATCTTTTGAGGACATACTGCCTCCTTTTGCTCCCCTCTTTGAACAGATTGAGAAGAAGATTAAAAAGTTCTCCGCCGAAACGCCCTGGGAAAAGGCCAAAGCCGCGGTGGAATGGTGTCTGGAGCATAAGCTTATCCAGCAGGGATACACTATCCTGCAAGAAGCAATTATCAGCGAAGTGTCTCGCCTGGCAGATGTTGAGGGATTATTACAAAAAGAAGATCAAACAAAGCAAGAAGATCCTACCCTGGAAAAAGCTAACCGGGATTATATTTCAAGCTTGCTCTCCATGACTGCCCAAAAGAAATCTCCTGAGTGCTGGCGAGGAGAACTTGGAGCGCGAAAAGACAAGGCCTTAAAGTTACAAAAAAGGTGGGGAAAATCTCTTGAAGATCTAGCGAAGGTTTTCGACAAATTATCTAATTTTCGCAATGATATTAACCATTGTGGTTGTCGAAAAAATAGAAACGATGCGCAAAGGCTACATGAAAAAATCAAGGAATATTATCAGCTCGCCTGTAAGGCTTTAGAAGACTTACAGGCCAAAATTTATTCCGGAAAAGAATAATGCCTAAAAAGTATTTTTTTATCATTTCTTACGACATTTCTGACGATAAGCGTCTTCGTCGCGTTTTTGAGTTTCTAAAAGACTATGGCACCTGGAAACAAAAGAGTGTTTTTGAATGCTGGCTCACCAAAGAAGAATACAGGCAGGTTAAAGCGGGGCTCAAAGAACTTATCAAACCAAGGGAAGATCGGGTGCGTTTTTATCGCCTATGCGAGGCCTGCCGCAAAAAAGCATTTGCTTACGGATGGGGTGAACTCCCAGAAACACCTGAAGAAGAGATAATTTTATAAGATAAAGATCTCGATGTGCCAGATACTCCGGGCTTTCCAAATTTCCGGTTAATCCTCCCCTCCCTGGTAGGGAGGGGCAGGGGGTGGGTGGAAGTTGGCGCAGATTGCTGAGCTTTCACCCCC
>Ga0256833_1002234_pt1 | contig 13816 bp, 13 predicted proteins | sample 356284metaG_FD_190535 | JGI IMG/M metagenome (GOLD analysis project Ga0256833, IMG submission 190535) | Hydrothermal vent microbial communities from Mid Atlantic Ridge, Atlantic Ocean - 356-284 | ecosystem: Environmental > Aquatic > Marine > Hydrothermal vents | place: Atlantic Ocean: Mid...
ATTTCAATACTTCAAAACCAGATGGGACTATGAGAAAAGTTACTGATGTATCAAAACTTCATAGTCTTGGATGGAGTCATAAGGTTGAGCTTGAAGATGGAATTAAAAAAGTTTATGAATGGTATTTGAATAAATAAGGAATATATTATGAAAAGAGTAAGTGTTGTTTTTATTAGCGATGAAAATTATATTGTTCATTTATCTGTAGCTTTAATTTCATTATTAGTTAATAATAAAAAATTAAAAATGAATATATATATAATTGGGAATGGTATTAAAGAAAAAAATTTTTATAGATTAAAAAAAATGTGTGATTCTTATGATGTAAATCTTAAACAATTTATTGTAAATGATAAAATATTTGATAAGTTTATTACTACGTATCATTTTACAAAAGCTATTTATTATAGATTATTAATTCCTCATTTTATAGAAGATAATAAAGTTTTATATCTTGATTCTGATGTTATTGTTAATGATTCTATTGAAAAGTTATTTGAAATTAATTTGACAAATAATTATATAGCTGGAGTAATAAATCCAGGATTTAATCGTCAAAAAGAGTTTATGATGAATTTGAATGCGAAATATTTTAATTCAGGAGTAATGTTAATTAATAACTATTTATGGAAAAAAGATGATATTCCGAAACAATGTATTGAATTAATAGAAAAATATTCAGATATATTAATGTTTCCAGATCAAGATGCTTTAAATGCTGTTATAAATGGTAGATGGATACCATTACCTTTAAAATATAATGTTCAATCTGTTTTTTTTGAAGATAATTGTTATGAAAAATATCCGGAATTAGATTATTTTGAGTTACAAGATGCAATAAAAAATCCAATTATTATTCATTATACAGGATCTTCTAAGCCTTGGCAGGTATGCAATAAACATCCTTATAAAAATTTATATTGGAAATACTTAAAATTAACATATTTTAAAAGACGTTTACCAGAAATTAACTATATGAATATTATAAAATGTATTGTTCCTGATAATATATATAAGTTAATTAAAAAATCATTAAAAACGGACAGGAATTGATTGGTAATATTTCAAGAACCAAAAAAGTTTTATTATTGTCATTAGGAAAAATTTTTAATACATTAGCTTTTTTAATTTCTGGAATAATTGCAGCAAGGATATTAACTAAACATGATTATGCAACTTTAAAACAAACTTTTGTAGTTTATAACACTTTTGCACCTTTATTAGCATTGGGTCTTGGAAATGTTCCTTATTATTTTTTACCAAAAGAGGAAAATAAAAAATCTGTTATAATTAATAATATTATTTTATTAACTATAATGGGAATGTTATTTAGTTTATTTTTATTATTTGGTGGATATAAGTTAATAGCGCATTATTTTAATAATAAAGATCTTGAGACTACATTAAAATGGATGATTCCATATCCAATATATACAATGCCTGTTGGAATAATAAGTGCAGTACTATTAGTTCAAAATAAAACATTATTACTTACTAAATATCAATTGATTACCAATTTTTTACTTGTATGTTTGATTATTTTAGGAATTTTTTTAACTAAAAATTATTATGGTCCATTAATAGCACAAATTTATTTTCCTTTAGTTATTTTCCCCATTACTTTATATATTATTTTTAAAAATGTTCCAGGAAGAATAACTCCTCCTAAAATTAATAAAATGGTTGAAATGTTAAAATATTCTATTCCGCTTGGTGTTTCAAGTATGTTAGGAATGTTTATGTTGCAGACTGATAAAATCATTGTATCGTCAATGACATCACCAATAGATTTCGCTAATTATATTAATGGGGCTATAGAAATACCATTAATAGGAATAATAACAGGTTCAATTGCATCTGTAATTTTAGTGGATATGGTTAAATATATAGACCAAGGTAACAAATTGGCAGCACTAAATTTATTTAAAAAGGCAGCATTAAAAAGTGCTTCTATTTTATTTCCTGTTATGATTTTTTTTCTTTTAACAGGTAAATTTTTTATTTTAACTTTATATTCAGAAAAATATATAGAGAGTGTATTACCTTTTACAATATATCTTTTTATTTTACCTGTTAGAATAATAATATATGGTTCTGCTTTGATGGCATTAGGAATGTCGAAAATAATTATGATAAGAAGTTTTTTTGATTTAATATTTAATATTTTACTTAGTATTTTAATGGTTAAAATATTTGGATATATTGGAGCAGCTATTGCTACTATATTAATATTGTATTTATGGACGGTACCATATAATTTATATTTTATTGCTAAAGGATTTGGCGTTAAAATATTAGATACAATGCCTTTATATGAACTTTTAAAAATTTTAATAATTTCTATCTTATCAACCCCTTTTTTAATAGTTTTTATTAGTTTTATTAAATTATCATATACATTATCGTTTTTATTATCAATCTTTTTTTATTTTCCTTTAGTATTCTTTTTATTATATAAATATGGATTTTTAGATATTCCTAATAAATACTTAAAATATATATTGTTGTTTAAAGGTAAATAAAATGCAAAAAAGTCCTAAAAGAAAAAATGCTAAACTTAGATTTTGGCTTTGGCCTGTAAGATTAATGGGAAAATTTTGGAAATCTCCTGTTCCACCAGGTTTATGGTTAGTTAATAAATTTTTTCAAAATGTATTAGATATTAATAATGATATACCATGGATGGTTCATTTTACATCAAGAGTTACAGGTAAAATAACAATTGGAGAAAATGTTTGGATATCTTTTGCTGTAAGTGGAGGATGTTATATCCAAGGAGGAAATGGAATTATAATTGGAGATAATACTATTTTTGCACCTGGAGTAAAAATTATTTCTGCAAATCATGATATTAATAATTATAATGTTTGGGAAAAAGATAATCCCATTATTATAGGTAAGAATTGTTGGATAGGTACAAATGCTGTGATTTTACCTGGAGTAGAGTTAGGAGACAATGTTATTGTAGGAGCTGGTTCTATAGTGACAAAAAGTTTTCCTTCAAATTGCATAATAGCAGGCAATCCTGCAAAAATTATTAAAAGGATTTAATTTGCAAAAAAACACTAAATCAAAAAAAATTTTGTATATTGGCATAGGTAAACATAGTGGTGGTCCTATTATAAGTTTAATTCAATTAATAAAGAATTTAGATACGAAAAAATATACACCTATTGTTTTTAGTATAATGAATCCACATGAAAAAACATATAATAAACTTAAAAATTTAAATATTCGTATTGTAAAACAAGATATATGGATTAATAATTGGTTAAATTCTAAACTAAATAAAAATATTTTTCATTTAATAAAGGCTCCTGGAAGATTTTTAAGATTACTTTATAATAGTATATTAATTTATAAAATAATAAAAAAAGAAAACATAGATATAGTACATTCAAATATTGAGTTATATTTAGAAGGAGCAATAGCTGCTTGGTTATCTGATAAACCTCACATATGGCATATTAGAGCACCTATTGGTAGTCAAGGAGCAGTGAAGCATATTTTTGGAGATAAATTTATGTTTTTTATAATAAATTTTTTTTCTACTAAAATTATTGTTAATTCTCATAGAACTAAAAATTCTTTAAAAAAATATATTTCAGAAAAAAAAATTCACTTAATTTATAATGGAATAGATATTGAAGATTTTGTAAAAAATAAACATATTAAAGGTAAATTAAGGAATATATTTGGAATTGATAATTCAAAAAAAATTGTAGCATCAATTGGTTATTTGTCTGAAATTAAAGGAGGAAAAGAATTTGTAGAGATTGCAAAATATGTTTGTAATTTTCGTAATGATGTTGTGTTTATTTGGATAGGTCCATCATTAGAGCAGAAAAATGATTTGTTTACTACAAAAATTTTTGAATATATAAAGAAAAATAATTTAATAGATAAAATCTTCTTTACAGGCGAAAGGGATGATATAAATATTTTATTAAATGATGTGGATATTTTTTTACAGCCTATGATAAATGGTTCATGGAGCAGAGTTGTGCTCGAAGCAATGGCTTCTTCATTACCTGTTATTGCAATTGAAACAAATATGCAATCAGAAATAATTAAGAATGAAGAAACAGGGTTTCTTGTTAAGAATGTTAAGGAAGCTTCTTTAAAAATACTTGAACTATTAGATAATTTTGAAAAAAGAAAATTAATTGGTGAAAATGCTTTTAAATTTGTAAAAGGAAATTTTACAAATCAAATAACTGCGAAAAAAGTAATGAAATTATATGATGAAGTTTTAGATAATAAGGAAAAAAATGAAAAAAACAGTAGTTTTTGATGTGAGTGGATTATTGAAAAGTAAATATTTTAGTATCAATGGGATTGTTAGAACAACTATATCTTTACTTAAAGAATTTGAGAAAATGAATTTGCCATTTGAGTTAAAACTTTTTTCTCAAAAATTAACATCTAAAAAATTAGTTTATGATTTTGATAAAAAATTTAAAAGGTGTCATTTATATCTTCCTAAATGGGATATATTTAAACAGATTACTAATAAATTGCCAATTATTGAAACTATTTGTAAAGGTGATTTATATCATATTCCTCATAATTTTGGTGCTTATTATGATTTTTCAAAAGTTATTTTAACTATTCATGATACTATGTTTTTTTCAGTTGAAGGAGAAAATTTTGGAGATTATGAGTTTTTAAGAAATAATCTTAGAAAATATGCTCCAAAAGTTAAAAAAATTATTACATGTTCATATTCCTCTAAAAAAGACATAATAAAATATTTAAATATTCAAGAAGAAAAAGTAAAAGTAATTTATTGGGGAATAGATCATAATACTTTTTATTATACACAGGATAAAATAGAAGTATCATTAAAGTTGAAAAAATTAGGAATAAAAAAACCTTATTTTTTATCTACATCTTGTGATATTGGTAGAAAAAATACGCCTTTATTAGTAGAACAATATTTGAAGTTAGCTAAAAATAATCCAATAAATGATTTAGTATTAGTTTGGAAAAATCCACCTGACGATATTGTAAATTTAATAAATAAATCTATTTATAAAGATAGAATTCATATATTAAATTATGTTTCTGATGAAGAATTAAGAACTCTTTATCAAGGATGTAGTGCTTTTGTTTTTCCTTCTAAATATGAAGGTTTTGGGCTTCCAGTATTAGAGGCAATGGCTTGTGGAGCTCCTGTTATAACAACTCCTTATTCTTCTTTACCTGAAGTTGGAGGAGATGCAGCATATTATATTGATTTACAAGAAAAAGATGTAATTTTTAATACATTGAAATTATTCGATGCAAATAAAATTGATATTAATGAAATGATAGAAAAAGGTTTAAAACACGCTAATAAGTTTACTTGGGAAAAATGTGCTAAAGACACAATAGAAGTATATAAAGAAGGTTTAAATATATGAAAAATATAAAAGAATTAATAAAACAAATTAGAATTTATATTATTCAAAGTGTTTTTATTACTAAAACTCAAAAACTAAAAGTTAATAAAGAAAATACTATGATAATAGCACCTCATCCAGATGATGAAACGTTTGGTTGTGGAGGATTAATATCTAAAAAAATAGAGCTTAATGCAAATGTTTATATTATTTTTTTGACAAATGGTGAAAACAGTTTACAAGATGTTAATAAAGCAGAAATAATTAAAAATAGAAAGGAAAGTACTATAAATGCTTTGTCAAAATTAGGAGTATCCTATAAAAATATTTTTTGGTTAAATTATAATGATGGCTCTATTCCTCGTAAAGGTTCTGATGAATTCAATGTATTAACTGATAAAATATATAAAATTATTGATGAATATAAAATTAAAGAATTATATACTCCTCACTATTTTGAAGGGTGGTCTGATCATATTGCAGCTTATGAAATTGGTTTAGATGTGTTTAAAAAAGCTAATATAACTTTGTATTTATATTTTGTGTGGACATTATATTATCTTAAATTAAAACAATTATTTAATATAAAATGGAATAATTTGTATTTACTAAATTTAAAAGATATTTTTTTATTAAAACAGGCAGCTATGAATATTTATTTTAAAAGTAAATCTAAGAATGGTAAATTATATATTGGTAATTTACCAAAAGCATTTATAAATAGTTTTAAATGGAGATATGAAATTTTTGAAAAGGTAAATAAAAATGAAATTTGAATGGATAACAAATTGGGATGAAATTTGGAGCAATGATTTTGTAAATGAGTGGAATAATTGGATGGAAAAGTCTAATACATCTCATGTTTTTTTTCATCCAGATATAGCAAAAGTATGGATTGATACATATATGCCGATTAGAGATATAAAGCCAATGTTTTGCATTGCTAAATATAAAAATACTACAATTTTTATGCCACTTGTTTTATGGAAAAAAAATTGGAAAAATGCTTTTATTAAATCTATAATTCCTATTGGTTATTCAGATTATGATTATCATGATCCAATTGTAGTTGGAGATGAAATTGATATGAATTTATTTTGGAAAAAACTTATTGAAAATATAAATAGAAATTTTTCTTACGATGAGTTTTTGATTGATGGAATATATTCTAAAAAATTGGTCAATAATAATTTGTTTTTTATAAATGAAGTTGCACCTTATATTGATTTAAGATATTTTAATACTTTTGATGATTTTTTATCATCTTTGAAGTCTAAAGCAAGAAATGATTATAAAAGACAATTAAAAAGACTTTCAGAAGTAGGAAATATAGAATATAAAAGTTTAACTTGTGCTAGTAAAGAAGAAGCTTTAAAAGAATTAGATAATATGTTGTATTTTCATTCTAAAAGATGGCCTAACGCATATAAGCCTCCAAAATATCATTTTAATTTAATAGATAGATTGTTAGAAAAAAAATTACTGTATTTTTCTATTTTACAATTAAATGATACTACAATAAGTTGGAATTTAAGTTTTATTTATAAAAAGAAATTTTATTTTTATATGCCAGCTTACAATGAAAAATATCATAAATATTCTCCTGGAAAACTTATTATGTTGTTATCTTTAAAAGATTCTATTGAAAAAAATTTTTTAATATATGATTTATTAAAAGGAGCAGAAAATTATAAAAAACAGCTACCAGTTATTGATAATAATTTATATTATTTAAATGTAAAAAATAAAAAACTATTCTCAACTTTAAAATTAAAAATTAATTCTTTTAAAAGATTTATAAAATGAAAAATATTTTAATAGCAATTCCTTGTTTATTAATAGGTGGGACAGAATATCAAACATTATATACCGTAAAAGCTTTAGTAGAAAATAATTATAGAGTAACAGTAGTTTGTTATTTTGAATATGATGAATATATGGTTGATTTATATAAAAAAGCAGGAGCTAATGTAATTTTATTAAGTCCTACTGGTAAAAGACCTGTATCATTATTTAAAACAGCAAAGTTTTTATTTATAAATTTTAAGAAAATTTTGAAAAAGCAAACATATGATGTAGTTCATATGCAGTATATGGCACCAGGAAGTTTGTCTTTTTTATTATTTAAATTATTAGGGGTGAAAAAAATAATAGTGCACGCTCATACACCAGGGCATATATATAAAAACAAGATGGTTCCTAAAATAATTATGAAATTATCTGCTGCTTTTATATGTGTATCAAAATCATCTGAAAAATCTTTTTTTGATGTTGAAGGAGAATTGTTTAATAAAAAGTTGATTAAGAATGGAAGAAAACATTTTACTATTTATAATTGTGTAAATATTCCAAATTATATTGAAAAAAAGAATAAAGAAAATTTTACTATTGGAGTAGTATCAAGATTAGTATATTTAAAAGGGATTGATATATTAATTAAAGCTTTGCCTGATGTTAAAGATAAAATAGATAAATTTAAAGTAGTTATAATTGGTAATGGATATGAAAAAGAGAAATTAATAAAACTTGCAAAAAAGTTAAATGTTGAAGATAAAATTGAATGGAAAGGTTTTATTCCAAAAGAATTTTTACAAAATTATTATAATTTATTTGATATTATGGTTATACCATCTAGATTTGAAGGATTTGGATTAACAGCTGTAGAGTCAATGAGTTATAAAATACCTGTAATAGCATCTAATGTTGATGGATTAAAAGAAATAATAGATGATGGTGAAAATGGTTTATTATTTAATAAAGAAGATAGTAAAATGCTTGCAGATAAAATATTACAAATATATAATGATCAAAAATTAAAGAATAAATTAGGAAAAAATGCTTATGAAAAAGTTAAACAAAAATTTTCATATGAAGTATATAAGAATAAAATAAATGAGTTATATGAACTCATAGTTAAGGAGAAATAGTTTGTATTTTATAATAAATCTTGCAGCATTTTTTATTTTAACATTGTATGCAGTAAAATTGATGTTTTCAAAGCCAAGTAAAGTAAATTTTAAAATTATAAAAGAATATAATATTTTATTAAATGGTCCTGAAAAATTTATATTATTTACAGCATTAACAGGAATGTTTGAAGTAGGCCCTTTTTCTTCTTTAAGATTATTAGTTTGGATTTTAGTTATTATTGCTGCTTTTTTATATTATAAAAAGATAATTAAACTTAATATAGTTTTTATAATGTATCTATTATTTTTGGGTTGGATGATTTTAGCTTCTGTTTGGGCTCCAAGTATAGAATATTCTCTTAGGGTGTTTTTAAAGTATTTATATCCATTTTTATTGATGCTTTTTGTTGCAACTTATGTGCAATCTACTAAACTAATTTTTATTTTAATAAAATTATTAATATTAGAAGCTTTTATTTTTTCTATATTTTTAGGTGGGTTTATGACTCATATATTGGGAATTTGGTATTTTTATTTTGGAGGTTTATTTTGGCCTATGGCAACTTTGGCAGATTTTTTATCAATTGGGGCTGCTTTATCTTTTGTTATGTGGTGGAAAACAGGTGAAAAGAAATATCTTTTTTTAATAGGTTGGTTTTTATTTTCAGATGTTTTACAAAGTGTTAGAACTGGTCTTTTAGGTATTAGCGCAGTGTTAGTAATTGGTAGCTTTTTAAGATATAAATTGGTTTCATTACCTTATATTTTTGGTGCGATAGCTTTAGCAATTTCGATAATATTATATGTTCCACAAGTAAAAAATAAAATGTTTTTTAATCCTTCAAAAGTTCAAACAGTAGAAGATATTATTAAAGCAGATAAGCAAGGTAATATTAATACAAGTATGCGCTCTACAATGTGGAGTGTTTTGTTAAATAAATTTTATAAAAAAAATGAGTTGATAGGTTCAGGAACAGGAGCGGCACAACATTATATGTATACTAATTTTGTTTTTGGAGGATTAAAAGCTGTTCATAGTGATTATGTTCAAATGTTATGTGATATTGGTAAAATAGGTTTAGGTTTATATATAATGTTTTTTATATTTTTTATATTATATGCGAATAAATTATTTTTTCTTAAACCTAATAACTATTTAAACATAAGTGCACTTTCTGCTTTTTTAACATACATAGCAGTTTTGGTTTCTATGGGATTTGATAATATTGTCAATTATAGCTTTGCTACTCACTCATATCCTTTTTTATTTATTGGATTGTTTTTTGCATATAAAAATTTAAGGAGAATTTATGATTAGTGTTATTATTCCTTTATATAATAAGGAAAATTATATAAAAAGAGCTATCAACTCAGTTCTAAATCAAACGTATCAAAACTTTGAAATTATTATAGTTAATGATGGATCCACTGATAGGAGTTTGGAAAAAGTAAAAGAAATAAAAGATTCAAGAATAAAAATAATTAATCAAAAAAATCAAGGAGTATCAGCTGCAAGAAATAGAGGAATTAAAGAAGCAAAATTTAATTATATAGCATTTTTAGATGCAGATGATGAATGGGAGAGAGATTATTTAAAAACAATTGTGTATTTGATAAAAAAATATCCAGAATGTAAAGTATTTGCAACTAATTATAAAATGGTAGATTCAAAAGGAAATATTAAATATCCAAGAATTAATGGACTTTCTAAAGATTTTGAAGAAGGTATTATAGATTGCGAAAAGTATTTTGAAATTGCATCTAAGTCTGATCCTATTTTATGGACATCTGCTATTTGCGTTGAAAAAAAAGCAATAAATGAAATAGGTGGATTTCCTTTAGGTGTTAGGGGAGGTGAAGATTTAATAACTTGGGCTAAATTGATGGTAAAAAATAAACTGGCATTTAAATATAAAAAATATTTAGCAATTTTTTATCGAAATACTAATATAAAAAACAATAATAGTTCAAAAAATTATAGAATAGTAAGTTATGATGAAGATATTGTAGTAAAAGAACTAATTAAATTATATAAGGAATATCAATTAGAAGAGTTAAAACTATATATAGCTTATTGGTTTAAAATTAAACTAAATATCTTTTTAAGAGCAAAAGAATATGAATTAGCTAAAAAAGAATTTAACTATTTTAAAGAATATGCAAAAAAAGATCATAAATATTTTTTTTATTTGTTTTTAATATATTCTCCCACTTTTATAAAAAGGTCTATAATTAAAAGATTATGGGGTGAATTATAATGAGTACAATACCAATTTTAGTATTTTCTTATGTTAGATTAAATGAACTAAAGTTAACAATTGAATCTTTATTAAATAATAAAGAGATAGATAAATATGATGTTTTTATTTTTAATGATTATGTAAAAAGAATAGAAGATAAGAATAAAATGATTCAAGTGAGGAAATATATTGAAAATTTAGGGAAAGAAAAAAAGTTTAAAAATTTAGAAATTATATATAGAGAAAAAAATTATGGATTAGCTAAAAATATAATTGATGGAGTTACTGAAATTATAAATATTTATGGAAAAGTTATTGTTCTTGAAGATGATTTAATATTATCAAATAATTTTTTGTGTTATATGAAAAAAGCTTTAAATTATTATGAGGATGATGAAAATATTTTTTCAATATCTGGATATACGATGCCATTAAAAAAATTAGAAAACTATAAGTATGATACATATTTAGCTCTTAGGCCTTCTTCTTGGGGATGGGCTACTTGGAAAGATAGGTGGGATAAAGTGGATTGGGATGTTTCAGATTTTGATAATTTTATTAAAAATAAAGCTTATATTAAAGCTTTTAATAAAGGAGGTGTCGATTTAAGTAGAATGCTTAAGCATTATATGAAAGGGAAAAATAATTCATGGGCTATTAGATGGGCTTATGGAATGTTTAAAAATGGACAATATTGTGTATATCCTAAAATTTCTAAAGTTCAAAATATTGGATTTGGATTAAATGCTACTCACTGTAAAGGTATTAATATTTATGAAACTTTATTAGATAATACTAATAATTGTGAATTTAATTTTGTTAAAAATGAGTTAGATAAACAACTTTTAAAAGAATTTAAATATCAATATAGTTATCAAAATAAATTAATTAAAAGAATAAAATACTATTTTAGAAAGTTAATTAATGAAAACTAAATTATTATTTATTCTTCATACTCCTCCTCCAAATCATGGGGCAGCAAAAGTTGGAGAATTTATTGTGAATAGTAAAAAAATAAATAATTCATTCGAATGTAAATTTATTCCTATAAAATCATCTGATAGTATAAGTGACATAGGAAAAGTTCAATTTAAAAAGTTCTTTAGAATTATTGAATTGTATCTAAAAATATTAAAAGAACTAATTATATTTAGACCTGATAAAATATATTTTACATCTTCTATTAAATCGATTGCTTTTTACAGAGATTTAATATTGTCAACACTTTGGAAAACATATAATAAATTTAAAAAATGTGATATTTACTATCATTATCATACAAAAGGTATCAATGAATTTATTTTAAAATCTAATAAAAATAAAATACTTACTAATTTTTTTGTAAAAGATATAAATATTATTTTGTTATCTCCTATGTTAAAAAAAGATATTGAAGAGTTATCAAGTTATAAAAACATTTATTATTTGCCAAATGGTGTTGAAGATAATTTAACTGAAGAAGAATTTGAAAAAAGTTTGATTAAATATAAAAAAAATCAAATAAATATTTTATTTTTATCTAATATGATTAAATCTAAAGGATATTTTGATGTATTACTTTTGGCTAATGAGTTAAAAGATGAAAATATAATTTTTCATTTTGCTGGAGGATGGCAAAGAGATAATGATAGAGAGGAGTTTTTTAAATTTATTGAAAAAAATAATTTAAAAAATATAATTTTTCATGGATTTGTAAAAGGTAAAGAAAAAAAAGAATTATTTTTAAATTCCCATTTTTTAATCTATCCTTCAAAAAATGATGCATTTCCATTAACATTATGCGAATCTCTTTCATATGGAGTGCCTATTATTGCAAGTGATGAAGGCTCTATTCCTTATATTGTAGATAAAAATAGTGGAGTTATAATTAAAGATATAAATACAAAAAACTTAAAAAATGCTTTTTATGAAGCAAAGAAAAATTTGTTAAATGAAGAAACTGCAAAATATTGTAGAAAAAGATATTTAGAAAATTTTACATTAGAAAAATTTGAAAATAATTTAATTGATATTTTAAAAGGTGGAATATGAAAACACTTAATATTTTAGGATATGATGTTTTGATAGAACCTCTTGATAAAATAAAATTTAAAGAAAAAATGATAATTAATACGATAAACCCTCATTCTTATGTTGTATCTAAAAATGATCCTTTATTTAAACAAGCTTTAAAAAATTCTGATGTTTTAATTCCTGATGGTAGTGGAATTGTTTTAGCTGCTAATTTTTTATACAAAGAAAAAATAAAAAAAATTGCTGGTGCAGATTTGCATGAGTTTCTGTTACAAAAAATAGATAATGAAAATGGAAAAGTATTTTATTTAGGTTCTTCAAATTATACATTAAATAAGATAAAAGAAAGAATTAAAAAAGAATATCCTAATATATTAGTTAAAACTTTTTCTCCACCATATAAACCAGAATTTAATGAAGAAGAAAATTTAGAGATGATTACAAAAATAAATAGTTTTAAACCAGATGTTTTATTTGTGGGAATGACGGCACCAAAGCAAGAAAAATGGTTGGAAACTAATAAAGATAAATTAAATTTTAAAATAGCTGCTTGTATTGGTGCTGTGTTTGATTTTTATGCTGGAACTGTTAAAAGACCATCACAATTTTGGATTGATATGCATTTAGAATGGTTGCCAAGGTTTTTAAAAGAGCCAAAAAGACTTTGGAGAAGAAATTTTATTTCTACACCTATCTTTTTAAAAGATTTATTATTAGCAAAAATAAACTTATAATCCTTTTCTTTCAATCATTACTTTAATTGTTTTGATAATTGTTTTAATTTCAAGTTTAAGTGACCAATTTTTAATATAATACAAATCATACATAAGTTTTTGTCTTGTATCTTCCAAATTTCTTCCATATGGGTAATTAACCTGAGCCCATCCTGTAATACCAGGAGCAATAATATGTCTTTTATGATAATATGGCCATACTTTTTCATAATTTTTTACAAGCTCATTCCATTCAGCTCTTGGTCCTATTAAATGCATTTCTCCTTTAAAAACATTTATGAGCTGAGGTAATTCATCTATTCTTGTTTGTCTCATAAATGCACCCCATGGGAAAATTCGAGGATCATTTTCTTGAGTATAATGATTAAAATAATCTATATTTGTTCTCATACTTCTAAATTTATAACAAGTAAATTCTTTTCCATCTTTACCAACTCTTTTTTGTGTAAAAAGAATTGGACCATCTGGAGATTCTTTTTTTATTCTATAAATAGAATAAATAATTATTGGTAAAGACAAAATTAATAAACAACTGC
>Ga0256833_1002235_pt1 | contig 13813 bp, 12 predicted proteins | sample 356284metaG_FD_190535 | JGI IMG/M metagenome (GOLD analysis project Ga0256833, IMG submission 190535) | Hydrothermal vent microbial communities from Mid Atlantic Ridge, Atlantic Ocean - 356-284 | ecosystem: Environmental > Aquatic > Marine > Hydrothermal vents | place: Atlantic Ocean: Mid...
CTGCGCTCGCTTACCTGCGAACAGACGTGCTCGAAGTCTCCGCTTATCTGCGCAAATATGACGCGGCTGTAAGCAGTTACAGGTTTGAGGTAATGAAAACGCATAGTTATTTGCCCTGTGAGGAGTTACACAGGCATCCTGCTTCAGACATCCTTATAGAGCAATTATTTTGCCAAACACCATGAAACTGATACCATATCTTCTTGTCCTGCTGCTCTTCCTCCCCGCCTTGCTCTTTGCCGGGGATACCGGAAACTGTCACTGCTTCCGCAACCGCAGCTTTGATCCAACCGATAAATATGGGGCTGATGACTACCTGTTGGCCACAAGCTATAATTCACTGATTGCCTCTGTATTTGATATTTCCAAAGGGACAATCATCATGAAAAAGATGAAAGGCGGCATCAATGAAAACGACCTGATTATTGGATTGTATATCGTTAAAAAAACGAAAAAACCTCTAGGTCTTCTCCTTTCCGTTCGGGACGATGGTGGCTCCTGGCAACAAATTGTCGGGGCCGCGCTCCATGAAAAAGAGGAAATCAAAGACCCGATTCTTACCGCTATCGCAACCGGCAAAGGCGATACTCCAATCCTGCAAAGGATCAACAACTATATGCTCAAGACCCGCTATCTTTCCACCCGGGCAACGCTTGCAGAAATCCGTTCTTCCGGTCTCAACAGCCGGGAAAGCAATCTGCTGTTAGCCCTGCATGAGCAGACCGGCGCCCAACTTGGTCAGCTTCTTTCCATGGCAAGGCAACAAAAGATGAGCTGGAGCGAAATCGCCCATCATTTCGGCCTGGCGCCAGGGGAGGTTGGAAAAAAAATCCTCCGAAAATAGGCGCAGCTTTCCGTACCCACCTGCATAATCACGTTCGATGGAACCATTTCTCAATTTCCGCCCGGGAAAAAGTCTTGATCACCGGGCGACCATGCGGGCAATGGGAAAACACCTGACTCTCGTCCATCTGCTGCAAGAGAGCAATCATCTCTTCCGGCTGCAGGGAGTTCCCCGCCTTGATTGCCGCCTTACAGGCCATGGAGGAAAAAAGTTCGGCCACGCTTTCGGGCAGCCCCCCCTGCCCGTCTGCATCCCAATGGCCTAACGCACCGAGAATATCAAGTAAAATATCCTCGGGAGAGAGTTGGCTGACCATTGCCGGTACGGCCTTGATCACATAGGTGGTCTCACCAAAATGCATGGTCTGCAGGCCGAGACGGGCAACCTCCCGGTTGCATTTTTCCAGCAACGCACATTGTCCGGGTAACAGTTCGACCGTTACGGGAAACAACAGGTTCTGGCTGGGAATATCCCGGGCAAGATATGCCGCAACCAGGCGTCCATAGAGGATACGTTCGTGGGCCGCATGCTGATCGATAACCAGCAGACGACCATCATGTTCACAGAGCAGGTACAAATCCATCAATTGGCCAATCAGGATCAGGCCCGTTGCCGATTCATCTTGTATCTGCATTCCCTGCCGGGAAGCATTAGCCTCTGTTTCCGGCCCGCCACCGTCTCTATAACTGGATGGTTCTCTGGTCTCAGGCGTTGTCCGGGACAACGGAAAGCTCTTTTGCTCCTGCTGTTTATCTGTGGCAGCGCCCAATGACATGACCCGGGGTTGCCTTATCTCTACCTGGTCGACCTCTATCCGGCTTTCCCGGAAATTGTCGTCGGATACCGGCGCAGCAAAAAGGTCGGAACGTACATCGTCCTGATAGTCTAAAACAGCCTGCCGAATCACCCCGACAACAAATATGTGAACATCACGGGGTGTCCGAAAGCGAATCTCGCGCTTGGCAGGATGGACATTGACATCAATGTCGGCGGGCGGCAGGTTTAGCCGGAGAACACCTGCCGGCGAATGTCCTTTCATCAAAAAACCCTGCAACCCTTCAATTACCGCGTGCCTGAGCATGCGATCCTGCACGGCCCGGCCATTCACGAGCAGCCGTAAGCGGGCCGAGGCAGCGGTAACAGACTCAGGAAGACAGAGAAAGCCATCCAGCGAAAACCCGCCGACAGCGCCAATCAGCGGCAACAACTTCCCCTGATATTTAAATACCGCCCGCATCCGTTCTTCCGGGGTATCCGTGGCGTGGTAATCAAAGCGTTGCCGTCCATCCACATGGAGTTCAAAGGATGTTTCGGGATGGGCCAGGGCCTGGTTCTTGACGACCTCCTCGATGTGAAAGAGTTCTGTTCTCGGCGATTTGAGAAATTTTTTTCTGGCCGGAATATTCCCAAATAATGTTTTCACCTCGACAACGGTTCCCCTGGCACAACCATCCTCATGGACAGCATGCAGGGTGCCGTATCGGACCTCCGCCCTGGCGCCGATATCAGCATCGGCAGCCCGGGAGAGAAGAGTCAAGCGGGAGACAGAGGCTATGCTGGGAATGGCCTCTCCCCGAAAGCCGAGAGTAGTGATGGCGGAGAGCTGCGATTCATCCTGCAGTTTTGAGGTCGCGTGTCGTTCCAGACAGAGGAGGACATCATCACCATCCATCCCCATACCGTCATCAATGACCCGAAGCAAACGGGTGCCGCCGCCTTCAACCTGCACGATTATCCTTGAGCTGCCGGCATCAAGGCTGTTTTCAAGCAGCTCCTTCACCACGGAAGCTGGACGTTCCACGACTTCGCCGGCGGCTATCTGGTTGGCCAGGTGATCGGAGAGAATACGAATACGGGACATGGATCAGCAGTAGTTTAGCAAGTGTGAGTTACGTAGTTTACAGTTTACGATTTACAGTTTTTGATTTACAGTTGGTAACAGTGGTTCAGCACAATGTATCCATACCCTTTGTCAATCTTTACCGCGTCTTCCCGCTCTTGTCCACAAAAGCCCCTGGAAAAAAACGTTCGGCCGGAAAACGAAGAGCCGGAAAAAAACCGCTTGGCCAGACACCGATCAATCTTTTTTTGATTTCCGTCAGCGGCCTGAGTACCCTGTGCATAGGTGTTTTCCTGGCCTGGTTCCTCGCGCTCGACGTCCCTGACATCCGATCGGCAGAGGATTACAAACCTTTGGTGGCCACTACGGTTGTTGATCGGTATGGAACAATGATCGATGCAATTTACAAAGAATATCGGGTTGTTATTCCGGAAACCAAAATGCCGGCGCTGCTCCCCAAAGCCTTTGTCGCCGCCGAAGACAGTCGTTATTTTGAACATGGCGGCCTTGACATCTGGTCCATCCTCCGGGCAGGGATCAACAACCTGCGCTCGGGAAGACGCAGCCAGGGTGGATCAACCATTACCCAGCAGGTGACCCGGGCCCTTATGCTCTCACGGGAAAAAACCTATTTTCGCAAACTGACTGAGGCCATTCTCGCCTATCGCCTGGATCACCTGCTCACAAAAAAAGAAATTTTAACAATCTACCTCAATGAAATCTATCTCGGTGAAGGGGCATACGGGGTAGAGGCTGCAGCTCGAACCTATTTCTCTAAAAGGGCAAAAGAGCTCAATCTGGCCGAAATTGCTCTACTTGCCGGCCTTCCCCAGTCGCCAAGTCGGTATTCACCTATACGACACTGGAAGGCAGCCAGGGCCAGACAAAGATACGTCCTCAACCGAATGGCCGAAGACGGCATCATTTCACCAAAGACGGCTCGCGCTGCCTACAGCCGCAAACTGCACCTTAATCCCTCAGGTAAGCAGAAAAAGGCCAATGGCTATTTTACCGATTTTGTCCAGGAACAGCTGGAGAAGCATTATGGCAGCCAGGCCCTGTACCGAGAGGGATTAACCGTCTGGACAACGCTCGACAGCCGCCTGCAGAAGGTGGCGGCGAAAAGTTTACGCCAGGGGCTGCAACTGGTGCACAAACGACAACATAAAAAAAATTCGCCCCAGGGAGCATTGATCGCCCTGGATACGGCAAGTGGCAACATTCGTGCCCTGATCGGCGGCGGCGACTATCGGACAAGCCCCTATAATCGTGCTGTTGTCGCCAGACGTCAGCCCGGATCGGTCTTTAAACCACTTCTCTATGCGGCTGCCCTGGAAAAAGGAATCTCTCCGGACCAGAAACTCCTTGATGCTCCCCTGGCCGTAAAAAATCCCGATGGTTCGATCTGGCGACCACAAAATTATAGTCATAAGTACTATGGAGCGACCAGTTTGCGCCAGGCGCTTATTCACTCAAGAAACATCGTCAGCATCAAACTGTTACAAAAAATCGGCCTGCAACCTGTCCTGCAACTGGCAAAAAAGGCCGGCATAAGCGAACAGCTCAAACCCGAACTGCCGCTGGCCCTTGGCGCCTCGCCGGTAACCCTGCTTGAGATGACGGGAGCCTACACCATCTTTGCCAACCAGGGCCTCTACCATCGTCCCCGTGCCATAACCAGAGTGCGGGACCGGCACGGTCGAATACGCCCCTGGCCCAACCCGCCGGCGAAAAGAGTAATTTCCCCGGCAACTGCAGCAACAATCACACAAATACTCACAGAGGTTATCCGACAGGGCACCGGCAAGCAGGCGCAAGGAGTGCCCGGTGCAGCCGGCAAGACGGGAACAACGGATGATAATCGAGATGCCTGGTTTATCGGCTACACCCATACACTGACCACCGGAATCTGGCTTGGCCACGACCGTGGACGGACTCTTGGCAGAGGAGAAACCGGTGGCCGGTCTGCAGCCCCGATCTGGAAAACATTCATGCAACAGGCGGGGAATAAATGACAACAATAGCGGCAAAAAATCTTGCTTCCTTTTACTCGGGTTCCATAAACGACAAACTGCGCGTTGCCCGAAAGATTTTTCAGCAACATGGTCAGAGGCTTTTACAGGATCAGGCAATAGTTAAAAAACTAAGAGAGTTACAACAAGAGGAAGACGCCCTGGGCAGACAGATGCAGGCAATGGATATGGGCAGTCGTTGCAGCGCCTGTGCGGCCAGGCCTGACGGCGGCTGTTGCAGCAGTTACATGGCCGGCAACACGGACGCGGTTTTACTGTTGATCAATCTACTTTTGGGCGTGGCCATAGAACCACACAATAATGGGGATGAATGCTGTTATCTCGGCCTACAGGGCTGTACGTTTATCATCAAGCCTATCTTTTGCCTCAACTATAACTGCAGTCATATCAAAGAAGCGGCATCAAAAAAGGAAATGGCAGCTCTGGAAAACCGGGCCGGGATCCTGTTGAGCAGGCAGGTTTCCCTGGAAGATTTACTTTTACATCTTCTGCAAAAATAAGACACCGGCCTCCGTAACCGTTCACCCAGATGCTGTTTCGCCCGCATTACCTGCATAATGTAAACGTTTACCAGTGCCCCACGGAGTCTTCGCTTACCTATTCGTTCAAGCAGGCCGACGAGTCTATAGCCCGCTATGTGAGGTGGCCTGATCGGACGAAGATGGGGTGCTGGTGAACGTTTACGGCTTTTGTATATTTTTAAACCTGCATTCAGGTTTATACATCATATCCCGTAAGTTCATCATTGATAAAAAATAAAAATATGGGGAAGAAAATGAGCGGTGTACGAAAAATTGTAGTTGTGATGATGGCGGGAATCTGCCTTATGGCTGTCGGCTGCGGGAAGAAGGAAAAAAAATCCGTGGCAGTGAAAAATCCCGAGATAGCACTCGCCTGTATCGGGGTGTTGCCTGTATCCATACAGGTAAATCAAGGGACGGACCAGGCAAAAGAAAAGATTGCCGCCTTAAAAGACGGGGTTATCGTCATGGACAATCTTCTGCAGAAGCAGTTCATGGCAAGGGATAAATTCAGATTTATATCCTCGTCGCAACTCAACGGCCTGGCAAAAGACGACATGGAAAACGAAGTAAAGAAAGCGCGGCTGGCGGCTGATTATTTGAGCTGTAACGGTATCCTTGACGTAAAACTCCATCGCTTTCGGCAGCGTGTCGGCGGTAAATATACCGCCTCCGTACCCGCCTCGGTTGCTTTCACTTATACCCTGCTGGATGTAAACAGCGGCACGGTACTCTGTCGGGGACGTTTTGATGAAACCCAGCAATCACTGATGTCGAATCTGTATACCTTCGGCAGTGCCAAACGGCGTGGTTTCACCTGGATTACCGCCGAAGAACTTGCCAGGGAGGGATTACAGGAAAAGTTTGGTGAATGCCCTTATTTAAGGACAACGGAATAAAAACAGTCTGGTGATCTTTTGCCCCCGGCAACAGAGAACGGCATATCGGTACCGTAAGGGTTATGCTCGCTCCCGCCGACAGGAAAAAGATCGGTCGCGCCATGGCCGATTACGACATGCTCACCGATGGAGACCGGGTTCTGGTTGCTGTTTCCGGGGGGATTGATTCGCTGGTGCTTGCTCGCGTTCTGCAACTCTGGCTGCAAAAGGCACCCATATCTTATGAAGTTCATGCCGTGCATGTCGACATGCAGCCCAAAGGTGACCTGCCGGGTGTGGTCGCCCTTCATGTCCGGACGGTGCTTGCACGTTTTTCCATCCCCTGTGCCATCCTTCCCGCAGCCTGGTCACTTGATGAGGCGGAAGTGGCCCGACGCGGGAAAAAAGACGTCTGTTTCAAATGCGCTCGCAGCCGCAGGACCCAGCTGTTTGCGCATGCGCGCAGGCATCGGTATTCGCTTCTGGCCATGGGCCATCACCGGGATGACATTATAGAGACTTTTTTCCTCAACATGCTGCATGCTGGTAACTTAAGTACCATGGCCCCGAAACAGGTTCTTTTTTCCGGCCGTCTTGCCCTTATCCGTCCGCTGGCCTATCTCAGTAAAGAAGAGGTGGCCCGGCTGGGGAGGAGATTATCTCTGGATTCCATTCGTTCCAACTGTCCTTTATCCGAACAGACCGCCCGCAAACAGGTTGGGCTGATTGTGACCTCCCTGGCAGAGCATGTTCCCAGGGCGCGGGAAAATATCTTTGCGGCCCTGGGCAATCTCCGTCCCGAATATCTCCTTGACCCGGCTTACAGGAAGGAACATGCAGACCGATCTTGAATGTCTTGTCTGTTTTGTCCGGCAGGCCCTGGCGGCCGCCCGGCTGTCAACAGAGGATAAGGCCCTGCAGCGGCGTGTTGTTGATGAGACCGGGCAAATGCTGGCCGGGATAAAGTCAGGCAGGACACCGCCGGAAAATGCGGTCGCCCTGTACCGGCTGGTCGCTGATATTACCGGTAAAGCGGATCCTTTTTGCGACTTGAAGAAAAAAAGCAATCAATTTGCGCTTTCCATTTATGATGATGTTATGGCGCAGGTAACCGGTGCCGCAGACCCCCTGCGTGCTGCCGTTCATTTTGCCGCCTGTGCCAATATTATTGATTATGCGGCTCAGCACAGCTTTGATGCCGCCGAGGCAATGAAGAGCTGCAGCAGTCGTCCTTTTTTTGTCGATGATTATTGTTTATTACTTGAAAAAATCAGAGAACATGAAGAGACAACAATCCTTTATCTGGCGGACAACTGCGGGGAAATAGTCTTTGACGGTATCCTGATCCGTGAGCTGCAGAAGGCGGGATGCGCGGTGACCCTGGCGGTGCGTGGAAAACCGATCATCAATGATGCCGTCATGGAGGATGCCGAGTTTTGCGGTCTGACCTCCATCTGCCCGGTTATTGATAACGGTACCGGCTGTCCGGGAACGCCTCTTGCCGATTGCAGCCGCGAATTTCAACACCATTTTTCCCGTGCAGACATTATCATCAGCAAGGGAATGGGCAATTTTGAAACCCTGTCCGATGTCGACGCGCCCCTGTTTTTTCTCTTTACCGTCAAATGCAGTTGGGTAGCCTGCCGGCTGAATAATGTTCTTGCCGACCGGGTACCAGAAACCATCAGGGGCACCGGTGAAATGATGTTTTTATGTGGGCGAACCTTATGAAGCAGCAGACAGTTAAAGATATCCTGGCAGATCCCCCTCTGGATCAGGAAATAACACTCAGCGGCTGGGTGCGTACCCGGCGTGACTCAGGTGCCCTTTCCTTTGTGGAGATTGGAGACGGCTCCTGCCCGGCCACCCTGCAGGTGATTGTTGATACTGCCGGGGCGGCAGGTGTGGTGAAAAAAATTACCACCGGTTGCAGCGTGCGGATCAAGGGGCTGCTGGTAGCATCACCGGCAAAAGGACAGGAGGTTGAAGTTCAGGCGGACAGTATTGATATCCTTGGGCCTGCCGATCCTGCCGGTTATCCTTTGCAGAAAAAACGGCACAGTTTTGAATTTTTGCGTTCTCTGCCCCACCTGCGACCACGCACCAATGCCCTGGCAGCCGTGGCCCGCATACGCAGTGCGCTCAGCTTTGCCATTCATGAATTTTTCATTGACCGGGGCTTTTATCAGGTGCATACCCCGATAATAACCACATCCGACTGCGAGGGTGCCGGCGAGATGTTTACCGTAACCTCGCTTGATCCTGAAAGGTTTACCGGACCTGATCCTTTTGCTGCCGATTTTTTCGGTCGCCGGGCAGGGCTGACCGTCAGCGGCCAGTTACAGGCCGAGGTGTATGCCCTGGCCCTGGGCAGGGTTTATACCTTCGGCCCCACATTCCGGGCGGAAAATTCCAACACCAGTCGCCATCTGGCAGAATTCTGGATGGTGGAACCGGAGATGGCCTTTTGTGATCTCACCTGTAACATGGAGGTCGCCGAATCCCTGGTCCGCACAGTCGTCGGCAGGGTACTTGCAGGTTGCGGGGATGATCTGGCCATTTTTGACCGCTTTGTCGCTGCAGGTCTACTCAAAAAACTTGAGAATCTGTGCGATAATGATTTTTTACGCCTCACCTATGATCAGGCAGTTGACATCCTGATAAAGGCGCAGGAAAAAGAAGGCAGGGAATTTGGTGTATCTGTTTGCCGGGGCATGGACCTGCAGGCGGAGCATGAGCGTTTCCTCTGTGAGGAGTTTGCCGGTCGCCCGGTCATAGTTACCAATTATCCCAGGGAAATAAAACCATTTTACATGCGCCTTGATCCCGGCGGGAAAACCGTAGCCGCCATGGATATTCTGGTGCCGGGGATCGGAGAACTGATTGGTGGCTCGCAACGGGAAGAGAGATATGACATTCTGCTTGCACGTATGCAGGAAGCCGGACTGGATACCGGGGAGTACGGCTGGTACCTGGATTTGCGGAAATACGGATCAGTGGTTCATTCCGGCTTCGGGCTTGGCTTTGAGCGTCTTGTGCAGCTGGTGACCGGCATGGGTAATATCCGCGACGTCATCGCCTTTCCGCGGACGCCCGGTTGCGCTCCCTGATTTTAAACTGAATTAAAATGTCATTTTCTTTTTTCATCAATCCAGGATTGAGGATGGAGGATTTTTATCGCTGTTGCAGGAAATAAAGCCGGGCTGAAAACCAGGCAGTTACGGGCCCTGGAACGGTTAAGTAAAAAATCCGTTTCGCCCCATGAAATCATCAGTAGGGAATCGGCCCGTACTCTTGCCGCTTTGTCAACGGAAATCAATCGCCGGCTGGGACTGCTGATTCATCGTTCCGGGCGGGTGGAATCCGTCATCGTCGGTGATTTTAATCGCATCATTATCCCCGCCCTTTCCACGGTGCGAACCGCAGGCGGACGTCTGCGCGGCCTGCGTTGTGTACATACCACCTTTACCGGCAATGGTGTGAATGAAGAGGATATCATGGACATGGCCTGCCTGCGTCTTGACCTGATCTCCGTGCTCACCATGAAAGATTCTCTGCCGGACAAGCTCCATACCGCCCATCTGCTGCCGACCAGCCGTGATGAACATTTCTGGGCCACCCTGGCCCCGGTACATCCTGCTGCTCAAAGTCAGTCCTGCCTGGAGATTATCGAGGCGGTTGAATCGGAATTTGTCCGTCTTGGCTCGGTAACCGATGTCGACAAGGGAAGAGACCGGGCCCTGCTTGTATCGGTGACCACCGGGCGACGGGCGGCAGCGGAAGAGTCACTGCTTGAGTTGGCCGAGCTTGCGAGATCCGCCGGTGTTCAGGTCCTTGACCGGGTTATTCAGCGCCGCAGGAAAATTCATCCCCGATTTATTTTAGGCCGGGGCAAATTGATGGAAATCATGCTCCTCAGTCTGCGCCTGGATGCCAACCTGTTGATTTTTGATCAGGAACTCAGTCCTTCCCAGGTCCGTTCGGTCACCGATCATACGGATTTACGTGTCATTGACCGTACCCAGCTGATCCTTGATATTTTCGCCGCCAGGGCAGGGAGCCGGGAGGGTAAGCTGCAGATAGAGATGGCGCAGCTGAAATATATGCTGCCCCGTTTGTCTGCGCGTGATGATGCCCTCTCGCGGCTGACCGGGGGCATCGGCGCCCGTGGACCGGGTGAGACCCGGCTGGAAATCGACCGCCGCCGGATCAACGACCGTATCGCCCGCCTGGGAAAGGAGTTGCTGGCAGTCGGCAGGCAGCGGTACCATCGACGCAACCGCAGGCGCAAACGTGATGTACCGGTCATCTCCCTGGTCGGTTATACCAATGCCGGCAAATCCACCCTGCTCAATACCCTGACAAGAAGCGACATCCATGCCGAGGATTTGCTCTTTGCCACCCTGGATCCCACCAGTCGCAGGTTGCGGCTGCCCAGAGAGCAGGAGGTGATTATTACCGATACCGTCGGCTTTATCCGCAATCTGCCGGCAGATCTGCTCAAGGCCTTTGCCTCAACCCTGGAAGAGCTGCAGGAGGCCGATCTCCTTCTCCATGTAATTGATGTTTCATCGGCGGGATGGCGGGAAAAAAGGGAGGTGGTGGAAGGATTGCTGATGGAGTTACAGCTTGATCACATCGCCCGCCTCAATGTGTACAACAAGATTGATCTTCTTCCTGACGTACCGGCCGACATCGGCCTGGATGGAGAGGGGGTCCTGATATCTGCTGTTGATGCCCGGACCCTGGCCCCGCTTCTTGAACGGACTGAAATACTGCTTGGGAAATCGATTCAAAACTGGAGATAAAAACCCAGGGCTTTTTCGACGACGTCATGTTTGGGGAATTCGCAGCCGATGTAATTGCCTTTTACCGAGCGGATAATGCCCTCTTTGCGCAGTTTGGTCTGATTACGGTCGTTTAGTTGAAATTCCACTATGATTTTCAATCCTTTTTCCAAGTGGTGGCGACCGGAAACAGTAAAGCCGATGCCGCCGCGGGAGATGTTGCGAACATGGGCAATACCACCGCCGGTCTTGGCCGGCGTGATGATGGAATAGGTGCCCGGCAGGCTGGTGAGTTTTCGGTAGTGACGGCGGAAGTCCAGGCGCAGGGTAAAGATTTCGCCGCAGCGGCAGCGGACCTTGATCGCATGTTTTTTAAAGCGGTACGGCTCGGCGGAGATATGTTTTGCCGTGTTGCAGGCCGGGCAGATCACCGTGGCGGTGTTATTGTTGCGGACAAAGGTCTTGACGTCAGCCATTGGGATCAGTCGTAACTCCTCATTGGGTTTATAACCGGACGTTTGCTCATGCTAAAATTTTGTAATTGGTCACAGGTGCGTCAGATTTGTTCAGTCATACCTGTTCGCTATAGCCCCTCTATGTGGACAGGTATGACCGGACAAAGATGGCGTGCCTGTGATCAATTGGGATCAGTCGTAAATGATGCAGTTGTAGCGTTCAAGTATCTGCTCGGTCTCCCTGTCCAGCTCGGAGGCCAGTTCGTGGATCGAATATTCCCGGCCGCAGCCGCAGCAACGCAGTTTGACTTCACGGCAGCGTCGTGCCACCTCCAGTTTTTGCCCACAGTCTTTATCTTTGCACTGCATGGGCATCAGCCGATAAGTTGGGAACGGGTGAATACGGCTTTGAGGGGATAACCATGCTCGGCAAGCGCTTCGGCACCGCCTTCCTGCCGGTCCACCACAGTGGCGACCAGGCCGACCCTGAAGCCCTCGTCTTCAACCCGCTTAATCACCTGGATAAGGGTGCCGCCGGTGGTAACCACATCTTCCAGCAGGGCTACTCTGCATCCCGGCTGCAGGTTGGCCTTGCCCTCCAGGTAATTCCCGGTGCCGTGACCTTTGGCCTCCTTACGGACGATGAATGCGGGGATGGGTTGTTTTTCCAGATAACTGATCAGGGATACGGCGGTGACCAGCGGGTCGGCGCCCAGGGTCATACCGCCGACTGCCGAGATAGACTCGGATTCGTTTCTTATCAGTTGGTAAAGCAGACGACCGCAGAGATAGCCGCCTTCCGCATCCAGCGTGGTCTGCTTGCCGTCGATATAAAAATCAGAGGTCTTGCCCGAAGTCAGGGTAAATGTTCCCCTGCGGTATGATTTTTCAAGAAGAAGTTCTTTAAGTCGCTGGTGTTCGTCCATAAGGTAAATCCAAGGTTGACGGACAGGTTGATGAATTACTAACTGACGGAAAAGGCATATTTTTCCAGTATTCATTCTTTTTTACTTGTGCTATTCTATGATATATAATTTTTTTTTAAAAGAGAATTTTATGACCCAGCTCAGGAGGCCGGCATATGTGTGGAATAGTAGGCTATATCGGAAATAGAAGGGTGGTGCCCATTGTTATTGAAGGGTTGCGACGTCTGGAATACCGGGGCTACGATTCCGCCGGCCTTGTCTTTCACCACGAAAATCGTCTGCACAAGTTTCGGGCCGAGGGTAAACTGGCCAACCTGGAAATGGTTGTTGACGAGCATATCGGCGTGCCGAGCCGCACCGGGCTTGGCCATACCCGCTGGGCAACCCATGGCGCGCCGACAAAGGATAACGCGCATCCGCACAGTGACTGCAGCGGCGATATTGTGGTCGTCCATAATGGTATTATTGAAAATTATGGATCTCTCAAAGAAGAACTCAAGGCGGAAGGTCATGTCTTTTCATCGGAAACAGATACCGAGGTGCTGGCCCATCTGATTGAAAAATATCTTGATGATGACCTGGTTGCCGCCGTCCGCCAGGCCCTTGCCCGGGTGGATGGTTCCTATGCCCTGGGCGTGTTATGGGCAAAAGATCCGGATATCCTGGTCGCTGCCCGCAATCACAGTCCACTGGTCATGGGGGTGGATGATGATGCCTGTTATATCGCCTCCGATATTCCGGCACTGCTTCCTTACACCAACCAGGTTATATTTCTTGATGATCGTGAACTGGCTATCCTCAGGCGGGGTGATTATGAAATTCTGAGTCTTGATGACGGTGCCCGTGTCGATAAGCTGGTGCAGATCATTGACTGGAATGCCGCCATGGCTGAAAAAGGCGGCTTCAAGCATTTTATGCTCAAGGAAATATTTGAGCAGCCACAGGCCATTCTCAACACCATCAGCGGTCGTATCGTTCCCGATACCGGCGAAGTGGACCTGCCGGAAATCGGCATGGATGCGGCAACCCTGCAGGAGATTGATCGTATTGCCCTGGTTGCCTGCGGCACCTCCTGGCACGCGGCCCTGGTTGCCAAATACTGGCTGGAGAAATGGGTCTCCATTCCGGTGGATGTTGATATTGCCTCGGAATTTCGTTATCGCAAGCTATTGCTTTCAGACAGGGTGTTGACCATTGCCATTTCCCAGTCGGGTGAAACCGCTGATACGCTGGCCGGTATTCGTCGGGCGGCAAAGTTGGGGTCCAAAGTGCTGACCATCTGCAATGTTGTCGGCTCCACCATGACCCGGGAGGCGGACGGGGTTATTTACACCCATGCCGGTCCGGAGATCGGTGTGGCCTCGACCAAGGCATTTACCTGTCAGTTGTCGGCCCTTTTTCTCTTTACCCTGTATATGGGACGGGTGCGTGCAACCCTGGCAGTCGATCAGGTACGGGAGATGGGCAACGGGCTGTTGCAGGCAGTGGCCGTTATCGAAGAGATCCTGCCCCTTTTGCAGGAGAATATT
>Ga0256833_1002236_pt1 | contig 13802 bp, 13 predicted proteins | sample 356284metaG_FD_190535 | JGI IMG/M metagenome (GOLD analysis project Ga0256833, IMG submission 190535) | Hydrothermal vent microbial communities from Mid Atlantic Ridge, Atlantic Ocean - 356-284 | ecosystem: Environmental > Aquatic > Marine > Hydrothermal vents | place: Atlantic Ocean: Mid...
GGGCAGCCACAACACAGCCATCCCCACAGAGACGAGCAGACTCACGACGAGCCGCATCAAGCGCATACGCAGCTGGTAGCGCGCTTTGGCCAGATCTTCCTCGCCCAGCGCGGCTTCCAGTTCGCGGGCCACGGCTTCCAGTTCCGGATCATACGCCGACATGATTTCCTCCTTCGGGGAAAATGAACGGGGCAGCACACGCTCCCCCCTCTCAGCAAATGCGCGGCAGCAGATTGCCCCCCAGCGGCGGCAGCAGACGGCGCGCGCCCAAGGGGGTTTCCAGCACCACCTGCCCCACCGGCTCGGCCAGCACCTCGCCCACAGCACGCGCCTGCCGCCCCAAAGGATGCGCCCGCAACGCAGCAAGGGCATCGCCGGCCTCGTCAGGGGGCACAAAGGCCACAAACACCCCTTCGTTGGCCACATAGAGTGGATCCAGTCCCAAGAGCGCACAGGCATCGGCAGCCGCGGGATGCACCGGCACCTCGGCCTCGCGCAACAAGATGCCCACCCCCGCCGCGCGCGCAATCTCGTGGAGCACCGTGGCCAGCCCGCCGCGCGTGGCATCGCGCAGGGTGTGGGTACGCGGGGCGGCATCCAGCAAAGCCATCACGATCTCGTTCAAAGGGGCGGCATCGCTCTCCAAATCGCTTTCCAGTTGCAGGCCTTCCCGCTGCAACATCACCGCCATGCCGTGGGCGGCAATGGGGGCATTGACCAGCACCACATCACCGGGGTGGGCGCGCCCGGCTTCCACGGCCACACCCGCCGGCACCCACCCCACCCCGGCGACGCTGATATAAAGCCCATCGGCTTTGCCTTTTTCCACCACCTTGGTATCGCCAGCCACCAGTTGCACCCCGGCGCGCGCCGCGGCGCGCGCCATGCTTTCCGCCACCCGCTGCAGGTCAGCCACCGGAAAACCCGCCTCGATAATGAAAGAAGCCGCCAGCCACAGCGGGCGCGCCCCCATCATGGCCAGGTCGTTGACCGTGCCGAAAACGGCCAGTTCCCCTATGTCGCCACCGGGGAAGAAAAGCGGCTGCACGACGTGGCCGTCTGTGCTAAATGCCAGCCGCCCCTCCCCCTGCGGCAAAGGCAACAGCGCGGCATCGTTGAGCCGCGCCAGCGTCTCATTGTGGAATGCCGCCGCAAACACCTCACGAATCAAACGGGCGGTCATCTGCCCCCCGGCACCATGCGCCAGCGTAATGTGCTCTTGCCGGACCATCGAGACTCCTTCCTCGCGCAGCACGGCCGCTGCAAGCCGAGAAACACGCGGACAAACGCTTTCCCCATTGTACCCGATACTTCCCGCACTTTCCCCCACAAAAAAAACGCATGGCCAGAAAGCCATGCGTTCTCTCTTGGAGGAGCGCCTTCGTTGCGCTACTTCTTGGTTTGAAAGCCGAACACCACATACAGGGGGCAGAAACCCACGATGCCAGTGATGAGCGCGATCGCCCCCACGACATAAGCCACCCACTGCCAGGCTCCCGTGAGCACGCCCAGATAGGCAATCGCCACGAGCACCACGCCCACCACCACACGAATAATGCGGTCAAGCAATGATTCATTTGTCTTCATGACACCCTCCTTGCAAAGGAAAAGGAATGACATCTCCTCGGTCGTAGAAAAAGTATAGCACGAACTGCGCCCGCCGTCTTATCCACATGCCCTATTTCTAATGGGGCATCCCCCCCTTGTGACCCCTCCCCTTCGCCTCTACACTTATCGTAGCCTGGATTAATCTCGCATTAAGCGGGAAAGCCCCGCGTCCAAGGGGCACCAGGGCTGCATCACCCTTCCCAAGGAGGTTCTTTCCGAACCCAAGCGATGAACGCGACAAGTCTCCCTTCTACCCCAAATCTACGGAGGAACACATGTTGAAGTACTGGCACAAAATCCTGCTCCCCGTGGTCGCTCTGGCGCTTCTGGCCCTTGCCTTAGGGGCCTGCGCGCAAGCGACCCCCGTGCCGCCGACGAACACGCCGGTTCCCCCGGCGCCCACGGCGGTGCCCCCCAGCCCAACCACAGCACCCAAAGCCACCGAAGCGCCAACAGCGGCCCCCAAAGCCCAGGCCGTGACCGCGCGCCAGGTGCAGCAACTCCTCATGGACGCTTTCAACAAGGAAAACCGCAAACTGGCGCTGTGGAACATCCAGCCCGGCCTCGGCACCGTGATGATCGAATACGGCTACCGCATCGCGCTCACCGACCTGGCCGTGCAAAAAGGGGACTGGGGTATGGCCCAGTATCAGCTGAAAGAGGCCACCGAAATTCAGGAAGTCGGCGAAGTGACCCGCCCCAAGAACGCCGACCTGCTCAAGAACTTCGAGCACGCCTACCTCGACAAACTGGCAGCCGACATCCAGGCCAAAGACCAGGACGCCTTCAACGCCGACTTCGTCAAAACCGTGGACGGCTGCAATGCCTGCCACAAAGCCACCGGGCATCCTTACGTCCGCTTCCAGCCGCCCAAGGCCTCGCCGATGGACATCCTGGCCCTCTCCCCCAGCGAGCCGAAAGCACCCGGCGAAGCGCAGCCGCAGCCCACCATCACCCCCGCGGCCGACAAACCGCTGACCTGGCCTGAACTGGTCAAGATGGTCGATGCGGCCTTCAACACCCCCGACCGCCGTCTGGCGCTGTGGAACATCCAACCCGGCCTCGGCACCGTGATGATCGAATACGGCAGCCGGTTTGCCCTGACCAAATTCGCCGCCGACGCTGGCGATTGGGGTATGGCACAATACCAGTTGAAAGAGGCCACCGAAATTCAGGAAGTCGGCGAAGTGACCCGCCCCAAGAACGCCGACCTGCTCAAGAACTTCGAGCACAAATTCCTCGACCCCCTGGCGAAAGACATCCAGGCCAAAGACCAGGCAGCCTTCGACAAAGATTTCGAGACCGCGATGCAGGGCTGCAACGCCTGCCACCAGGCCACCGGCCACCCCTATGTCGACATCCAGGACCCGCAAACCATGCCCTTTGGCTACCTCTTGACGCTGGACAGCAGCGAGCCGAAGCCGCCCGCCGAGGGCAGCACGGCGACGGCCACCGCGCCTTCCTACCCCTCCACGCCGCCTACCCTGGCCGACGCCCAAAAGCTCATCACGCAGAAGATGAACCAGGCCGACCGCAGCCTGGCGCTGTGGAACATCCAGCCTGGCCTCGGCACCGTGATGCGCGAATACGGCTACCGCTTCGCCCTGGCCTGGTTTGCCGCCAAAGCCCAGGATTGGGGTATGGCGCAGTACCAGATCAAAGAGGCCACCGAAATTCAGGAAGTCGGCGAGGTCACCCGCCCCAAGAACGCCGACCTGCTCAAGAACTTCGAGCACGCCTACCTGGATAAACTGATGACCGACATCCAGAACCAGGACCTCGACGCCTTCCAGGCTGACTACCAAAACGCCGTGCAGGGCTGCAATGCCTGCCACAACGCGACCGGTCATGCCTACGTTGAGGTGAACGTCCCCACCGCGCCGCCAGTAGACTACCTGCAACTGGCAGCCACCAACGCCTCGCAAAGCAGCGAAAGCCAGGAAAGCACCAGCGGCAAATTCGACGCCGCCACCGCTTTCGCCACCTATTGCAGCGTTTGCCACGGCGAAAAAGGCGCCGGTGGCGTCGCCAATCCCAATTCGGAAGATGGCGTCATCCCTGCCCTCAACACCAAAGACTTCGCCGAGGAATTCGACACCGCGGCCAAGATCAAAGAGGTGCTCTTGAACGGCTCCATGCCCGAAAAGGCCGCCAACGCCACAGGCGACCCCATCGCCATGCCTTCCTACAAAGACCAGTTTAGCAGCGCCGAGCTGGATGCTCTGGTTGCCTACATCCAAAGCCTGAGCAAGTAACCCCCAGGGTTCGCGTCGTGTCACCCGCAAGTGTCCGGTCTTGCCCCAGGCCGGACACTTGCACTTTCGGCGCTGCCACGCCCCACGCTGCACCCCGCCCCTCGCGGCGCGCAGCATGATACAATGCCTTCCAGGCTTGGCCCACGCTGCATTTCTGCACGAGAGAGGCCGCCATGCGCACCCTCCTGGAAAACTGTTTTACTGCCAATATCACCCTGGTGCTGTTCGTTTACGGCCTGAGCTTCTTTGGCATGGGGCTGGCCGTCATCACCACGCGGCTGGCGCGGCGCTACAAACCGCTCAAACTCGACCGCGGCATGCCCTGGCTGGCCGCTTTCGGTTTTGCCCACGGCCTGCACGAATGGGGGTCAATGTTTATTCCCATCCAGGCCACCTACATGCCACCAGAATTCATCATCGCCCTGCGCGTCCTTCACGTCCTTTTACTGGCCGCCTCTTTTGCCTTCCTCTTGTGTTTCGGTTTCACCCTGCTCGAACCGCAGGGGCGTTACTGGCGATACCTTCCCGGCGGGCTGTTCATCGGCTGGCTGGTCTTTGCCTTCCTGTTCCCCTTTTGGCGCGGCCATGCCACGCCCGGCTGGGACATCACTGCTTCGATCTGGGCACGCTACCTGTTAGGCTTTCCGGGGGGGCTGGTCGCCGCTGCCGGCATTCACCTCTACATCCGCGAGGAACTCCACACCGCCGCCTTCCACAACATTGCCACCTCGCTCAAAATTGCCGCCGCCGCGCTGGGGGCGTATGCCTTCCTCGGCGGGCTGGTTGTGCCGCCAGCAAACTTCTTCCCCGCCAACGTGCTCAACCGCACCTTCTTCATGAACTGCCTGGGCATTCCCATCTACGTTTTTCGCGCCACGGTGGGGGTGGTCCTGGCCGGTGCGGTCATCAACGCGATGAAGATTTTCGACGTGGATATCGAACGCAGGCTGGAACAAATGCGTGTGCAACAAAACATCGCCAAAGAACGGGAACGCATCGCCCGCGAACTGCACGACAACACCATCCAGACCATTTACGCTGCGGGGCTGCTCATCGAATCCATTGCGGTAGAGGTTGGCCCCACCAGCGAGATTGGCCAGCAACTCAGCAGCGCCGTCCACAGTCTCAACGAAGCCATCGACAACCTGCGCTCTTACATCGGCGACCTGCGCCCCCTGGTCAGCAAAGCCGACCTGCGCGACGGCCTGGAAGCCCAAATTACCGACCTCAACCTGAGCGCCTTGCTCGACGTCCATTTAGAGGTTTCCCTGCCGCCGCAATTCAAATGCAACCCCACCCGCACCGCCCACGTGCTCGCCATCGTGCGGGAAGCCCTCTCCAACACTGTGCGGCACGCGCACGCGCGGCGCGTCGATTTGCAGGCCCGCGCGGTGGGCAAACATCTGGTGGTGACCATCCGCGACGACGGGCATGGCTTTCAACTCCACGGCGTCGAACGCGGCTACGGGCTGCGCAACATGTACGACCGCGCCCGTTTGCTGGGCGGCACCCTCACCATCGATACCGCCCCTGGCCAGGGCACCACCATCACCCTCAGCGCGCCTCTGGAGGAAATGCGATGAAAACCGTTCGCATCATGCTGGTCGACGACCATGAAGTCGTCCGGCTGGGGCTGAAACGCCTGCTGGAAAACGTGGCGTGGATCAAAGTCATCGGCGAGGCTGGCACTGCCGGGGAGGCTCTGCAAATGGCCCCCTCCCTGCAACCCGACATCGTCATCATGGACATCCGCCTGCCCGACGACAGCGGGCTGGTAGCCTGCCGCCGCATCACCTCCCAATGGCCGCACATCAAGGTCATCATCCTCTCGTCATTTGGCGATGAGGAACTCATCACCCAGGCGCTGCGCGCCGGCGCGTCGGGCTACGTGCTCAAACAAATCGGCGCCAGCGAACTGATACGGGCCATCGAAGCAGTCCAGGCCGGCCATGCCGCCCTGGATCCCATTGGCACCGACCGTATGCTCAAGCGGCTGCACGAAATGGAAAAAGAGCACCGGGAACTGGCCTTCAAGGGCCTCTCAGACCGGGAAATGCAAGTGCTCTGGCTGGTCGCGCAGGGCAAATCCAACGCCGACATTGCCGAAATTCTCTACCTCTCCCGCAAGACGGTGAGCCACCACGTCAGTTCCATTCTCGCCAAACTGGGGCTGAGCAACCGCATCGAAGCCGCGACCTACGCCGTGCGGCACCACATTGAAGATTTTGTAGAGCCTCCCACCTTTTAGTGTGCGGAGTGCGCTTCTTCTCCGCGGCCATACCCATACCACGCCGCGCAGGCCCCTTCGGCAGAAACCATGCAGGGGCCCTGCGGCGCTTCGGGGGTGCACACCCGCCCAAAGAGGGGGCATTCCGGCGGAGTGAGCACCCCTCGCAACACCTCCCCACACCGGCAACCGGGCGGCTCGCGGGAAGGCACTTCGGGCACCCCAAACCGCGCCCAGGCATCCCAGGGGCGGAAGGCTTCCCGCAAGGCCATGCCGCTGCGCGGCAACACGCCAAACCCGCGCCACTCGGCATCGGCCACGGCAAACACCTGCTGCATGACCGCCTGAGCCGCCGGGTTGCCCTCAGGGCGCACGGCGCGCGGGTAAGCGTTGACCACTTCCGCCCGGCCTTCCACCACCATCCTCACCAGCCCCCGCACAGCCAGCAAAATATCCACCGGCTCGAAGCCCGCCACCGCAACCGGCAGGCCATATTCCCGCGGCAGGAAAGCCCATGCCTCCGAGCCGATGACCGCCGAAACATGCCCCGGCCCGATGATGCCGTCCAGACGCACCTCGCCGGCCTCCAAAATGGCGCGCATGGCCGGGGGGGTGAACTTGTGCAGGGAAACCACGCTGAAATTCCGCACGCCCCGCGCCTGGGCCCACTGCACCGCCGCGGCCACACCCGGCGCGGTGGTTTCAAAACCCACCCCCAGGAAGACCACCTCACGGTCGGGGTGCTGCCCGGCCAACGCCACCGCGTCCAGAGGCGAATAGACCACCTGCACCGACGCCCCCTCCGCGGCAGCCTGTTGCAATGAATGCGTGGTGCCGGGGACCCGCAGCATATCGCCAAACGAAGCCAGCAGCACCTCCGGGCGGCTCGCCAATGCGATCGCGCGGTCGATGTCGGCCTGCGCGGTGACGCACACCGGGCAGCCCGGCCCCGAAAGCAAACGCACCTGCGGCGGCAACAACTGCCGAATGCCAGACTGCATGATGGCGTGGGTGTGGCTGCCGCAAAATTCCATCAGCGTGACCGGCCTGGTCAGGTGCTCGGCCAGGCGGCGAATTTCACCCAGCAGCCGTTGGCCCAACGCCGGATCGCGAAAGCGTTCCAGGGAAGGCCAGGTCATGGCGCGTCCTCCCCTCGCACCTCGGCCAGCAAAGCCAGCGTCGCCTCGGCTTCTGCCGGGTCTACCACGGCTATGGCAAAGCCGGTGTGCACCAAAACGTAATCGCCCACCTGCGCCTCGGGCAGCAACTGCAGGCTGATGCGACGCCGCACACCGCCAAACGACGCCTCGGCGGTTACACCCTCAATCTGTAAAATCTTCGCAATCACGGCCAAACACATGGAGGCAACCCTCCTCAGGGTGTGCTCAGGGTGTGAACGGCTGGCCCCATTGCCCCTGAAAGGCGATTTCGGCCAGGGGAAGGCGTGTTCGCGCGGCGGCTTCTGCCGGGCCCGCCGCTTCGGGCAGATAGCCCACCGCGAGCACCAGCACGGGCGCAAACTCGTCGGGAATAGCAAAAGCGGCGCGCACGGCCTGCTTCGCAAAGCCAGCCATCGGATGCGCATGCAGCCCCAATGCCGTCGCCTGCAAAATCAACTGCGCCGTTGCCAGCCCCACGTCGTGCCAGGCATAACGCAAAGGGCCGCGCGGGCCTTGTTCCTGGGCCACGGTCAGGATGAGCACGGGTGCGTGCTGCGCCCAGGCCCGATTGCCCTCGGCCAGGGCATCCAGAAGGCGCGCGTAAGTAGCCTCGCCCCGCTGCCCCACCATGAAACGCCACGGCTGGCTGTTGAAGGACGAAGGAGCCCAGCGAGCCGCCTCCAGCAAGGCCAGCAGCACCTCGCTTTCCACAGGCCGGGCAGGGTCAAACGCCCGCGGGCTGTAACGCCTCGCGATGATCGGGTGAAGTTCAGTCGTCGTCATCAAACCTCCAGGTTTAGGGGGATGTTTCCAACATTTTACGCGCTGCCACCCAGGCCTGCCCCAACGCCAGCCCGCCATCGGTGGGCGGCACCTGCCGATGGAGCAGCACTTCCAGACCACGGGCGCGCAGCCGCGGCACCAGGGTTTCCAGCAGCACGCGGTTCACAAAGCAACCGCCGCTCAGCCCCACCGTGCGCACGCCGGTTTCCCGACTCAGCCGCACCGCCACTTCTTCCGCCGCGGCCGCCAGCCAGGCATGGAAACGGCCCGCAATGGCTTCTGCGGCCTCCCCGCGGCGGATGTCGTCCACCAGATGGACGAGCATGGGGCGCCAATCCAGCCGCAGGGTCGGGGCAAAGGGGCCTTCCTCGGCGACCGCTTCCCACACCACGGGGTACGGTGTGCCTTCCGGCAGCGGGGCCGCGCGCGCGGCGGTTTCCAACCGCATGGCGGCCTGCCCCTCGTAAGTGACTTCCGTCACCAGCCCCAGCAGGGCAGCGACCGCATCGAACAACCGCCCACAACTGCTGGTCAGCGGGGCGTTGAGGCCGCGGGCGGCCTGCCACTGCACCGTGCGCAGGAAAACGGCATCGAGGACAGCCAGCGGGGGCAGGTCGGGCAGTGCCTCGCCATAGGTCTCCCTCAGCAACCCAATGGCTATACGAATAGGGTGACGGATGGCCGCCTCATTCCCCGGCAGGCGAAACAGCCGCAGCGAGGCCAACCGCCGGTAGCCCGCTCTCTCGGCCAATAGCACCTCACCGCCCCACACCGTGCCATCGGGGCCAAAGCCCGTGCCGTCGAACGTCAGCCCCAGCGCCGGGCCAGGGTGGCGATGCTCGGCCAGCAGCGCGGCCAAATGCGCGTGGTGATGCTGCACGCCCACGCGGCGCGCCCTGGCAGCCCCCGGCACCTCGGCCAGGGCCTCGGTAGCCGTTAGTGTGAAACCGGGGTGCAGGTCGTGCGCCAGCACCGCCGGCCGCGCCCCAAAAAGCGCCTCGAAACGCCGCACGCTCTCGACGAAAAAGCGCCACGTCGCGGCCTGCTGCATTTCGCCAATGTGCTGACTGAGGAACGCCTCTTCGCCCACCAACAGGCAAAAGGTGTTTTTCATCTCGCTGCCCAGGGCCAGCACCGGCTCGGGAGCGGCCAGGCCCAGGCGCACCGGCCGGGGGGCATAGCCGCGCGAGCGCCGCAGCGGGAAGGCCCCCACCGCGGTCGCCATCCACACGCTATCGTCCACGCGGTTATGGATGGGACGGTCGTGCCACAGGAAGCCCTCGACCAGCGGGCGCAGGGCCGCGCGCGCCTCGGCGTGGGTGCGCGCCATCGGCTCATCCTGACGGTTGCCGCTGGTCATCACCAGAGGCACACCGGCATCGTGCAGCAAAAGGTGGTGCAGGGGCGTGTAGGGCAACATCACCCCCAAGGTATCGAGGCCGGGTGCCAGGTTGGGAGCAAGGTCGGTGCCTTCCCGGCGGGGCAGGAGCACAATCGGCGCCTGCGGCGAGGTCAGCAGCGCCGCAGCCTGCTCGTTGACCTCGCAATAGCGGCGCACCATCGCGAGGTCGCGCATCATCACGGCGAAAGGCTTGTGGGGACGGGTTTTGCGCGCCCGCAAGCGCGCCACCGCCTCGGCCTGGGTGGCGTCACAAGCCAGGTGGAAACCGCCCAGCCCCTTGACGGCCAGAATTGCCCCCCGGCGCAGCAAGGCCGCGGCGCGGGCGATGTCGTCGGGCTGCACGTCGGCCACCACCCGCCGCAACCGCGCCGGCGCCTCCAGCCGCACGTGAGGGCCACATGCCGGGCAGGCGTTGGGCTGGGCGTGAAAACGTCGGTCGGCGGGGTCGTGATATTCCACCTCACAGGCCGCGCACATGGGGAAGCGCGCCATGGTGGTGTGCGGCCGGTCATAAGGCAGGCGGCGGATGATGGAAAACCGCGGGCCACAGTGGGTGCAATTGATGAAGGGGTAGCGGTAGCGGCGGTCGGCGGGGTCGAAGAGTTCCCGCAGGCAATCGGGGCAGGTGGCCGCGTCGGGGGAAACCCACGTCCGCCCTCCGGCGCTCGCGCTGGTCACAATGCGAAAGCCGCCCTGCACCTCGGCGGGCGGCACCGCCCACCGCCGGACGGCCTGCACCTCGGCCAGCGGCGGGGCTTCCCGCTGGAGGGCGCGCACAAAAGCCTCGACGGCAGCCGGGGGGCCCTGGGCGAAAATATCCACCCCCGCCGTGCTGTTCCGTACCCAGCCTTCCAGGCCATGCCGCACCGCCAGGCGGTAAACGAAGGGGCGAAAGCCCACCCCCTGCACGATGCCGTCGACGTGAATGCGCTCCGCCCGCACCCCGTCGCGCCCCACCGGCTACGCCTCCAACACGGCGTCGATTTGCCCCCGCAGCCAGGCGAAGAAGGCCTCTAACCCCTCGCCGGTCTTGGCCGAGACCGGGAAGAACGCCAAACCAGGGTTAAGCGCCTCGACGCCCTTGCGGAAGTAGTCCACATCAAACTCAAAATAAGGCAGCAAATCGATCTTGTTGAGCAGCACCGCCTGCACCCCGCGATACATCACCGGGTATTTGTAAGGCTTGTCGTCGCCTTCGGGCACGCTGGCAATCAGCACGCTGCGATGGGTTCCCAGGGCAAAGTTGGCCGGGCAAATCAGGTTGCCGACGTTTTCCACGATCAAGACGTCGATTTCCTCCAGCGGCAGGTTGGGCAGCGCGCCCTGCAACATGACGGCATCGAGGTGGCAGGTGCCGCCGGTGTTGATCTGCACGGCAGGGATGCCTTCCTGCATCAGCCGGTCGGCGTCGATGGTGGAAGCCAGGTCGCCTTCCACCGCCGCCAGGCGGTAATCGGAGCGCAACGCCTCGACCGTGCGCAGCAAAACGCTGGTCTTCCCCGCCCCTGGCGAGGCCATGAAGTTGAGGCCAAAAGTGCGGGTGCGGTCCAGCAGGTCGCGGTTGGCCTGCGCCAGCCGGTCATTGGCGCTGAGGATGTTCTCCACCACGGGAATGGTCTTTGCCATGAAAGCCTCCTTGGGAAAGCAACGGAAATGCCACAGGGGTCAAGTGACGTCCAGCGAATCGAGACGAAACTCATCGCCCTGAATCAGGCGCACGCGGGCGCTGCCGCATTGCGGGCAGGTCAGGTGCTCGCCGTCATAAGTATATTCCCGGCCACACGCCTCGCAGCGGAACACCGCCGGCAGGCGATGAAACCGCAGCTGGGCCCCTTCTGCCGGGGTGCCCTTGCTGAGAATATCCCAATAGAACTGCACCGCGTCGTCCACGATGCTGGAAAGTTGCCCCACGGTGAGGTCAATGGCCGTGATACGCGTTGCCCCGGCCTCGGCAGCGGTGCGCAGGGCAATTTCGAGCACGCTTTGGACGAAAGGGAGTTCATGCATCGGCCACCTCGGGGGGCAAATGGCGGCGCACCCACGCAGCAATGGCCTCGACGGCAGCAGGCAGGGCTGCCGCCACCGCCGGGCTGAGGGAAGCCCCCAGGCGCAGGTCGGCGGCTTCGAGGGCCAGCACCTCCACCACCGGCGGGAGCGGACGCCCTAAGGTGCGCGCCAGGCGCAGGGTCTCGGCCACGCCCCAGCCATGCGCCGAGGCCGCCCCGGCCACAAAGGCTTCCAAACGCTCTGCTGGCAGGCGGTGCAGCGTGCCCGGCGGCGCGCCGGAAACCACCGCATCCACCAGCAGCGCCGCGGACGCGCCTTCCAGCACATCGAGCAGCGCCAGGCCGGGAAGTTCCAACAAGTGGACGGCGACGGCAGGGTGGGCCGCGACACGGCGGTCGCGAGCCTGCCAGCGCCGGACCACCTCCAGCCCGACGGCATCATCCCCCCGCAAGGTTTGCCCCAGGCCGCAGACCACCACCCTGGCACTCACGCTTCCGAAACCTCCATCTTGAGGAAATGGGTCGCGCAGGAAATGCACGGGTCGTAAGCCCGCACCAGGTGCTCGCAGCGCAAGGTGGCCTCGTCATGGGGGAGGCTGAGCACCACCGGCGCCAACATGCGCAGATCGTCTTCCATGCGCGCCAGGTTTTGCGCCGTGGGCGGCACGATGCGGGCGTCTTCCACCAGGCCGCGGTCGTCCACCCGATAGCGGTGATAGAGCATACCGCGGGGGGCCTCCGTGATGGCCGCGCCTTCGCCGGCGCGCGGGTGAATTTCGGCACGCGGCGGGCCTTCCGGCTGCCAGGTGCGAGCGATTTCCAGCGCCACCGCGTAGGCATGCACCACCTCGACGGCTCGCGCCAGCAGCGCCTTATAGGGGTTGCGCACCGGAGGGCGGAAACCGACTTCCTCAGCCACCGCACGCGCTACGGGGTGCAGTTGCTCGAAGTTCAGGTTGAAGCGCGCCAGCGGCCCGACCATGTAAGTCGTGCCGCGCGCCGTGCGGTTGTGCAAAGCGTTGGAATGCGGCACATGCTCTTCGCGGTATCCCTGCTCGAATTGCTCTTCAGGCAGGTCACCACTCACCGAAGACCGCACCACCCCTTCCAGGATAGCATATTCCTGGGGATGATGCAACGCCACAAACTCGTAGTCCACCTCCAGGTCGGGGAAATCCAGCCCCGCCGCCCAGCGGACGGTTTCCTGCGAGGCTTCCAGCCCCCAGGTCAACTCAGGCACCAGCGCCCGGATGGCTTCAACGTCGGGCCAGCGGTAAAAGCCGCCCACGGTGGGGTTGACCGGATGCACCGAGCGGCCACCCAGCAAGGCCAAAAGGGTGTTGCCGATGCGCTTGAGGTGCAGGCCGCGCTGCACAATTTCGGGCGCATCCTGGGCGAGTTCCAGTGCGCTTTCGTGGCCGGTGAGGTCGGGTGCTTGCAGCATGTAGATGTGCAGCACGTGGCTTTCGATCCATTCGGCACAATAGAGCAAGTGGCGCAGATCGCGCACCGCGGGCGGCACCTGCACGCCAAAAGCCTTTTCCAGCGCGCGGGCGCTACTCATCTGGTAAGCCACCGGGCAAATACCGCAAATGCGGGCGGTGAGGTCGGGCACTTCTTCGTAGCGGCGTCCGAGCAAAAAGCCCTCGAAAAAGCGCGGCGGCTCATAGATTTCCAGCCGCACGTCCACCACCGCGCCGTCTTTCACTTTGAGGTAAAGCGCGCCTTCGCCTTCGACCCGCGCCAGGGCGTCCACCTGAATGGTGCGCTCGGTCACGATGCACCTCCTTTCTGCTCAGCGATGACCCGATCAGCAGCGGCGGCAAAGGCAGGAGCGTTGCCGGTGATGTGGCGCAAAGCCCGTCCTACCTCATCGGGGGAAGCCACCCGCGCGGCCGCGGCGAGGAATGCGTCGGTGTTGGCCTGCGACCACGGCCCAAAGCAACCATAACAGCCGCGCCCGTAGGCCGGGCACAGCGCGCCGCAACCGGCACGCGTCACCGGGCCCAGGCACAGTTTACCTTCCGCTACCAGCACACACACATTGCCGCGCCGCTTGCATTCCTGACAAACGGTGTAATCGGGCAGCACAGGCCGCTTGCCCATCAGCAGCGCAGCAAGCACCTGCACCACCTGATCGCCGTTGACCGGGCAGCCCCAGATTTCATAGTCCACCCGAATTTCATCGGCAATGGGCACTGCGCGGGCCAGATAGTGCAGATATTCAGGGTGCGGGTACACATGGGCTGCCCACACATCGGCCTCGGCAAAATTACGCAGGGCCTGCACACCGCCCGAACAGGCGCACGTGCCCAGCGCGATCACGATGCCGGCCTGTTCACGCACCTCGTGGATGCGGCG
>Ga0256833_1002237_pt1 | contig 13799 bp, 15 predicted proteins | sample 356284metaG_FD_190535 | JGI IMG/M metagenome (GOLD analysis project Ga0256833, IMG submission 190535) | Hydrothermal vent microbial communities from Mid Atlantic Ridge, Atlantic Ocean - 356-284 | ecosystem: Environmental > Aquatic > Marine > Hydrothermal vents | place: Atlantic Ocean: Mid...
ATGTTTTGCTTTTAGCCCGGGGGGCTGGGAGTGTAAAATGATTATACAAACCATCCCAGCCTACACAAGACCACCAATACTTAAAGGTAAATACAATGATGGGAGTACCTGTCCAGGATGGCTGATAGCTGGGTGGGGAAACCCCTATTTCGCGGTAGAATAATGGGGATTAAGAATGCTGGGTTGGAGAGGCGTAGTTTCCTTCCAGCTGGTGCCGCCGCGGGGATTCGAACCCCGGACCGCCCGGTCTTCAGCCGGGCGCTCTCCCGCTGAGCTACGGCGGCGCCCAGTGTTTTTGTGTTTGGTGGTGTAGTTTTATTCGTTTCCCCTTGGTGTTGTATTGTTGGAGGGGTTTGGTGTTTGGGCGGGGTGCTGCTGGTACCGGTTGGTGGTGTGCCTTTCGACCTTGTTGTTTGGCTTCGTAGGGAGGTGGGGGAGAGGCTTCCGGGGAGTTTGAGGGTTCTGGTGTTTCCCTCGAGGGTTTATCTTCCGTTGACAGTTTATGATTATGGTAGGAGGCAGTTTGACGCGTTGCGTGTGAACTCTTTTCTTGCGGGCGTGTTTGGGGAGGTGTTGTCTGAGGGTTGGAGGGTTGTGGGTATTGTTAATGGGGATGGTTATGTTGACGGGTTGAATTTTGTTTTTGGCTTGGCAAGCCCTGAGAGTGGTGTGGCGAGCGTTTATACTTGGCGTTTGCGTGGGGGCGAGGATGGGCTTGGAGGGCTTTTCCGGGTTAGGACGTTGAAGGTTACGGTTCATGAGATTGGGCATTTGTATGGTCTGGGCCATTGTAGTAATCCGGGCTGTGTTATGAGGTTTAGTAATAGCTTGGAGGAGCTCGACTCTAAGGGAGACACGTTCTGTCCCACCTGCTATGAGAGGCTCTCCAGGGCTGTTGGTGAGGGCTAGATGTCTACTACGAACTGGATCCTCCAGCAGTCCTCCTGCCTGGTTATCTCCATTTGGGCGTAGGTCATCGCTTTAACCTCGGTCCTCTCCTCGTGCCTTTCAGGGTCGAACGGCTCGCCCCAGGCGCTGCTCACTATCCTATACCTGCCGTTCTCCCGGGCTATCCTGCACACTCTGAACATGCCGAATACTAGGCCTTCCGTGTCGGTGTAGAGTAGTAGCTCCTCGATCCACCTGTAAAGGAGGTTCTCAATATCGTCGCCCTCAACGTCTATATCTACACGTCTTGCAGGGCGTACCATGCTAGTGTCTGTCATGACCTCGTAGACGCCAACACCAGCATACTCGAAGGCCTCCTCGAGCGTTCTCCCCCGGCCTACAACTATAACGTCAGCAGTATGCTCCAAATGCTCGAAACCCGGGCACGAACTCTTGCCCTCGGCCATGGCATACCACCACGTTATAATGTTAGAATCTGGCGGGCACGATAATAACCGGTCGCCGCGCGTAAGCGGTAGCCGGGACGGTGTTAGAGGGTTGGGAGAGGGGAAGAGGCTGTGTGTTAGGGGCGAGCGGCTCCTCAAAATACTGGAATCGAGCGTCGAGTACAGGCCCGAGGAGTACGTTGTACATGTCGCGAGCGACAACCCCTTCCTAACACTGGTAGGCATCATACTAAGCCAGAATACTACCGACAAGAACGCAATAGCCGCCCTTAAAAGGTTCAGGGAGGAGGTGGGCGACACCCCGGAGAAGGTCCTAGAGAAAGGCTACGAGGCCGTTGCGAGAGCAATAAGAACCTCGGGCTCCTATAGGAGGAAGGCGGAAGCAATAGTGGAGCTAGCGAGAAGACTAGTAGCGAGAGGGGGCGTATCATACCTGAAAACAGCTAGCCCCTCAGAGCTGAGAGAATTCCTCTCAAGCATTAAAGGCATAGGGAGGAAGACAGTCGACGTCTTCCTATCATTCACCGGGAAGGAGAAGGTCTTCCCCGTCGACACCCACGCGAGGAGAATAGCCTACCGGTGGGGGCTTACCAGCTCTCCAAAAGCCCGGTACGAGGAGGTTTCCAAGGCCCTAGCAGAGCATTTCGGCGAGAACGTCGACTATGAGAGAGCCCACAAACTCATAATAGCGTTCGGGAGGAAGTACTGCAGAGCAAGGTGGCCCCGTTGCGAGGAGTGCCCGCTGAGAAACTGCTGTCCGAAACGGCTAGAGGAGTAGTAGTGGCGCGGCCGGGCAGAGAGGCGTGGGCGGCCGAGGAGATAAGCGACGCGCTAGCCCTTCTAGGCAGGGAGTACAGTGTTGAGAGGCTTGTAAAGGACGTGTTAGAGTTCAGGGCTAATGCTAGCGTTAGGGAGGTGGCGTCAGCCCTATACCGCTTCGAGTACAGTTTTATAAGATACATAGTAGTCTCCGGGAGATGCCTGCCCTGCGGGGACCCGCTATTGGAAGAGTTGAGGCGGGAAGCCGAGAGTACTGGAGGGGGAGAGTACGTCCTCCGCTACAAGCCACGGGGGGCCTGCAGTATAGCTAGGAGGGATGTCGAACAGGCGTTGAAAGCCGGGGGGCTCCGCCTGTCTAGAAGGGCGTCCCGGTGCGTGGCGATAGAGGCTGTCCGGGAGGGGTGCATGCTGGTTTCCTTCTCGAGGATTAAGCGGTGGAGCTATGATTGTAGGATTTGTGTTGATGGTATGGTGTAGAGGGTAGTGTGCTCCCCCTTTTATATAGTACTACCATACTTCCGGTATAGTGGGTACCAGAATACAGTAGGCAATCGGAAGTGAAACACGATGCACGTCACCGGGATAGGCGAGACAAGGATTATAACAGACATGAGGGTCTTCGACGAGACGTATGTACCACCGAGACTCATAGTGAGGGACGAGGACGCAGAGTTCCTAATAAGAAAATACCTCTTACGCCTGGGCAGGCCAGGGCCGACAGACGTCACGCTAGTCTTCGGCTCGATAGGAAGGGTCGGCATAGGGAAGACGACGCTGGTAAAATATGTGGGCATGAAACTCGCCGAGCACGCCAGGGGGAAGAAAATAAACTATAGGTACGCGTATACTAACATTGCCCCGGCCAGGAACAGCCAGGAGGTTCTAGAGGACATAGCGAGGAAGCTCGGAATACCGGCGCCGATACGTGGCGTGTCGAAACTGGAAGCCCTGAGACAGATAGTAGACTATCTATACAGGCATGACATGCACGTCCTGATAATCCTCGACGAGTTCCAGAGACTCCTAGAACCCTGGTTCGTGGACGACGGGATACTCTACGCCCTACTCAGGGTTAACGAGGAAATACCTGCAAAAGACGGTATCAATAGGGTGAACTTCATCCTCGTCGCGCAGGACTTCACAGTACTCTCAAGAATGAAGGAAGCCCTACCACAGCTCGAATCGCAGGTAGCCCTAAAACTCAAGCTCAACGCGTACAAAACCGAGGAGCTCTACAAGATCCTCAGGCAGAGGGCAGAGCTCGGGCTCAGGCCGGGAAGCTGGACCGACGAGATCCTATGGACCATAGCCGAAGAATACGGCATAGACGGGGGAGGCCACAGGCCGGAGGGAAACGCTAGAAAGGCCATAATAGCGTTAAGACAGGCCGCCGAGTACGCGGAGCTGGACGGGAGCCCCGTAATAACGAGGGTCCACCTGAGCCGGGCATTCTCGGGCGACTCCATAGCGAACATACCAGAAAGCACAATACGAGGCCTAGGCAAACACCAGCTCCTACTCCTCCTAGCAATAGCACAGCTAACCCTAGAGAAGAGCGGGTCACAGTCGGACTACTCTACAACGGGCGAGGTCAGGAAGCGCTACGAGGAGCTATGCGAGCTATACGGCGAGAAGCCGCGGGGCCACACACAGTTCAACGAGTACATGAGAGAGCTGGCACGCCTAGACCTGATACAGGCCAAGCGGAGCGGTGCGGGCATGAGGGGGAAGACGACCCTCACAAGAATCCCGCCCGAAATACCTCCAGACTCCCTCAAAGACCTGATAGAGAAGATCCTATCAAACCACTAGCAGATTCCAGCCTGGCAAAAGGGGTAGCGGGGAGCGTTGGACCTGGAGAAGCTATTCGGCAGTCCAGCCAGGGTCAGGCTTCTCAAGTACATCCTAGACGAGGGGCAGGCCAACATTACAAGAATAGCGAGGGAAACCGGGCTCCACCATAGGGTGATAAGAGAGAACGCTAGAATACTGGAAGAGCTCGGCATTATAGAGGAGAGGAAGTACGATAAGCTCAGAATATATACTGCAAGACTGGACGATCCGAGGGTCGTAGCCCTCAGAGACCTCATACGCGAAATAGAAGCCCTCTAAGCTAAATAGTGTCCCAGCCAGGAGTCTACCCGGAGGAGTATTAACAGTAAAGGTGGAGGAGCATGGGCCGGGAGCCGGTCAGGATGGTAGATATCAGCCCGAAACCCCCACTGGTCCGAGAGGCGGTAGCCGAGGGCACAATAAGGCTTAGACCGGAAACTGTTGAGAGGATAAGACAGGGGAGAATAGAGAAGGGCGACGTCCTATCGGTAGCCACGGTAGCCGCAGTTCTAGCGGTCAAAAACACGCCCAACATCATACCCCTATGCCACCCGATACCTATACACAACGTCAAAGTCGACTACGAGCTCGGCAGGGAAACAGTGACTGTCAGGGTGAAGGTGAAAACGAAAGCGGAAACGGGGGTCGAAATGGAAGCGCTAACAGGCGTCTCAGCAGCACTACTAACAATATGGGACATGGTTAAGAAATACGAGAAAGACGAGGAGGGCCAGTACCCTGAGACCCGTATAAGCAATATACGCGTGCTCAGCAAGGTTAAACGTGCGGATGAAGAGTGACTCCAATAGCGAGCCCCACACGGGTAAGAGGGGGCGGTGAGCGGATCCACCCAAACCGACGCGACAGCCCTCTTAGAGCACATAGCTCAACAGCTTATCCCTCAAATCGCGGACCACCCCGGGAGAAGGCTTTAACGGTCCCTCCTCGGTGGCGAACAGGCTTACCCACTCGAAAGGAGTAGCATCGAACAAGGGGTACTCCACGATACCATAACCCTCGACACTATAGCTCCTCGTAGTTATAGGTATCCCGTCGCACTCCCGGGAGGGGCTTATCTTCGTGGCGTCAAACACTGAAACCACGGGAACCTCAAGCCTGGAGAGGCACCCGGCTAGGAGGCAGGTGCCAACCTTGTTGTAGAGGCAGCCGTCCACGGTAACAGCATCGGCACCTATAAGGAGCGCGTCAGCCTCCCGGGACATGGCGCACGCAGCCATGTCGGGCGCGAGTCTAACCCGGTAGCCCTCATCGGCAAGCCTGCCAGCGAAGAACACGCCCTCGCCTCCAGGATGGCTCTCCAATACTATGATAGACGGTTTCGACCGTGACGAGAGGATTAACGTTTCAACACTACTACTATAACTATAAACCATGACGCTCCCAATACCGTCTAGGAGCCTATTATTCCTGTCCGCGAGAAGCCTGCGGGCGCGGGACTGGTACTCTACCAGCCTCCTCAACGCTTCTGCGAGAAAACCGTCTCCCCCCTCGCTGCAGGCTTTCAGTATGACGGTTGCCACCCATTCAAGAGTTGTCATGGTCGGGTTAGCGTTCACTATCTCCCCGGCTATCCTGTTAGCGTTGCGGCACACGCTGTGCCCGGACTCTAGAGTTTCGAGCACTCCCCGGGCCGCCTCCAGCAAGGCCCAGCTGGCCCCTCTAACCTGTTCCTCTCTAATCCTCCTAATACTAGATTCCAGCGTTGCAGGCAGTCTCTCTTCCAAGGCACGACACCTTGCCTGTGCACCGTATTAACACTGCGGCTGCCGAGCCTATTTAATACTATATGATATTTTTATTGTAAACAAATAAATAAAGGCATATACCAACAGAGACTGGTTTAACCCCGACATAAAGCCTCCAACACATAACCGGGGACGAGCAGTGACACGTAAGAGGATAAGAACGGCCCCACTATTAATCCTGCTCCTACTACTCGCGCAGACCGCCACCGCAATACTAGCCCTGCCCTCCCCCTCGAAAGTCGAGTATAGGACATGCACAGTACACATAGCGGCAGTTTCAAGCGCTGGAGGCGGAGTGTTGGGCAACCTCACAGTAACAGTAGCCTACCCGGGGCGGGGCAGGGTTTTCATCAGCACCAGCCCGGCCGCAGAGATAGACACCCAGGGCAGCGCCCGTATAGCCGCGTTTGCCGCTAGCCTCCTAGCCGGCGTCCCCATGGACAAGTACGACTTCTACTACGATATTGAGAGCCCAAGCATAATAGTTGGAGGGCCAAGCGCCGGGGCCGAGATGGCTGTTGCAACATACATGCTCCTAACAGGCCAGAAATGCAACGCGTCCATAGTAGCGACAGGCATGATACAGCCAGACACGACCATAGGACCCGTGGGAGGCCTAAAAGAGAAGCTAGAAGCCGTAGCGGCCGGCGGAGGCAAAATATTCGTAGTACCCGCCGGACAGCAAGTATACACCTACTATGAGACCAAGATAGTTAGAAAGGGGCCATTCACCTTCATAACAAGAGAGCCCGTAACCGTGAACCTCACGCTCCTAGGCGAGAAGCTCGGAGTAAAAGTCTACACCGCGGCATCACTCCTAGACCTAGCCTATATTGAGGAGCACGGCAAGCCCCCGGTCATACCTCACACCCAGATAAACACTAGTCTTAGCGGCGTGCCCGAGCAGGTGGTTTCCACGGTATGGGAGGCATACCACAATATGAGCAGGCTATACAACAATACTATGGTCCAGATAGGAAACGCCGATAAGCAGCCGGTCAAAACCTACCTGGCAGAGGCCGAAAACCTCAACGCCAGGGCTCAGGCGATGGCCGGGCAAGACAGGCCGTATGCAGCGTACGTGCTAGAAGACTACGCTGCCTCCTATGCTGAGGCGGCGCTAGCACTAGACAGAGCGTTGAATAACGATCTAAACGTTACAAGCCTGGTGGACGCTGCGAACGCTACTCTCCAGCAGGCATGGACCCGGGCTGGTAACATTAGTTTAGAGGGTAGCGTGAACAAGCTCTACTCGCAGATCAAAACCTACGAGCTACTAGGACTAGCCTCATACTATTATACTGCAGCCCTAGACCAGCTCGACAGGAATGGGGCCTCATACTATATACCTTGGAGCATATTCTCAGGCCTCCAAACCAAAGGGCTAGACTATATGGCTGAGAGCATCGCACTGGCGAGACTATCACTGTTCTGGTCAAACATTACTCTCCTAGTAGGGGGTGGATCCGGTTATAATATGGCGGTGCTAGCACGGATAGCAACACTCCTCTCGGCCAACGCCAAGACGATAACAGCATACGCGAGCACCCTCCTCCAAGAAGCGGGAGGAGACACGAGCCTCCTCAACCCGAGCCTCTACCTGGTAGACGAGGCGATAACCAGTAAGAACCCCGTTCAAATGGCAGCCTACAGCCTCGCCTCAATAGTGGAGGCAACAAGCGCTATCCAGGAAAGCTTCCCCCTAGACACTGAAAGAATAGTAGAAGAGCTAGCCTGGATAGACACCGGGATGCTAGCAAAAACAAACACCACCCTACTAAAACTAACACTCAACGCGTACAACCTGACCGGAGACACGGAGACAAACCTCAAGATACTATCAGAAGTACTCCTAGAAGCATGGCTTGTAAACATGGTAGCCGGCCACGCAAGCAACACCACAATAATAGCCTCAAACCCGCCTGCCATCCCCAATGCGGGCACCAGCCAGCAGGGCGCAAGCACGACGAGCATAAAGGGGAAGCATCAAACCACGAGGTCCACACAGGCCGGGAACCGCTTATTACAGGTTGGGACCGCCCTAGGTGTAACCATAATAGTATTAATTGTAATACTATGGAGGGCGACCCGTACTCCCAGAACCCCCTATCCTAAAGGTTAGAGAAGGAATAAAGCGGGCCTTCTTGGGGGTGAGCGCCGCAGCACCTCCTCACAGGCGCGAGACCCCCTGACAAGCCCCGCGCCTTCCTCGGCATATAGCCCGGCAGGCATCGGCCCAGGACAAATTATTCTGGTGTTAGGGGTAAAATAAGCGGGGCCATCCCCGCCTACTTGCTGGATAGGTACTCGTCTATGTGTTTAGCCGCGTCCAGGCCGCTCCTAAGGGCGGGACCTATAAGGCTCGGCCCGTGCCTCACGTCTCCCGCCGCGAACACGCCTTCCCTCGTGGTCATAAAGTTCTCGTCTGTTATGATCACGCCGGTCTTATCGACGCGTATCCCGCAGCATCCATCCTCTACGGGCGCGGTGGGTATTACTCCAACGGCCTTCAACACGTAGTCGAACTCCTCAACGAACTCGCTACCCTCTATTGGGACAGGCTTGGGCCTCTTCTCAGCGCTAACCTTGACTAGTCTCATCCTGACAAACTTGACCTTACGCTTACCGTTCTCCTCGAAGAACTCGACCGGCTGGGTGAGCTCCCAGTACTTGGCCCCCGCAAGGATGAGATGGTCTATCTCCCTCGGCCCCATAGGCGCGTACTCCTTGGTCCTCCTATAGCTCAGCACTACCTCCCTGACCTTATCCTTCAACTCCTTATATGTTAGCGGGACCAGGACTGAGTCCGCAGCGGTAAGCCCGCCGCCTATGACTAGAATTCTACCCTCAAGGGGCGGTACCGTGTCCCAGCTCTTGTAGCCGTATATTGCCATGTGGAGCGCTACAAGGTATTCTACAGCCGGGTACACCCATGGCAGGTCCTCGCCTGGAACATTCATCTTCCTCGTCTCCCATGTGCCGGTGGCTATCAGGACGGCGTCGTTCTCCTTTATAATATCCTCGAGGTGTATCCTCTCCTGCGGGCTCACGACATCATCCATGAGCCCGTAGCTCCTGGTCATGTCAACCTTCGTCCTTAACACGAACTTTACCCCGGCCTCCTCAAGCTCCTTGATACCCTTCCTCACAGGATCCTTGGGGATCCTGGTTATGGGTATGCCGAACAGTATCATGCCTCCAGGCTCCGGGTTCATATCGTAGACCGTGACGTCGTACCCCTTACATACTAGGACTCCGGCGGCCCCAAGGCCTGCAGGGCCTGCGCCTATTATTGCGACCTTCTTGTTCTTCTTCTCCTTAATGGGAGGCTTGCATCTCAGGAATTTCATATATCGTTCACCTCTCAATATAGCGTAACTTTCATGCTAGGATGAGAGGCGTGCCCGGATAAAATAATGTGGGCCCCAAGCCCGCGTATATACTTGAAGGGTGATATCAAACGAAACCGTAGTCTACTCTCTAGCGCAGGCCAGAACCCTCGCGGGAGAACCGCTCCCACCCGCTAATCTCAGGGGGACGATGAAAGCCTGTGAGCCATCGATAGCCTCAAGGCTCACCCCCCTGAGATACACGTTTTCAACAAGAACTATGTTACTGCCCAGGAGAACCCTATGCGCCTCATACGGGTAGCAGTCGACAGTCGGCGCGTCCGTCAGGACAGCCCTAACCCTTCCAAGGCGCGATAAGATCCTAGCTCCCTCCCCGGATATGGCCGGTATCATCCTGCAGAGGTCTTCCCCGGTGAGAGCCCTGCTCCAATCAAACCCCGCATATAATAGTAGCAGGCTCGCATCGCCTGCCGGGCCGTCCAGGAGCCGTACAGGAACTGTGGACCCAGCATATTCCGACACGTCTACCACTGCGAGCTTACCATGTATTACTGGTGGGAGCATGTCGACAGTCAAACCGTTAGGATGGAAGTGTGCTGGCGCGTCAATATGTGTTCCCGCATGCTCTGACAGGCATAGCCTCCTCATATAGTAGCCCGCACTGTCATGGCTCGCAATGGTTTCTATCGTGACGGGAGGATCCCCGGGGTAGGTTGGCGTGTCCTCCGAGAGGGGCATTGTCAGGTCTAGAAGCCTGCACCCCTCTAGAGATCGTCCCATCCCCTGAACCTCCCGTTCTCATATACAAGGTCGCCGTCAACATAGACTTTAGCGTCCGGCATTCTCATGTCCAGTATGAGGTCCCAGTGTATAGCACTCCTATTCCTGCTCCCAGTCTCCGGGTAGCCGTTGCCTAGGGCCATATGGATTGTGCCGCCGATCTTCTCGTCGAACAGTATATCCTTTGTCTGCCTGTCAATATCGTAGTTGAGGCCGAACGCGAATTCTCCGAGACGGCTTGCCCCCTCATCAATGCTTATCAGCCGTGAGAGCAGCTCGCCCCCCTTGACGGCGGAGTGCTCGACCACCTTACCCTCCCGGAAGCACAGCCTGACACCGTCTATTTCGACGCCACTATATATCTGGGGCATATTGAAGGTCACACAGCCCTCAACACCATCCTCCACAGGCCCGGTGAAAACCTCGCCGCCCGGCATATTCTCATGCCCATCATCACTGATCCACGTCCTACCGCCAACCTTCACGGTGAGATCAGTGCCTGGAGCGACAACCCTTATCTCGTCGGAGCCGGAGAGGACGTCGCGTATGAGCTTGTCCTGCTTCTCGCTCTGACGCATCCACTCGCCCACCGGATCATCATACGTGATCTTTGTAGCCCTGGCGACGAACCTCTCATACTCTAAGGGCCTCATACCGGCCTCCTGGGCGTTAGCAAGCGTGGGGTAAGGAGCTATCGTCCACCTCTTCTCCCCGCGGGCCGCCTCTTCAAGGTACCTGCTCACCAGGGGCCCCATGGCTTTCCGTGCCAATGCTATCTTCTCGGGCGGTATGCCTGACAGGATCCTGGTATGCGCCTCGCCCAGTATGGTGATGTGCACATTGTACTCCTCGTACATCGTTCTCAGCACGGGAGTGATATGCTCGAGCTGGTCTTCACCCGCTTCAAGATAGAAGATCTCGCTAATAATAGGGTCCCGGACATATATTGTCGGGTAGGCCTTAGCCTTCAACGCCCAACGGTAAACCTCTCTTAGCAGTGGGAGCACTTCTACAGTACCGCTTATGAGAACCTCGTCACCCTTCAGGAGGTTAACGCTATAGCCGGTGATAAGCTCCGCATACTTGGGGAGGAGACTGTTAAACCACGGGCTCGGATATCCAGGGAACACCATCCTACACCATTCATAACTGGCAGGCGGCCTCCAGGGTTAAAGACTGCCCATGGCCTCCCACCTATTTTATCTCGCATCTTCCAAGAGCGCGCAAAAGTTCTACCAGCCTTCCAAGGCCCTCCTGTACATCCCTATCCTTGAGCACGCCCAGCAGGCCCCTGATACCCCTAACAGGCTCGGCCGCCTCAAACCTCTCCGTGGCACCGGAAATGCAGGGGACAAGCTTCTCAACCAGCGGCATGAGCCCTGGCAGGGCGTCGAGGAGGCGTGAAACAGTGTTAAGCGCGGTCTCGTCAAGCTTCCCGAGCAGGGGGTCCAGCTTCACCGACAGGTCGGCAAGCCTGGGGAGCAGCGGGATAAGCATGTCTAGGGTTTGGGGGTCCAGCTTTTCGAGCACAGGCATTAGCTTATCAATGCTTTCCAAGAGTCTTGGAGCCTTGTCCAATAGTGGGAGCAGGGCCTCCAGCTGGGCCGGCTCTATCTTCTCGAGAAGGTCTAGGAGTGGGAGTAGCTTCTCTATTTTCGGGAGAGCATCTAGGAGTCTCTCAACCTGGTCGGGATCGATCCTCCCGGCAACCCTCGCGGCTAGTACGAGGAGAGAGTCCAGAGCGTCCAACACCTCGTCAGTCTCAACCTGAACCTGGCCGGCCATCACTCAACCACCTCTACCACTAGACAGTGGGGGTCTAAACGCTACTGCTACCAGCCAAATTCCCAGCCCTGTCTAGCAGGCTGGGACAGGCAGAGGCCCCCGTGAACCTTACAAGTGTAATATTAGGGGATAATGTTTACAGGACTATTACTAGCTAATATAGTGCGCCATACAACAAACATATATAAACGGTCAGACGAGGGTTGCAGGATGCCAGGCGTGAATCGCCCGGAGATCACAGTGCTAGACGTAACCCCGAGCATGTGGGGGGACGAGCTTATAGCCTCCTACCTAATAACAGCGGGGGAAGGCGGGAGGATACTCGTAGAGACCGGGCCTAAAGGCTCCGTTGACAGGCTCCTAAGCCAGCTCGACGCTATGGGTGTGGATAGCATTGACGCGATAATAGTCACCCATATACACTTGGACCATGCCGGGGCGGCAGGATATCTTGCAAGAAAGTACAATGCCAAAGTATACGTGCATCCCCGCGGTGCCAAACACCTGGCGAGTCCTGGCAGGCTGTGGAGTGCCAGCAGGCAGGTGCTAGGGGAGGTCGCAGAGGTATACGGCGAGCCCGACCCTATACCCGAGGAGTTCCTGGTCCCAGTAGGAGACGGCCAGCGCCTAAGTCTGGGGGGCGCGACTATCCGCGTGGTCCACACGCCGGGACATGCAAGCCACCACATGAGCCTCCTCCTGGAGGAGCACGGTATACTGTTTACAGGTGACAGTGCAGGAGTCTCAATAGTATGGGAGGGGCACAGGATAAGGATCCCAACCACTCCTCCCCCGTTCAGGCTAGAAATGTACCTCTCCAGCATAGACAAGATGCTATCCCTATCCCCCTCCAGGGTTGCACCTACCCATTACGGGTTCGACCCTAAGCCGGCGGTCGAGTATCTAGTGGAGCATAAGAGGATGGTTGAACGCTGGGTTAGAGAGCTGGAGGCTATCGTTGGGACGGGAATTACAGACCCGGTGGAGGCTGCGAGAGCCCTGGCTGAGAGGCTGGAGGAGGCCGGGCTTATCGCTGGGTTCGAGAACCCTATAGTTTATAGGACGTTCTACCTGTCAACGGTGTGGGGAATGCTGGACTATATTATAAATAAAAAATAAAATTATTTTCTAGATAAGAGGGTTCTCGTGGCGAGAGCAACCAGGGCGGGAGCGAGAAAATAGTAGAGAACAGCAATAGCAGCGACCGCCCAGCCAGCAATACCAGCAACAATACCGTACGCGTGCACTATACTGCTCCCCAATGCAAGAGCCGGAGAGACGAGACCGATAGCACCCGCAACAATGAACGCTTCCAGCGGAGAACCCGCTCCAAGCCCCACCATCAATCCTACAAGCAGAGCGTATATCGTGAGCGAGTAGCGAGGCGCAAAGAGCCCCGCAACACCCAGCACTAGCGCTGCAAGATACAGGCCCAGCCTCACCATAGCAGTCCTACGCTGCGGCTCCACTCCCGGTCACCCCTGCGAGCCGACAATCTCCATGGAGGGTCCCCGGACGGGCCCGGTAATGTTGTAGTCGGCATAGTAGCCCCAATACCAGTATTTCAGGTAGAAGTCCTGGTAGTGGGCGCTGAACGGGTTTCCATTCTCGCCTCCAGGCAGCGCGATATAGTAGTCCGGCCTTGAAAGGTCGATAATCTCCCTTAGGCTCGGCCCCACACCCACGGGCATCCCAGTGCTGGCGTCTACCTGGAAGCTGGGAGCGACGTTTATCGTCCATATGAAGCCGCTTGCGGGTAGCCGTTCAGCGTTCAGCACGTTGAAGGCTAGATGGTGCAGGTTATAGTAGTGTATCCGCCCGTAAACCCAGCTGTGCGGGTCACTGCTCGCATAGTACTTTGTCAGGTTCGCTACCGCCAGCTTGTACGCTTTCAATGCGAGCTCCTCTGGGGGATTGTTGGCGAGCAGTTTCCTGGCTATGGGATCCCCTGAGAGGTAAGCGTTTATCAGGTTTCTAGCCATAGTCTGCCTGAGGAACGTTACATGCTCTGTTGACCCGTAGAGGCTCTTCCATAATAGGAGGTGGAACTCCGCTATCCAGGCGGCTGCTAGTGTGGGCTGCCATGCGTCCTGTGCCATTATAGTGTTGTTGTTCTCCATCCACTCGTGGAGCTCTACGAGCGGCTTATA
>Ga0256833_1002238_pt1 | contig 13794 bp, 13 predicted proteins | sample 356284metaG_FD_190535 | JGI IMG/M metagenome (GOLD analysis project Ga0256833, IMG submission 190535) | Hydrothermal vent microbial communities from Mid Atlantic Ridge, Atlantic Ocean - 356-284 | ecosystem: Environmental > Aquatic > Marine > Hydrothermal vents | place: Atlantic Ocean: Mid...
TTTTAAAAAAGAGTATAGAAAATCTGAAGAAAAGCAAGAATAGAGAGGAAATAAAACAGTTAACCCTGTCAGTAGTAGAAACTCTTGGAGAACTTGCCCTAATTCACGCCGAACTAAACAAAAAAGCCGAGTTGCTCAAAATTCTCAATGACCTAAAGTTTTACACTAAGGATAACTTAGATGACTTATTAAATGCTATAGAACGTATTGAATTCATGATAGAAGAAAACATACCAATCGGTAAAGAATATATAGACAAACTCAAAATTCTAATTAGCAATATCAAAAGAGAGAATAAACGAAATTAAATTAGAAACAAAAAATTTAGCCTACAAAGTCCTCTGGCTTTGGAATTTCAAGTTTCAATCCTTTTCTCTTTCTAACTTCCATTATGAACTCTTCGAGTAGATTTGCCGGTACAGGTTCGAATCCTGCGTGTTCTACGCTCCACATGGCTTTACCTGCTGTAGCAGATCTAATATCTCCAGCAAAACCGAACATCTCTTTCACTGGAGCCTTAGCTACGATCGTTACCATATCCCCTTCCGTGTTCATCTCCAATATCTGTCCTCTCCTTCCCTGAATCTCTCTAGTTACATTTCCAAGCATGTCTTGAGGCACCGTTACGAAAATCTTTTGATATGGTTCAAGCAGAGTTGGATTAGCTTGCAACATAGCTGCGAATATTGCTGATCTGACGGCGGGAATGACTTGAGCTGGACCTCTGTGCACGGCATCCTCGTGAAGCTTACAGTCAACTAACTTTACTTTAACTCCGTAAACGGGCTCTCTCGCCAGAGGACCAGCTTTCATAGCCTCTCTAAAGCCTTCCAATATAAGCTCCATAGTCTCGTGCAAGTACTGAATACCCTTAGTTACATCGCAGAATACGTTACCTTCGTAAAATTCCTGAATTCCAGCCGCTTCTTCTTTACTAAGCCCCGCTTCTTCAAGTAATCTCCTCCTTTCCTTCTTGTCCATTTTCATGTCAACTTCTCCTTCTTTGAATAACCTGATTACTTCTTCAGGACATGGTTCAACGACTATGTAGAACCTGTTGTGTTTGTTCGGGGATTTACCCTCAACTACTGGAGATGTAGAAGTAACGGTTTCTCTAAAGACAACTATTGGTGGAGAAGTGATTACTTCTAACCCTCTATCTCTTCTTATCTTTTCTACTACGACTTCGAGATGTAGCTCACCCATACCGCTTATCAAGTGCTCTCCCGTTTCCTCGTTTAGAGTTATGTGAAGCGTTGGGTCTTCTTTTGCAACCTGTCTAAGCACTTCTATGAGTTTGGGCAAATCTCTCGGATTTTTCGCTTCTATTGCCATCGTAACGACCGGTTCGCTTATGTGCTTTATAGCTTCAAAAGGTTCGAAGTCTTCCTTCGTTGAACAAGTTGATCCCGCAACAACATCTCTTAATCCAACAACTGCAACTATGTTACCTGCAGGAATCTCAGGCACTTCTATTCTTTTCGGACCCATGAAAAGTCCAACTGTCTGGACTCTGTTCTTAGCTTTCCTGTCAACGATGTAAAGCTCCATTCCCGGCTTTAGCGTTCCGCTGAAAAGTCTTCCAACTGCAACTTCTCCTGCGTGTGGATCTACGATAATCTTAGTTATCATCAAAGCTACAGGTCCTTTGGGATCGCACTTAACCATAGCCTGCCCCTCAGGACTGTTTATGTCTCCTTTCCATATTGTGGAGATTCTCTCTTTCTGAGCTTCTATAGGCGATGGCAGATGTTTAACAACCATGTCAAGCACGACTTCGTGCAATGGAGATTTCTTGGATAGCTCTTTTACGTTATCACTCTTTATGTACTCATAGACTTGCTTAAATCCTATTCCCGTGTTTTTCATAGACGGTACGCTGACAGCCCACTTATAAAGAGCTGAACCAAAAGCGACTTTACCTGCTGCTACGTCGAGTTTCCACTCGTCGTATTTTTCTGGCTTCATTGCTTTTATCAGCTTGTTTACTTCGTGTATAACTTTCATCAGCTTTTCCTGCATCTGGTCAGGTGTCAGCTCTAATTCCCTTATAAGCCTGTCAACTTTATTAACGAAAAGAACTGGCTTTACATTCTCTCTCAAAGCCTGCCTGAGAACTGTTTCAGTCTGTGGCATAACTCCTTCAACTGCGTCAACTACTACAATTACGCCATCTACAGCCCTCATCGCTCTCGTTACGTCTCCACCGAAGTCAACGTGACCGGGAGTATCTATAAGGTTGATTAAATACTCCTCACCTTTGTACTCGTGAACCATGGAGACGTTTGCTGCGTTTATAGTTATACCCCTCTCCTTTTCCTGCTCGTCAAAGTCTAAGTAAAGTTGCTTTCCAGCGAGTTCTTCACTAATCATCCCAGCTCCAGCAAGCAAGTTGTCACTAAGAGTTGTTTTTCCGTGGTCGATGTGTGCCACTATACCCATGTTTCTTATCTTTTCGGGTTTCCACATTAAGTCTTTAATTTTATCTACAAGTTTTTTTGCTCTGCTCATTTATAATCACCATTACTTAGCATTACTCAGCATATTACCTCGCAGACTTAGCAACTCTCTCAACTTCTTCCTTCTTGGCTACTGCATAGCTCCTACTCTCGTTGTTAGCTGCTGCGATTATCTCATCTGCCAAACATAAAGCTATGCTCCTCTTGGATTTAAAAGCAGCTCTTCTCGCTCCTTCAGCTATGTTTCTGAGAGCTATGTCAAGTCTCCTTAAGCTCGAAGTATCGACAGACTTAGGCACGGCAATTCCACCGTACTTCAGTCTTACTATTTCTTCTCTTGGCCCAGCGTTTGCGAGAGCGTCAACCAATACCTGCAAGGGATTTTTCTTAGTTTTCTTCTCTATTATCTCAAAAGCTTCTTTAACTATATTGTAAGCAAGTATTTTTTTTCCAGTATTGTGACCTTTTCTCATGACTTTGTTTATTAACCTCTCAACTATGAACACGTTCTGCTTCGCAAAAGGCGTATTAGCATGTCTTCCGTGAGTGTGAGGAACGTATCTTGGATTTAAACATATGTAGTTCTTCAAAGCAGGATCTTTTACTTCCACTTCACTAACATCGTACTTTCCAAAAACAAGTAACTCCTCCTTAGTAAATCCGTACTTTCCCATTACAATCACCTGATCGGCTTCTCTTTTCTACCTTTCCAGAGTTCCTTAAGAGAGACGTTGTTTACCTTTACGACTTTGTACCTAACTCCCGGAATGTCTCCCATAGACCTTCCCATTCTTCCACCGATTTTCTCCACTATTACTTCGTCGTGCTCGTCTATGTAGTTTATAGCTCCGTCACCCGGAGTAAATGCTGTAATCTGCTTTCCATTCTTTATCAATTGAACTCTAACTGCTTTTCTTATTCCTGAATTCGGCTGTCTCGCTTCTATTCCGATTTTTTCAAGCACTATACCCCTCGCCATCGGAGCACCTTCGAGAGGGTCAGCTTTCACGTTCAGCTGTAGAACTCTTCTAACGTACCTTTTATCGCTCCACCTAAACTTCTTTCTGTTTTCGATTAGCTTTCTTGCCGCAAACAAACCTTTACCCATATTTCTCACCTCATTTCACGATGATGTCGTCTATATCGTGATGTCTTCTTGCCAGCTCTTTAGCTTTATTAATATTTTTTCCTCCTTTACCTATTGCAAGACCCTTATACTGCGGGTCAACGCTAACCTGAGCTATTTTCTTATCCCCTTTCTCAATTATTTTGACTTTAACCTTTATGGGCTTGAATATATTAACTATGAACTCTTCAGGATTGTCAGAGTGCTCAACAACTTCTATTTTCTTTCCTATAAGCTCTTTTGCTCTTTCTATGTTTATTCCACCTTTACCAATTGCCGCACCCATGTCTCCCTTCTTTACGACAAATATTATTTTGTCCTCTTGAATCATACAATCCTTAACACTCGCACCAGTAATGCTCTCAAAAAGAGTGAGATACCTTATACTTTCAGAAGATAACTTGATTCCCATGTTATCGCCTCTCTCGTCATTTTAAAAAAATTTTAGATTTTTACATTAAGGATTTCAGACTCCCCTTCGTCTATAACTGCTAAAGCCGCAACGCTGAAAGGTTTTCCACAAACAGCTCCGAGGTCCATGTTAGTTCCCTTGAATTCAACTACCGGTATTTCGTAGCCCTCGATCTTCTTTTTTATTTCCTCAGGACAGTTTGATGCTATAACTACGAGTTTCACTTCTCCTTTCTTAAGAGCTTTCACAGTTCTCTTGCTGCCTAAATAAACTTTTCCTGTTTTCATTGCCTTCCTCAGAGCTTTCTCAATATCTACTGTCATTTTCACCACCTTCCGAACCAGATTCACTAATTTTTTAAAGCTTACTGCCAAGTTTTAATACCAACTCAACGTCTCCAGTTCCAAGCTTTATAGGCTGTCCGACAATTATGTTTTCCGTTATACCCTTCAACCTATCAACATCTCCTCTAACTGCTGCTTCTAAAAGGTTATTAACAGTCATCTCGAAAGCCGCTCTTGCCAATATGCTCTGCTTTTCTCCAGCTACACCATGCCTACCTATCTGTCTTAACTCACCATCGACTGTCATAACATCCGCAACGAGCATTATATGTCTAACATTGACTTCAAGACCTTGCTCTTCGAGAGTGCTTATAGCTTCTCTTATAACGGCATTTCTCGCAGCTTCTATTCCCAAAACTTCGTAGATTTCGTATATGTTGTTCGTTATAGTTCTGCTGGCATCTACGCCTTTGACTTTCATTACTTTTTTGAGATTTGAACCTTCTGTGTAAAGCACATATTCGCCACTTTCCTCATCTTTTCTAACTATTACTCTCCTTATTTCTTTTATTCCCGCAAGAACTAATTTTTTGAGCTTATCTAAGGTATCCATTAAAACTTTGTAAGACGGTTCAGTTATTTGAATCACTATCTTACCCTCACCCTCCGCAACTTCTACGTTTTTCAGACTTTTTTCAATTTTTTTCTTCACTTCGTCAACGCTCAAGCCTTTTTTACTCATAGCTTTTTCGTCTGGAGTTACGATAATCCTCATCCTCCTTATGTCTGTAGCGAGGTCAGCTACATCGAGTATGTAAGTAGCTTCAATTTTGTTAGCTATCTCCGTCGCTTTCTCCTTATCCGTAGCGTACTCAGGCAACAACCTCACAGTCATCATAGGTGTGGATGGATTCTTTCTCACATCGAGTATTTCTATAAGCCTTGGCAAACCGAGCGTAACATCTATTTCAGCTACTCCAGCGTAGTGGAAAGTTCTCATCGTCATCTGTGTTCCCGGCTCACCTATGGACTGAGCTGCAACTATACCTGCCGCTTCTCCCGGCTCCATTAAATTGCGTAGGTAAACCTGATAACATCTCTCAACGACTTTTCTCGCTATATCCTCGCTCGCATTTATTTTTTCCAATTCCTTTTTTATTTCTTCCTTAACTGACAAGGGGAGGGGATATTCATCCAAAATTTTGTCTAAGGTAGTCATCAGTTACCCTCCTCCATAACTTCTTTAATAATTCTCTTCACATCTATTGCCTTTCCTCTAAAACTCTTCGTCGGGTCAACGCCATCCTCACCATACCTAAACTGAACTAACATGTCAGAAGTTTGTTCTTTAACAGTTCCGTCGTATTCAACTTTTAAGTCTTGCAATGCGTTTATCAGCCTCCTCTGCAAATAACCGGATTGTGACGTCCTTACGGCTGTATCAACTAATCCCTCTCTCCCTCCCATAGCATGGAAGAAGTATTCGACTGGTGAAAGACCTTCTTTGTAACTACTTCTAACGAAACCTCTCGCTTTAGCACCTAAGTCTCCGGGCTTGAAGTGCGGAAGTGTTCTGTTCGTGTAAGAATAACCTCTCTTAATTCTTTCACCTCTAACTGACTGCTGTCCTATACAAGCAGCCATCTGAGTTAAGTTGAGCATGGAACCTCTCGCACCGCTTACAGCCATTATAACTGCTGAGTTATCCATTCCTAAGAACCTGCTTGCAATTTTACCAGCCTGATCTCTTGCCTTTCCAAGAACCTGCATTATTTTCATTTCAAGCGTCTCTTCAAGACTTCTTCCCGGCATAGGTTCTAACTCTCCTTTTCTGTAAGCCTCTATCAGTTTCTCAACTTTTTCTTCAGCCTTAGCGATTACTTCGTGAATCTGCTCTACTGCCTCCTCCGGAATGTCTTCATCACTTATTCCGAAAGAGAAACCCGTGTACATAATCGCCCTTATAGCGATATGAGTCATGTCGTCTATGAATTTCTTGGCTCTCTCCTTACCGTACTTCCTTATTATCTCGTCGAGAACTATACCTTTGAAAGCTCCGACCGCTTTTTCATCTATCGTACCTTTGATCAGCTCTCCTCTCTTTATTACAACGTAAGCGTCAAACTCACAATTCTCTTTCTTGCACTCCTCACATCCCTGACATATCTCAGCTTTAAATTCTATAGATATATCAGGCAATATCATACTAAAGATTTGTTTTCCAGTCCAGTACTCAACTCCATCTTTAACGTACTTTGGTTTTGGTAACTCTTCTATGTTTAGTGGCTTAATTATTGTCATGACTTCTCTTCTGTTGAACAACTTCTCCCCTCTCGTAAGCAGGTAAAGCCCGGATATGTGGTCGTGAATACCCCCAATTATTGGACCACCAAACCTTGGACTCAATATATGCTCCTGCACAGCCATGAGTATTTTAGCTTCAGCCTGAGCTTCCAAGCTCTGAGGAACGTGCAAGTTCATTTCATCACCATCAAAGTCAGCGTTGTAAGGTGGGCAAACAGCAGGATTTAACCTGAAAGTCTTGTAGGGTAAAACCCTAACGTAGTGAGCCATTATGCTCATTCTGTGCAAAGAAGGTTGCCTGTTGAATAGAACGATGTCTCCATCCATAAGCTGTCTTTCCACTATCATTCCCGGTTCAAGTTTTTCTGCTAACTCTTCCCTATTAGTGTCAAGAACCCTAATTCTCCTGCCATCAGGTCTTATTATATAATTAGCCTTTGGATGCTCAGTTCTCAAAACCAGTTCTCTCGCCTCATCCAAGTTTTTATCAGTTACGTAGAAAGGTACTGTTAGCTCTTCTGCAACAACTTTTGGTACTCCTACTTCGTTTATGCTTATGTTGGGATCTGGACTTATAACAGTTCTCGCCGAGAAGTTAACTCTCTTACCACTCAACGATCCTCTAAACCTTCCTTCTTTGCCCTTCAAACGTTGAGCAAGAGTTTTCAAAGGACGGCCACTTCTGTGTCTCGCTGGAGGAATTCCACTAACTTCGTTGTCGAGGTAAGTCGTTACGTGATATTGCAGTAACTCCCACAAGTCCTCTAAGATCAGTTGAGGTGCTCCCCCCTCCTTGTTATCCATGAAACGCTGGTTTATCCTAATTATGTCAACGAGCTTGTGAGTTAAGTCATCTTCACTCCTCTGCCCAGTTTCCAGAATTATAGAAGGTCTAACTGTAACGGGTGGAACCGGTAGAACCGTAAGCACCATCCACTCAGGCCTTACAGCTTTTGGATTCATCCCAAAAGCGGGCAAGTCTTCATCCGGAATTTTTTCAAGCCTTTCTCTAACATCCTTGGGAGTTAACTTGTGTTCGTTTTCGTAATAAGACGTTGGTTTTTCGAATTTTACTTCTATTTGTTCAGCCCCGCAGTGAGGGCACACCTTGACACTCTTAGTTACTCTAAACACTTCTTTGATTATGTCCTCGTAATCCTGATTAAGCCTTTTTCTTTCCTCTATCTGTTTTATGTATTCATCTCTCTTTTCGTCTTTAAGAAGTATCCTTCCGCATTCTCTACAAGTAGCGTTCAAAAGTTTGGCTATCAACTTTGCGTAACCAACGTGAATGACTGGAGCTGCAAGCTCTATGTGACCAAAATGTCCAGGACACTCACCGGCCTTACCACCACAAGTTCTGCATCTAAGGCCCGGGTCTATGACGCCTAACCTCGGATCCATAAGGCCAGATTCTATTGGAAAACCGTCGTCGTCGTAAGTTTCGGGAGTTATAATCTTCGCAACGCTCATTCTTCTAATTTCCTGAGGACTTAAAACTTCGAATTTTATACCACCTATTCTTTTCGGAATCATAAAGAACACCTTAAAATATTTTTACGCCTTATCTTCAAGTATTAATCTCGGAGCAATCATCATAGATTTTAGCTCGTCAAGCAATAGCTTGAAAGCGTAGCTCATCTCAACTTTATGTATGTTGCTGTCGTCGTCACACACTCTACAGTAAGCTGTCCCCCTCCTAAAGTCGTAAGTCGCAACGTGTCCGCAATTTCCGCATACGTAAACTTCTACTTTATCAGACTCTTCGAGTAACCTGTCTTTTAGTAACATCGCTGCTCCGTGTCCTATTAAAACGTCTCTTTCCATTTCTCCAAACCTCAATCCACCCTTTCTCGCTCTACCCTCAGTTGGCTGTCTCGTCAAAACCTGAACTGGTCCTCTGCTTCTCGCGTGAAGCTTGTTCGAGACCATGTGGTACAACTTCTGATAGTATATAACTCCAACAAATATGTCAACCATGAACTTCTTTCCAGTTATTCCGTCGTACATGACTTCTTTACCCGTATGACTAAATCCGTAGGCTTTAAGTATCTCTCTCAAGTCCTTCTCCTTTTCTCCATAGAATATAGTAGCGTCAACTCTCCTACCTTCTAAGCATCCAACTTTTCCACCAATCATTTCCAAAACATGTCCAACCGTCATTCTCGAAGGAATTGCATGAGGATTTATGATCATGTCTGGCACAATTCCGGATTCTGTGAAAGGCATGTCTTCTTCTGGCACTATCAAGCCAACAACTCCTTTCTGCCCGTGTCTTGAAGCGAACTTATCTCCAAGCTCTGGAATTCTTAAATCTCTAACCCTGACCTTAGCCAATCTTGAACCGCTCTCAGCCTGCATAAGGAATACAGCATCAACTATTCCTTTTTCGTTAGACCTCATAGTTACAGAAGTTTCTCTCCTCTTCTGAGGCGATATTCCCTGTGAAGGTTCTTCAAGAAATCTGGGTGGAGAGGTTTTTCCTATAAGCACGTCATCCGGCCCGACCTCGGTTTCCGGATGAACTAACCCATCCTCATCGAGGTGAGCGTAAGCTTCAGCACCTCTAAAACCAGATATATCAGCACCGGGTATTTCGAACTTGTCTTCCTGTCCTCCGGGGTATCGCATTTCTTCTGTTTCGTAAGTTCTAAAGAAGTGTGACCTTCCAAGTCCTCTTTCTATACTGCCTTTGTTGAATATTAAAGCATCTTCTATGTTGTAACCTTCGTAGCTAATAACTGCAACTACGAAGTTCTGTCCAGCTGGTCTTTCGTCGAACTTAATTTCAAGCTGGGTATCTGTTGTAACTATGGGTATTTGCGGATAGTGAAGTAAGTGTCCCCTCGTATCGGTTCTCCACATTAAGTTGGAGTAAGGCAAGCCTAAGCTCTGCTTTATCATCGCAGCCCCCATCGTATTCCTCGGCGACGCGTTGTGTTCTGGATACGGTATGCTACCAGTACATATACCGACTATTAAAGATGGGCACAGTTCAAGGTGAGTGTGTTCCGGTGTTAACTCATCCTCGTAAACGGCTATGTACGCGTTTTCTTCCTCTTCTGCATCGAGAAATTCTATTACGCCTTCTAAAACGAGATCTTCAAAAGTTATTTCTCCCCTCTTGAGCATTTCTATGTGCTCTTCTGTAACAAGTGGTTTTCCATCTTTAACAACTATTAGCGGTCTTCTCGCCCTACCCGCATCAGTGTTAATTCTGACTTCGTTAGAATCGGGGTAATAAGCTACGTTAACTTGATTAGATATTTTCCCAGCTCTCCTCAACTCTCTTATCTCTTCTGCAAGTTTTTTACCGTCATCACAAAAACCGATAAGGGCTCCGTTAACGTAAACCCTCGTTTTCATGACTAAACCTCCCAACCTTTTTTTCCTTTTTAATTATTTTAACATTTTAACAACATTTTAACATTTTAACCTTCTTTTATCGGCAAAACTCCGAGAGAGAAGACAGTCTGAATAACCTCCTCCTCGTTAGTACCAACGCTAAGTTCTGCGTACTGCGCGAGGTTTTTAACGAGTCCACAGTTAGGGCCTTCGGGCGTTTCGGAGGGGCATATTCTACCCCACTGCGTTGGATGTAAATCTCTCGCTTCAAAGTGTGGTTGTGATCTCGAGAGAGGAGAAATAACTCTTCTCAAGTGAGATAGAATAGAAATGTAGTTGTGCCTATCTATTAGCTGAGAAACTCCAGTTCTCCCACCGACCCAGTTTCCAGTAGCCATTGGGTGCATAATTCTGTCAGTTAAAACGTCACTTCTAACAGCGGTTGACATTTTTAAACTTCTGCCCCTAACTTTTGCTCTTTCAAGCTGATACTTAACGTCCTTAGCCAACCTCAAAAAAGCAACTCTGAATATCTCTTCCATGAGGTCTCCAGCAAGCTTTAACCTCTTGTTTGCATAGTGATCTTTATCGTCAACCATCCTCATACCGAGAGCTAATTCGAAAACTGCCTCAGCCATTCTAGCGAGGTAAAAAGCTTTAGCTCTCCTCGCTTCTGGCTCGACGCCTAAGTGCGGTAAAAAGTACTGATCAAGAACCTGATTTGCCCTCTGAATCCTGTACTCTTTGCTTTGACCCGGAGCAACTCTTCTGCCTATGTATTCTATAGCTTCCTCCTGCGTTTCAACTTCTGCAACTTCAACGTTTTCAAGCATGAACTTCATTATTTCCGGATTTGTGCTAACCATCTCTACTATTTCCTGATCAGTCTCAACCCCCAAAGCTTTCATCAGAGTTACAAAGCTTATGGGCTTTGGAAGTTGAGGAAAAGTTACTTCGAGTATGTTGTTCCTTCCTCTCTCAACTACTACGAGAGCTCTATAACCAGCTCTTTGACTAAAACACTTTGCAACTTCAACTTCTTCCCCATACCTCTCCTCTTTTTCTAAGAGAATCTTGTTTGGTGCTAAGTCTTCGAGTGTCATTAAAGCTCTTTCGCTTCCGTTAATTATGAAGTAACCGCCCGGATCAAGAGGATCTTCTCCAACGCTTATTGGATCTACATCGTTTATAACGAGGTTGCACGCTTTAGACTTAACCATTATGGGTAACATTCCAATTTCAACAACTTCTGGTTCGAGTTCTCTGCCTTCATCAATAACCTGACATTCTAAGAATATAGGTGCTGCATAAGTTAAGTTTCTAAGCCTTGCTATTGCTGGGTACAAATCAACTTTACTTCCATCTGCCTCCTTTACTATTGGTTTGCCAATCCATATTTTCCCAAGCCTAACGCAAGTATCTGGTATGTCCAATTCAATTTTCTTCTGTTCATCTATTACCCTCTGCAACCCTTCGTCGAGAAACCTGTTAAAAGAGTCAATTTGATGCTTTACCAGCCTGTCATGCGTAAAGTACGCCTTAGCTAAAACTCTCCTATCTAACATCGCACCACCTCACAACTTCAAAAAATCAGATAAAAAGTTAGTACGCGAACATCACCCACTATATCACCAATCTATACGCCACAGACTTTCCAGCAGTTGGACTTTCCCTTATTATCTTAACTATCTGTCCCGGTTTAGCTCCTATCTCCTTAGCAACTGGATCATCAGCTCTTATTTTCGGCAACTGTTCTTTTTTTACACCGAGAGTTTTTAAAACTTCCTCTGCCTCCTCATCACTCAGTAAAATATGCTTAGGAACAAGTATGTGGTCTTGCAGTCGGAATTTCACGTACACCACCTCATAATTGATACTGTAGCTTTACTACCCTTTGCGGTTTGTATATAAGAGTTTTGGTTAATTTTTGGTTAGTTTTAGTTCATACTAATGCGTTCCAAAACATTAAATGCGGGCTCGACGGGATTTGAACCCGCGACCAACGGCTTAAAAGGCCGTTGCTCTACCTGGCTGAGCTACGAGCCCACGTGATATACTCTGAGACTTTGTTTAAAAGTATTTTGCTTGCCAAGTTATTGCTAAAGTATTACCACAATCCTTTCCACAATTTGTAGTCAAAGACATAGTATCAAAGATTATTCTTCAGCTCCAGTGATACGATCGCGAGAGTTGATATTGAGAATAGAATAAACCAATAAAAAAATTTTTTATTAAATGACATTCTATTTACTAATAAGCTACTGATAAAGCTAAACGCTATAGCAATGAAGATAAACAATATCATTTTTAGTTTATATGATATTTTTCTAATCTTTAGTTCTACTACATTTACATTTATGATTAGAGCGAAAGCAATAGCTGCGACGATAATGACAAAAAAGTAATTGAGCCATTGCATAATAACTTATCATTAATTTAGTTATAATAAAGCTATTGCTTATAACACTGTTGATTAACCAAAAGTACCCGATTTAGTGCTTAATTTTACTACCAAGTGTATGATAATGTTATAAGTAGTATGATAAGTTGATTTTGTAATTAATCACGCAAGAGAGATCGAACTTAGAAAAGCATTCATAATAGCTTTAATTCCTACAGTGTTGTTCGGAATTTACCAGGTCTGGTCGATTTTAAAGCTGTTGTAGGATTCCAATTTTTGAAATTAGACTATCTCATCTAAATCAGAGATCGGAGAGTAAAAACCTTTTGCGATCATCTCCTTTAAGATCTTATTTCCTTCCTCCTTGGAGATTATATTTCTTTCAATACAGCGAACTAAAACACCGATGGTTCCAGACACGGGAATTCCTAAAATATTTGCAGCTTTTCTAGCATCTGAGTCATCTGTTAGAAATTTCATGTTGCGGTTCTTTGCAATGGCTAAGCAAGATGCTTCTCCCTTTCCCAACTTCGCCCTTAATGAATTGTAAAGCTCAATCTCTTCTCCTTCCAGCTTTAACACTTCAAAATCAAGAGATATGTTAGGTAAAACACCTCTCTCAATACCGAGCTTAAATTCCTCCAAAACTTGCTCCGTCACGTATAATTTCTCGAAGGCTCTCTTAAGCAGATCCAGCCTATTCACCTTCGCAAAGTTTGAAAGAACCGTGTTATCGATTAAAACCATTTGATTGCCTCTACTTCAGCTATTACGTCTTCCTTACTCAAAGTCCTTATCGGAATACCTCTTTTCTTAAGAATATCAATTAATTCGTCTCGCGTAATTTCAAGCAATTCCGAGGCTTTAGACAAACCAATTAATCCTTCTACGTACGCAGAAATGACGATCTCCTCGAACAATTCCTTATCCTTCTTGAGGCTCTTAAGTAAGTCCTCCAACCTCCTGGGATTAGCTTTAACTACATTCTCTATTCCTTTTACAATCCAAAAAACCTCCATCTCCATCCTCTCTTCTTTTTTTAAGTTTCATTCAAGATAGTTATCGCTTCAATTATCTTTAGTATAATTTTAAATCACCCCCAAATCTTCAAATACCTTTCGTCCTCAGCATTGCTTTGGCTATTTTTAGCGTTATGTTTGCCCCTATCCACGCAGCAATTACAATTAAAATTATCGAGATTAAAGCGAGAGTCAAGTATTCTTTTATATCTTCCTTCGTTAGAATCTGTTTCTTTTTACCAGCTAAGTATCTAATTATTTCGTATGGAATTTTGAAGCCAGCAGCTCCAGCTATGATTGTAGCAGGGATTTCGAAGATGCCGTGGGGAAGTGTTAAAATTATGAATTTATTTAGCGAGTTATTTAGAATGGCGGTTGCAATATATGAGCCAAAGTAATAACCATTAACCACCAAACATACAAATGTTGGTAGAGCAAAAAGAA
>Ga0256833_1002239_pt1 | contig 13791 bp, 8 predicted proteins | sample 356284metaG_FD_190535 | JGI IMG/M metagenome (GOLD analysis project Ga0256833, IMG submission 190535) | Hydrothermal vent microbial communities from Mid Atlantic Ridge, Atlantic Ocean - 356-284 | ecosystem: Environmental > Aquatic > Marine > Hydrothermal vents | place: Atlantic Ocean: Mid...
ACCCGACAGGCGACCAAAAACAAAACCGCGGCCATCCATCGCAGGCCGCGGGCAGCACGAGGGTTCATGGGTGACCTCCTCGGGTGGTAAAACACGAGTGCGTCACCCTCATTGTACGCTCGCAGCAGGCCGCTGCAAGGGGGGCTTTGGGAAGGTGGTGGTTGGAAATTGGGGGTAGAGGTTGGAGGTTGGAGGTTGGTGGTTGGAAGTTGGCAGGGGGCCGCGCTTGCTCCCTGCTGACCGCTGACCGCTGTCCTTCATCCGCGGTTTCATCCCCTGGCCCCCGCGGCGCGAGTTTCGCCGCCCGACCCGCAGCCTCGGGCATCCCCTGGTACAATGAAGCCCGCGCGTACCGGCGCGCGGTTGAGGTGCCTATGGACCCCAAAGACCTGGCGACCCTGGAATTCCCCAAAATTTTGCAGCGTTTGGCTGACTTCACCACTTTTGAGGCCGGCCGCGAAGCCGCGCTGGCCCTGCGGCCCACCGCGGACCTGGAAGAAGCCCGCCGGCGTTTGGCCCGCACCCGCGAAGCCCGCACTTTGCTGGCCGCGCAAACCGCGGGCCTGAGCCTCGACGACGCCCACGACCTGCGCGCCTGGGCCCAGGCCGCGGCCCGGGGCCGGGTGCTCACCCCCGACGAGCTGGCCGCCATTCGCAGCACCCTGCGCGCGGCCCAACGCCTGCGCCGGGTGCTCACCCGGGCCGCGCAAAACCAGCGCCGCCCCCCGCGGCGCTTGGCCCGCCTGGCCCGGCGTCTGCCCCAAACCCCCGGCTTGCTGGAGGAGCTCGAACGGGTGCTCACCTCCGACGCCCGGGTGCGCGACCAGGCCTCCCCCGAACTGGAAGCCCTGCGCCGCGAGTTGCGGCAAACCCACCAGGCCCTGCTGCGGGCCATGGAGCGCCTGGTGCGTTCCCCCGAAGTGCGGCCCTGGCTGCAAGAGCCCATCATCACCCGCCGCCAGGGGCGCTATGTGCTGCCCGTCAAGGCCGAGCACCGCCATCAGGTGCCCGGCATCGTGCACGACCAATCGGGCACGGGCGCGACCCTGTTCGTCGAGCCTTTCGCGGTGGTGGAGCGCAACAACCGCCTGCGAGAACTGGAAAAGGCCGAAGCCCGGGAAGTGCAGCGCATCTTGACCCGCCTTTCTCGCCTGGTGGCCGCCGACGCCGACGCGCTACACACCCTCAGCCAGGGCCTGGCCCAGCTGGACCTGATTTTCGCCCAGGCCCGCTATGCCGATGCCCTCGACGCCACCGAGCCCGAATTGGTGCCCTGGCGCGACGACGCGCCGCGCCCCCATCCCGGCAGCGTGTTGCGCCTTTATCAGGCCCGCCACCCCCTGCTGCCGCCCGAGCGCGCCGTGCCCGTGGACCTGGTGCTCGACGACGACACCTACGCCCTGGTCATCACCGGGCCCAACACCGGCGGCAAAACCGTCACCCTCAAAACCGCCGGCCTGCTGGTCCTCATGGCCCAAAGCGGGCTGCACATCCCGGCCGCGGCCGGTTCCCAGCTCACTCCCTTCGACGCGGTCTTCGCCGACATCGGCGACGAGCAGTCCATCGAGCAATCCCTCTCCACCTTCTCCGCCCACCTGCGCAATATCATTCGCATTTTGGAACACGCCACGCCTCGCTCGCTGGTGCTGCTCGACGAACTGGGGGCCGGCACGGACCCCCAGGAAGGGGCCGCGCTGGCCTGGGCCCTTTTGGACGCGCTGGTGCAGCGGCGCGTGACCACTCTGGTGGCCACCCACTATCCGGTACTCAAGCTTTACGCCCACCGCACGCCCGGGGTGCGCAACGCCAGCATGGAATTCGACCCCGAAACCCTGCAACCCACCTACCGCCTGCGCATCGGCCTGCCGGGGCGTTCCAACGCCCTGGTCATTGCCGAGCGTTTGGGCTTGGACCCGGCCATCATCGCCCGAGCCCGGGCTCAGGTGCACCCCGATGACCTGCGGGCCGACGACCTGCTGGCCGACCTGGAGCGTCAACGCCGGGCCGCGGCCCAGGCCCGGGCCCGGTGGGAGCAGCGCCAGCGGGAAGTGGACGCGCTGCGCGCCGAGCTCCAGCGCCGTTTGGCGGATTGGGATGCCGAGCGCGCCCAGCGTCTGGCCGAAGCCCGGGCCGCGCTGGAAGAAGAGGTCGCGGCGTTGCGCCGCCGCTTGCGTGCCCTGGAGCGCCGCCTGGCCCTGAGCGGTCAATCGACCCAGGCCGTGGACCAGGCCCGGGCCGAAGCCCACGCCGCGGTGCAACAGGCCGAGGCCGGGCTGCGCGCCTGGGAGCAGGCCACCCGAGCCGAGGCCCTTCCGCCGGTTCCCCCTGCGGAACCGACGCCGGACCAACCCGCGCCCCGGCTGCAAGTGGGCGCACGGGTGGCCGTGGCCCGTTTGGACGGCCAGGTGGGCACCGTGCTGGCACTGCACGACGACGAGGCTGAGGTGCAGATCGGCCCGGCCCGCCTGCGGGTGCCCATCGACGAACTGCAAGTGCTGGGCCGCCGCGAGGCTCGCCGACGAGAACAGGACCTGTTCGTGCCGCCCCGCGCGCCTTCCCCCGGCACCGAGGTGCACCTGCGGGGCCTCACCGTCGACGACGCGCTGGACAAGCTGGAGCGCTTTCTGGAGCAGGCCTACCTGGCCGGATTGCCCTTTGTGCGCATTGTGCACGGCAAGGGCACGGGCACCTTACGCCGCGCGGTGCACGACCATTTGCGTCGCACGCCCTATGTGCGCCGCTTTGAACTGGCCCCACCCCGGGAAGGCGACCGGGGCGTGACCATCGCCTACCTCGAGGAACCGGCGTGAGGCCGCCGGCGTTCCCACCCCCCAACTACCAACTACCAACTACCAACCACCAGCCTCTAACCACCCCCCGCGGTATAATGGCCGCCAATCTGCGACCACGAGGTGCATCATGTCCGAAGAACTTACGCCAGCCCAAATCCAGGCCCTCATGCAGGCCGAAGCCCAACACGATTCAGGCGTGTATGCCAAGCGCGACCTCATGCTGGTGCGGGGCCAGGGCACTCGGGTGTGGGACGCCCACGGCCGGGAATATTTGGACTGCGTTGGCGGCCATGGCGTGGCCGTGGTGGGGCACAATCACCCCGCGGTAGTGGCCGCGGTGCAGCAGCAGGCCCAGCGGCTGATGATTTGCCCCGGTTCCTTCTACAACGATGTGCGGGCCCGCCTGCTGCAGCGCCTGGGCAACCTGGTGCCCGGCCTGAGTCGGGTCTTTTTGGCCAACTCGGGCACCGAAGCCGTGGAGGCGGCCATCAAGTTCGCCCGCTACAGCACGGGCCGCACCCGCATCGTGGCCGCCATGCGAGGCTTCCACGGGCGCACTTTGGGCGCGCTGTCGGCCACCTGGAAGAAGGCCTATCGCCAGCCCTTCGAGCCGTTGGTGCCCGGCTTCGTGCACGCGGCCTTCAACAAACTCGCGGCCTGGGAAGCCGTGGTGGACGACGACACCGCGGCGTTGCTGGTGGAAGTGGTGCAGGGCGAAGGCGGCGTGCACCCGGCCACGGCCGAATTTTTGCACGGCCTGCAGCGCTTAGCCCGGGAGCGGGGCGCGTTGCTCATCGTTGACGAAATCCAAACCGGCATGGGCCGCACCGGGCGTTTGTTTGCCTTTCAACATTTTGGGGTGGAACCCGACCTGGTGACCGTGGCCAAGGGTTTGGGCGGCGGCGTGCCCATTGGCGCGGTGCTCATGGGGCCGCGGGTCGCGCCTTTGCGGCCCGGCGTGCACGGTTCCACCTTTGGGGGGAACCCCATGGCCGCGGCCGCGGCCTTAGCCGTGCTGGATGTGCTGGAAAAGGAAGCCCTGCCTGCCCGGGCCGCGGAAGTGGGCGCGTATTTGCAGCAGGGCCTGGCCCGGGTTTCGGGGCCCAAAGTGCGCCAGGTGCGGGGCCTGGGGTTGATGATTGGCGTGGAAATGCGCCAGAAGGCCGCGCCGTATTTGCAGGCTCTGGCCGAACGGGGCATTTTGGCCTTGCCCGCGGGGCTCAATGTGGTGCGTTTTCTGCCGCCCCTCACCCTCAGCCAGGCCGAGGCGGACCGCATCATTGCCGCCTGGCAGGCCGTGGCCGGCGCGTAGAGCCCCCGGGTGGGGACGGCTGGCCAAAACCCCGCGTAGGGGTGGGGGAATTGAGCCGCCGCGAAGGACCGGCGCCGCGCTCAGCCCCGCCCCCTGACGAAGGGGGCGGGGTTGGGGAGGGGGATTTTGCCCCCTTTGGCTGTGCCAACGGCCCGCGGCCAACCATGGCGGGAAGCGGAGGCGATTTCTGCCCGGCGCTTAATGCGTATAGCCATTCCAACCACCAACCACCAACCTCCAACATCCAACCTCCAACCACCATCCTCCATTTCAGCATCCCACATAATCGGCGCGCGGGCCGTTCTGTTGGGTTCCCCCAAAGATATGGGGGTGGCCGCGCGATGGCCCTCGTCAGAGGGGTAAAAAACGCGCCTCGGACTTGCCAGTTTGACATTTCACCAGTATACTTTTCATCCACCTTCCCAAGTACACGGTGTACGCGGGCGGGTTCATCCTATTGTGACAAGGAGGGGCCATGCTCAGCACCGTTCTCTCCCCCCAAGCGGCGCGGACGCGCGCCGAAGTGTCGTCTCCATCTGTGTTGGCAGCCCCACGCCCGGCCTGGAATTCAGGGCCGGGTGTTGTTGTGGGGCGGCATATCATCGCCGACCTGTACGGTGTAGCGCCCGAGCTCATCTCCCGCCGGGAAACCGTCGAGGCCATCCTCGATGAGGTGGTGCGGGAGGCCCGCCTGACCGAAGAGGGCCGCGCGTACAAGCAATTCGAGCCCTATGGCGTCACCGGCGTGATTTTGCTGGCCGAAAGCCATTTGGCCATCCACACCTGGCCCGAGCATGGCCTGGTCAATGTGGATGTGTTCACCTGCGGCGAGCCCGAGCAGGCCGACGAGGCCTTTCGCCTGCTGGTGGAAAAGCTTCGGCCGGCCGCCTACCGCCATGTGGTCATGGATAGGGGGTGAGCCATGGACCGCTTAGAACGCCAGATGCTGCAAACCCTCAAGGCGGGGCCCTTGAGCGTCTATCGGCTGTTGGACGCGCAAGACGGCACCCTGCCCGAGTTCTTCACCCGGCTGCAGGCCCTGCAGCAGCGGGGCTGGGTGGCGGTGGAAGACGGCCAGGCCCGCCTGACCCCGGCCGGGGCGCAGGCTGCCGCAGCCCTGGTGAACGCCGGGCCCTTGCGCTGCCCGCATTGCGAGGGCACGGGCTACACGCTCTCGCCCTTCTTTCAAAAGGTGCTGGCCGCGTATCGGGAGCTCATCGCCGCGCGGCCGCCGGCCATCGAACGCTACGACCAGGGCTACATCAGCCCCGAGGGCGTGGTGCGGCGGGTGGCCTTCCTCTACGAGCGGGCCGACCTCTACGGCGACCTCTTCATCGTGGGCGACGACGACTTGCTCAGCCTGGCCGCCGCGCTCACCGGCCTGCCCCGCCGTATCGTGGTGGTCGACATCGACGAGCGCCTGGTGGCCTTCATCAACCGGGTGGCCCGCGAGCGGGGTTTCCCCATCGAGGCCGCGGTCTACGATGTGCAGCAGGCCTTCCCTCAAAGGTGGCAGGGCCAGTTCGATGTCTTCGTCACCGACCCGGTGGAAACCATCCCCGGCCTGGAGCTCTTCCTCTCTCGCGCGGTGTCTACCCTGCGCGGGGTGGGCAGCGCGGGCTATTTCGGCCTCACCACCCTCGAGGCTTCCCGCCGCAAATGGTACACCATCCAGCGCATGTTGCACCAGATGGGCCTGGTCATCACCGACATCCGCCGGCAGTTCAATGTCTATCCCGACGAAGGCGAGCAGAACTTCTTCCGCTATCAGGAAAAACTGCCCATCGTGCAAAAGCTGGGCGCGCGAGTGGATTACGACTGGTACAAATCCGCGCTCTACCGGGTGGAAGCCGTGGAACCCCCTCGGCCCCTGGTGCAGGGCGCCCGCATCATCGACGAGCAGGTCTACAAAGACGATGAAAGCTGGGCCACGCCCTACTGAGCGCTGGGTGGAACCGGCCTCCGGCCCCGGCCCGTCGCGGTCGGGGCCGGATTTGGTAGGCCCCCTGCCCTGCTGCTATGGGCCTTTCGTAGTATAATTCCCACCACCCCATCTTGTGCGTTCATGGGCTTTGACAAGAGGAGAGTGTCCTATGACCCACCCCTTTGCCGCTGCGCTGGATACCCTGCGCACTTCGCAAGGCGAGTATCGGTTCTTCCGGCTGGATTACCTGGAAAAAGCCGGGTTGTTGCCGTCGTTGGACCGCCTGCCCTTTTCCATCCGGGTGCTGCTCGAGGCCGTGCTGCGCAATGCCAACGGCCGCGAGGTCACCGAGGAAGATGTGGCCAACCTGGCCGCCTGGCAGCCCAACGGCCCCCGGCCCACCATGCCCTACATCCCCGCCCGGGTGGTGATGCAAGACTTCACCGGCGTGCCCGCGGTGGTGGACTTCGCGGCCATGCGCTCGGCCATGCACCGCGCCGGCGGCGACCCCAGCCAGGTCAACCCCGTGGTGCCCGCGGACCTCATCATCGACCACTCGGTCCAGGTCGATTTCTTCGCCCTGCCCGACGCGCTGCTGCGCAACATGGAAATGGAATTCCGCCGCAACCGCGAGCGGTACACCTTCCTCAAATGGGGGCAGCGCGCGTTCCAGGGCCTGCGGGTGGTGCCCCCCGGTAAGGGCATCATCCACCAGGTCAACATCGAATACCTGGCCCAGGTGGTCATGGCCCGGGAAATTGACGGTCAGACCTTCGCCTTCCCCGACACCCTGGTGGGTACCGATTCCCACACCACCATGGTCAACGGTTTGGGCGTGGTCGGTTGGGGCGTGGGCGGCATCGAGGCTGAGGCCGCCATGCTGGGCCAGCCCATTTACATGCTCACCCCCGATGTCATCGGCTTCAAGCTTTACGGCGAGCTGCCCGAAGGCGCCACGGCCACGGACCTGGTGCTCACCGTGACCCACATGCTGCGGAAAAAAGGCGTGGTGGGCAAGTTCGTGGAATTCTACGGCCCGGGGCTGGCTTCCCTCAGCCTGCCCGACCGGGCCACCATCGCCAACATGGCCCCCGAATACGGCGCGACCATGGGCTTCTTCCCCGTGGACCAGGCCACTTTGGACTACTTGCGCCTCACCGGCCGGCCCGAAGAGCTCATCGAGCGGGTGGAACGCTACACCAAGGAGCAGGGCCTGTTCCGCACCGCCGACACGCCGGACCCCGCCTACACCGACACCCTGGAGCTGGACCTGAGCACCGTGCGGCCCACCATCGCCGGCCCCAAACGGCCCCAGGATTCCATCGACTTGCGGGAGGGTAAAAAGGCCTTCCGCACCGCGCTCACCGCGCCCAAGGGCCTGCACGGCTTTGGCCTCAAGGAAGAAGATTTGGGCCGCAAGGCCACGGTGCGCTTCAACGGCCACACCGAAGAAATCACCCACGGCTCGGTGGTCATCGCGGCCATCACTTCCTGCACCAACACTTCCAACCCCGCGGTGATGATTGGCGCGGGCCTGGTGGCCAAGAAGGCCGTGGAAAAGGGCCTGCAGGTCAAGCCCTATGTGAAAACCAGCCTGGCCCCCGGCTCCCGGGTGGTAACGGAATATTTGCGCAAGTCGGGCCTGCTGGACTACCTGGCCCAATTGAACTTCTATGTGGTGGGCTACGGCTGCACCACCTGCATCGGGAACTCGGGCCCCCTGCCCCCGGCCGTGGCTCAGGCCATCGTCGAGGGCGATTTGGTCGTGGCCGCGGTGAGTTCCGGCAACCGCAACTTCGAGGGCCGGGTGCATCCCCTGGTGCAGGCCCACTACCTCATGGCCCCGCCCCTGGTGGTGGCCTATGCCATCGCCGGTACCGTCGACATCGACCTCACCACCGAGCCCCTGGGTTACGACCCCCAGGGCAACCCGGTCTACCTGCGCGACATTTGGCCCAGCGCGGAGGAAATTCGGCGCATCATGGCCGAATACATCTCGCCCGAGCTTTTCCTGGAGAAGTACCGCGACATTTTCAAGGGCACCGAGCTGTGGGACCAGCTCCAGGCGGCCGACAGCGCGCTCTATCCGTGGGACCCGGATTCCACCTACATTCAGGAACCGCCTTTCTTCAAGCCCTTTGGGGTGGAACCGCCGGGCATTGCCGACATTCGCGGCGCGCGGGCCCTGGTGGTGCTGGGCGATTCGGTCACCACGGACCACATCTCGCCTGCCGGGGCCATTCCGCCCGAGAGCCCCGCGGGGCAGTATCTGCTCAGCAAGGGCGTGCCGCCCAGCGAGTTCAACACCTACGGCTCGCGGCGGGGCAATCACGAAGTGATGATGCGGGGCACTTTCGCCAATGTGCGGCTGCGCAACCGTCTGGTGCCCGGCAAGGAAGGCTGGTGGACCATCCACCTGCCCGACGGCCAGGAGATGAGCATTTACGACGCGGCCATGCGCTACAAAGAAGAAGGCGTGCCCCTCATTGTGCTGGCGGGCAAGGAATATGGCACCGGCTCGAGCCGCGACTGGGCTGCCAAGGGCCCCGCGCTCCTGGGCGTGCGCGCGGTCATTGCCCAATCCTTCGAGCGCATCCACCGCTCCAACCTGGTGGGCATGGGCGTGCTGCCGCTGCAATTCCAGCCCGGCGATAGCGTCGAAAGCCTGGGCCTCACCGGCCGCGAGACCTTCTACATCGAGGGCCTGCACGAGGACCTGCAGCCCGGCGCGCAAATCACCGTGCGCGCGGTCAAGGACGATGGCAGCACGGTGACCTTCCCCGTGACCGTGCGCCTCGACACGCCCGTCGAGGTGGAATACTACCGCAACGGCGGCATTTTGCACACCGTGCTGCGTCGCATGGTGCGCAGCATCGCGCCCGCGTAGGGTTCCACCCAAGGCGTGTACTGCCTGCCTTCAGGCGCCCCTCCCTCGGCGGTGCGCCAAGTCCGGGGGAGGGGCCATGCTTTTTTAGGAGGGGTGTGATGGTTGGGTTTTTCCCCGCGCGTGCCCGTGTGTGGGCGTTGCTGAGTCTGGTGGGCCTGGCGCTGGCCGCTGGCTGTGGCCGCGCCGCGGCGTCGACGCCAGCCCCTACCCCGACGCCGTTGCCGGCCGCCGCCCCCGCTTCGGCATCCCTCGTTGCGGCCGGCCCCGCAGCCCCGACCCTGCAGGTGACCGGCCTGAACTACCAGCGCACCCAAATCGTGCCCGGCCAGCGGGTGCCCGTAGTGGCCACCCTGCGCAACCCCGGCCCCACGGCCCAGGGCTTCACGGTGGAAGTGGTCCTGCCCCAGGCCGCGACTTTGCTGCACGGCCCGCGGGTGGCGCAGGGCCTGCTGGAGGCCGACGCTACCCTGCCCTTACGCTGGGTGGTGCGCTTCGACGCGGTTGGCGAGCATGTCCTGCGCGTGCGGGTGACCGAAGATAGCGGCGCGGTCACGGAGCAGGCGCTGACCATCCCGGTGTATGCCACCGCGTGGCGGCAGCGCGCCTTCTTCCTGAGCGCGTACAACCCACCTTTTGCCTGGCGGGAACCGCCCTACGACGACGCGCTGTTGGCCCGCTACCGGGAGGCCAACTTCGACCATCTGCTTTGGGTGCGCGACGACGCCGAGCTGATGGACAAAGTCCACCGCTTCGGCTTGCGCTATTTTCTCGACATCGCGGACTTCATCGGCGAGGAGCAATTGCGCGGCGCGGATGGCCCACCGCCGCCGGTGAGCGAGGCCCAGCTGCAGGCCCTCGACCGCCTGGTGGAAGCCTACAAAGACGACCCCCTGCTGACGGGCTATTACATTTGCGACGAGCCTTCGCCGGAAGCCTTCCCCAATGTGGCCCGGGTGGTGGAGCGCATCCGCAGCCACGACCGCACCCGACCGGTGTTCATCGACCTCTACCCTTATTTTTACGAGGACGAGGGCAGCCCCGCTTACCTCGAGGCTTTCTTGCAAACGGTGCGGCCCGACTGGCTGCCCTTCGACCGTTATGTCTTTTTCAACGGCTGGGAAGAACTGGACCAATACCTGAGCCAGCTGCGCCTCATTCGCGGCTATGCCCGGCAGTACGACATTCCCTTCGTCGCCTTCATTCAGGGCGTGGGCACCAACGACACCCCGGCCGCGTATCTGGATTGGCGCACGCCCACCGAAGCCGAACAGCGGTGGATGATTTACACAGCCTTGACCTACGGCGCGCATGGCATCGTCTGGTTCCACTGGGATGACCGCTGGGGCGTAACCGGCAACCCCGACGGGGAAGTGGTCTACCCGGCCATTCAGCGGCTCAACGCGGAGCTCCAAACCCTGGGCCCCGAAATGTTGCCCCTGACCTCGGTGGACGCTTACAGCACCGGCACCCATCTGGTGGTTTTCCCGGGGGAACCGGGTCCCAAGCTGGTGGCCAGCGAGAGTGAGCTGGTGGTGGGCGTCTTTCGCTCATCCTCGGGCGCGGTGGACCATTTCATGCTGACCAACCGCGACATTTTCGAGCCCGTCGAAGCCCGCGTGAGTGTGCGACAGCCCCTGGCCCGGCTGGAAGCCTTTGATGTGGACCGCGGCCGGTGGCAGCCTGTGGCCTTCGAGAACCGCGGCGGTCAGGCCCATTTCGAGCTCGTTCTGGAGCCGGGGCAGGGCCGGCTGTTCCGCTTTGCCGCGGCCGCGCCATAAGGGCCCGGCGCGGGGTGGGGGGAACCCGCGCCAGACGCGGCACTGTTTTGTCGTCCACCCGCCGTTGGGAGGCCCCACGGCGGGTGGCCTTTTTCGCGCCTTGGGCAACCGCGCCGCGACCAACCTGGTCACAACTCCACCTTCCTCTTGCGCCCTGTTTGTGATAAGCGTCACTATGTGTCGCGCCGGGGCCGCGCTATGCTTTAAAGCGAAATGAGCGAGGCGTATCATAACATGGTCGTCCGCAGCACCCCACCTTCTCATGGAGGGCAAGATGACGAGCACCCTACGACGGCGATGGCTTTTGTGGAGCGGCGTGGCGCTGTTGGCCCTGGCCTTGAGCCTGGCCTGGCGCGTCACGCGCGGGTATGCGCAAACCGCGGCGGCCCCGCCCGCCGCCCCCGCGTTGGTCAAGGAAGACGACGATTCCACCGCGGACCACACCAAGTTCGAGGCGCTGCAACAGGACTTCCAGAACGCCACGGAGGTCACCCAGGCCTGTCTGGAGTGCCACACCGAGGCCGCCAAACAGGTGATGGCTTCCACCCACTGGACCTGGGAGTTCCCCGGCGGCGAAACGGGGGAGACCTGGGGCAAGCGCCATGTCATCAACAACTTCTGCGTGGCCGTGACTTCCAACTGGCCCCGCTGCACCAGCTGCCATGTGGGGTATGGTTGGAAGGACGACACCTTCTTCGATACGGCCACCGAGGCCCAGGTGGATTGCCTGGTGTGCCACGATACCACGGGCACCTACAAGAAGTTCCCCGCCGGCGCCGGGCACCCGGCCTATGAGCCTAAGGAATTCCCGCCGGGCAGCGGCAAGATTTGGGAGCCGCCGGACCTGGCCTACATCGCCCAGAATGTGGGCCGGCCGGGCAACAAGAACTGCGGCGCGTGCCACTTCTACGGCGGCGGCGGCGATGGCGTCAAGCACGGCGATATGGATTCCACCCTGGCCGCACCGCCCAAGGAGGTGGATGTGCACTTGTCGCCCGAGGGCGCGGGCCTGGTTTGCGCCGATTGTCACAAGACCCACGCGCACCAGGTGCCCGGCAGCCGCTACGCCATGACGCCCAAGGACACTCACGGCAAAGACCTGCCCGTGGCCGACGACAACCCCACCACCTGCGAATCGTGCCACGGCCTGGCGCCCATGAAGAACCCCAAGCTCAACGACCATGTGGACAAGGTGGCCTGCCAGACCTGCCACATTCCCGCTTTTGCCCGGGGCGACAAGCCCACCAAGATGTGGTGGGACTGGTCCAAGGCCGGCGACAAGACCCGGGGCGACCATGGCGTGGAAAAGGACGAAAACGGCTGGGTGATTTACGATTACAAGAAGGGCGAATTCGTGTGGCAGAAGAATGTCACGCCCACTTACCTGTGGTTCAACGGCCAGACCACCTACATGGTCGAAGGCGAGAAAATCGACCCCAATGGCCCGGTCTACATCAACAAGCCCGCGGGTGGGCCCGATGACCCCAACGCCCGCATCTACCCCTTCAAGGTGTTCCGGGGCAAGCAGGGGTACGACCCGGTGAACCAGGTGCTCCTGGTGCCGCACCTGTTCCCCTTCAACAAGGAAGACACCACCGCTTACTGGAAGGGCTTCGATTGGGGAACCGCCTTCGAAGTTGGCATGAAGACCGCGGGGCTGGATTATAGCGGCCAGTACGACTGGATTGAGACCACCATGTATTGGCCCATCACCCACATGGTGGCCCCCGCGGAGCAGGCCCTGCAGTGCGGCGATTGTCACCAGCCCCAGGGGCGGTTGGCCCAGGTGCCGGGCGTTTATATCCCCGGGCAGACGGGCCACCCCACCATCGACGCCATTGGCTGGACCCTGAGCGGCCTGGCTTTGCTGGGCGTGGTGGTGCACGCCGGCCTGCGGGTGGCGAGCCGCCGCAAGGCATGATGCTGACCTGAACGCAGCCCCCCGGGGCGGGGGCGCGGGGTTCCACCCGGCCCCCGCCGCACTTCAGGAGGTCGAAGGATGAAAACCCGACGCATCTACCTCTACACCCGCTTCGAGCGCTTCTGGCATTGGATGCAGGCCCTGCTCATCATCGGTTTGGGCATCACCGGCTTCGAGGTGCACGGCAGCTACTCGTGGTTGGGCTTCCAAACGGCTTACATGTGGCATGTGCGCTTTGGCTGGGCGCTGGTGGCCCTCATCGTGTTCGCCGCGTTCTGGCACTTCACCACGGGCCAGTGGAAGAACTACATCCCCACCTTCGAGCGGGTGGGCGTGATGGTGCGTTACTACACCAGCGGCATCTTCCGCAACGAACCCCACCCCTACAAGAAGAGCGAGCTGTCGAAGCTCAACCCCCTCCAGCGGTTGACTTACCTGGGCTTCAAGATTCTCATCGCGCCCATCCTGGTCACCACCGGCTTGCTGCTCATTTACTACAACCGCTGGCCCGACTGGGGGCTGAACTGGAAGTTGGCCTCGGTCTCCAGCCTGCACCTGGCCGGTGCCTTCCTCATCCTGATGTTCTTCATCGTGCATGTGTATATGACCACCACCGGCCACACGGTGTTTTCCAACATCAAGGCCATGATTGTGGGCTACGAAGAAGTGCCCGAGGAAGAAGCCGCGCCGGCAGCCGCGGCCGATTGACCCCCTTCGCCAACCCCATACAACCCTCCCGCCTCGCGCCGCGGCGTCCCCGCCCCTGGGGACGCCGCGGGTTTTGACGGCAGCTTGGCGGCTGGTCGCCGCGCGACCGGGGCCCGAACGCGCACCGCCGCGGCGGGCGAACCGCGCGCCCGGCCTGGGGTTGGCGCGTTGCTGCCCGGCGGCCGGCTCACGGCCAGCGGGGGAATTGGTCGAAGCGCGGGGGGCGTTTCTCCAGGAACGCGTCGCGGCCCTCCTGGGCCTCGTCGGTCATGTAGGCCAAGCGGGTGGCCTCGCCGGCGAAGAGCTGCTGGCCCACCAGGCCGTCGTCCACCAGGTTGAAGGCATATTTCAAGAAGCGGATGCTCATGGGGCTCTTGCGGTTGATGGTTTGGGCCCACTCGAAGGCCACCACTTCCAGATTTTCGTGGGGCACCACTTCGTTGACCATGCCCATGCGGTAGGCTTCTTC
>Ga0256833_1002240_pt1 | contig 13791 bp, 8 predicted proteins | sample 356284metaG_FD_190535 | JGI IMG/M metagenome (GOLD analysis project Ga0256833, IMG submission 190535) | Hydrothermal vent microbial communities from Mid Atlantic Ridge, Atlantic Ocean - 356-284 | ecosystem: Environmental > Aquatic > Marine > Hydrothermal vents | place: Atlantic Ocean: Mid...
CTACGGCCACATGAACGAGCGGATGGACGAGTTCGTCCGCCTCTTTCCGGTTCATCCCGACTACATCGACACCTTCGAGCGCGTCACGGCGGTGGAGAAGCGCGAGGTGCTCAAGACCCTGTCGCTGGCCATGAAGAAGCTGCTCGACCAGGAGGTGCCGGAGGACCGGCCCGGTCTCATCGCCTACGACAGCTACTGGACGAACCTGCGCGAGAATCCCTCCTTCCGCGCCGTCCCGGACATCAAGGCGGTGATCGATTGCAGCCAGGTGCTGGAGTCCCGGATCGAGCAGGCCTTCACCCGGCCGGCGTACAAACCCATGGCGCTCCGCATCATCCACGCGCTCTCGGTCCACCGGCTGACGACCGGAGACATCTACGCACCCCTGGGTGCCACGGCCGAGGAGCTGCGCGACGCGCTCTGTCTCTACCAGCCCGGCATCGAGGACCTGGGCGGAGATCCGGCCGACGACCTCCTTTCCCAGGTGGAAACGGTCCTGCGCGAGATCCACAAGACGGTCAGCGGCCAGTTCATCTCCTCCAACCCGGACAACCGGCAGTTCTACCTGGATCTCAAGAAGACCGACGACTTCGACGCGCTCATCGAGAAGCGCGCCGAGAGCCTCGATGCCTCCCAGCTCGACCGCTACTACTACGAGGCCCTGAAAAGGGTCATGGAGTGCACCGACCAGACCTACGTCACCGGCTACAAGATCTGGCAGCACGAGCTGGAATGGCTGGAGCACAAGGCGGCAAGACAAGGCTATCTCTTCTTCGGCGCTCCCAACGAGCGCTCGACCGCCGTGCCGCCCCGTGATTTTTACCTCTACTTTATCCAGCCGTTCGATCCGCCGCACTTCAAGGACGAGAAGAAGGCCGATGAAGTGTTCCTTCGCCTGACCAACACGGACGAAGCGTTTCGGACCGCGCTGACGAACTACGCCGCGGCGCTGGACCTCGCGTCCACCTCGAGCGGCCACGCCAAGGCCACCTACGAGTCCAAGGCCACCGGATTCCTGCGGGACCTGGTGGGCTGGCTGCAGAAACACATGACCGATGCCTTCGAGGTGACCTACCAGGGACGCACCAAGTCGCTGGTCGAATGGTCCAAGGGCAAGTCCATCCGCGAGCTGTCCGGGATCGCTTCCCCTGCCTGCGCCGAGGCTTCGGCAGGCAGGCACGAGCGGATCAACTTCCGCGACCTGGTGAACACCATCGCCGGCATCGTCCTGTCCGCACACTTTCAGGACCAGGCGCCCGAGTATCCCTACTTCTCGGTGCTCATCACGGGCCAGAACCGCGAGCAGGCGGCACAGGACGCCCTGCGCGCCATCGCCCTACCTGCGCCGCAGAGCGGAGCGGAGCGGCAGGCAGGCGGTCAGAATCGCACCAAGCAGGCGACCGCCGTGCTCGACGCCCTGGAGCTCCTCGAGGGCGAGCGGCTCGACCCGTACCGCTCCAGGTACACGCAGCACATCCTGAACATCCTCCAGAAGAAGGGGCATGGCCAGGTGACGGGCCGCTCGGAGCTGATCCAGGAGGTCTACGGCGTCGAGTACTTCGCACCGGACAAGGGCTACCGCCTGGAGCCGGAATGGGCTGTCGTGGTCCTGGCCGCGCTGGTCTACTCCGGTGATCTGGTGCTTTCGATTCCCGGCAAGAAGTTCGACGCCACCGGGTTGCCGCAACTGGCCGCCACGACCATTGACGAGCTGGCCCACTTCAAGCACATCGAGCGGCCCAAGGACTGGAACCTGCCCGCGCTCAAGGCGCTCTTCGAGCTGCTCGGGCTCACGCCGGGCATGGCGCAGCTCGTCACCCAGGGCAAGGAAGAGCCGGTCCAGCAGCTCCAGAAAGCCATCTCCGAGGTGGTGGAGAAGCTGGTCCTGGTCCAGCAGAGCCTGCAAAGCGGCCTGCCGTTCTGGGGCAGGAACCTGCTCGCGGAGGAGGAAGCAGCCCAGCTGCGCGACCGGCTCGACCAGACCAAGACCTTCCTGGAATCCCTCCAGGCCTACTCCTCGCCCGGCAAGCTCAAGAACTTCCGCTATGACGCCCATGAGGTGAAGCGTCACGAAGACGGCCTGAAGGCCCTCTCGGAGATCGAGTCCCTGCAGGAGCTGGTGAGCGACCTGGGCCCGGTGGCCTCCTATCTCTCCACCGCCGAGGCGGTGCTGCCCACGGACCACGGATGGGTGGAGCGGATGAAGGCGACACGGGACGCGGTGCTCGCGCAGGTGTCGGACCCGGCCCAGCGCACGTCCAGCGCTTTCCGCCAGCAGACCCTGCGCAAGCTCACCGACCTCAAGAAGTCCTACGTGCAAGCCTATCTCGCCATGCACACCCGGGCCCGACTGGGCGTGAACGAGGACAAGCGCAAGAGCGCGCTGATGGGAGACGAGCGGCTCAAGACCCTCTCGAGGCTCTCCACCATCGACCTGATGCCGCGCCAGCACCTGACCGATTTCCAGAACCGCCTGGCCGGCCTGAAGAGCTGCTTCGCGCTCACCGAGCAGGACCTCGACGCATCGCCGGTCTGCCCGCATTGCAGCTTCCGGCCCGGAACGGAGGGCGTGGGCGCACCTGCAGCGACGGTGCTCGAGCATCTGGACACGGAGCTGGACAAGCTCCTTGACGAATGGACCCAGACGCTGCTCGCCAACCTGGAGGACCCGACCACCCGCGGCAACCTCGACCTGCTCAAGCCCGAGCCCAGGAAGCTGGTGGACGCCTTCCTTGAACGGCAGAAGCTGCCCGAGGAGCTGGGCCAGGATTTCATTCACGCCCTGCAGGAGGTGCTCTCCGGGCTGGTCAAGGTCGCGGTGAAGACCGAGGATCTGCGCGCAGCCCTTCTCAAGGGCGGCTCACCGGCGACGCCCGCGGAGATGAAGAAACGCTTTGAGGAATACCTCGATGAACTCACCAAGGGCAACGAGCCCGGCAAGGTGCGGATTGTACTGGAGTGAGAACGGGTGAATCTCGATGATTTAAAGGCTTTAGTGCGCAAAGGTGAGTCAGACCGGGTGGAGTTCAAACGCTCCACCGGCCAGCGAACCGCCGCGGCTAAGACGGTCTGCGCCATGCTCAACGGTCTGGGTGGCTTTGTCATTTTCGGGGTGACCGACAACGGCGAAATCACCGGTCAACATGTGTCCACCAGGACACTGGAGGAGCTTGCGAACGAGCTTCGCAAGATTGAGCCACCCGCTTTCCCTGAAATAGAAACAATTAATCTGAAGGAGGACAAGGCGGTAATCATCATCTCCGTCCCGGGAGGCAGAGGACCATACACTTTTGACGGCCGCCCCTATATTCGACGTGGCCCGACCACCAGTCAGATGCCCCGAGAGGAGTATAACCGTCGGTTGTTGGAGCGGCTGCACGCGACCCGGCGCTGGGAAAATCAACCTGTTCCTGATGGGGTGACCATCGACGACCTGGACGCCGAGGAGATCCAAATCACCCTGGACAACGCCATCCGGCTTGGTCGCCTGGAACCCACGACCCGGCGGGATACCGAATCCATACTTCGCGGCCTGGAATTAATCCGCGACGGCAAGCTGCTCAACGCCGCTATCGCGCTCTATGGCAAGTCGAGCCGTCTCAAGCCCCTCTATCCACAGCTTGAGATCCGCCTGGCGCGTTTCCGCGGCAAGGATCGCCTGGCTGACTTTGCCGACAACAGGCAGTATTGGGGCCATGCCTTCTCGCTGCTTCGCCGGGCGGAATCCTTCCTGATGGATCATGTCCCCATTGCGGGACGGGTCGTGCCCGGCAAGATGGTGCGAGAGGACCAACCCTGGTACCCGCCGCGTGCTACACGGGAGGCAATAGCGAACGCCATCTGCCACCGCGACTACACGATCCCTGGCGGCGCCGTGGCCGTAGCCATGTACGACGATCACCTGGAGATCACCAACCCGGGAGCCTTTCACTTTGGCATCACACCCGAGAAGCTGACCCAACCGCATGAATCGAAGCCTTGGAACCCAATCATCGCCAATGTATTCTACCGGGCTGGAATCATTGAGCGTTGGGGCTCCGGTACCCTGAACATCCTCGACTGGTGCAAAGAGAACAGAAACCCTCCGCCAACCTGGCAGGAGCAGGCGGGATCAGTCTATGTGACCTTCTTGCCCGCACTCTTACTTGACAAGGCGGAGGCCACCGGGGAACTTGGTCCCGAGTCTGTCCCGAGTCTGTCCCAAGTCTGTCCCAAGTCTGTCCCAAGTGAAATCTTTGTGCATTTGCTTGAGGTTGCTAGTAATCCTGCGCCAATAGAAGTTTTGATGAAGGTCGCGAGGCAAACCAACAGGACCCGTTTTCGCAAAACCATTTTACGTCCACTCCTAGATGCCGGTCTCATCGAAATGACCATCCCGGACAAGCCACGGAGTAGCAAGCAGAAGTACCGCTTGACGGAGAAAGGGCAAGAAATCCTCCGGGAACTGGGCCACACTGGCCTGCGAGGTTCCGATGCGTGAACTCGGCGAAATCCGTTTCCTCCTTGACGAGCTCGAGCATCAGCCCGCCGACGCCTTGGAGGGGCAGGATCTTGACTTCAAGGAATGGAACACCCGTAGCATTCAGGATGCTGTAGCCCTGGTTGTGGAGATGGCAGTCTGCATGGCCAATGGCGGTGGGGGTACGGTTGTTTTCGGTGTGAACGACAAGGCCGTCGGGCGATCCAACGCCATCTTGGGCGTGCCACCAGAAATCGATATCAATCGGCTGAAAAAGGCGGTCTATGACTCCACGGATCCCAAGTTGACCCCCGTGTTCCAGCAGCTTTCTGTTCCCGAAGGGACGGGACGGCTCATCGCCATGCAGATCTATCCCGGTCTTCCGCCCTATACGGACACGCAGGGACGCGGCAAGATCCGCATTGGAACGGACTGCCAGCCGCTCACCGGCACTCTGCGGCGCCGGGTCATGGTGGAGACCGGCGAGACCGATTTTACTGCCACCCTGGTTTCCGGCAGGCCCGAAACCCTGATCTCTGCGGCAGCGATGGAACGGTTGCGTGAAGCGGCTCGGCGTGAAAATGCTCCCGATGACTTGCTGCGTCGGCCTGATCGAGACCTGCTTTCCATTCTGGGGCTCATCCGAGATAGTCGCCTGCTACGAGCGGGGGTGCTTCTGACCGGCACTGAGGATTCCATTCGTGAGCATTTCCCCGGCTATGTCTGGACCCATCTGCGCATGGTTTCCGACACGGATTATTCAGACCGCGCAGACGGATACGATGCGCTCCCGATCGCCCTGGAGCGCATCCTCGATCGGATCATGGCCGACAACCCAATTGCCACCATTCCTCAAGGTTTGTTCCATTTCGAGATCCGGACCTATCCCGAAATCGCCCTGCGCGAGGCGCTGCTCAATGCCTTCGTTCACGCCGACTACCGGATCCACGGCCCCATCCTGGTCAAGCAATTTCGTGACCGTCTCGAAATCAGCAATCCCGGCGGGCTCCCGGGCGGCATTACACCAGACAACATCCTGCGCCACGAGCCTGTTCCAAGAAACCCGGCCCTGGTGGATGCCCTGACACGCCTGCGCCTCGTCAACCGCAGCAACCTGGGTGTGCGCCGGATGTACCAGGCCCTGCTCATTGAAGGCAAGGAGCCGCCTGAGATCATCGATGAGGGAGAGGCAGTTCGTGTCATCTTTCTCGCGAGCGATCTTGCCGTTCCTTTCCGGCTCTTCGTGGCGGAAGAAGCCGACGAGGGCCGCATCCTGACAGTCGAGGATCTCCTGATCCTTCAGTATCTCCTGAGGCATCCGGAAATTGACACGACCACGGCAGCCCGAATCACGCAACAGTCTGAAAGCGATGCCAGAGGAACCCTGAGCCGCATGGAACTCGGTCTGGGCTATCTGGAGCGTGGCGGCACGGGCAGGGGCACCTACTGGAACCTGCGTCCCAACCTGCACCGGCGCCTCTCCGCCCCCGGCCATCCAGAACGGGACCGCCGCATCGATTGGGAAGCCGCCAAGACCCGGGTCCTGAGTATTCTCAAGCAACGCGCTGAGCGAGGAGAGCCTGGATTAAGTAATGCGGAGATTCGCCGAATCACGCACATGGATCGGAATCAGGTGGTCCGTCTCATGCGGGAGCTTCGGCAAGAACACCCGGAAATTCGCTCCCCCGGGCGAGGCCGCTGGGCACGCTATGAATGGAGACCTCAATGATTGTGCGCATTGAATATCGCATTGAGGCCAATGCAATGCAAACCCCAATGCGCATCGCGCATTCAGGAGGCGGAGATGAGAGATAGAGCCGAAGGCCTGTTTGATCAGGAAGCATTTGCCAAACCACAAGGTCCGGTGGAATGCCTCGGGATGACCTTTGAAAACGACGAGGCGCGGCGGGAGCACTTCCCGTGGATGCCCGCAAGTCGACTCAACTGCATCGGGCTCAGCGGACTTTCGGGGTCGGAGCCGGCTGTACGAATCGGCCAACCGGCCGCGATGAACACGACGAGAAAGCAGACGTTGACGCATTCCTCGTTCCGAGAAAGCGAAACGCTGGCTGGAGGCGCCAGGCGTACTCGCGCCGGAGGTGCGCGATGTATCTAAAGACTTTGGCTCTCACGAACTTCAGGTCGTTTTCCCAGGCCGAAGTTCCACTATGCCGAGACCTCACGATTCTGGTCGGGGAGAACAACGGCGGCAAAAGCAACGCCATCGACGCCATTCGCCTGCTAACCGCGCCTCTAACTGGGCGTCGAGAGCTGTACTGCGAGACAAACGATATCCGCTTCGATAGTCGCATGCCGCGGTTTGAAGTACAAGGCATATTCGCAGATCTCAGCCCCGCACAACAGGGCAGGTTCTTATCGGCAGCCGCCGATGAATCTTTGGAGAAAGCTGTTTTTGGCCTCGTCTACGACGAGACCAAAGGAACCCCGCCCGTTCGTCCGTCTTGGTGGGCAGGCCACCTCAGAGGTGTCCCTGAACCAGGATGCCTGCAGATGGTGCGGCATGTGTATCTGCCGCCGCTGAGGGATGCGAAGCGAGGCCTTTCATCCGGGAATCCTACCCGCATCTACGCTCTGCTCCAGCACTTCCTTGGCGACGAAGATCCGGATGAGATAGCGAGTAGCCTTGGGCGCGCCACGTCTGCTGAGATCCTCACCAAGGTTGATGAGGCCGTCGACGAGGGGCTTGCCGCACTAACAGCAGGGGTGCGCCGGCAGACTGCCTCACTTGGTTTTGCGAATAACGAGAAACTGATCGACATCGCGCGAGATCTCCGCTTCAGGCTCGCCGATCATGGGATCGAGCCGGAGGATCTGCGTTACTCCGGACACGGCTATGCCAACCTCCTTTACATGGCAACCATCGCTGTCGAGCTAGAGAAGGTGAACACCGTCGATCTCACGATCTTCCTTGTGGAGGAACCTGAAGCTCATCTGCATCCGCAGCTCCAGGCCGCTGTCCTGAGCTTCCTCGAGGATCAGGCGGCAAAGTCGAAGAACACAGACCCTGAATACCATGGGCCCGCTGGGCAGCTCCAGGTCGTGGTGGCAACGCATTCTCCGAATCTTTCGGCTTGGGTGGAGGGGAGGAAGCTGGTGGTCTTCAGATCGGTTGTGGACCCTGGAGAGCAAGAGGGGGAACCGCGCCCAGATGTGCCAGTAGACGAAACATCCCCTGCTGGGGAGATGCAGCGGGCTGAGACCGCCGATGCCAAGTCCGGTCTGCAGGCGGATACGGCCACACGTCGTCGGGCCACACGGTGCGTACCCCTTGGCTCGTTAGAAATCGACCCCGTCGCATGGCGCAAGATCGACCGCTACCTCGACGTGACCAAGTCGGCGCTGTTGTTCGGCGGGCGTGTCCTTTTAGTCGAGGGCACCGCCGAGGCCCTCCTCATGCCGGTGATCGCCCGGCAGCACGTCCTTCGCGACAAGCCGGACCTGCTGCGGCTCTTCCGCAGCGCGGTGTTCGTGCCGATCGACGGCGTAGACTTCGAGCCGTACGTCCGCTTGCTGCTCACCGCCCACCTAGGCGTGCGGGTTACCGACCGTGTCGTTGTAGTCACCGATGGAGACGGCGGCGGTCTGGAGGAGGGACAGCCCCTTCCAGGTGAGGGGCGCAAGAACAACCTCGAAGAGATCGCATCGGAGTTGAATGCCGCGGATGTCTTCGACGTCTTCATCAATACGTATTCCCTCGAGGCCGAACTCGTCCGCGCAGGAAACGAAATCCTCCTGGGGAGTGTCTACTTGGAGCTTCATCCCAAGTCTCAGGAGAAGTGGGCTGAGGCCGTTGCCAAGACTGGCGACGAGCAGGCCGTCGCGATCCGAGGCCTCTTCCAATCGACCCGCAAGGGGGACTTTGCCCAGATTCTCGCTGAGAAGATCAATCAGGGAGAGAAGTTTGAGACGCCCGGCTACATCGTCAACGCAATTGAGGCCTTGGTGCGATGAGTCACGAGTTGACCAAAGAACAAAAACGGATCGTGGAGCACGACGGATGTGCGTTCGTCTCGGCTTGCCCGGGCGCCGGGAAAACGCGCGTGCTGGTTGAGCGCGCGCGTGTTCTGCTCAAGGATAGGTCCACAGGCAAGGGTGTTGCCTTCCTATCCTTCACCAACGCGGCTGTGTCGGAGTTCGAGCAGCGGCTTCGTCATGAAGGCTTGTTGCCTTCACCCGCGTTCCCGCACTTCGTGGGCACGTTCGATGGATTCGTCTGGCAGTTCCTGGTCGCGCCCTTTGGTGTGCCTGGATGCAGCGAGACTCCTCGACTCATCCCGGATCGGGATGAGATGCTGGTCCAGCCCTACGAAAGTGCGCAACCACTGCCTTTGTTTTGCTTTGATCGCACAACTGGCAAGGTCATTCCAGAAGAGGCTCGGCGGTACGGTTTTGACCCGGACAAAAGGCCCGTGAGCCAAGTCAGCGCGTACTCGACGGCAGCGAAAAATATTCGCCGGCGTTTTCTTGATCGTGGGGAACTCGATTTTGATGACGTGCGGGACCTCGCAGAGAAACACCTGAATGACGCCTCCTTCTCGTCCAGGCTGGCGCACGCTCTGGCGGCGCGGTTCAGGGAGGTCGTCGTCGACGAGGCCCAGGACTGCAATCCGAAGGATCTCAAGGTCATCGACTGGCTGCGAAAAGCCGGAATTGCTACCAAGGTCATCTGCGATCCTCACCAGTCCATCTACGGGTTTCGCGGCGGCGTTACGCAGGAATTGGACACCTTTGGCGAGACGTTCGATGAATCCGACCGCCTTTCCATGACCGGGAATTTCCGGTCGAGTGAGCCCATTTGCAGGGCCACCGTTGCGCTGCGACCAAAGCATGCACGGGCCAACCCGGATCGCGCAGTTGGCGAGTATCGTTCAGTCAATACGCCTGTTCACATCCTGGCCTATCCGGGAAGGAGTGTTCCTGCCGTTATCGGAGCGAAGTTCCACGAACTACTCAAAGAACAGGGCCTAGAGGTCTCAAAGTGTCCGGTGCTAGCCGCGACGTGGGATAGCGCCAAGAAGGCGATTGGTCAGCCGTCTGGGGCTGCTCGTAGGTATCTGACGCTTCGTCTCGCCGTCGCCGTGTCGAGCTTCCACTACAACTTCGAGAGTGGCAATCGCAGAGCTGCGTTGGAGGAGGTCCACCGCGTGGTCCTTAAACTCGAGGGTAAGTTAGACGGGATTACATACCATCAATACCTCGATGCCGAGAGCCTGGAGCCCGGTGCATGGCGGCCGAGGATTCTGAAGCTCGTCCGCGATCTTCGATACGATCCCGCCAAGTACGCGGACCCGGTATCTTGGTTGAAGCGAGCCAGGGAACTGCTCGAGCCGTACCTGCCAAACGGTGGGCGAACCATCGCGCAGAAACTGCCTAAGAACAATGGCCTTGCCGACTTGCTGACCGGGCCAACCTCATCGGACCTTCGAGCGAAGAGCATTCACGCGGTAAAGGGCCAGCAGTTCCCAGGGGTCTGCGTTGTGATGACCCCGGCCACTGCAAAGGCAATCCTGGGTTACTTGGAGGCCGACGCTCCGGCTGACATCGCAGAGGAAGCCCGCAAGATCTATGTGGCAGCCTCCCGGGCCCAACAACTTCTTTGTTTCGCTGTTCCTCAGAACCATTCCGAACGTCTGGCCGACCTCCTCAGAACAACAGGAGCAACAGTGCAACAATATCAATTAAGCTAGGAGGAGACATGGACAACCAACCATTGCTTGGTTATGAAAAGGTTCAAAAGACGGGGCCTGTGGAGTGCCTCGGGATGACCTTTGAAAACGACGAGGCGCGGCGGGAGCACTTTCTCGGCCTCTTGCGCGAAGGGCTGGAGGAACTTCACGCCAAGCTCGGCGGTGTGCCCTTCACCACGGTGGAAGACGTCGTGGAACGGATGAAGTCGGTCGAGAAGTGGCCGATGCCTGCCTGCCGCGACGGTGCTCGAACATCTGGACACGCAGCTGGACAAGCTCCTCGAGGACTGGACCCAGACGCTGCTGGCCAACCTGGAGGACCCGACCACCCGCGGCAACCTCGACCTGCTCAAGCCCGAGCCCAGGAAGCTGGTGGACGCCTTCCTCAAGGAACGGAAGCTGCCCGACGAGCTGGGCCAGGATTTCATTCACGCCCTGCAGGAGGTGCTCTCCGGGCTGGTCAAGGTCGCGGTGAAGACCGAGGATCTGCGCGCAGCCCTTATCAAGGGAGGCTCACCGGCGACGCCCGCGGAGATGAAGAAACGCTTTGAGGAATACCTCGATGAACTCACCAAGGGAAAAGAACCAGGAAAAGTCAGAATCGTGTTGGAATAGGGAGATTTATAGATGACCAGAAGAAGACTAATTGTTGGACCTATAATACCTGACCTAATATCCGTTGGGCTCAATGATGGAGATGTGACGTTCGCTACGGCATTCTACTCGAAAAGAGTTTTAGACTGCCTTCCATTTTCTCCCCAATCACTCACGTTCATGTGTAGGCTCGATTTAGACAATCCACGGGAGTGGATAGAAGGCATGGTAGCGCCGGATGCTTTATTGGCTCGTCTCAAGCTATTAGAGTCACAAGGCACTAAGATTCGCCTCTTTGTCGACAGGTCTGCGCACGCAAAGGTTTATCTAGGGAATCGTGGTGCAATCATTGGGAGCTCGAATTTAACACTTCAAGGCTTTGGTGGAGGATGGGAAATTATCCAATACACCCGCGAAGCTCGCGATCTGAAACGCCTACATGAATCTCTTCAAATGTATAAGGGGCTACTTACTCCATTATCGCTTGAAGAACTTGAGTCTTATGTGTCAAAGCACTGGCGTTCTGTTAGACGGAGACAAAAACGTTATAAAGAGACTTTACCAACTCCATCTAAGAGACCGGCGAGACTTGGAGACTACGATGACTTTCTGGCGTGGCTCGAAGAACAACGATCGCCTGCAGCACGGGAGATCCTCGAAAGAGCGCGAGGGAAAGGAAACCTTCAAGGTCATATTCACAGGAATTTCTACGGACTCCGTCAATTTCTGCTTGCCTATCCGGAAGGGTATTTGCGATTCCGTCGAGAAAACCCGGACTCTTATAAATTATCACAGGACTCAGACACGGAAGCGCAGATGGCTTTCTTCGTTGAGCAAATAGCTCAAGATGAAGCAGATTTTTCTCTTGACATATGGAAAACATACCTCCCAAAGGAATGCGGGGGAAAAGCCGGAAAACATGGAGGAACAATTGGAAATCTTAACCGGATGCTCCCCCTTGTAGCCCGTTACATAATGGAGTCAACGATACGATGAAAAACGACAAGCAAGGCTATCTCTTCGACAGCCATTCTCAATATATAACGCCGTTGAATGAAGAGAATTCCGAAGATCTTAGTAAACTTCTTAGATATTCCCGTGAAATTTCCGGTTGTCCTCTTGGCCACGACAAAGATCTTCTAACACTTTCCTACTTTCCAGATTACACAGCATTCCCTAATCCGGTCCTTTCAAAATGGTTAACTTACCCCCAAGAAGAAACGATCGACAAGGGACCTATAGAGGCCTTTGCTATTGATGTGTCAGAAGGGAAAAACGATCCATACTATGCTACTTTCAACTACCACACAAAAGTACCTCCCCTGGCGATTGCGCAGTATATCTTGCATTATACAAAACCTGGTGAGACGGTAGCAGACTTTTTCTGCGGATCCGGAATGACAGGATTGGCCACACAATTTTGTAGTCGGCCGCCCAAAGATGCCCCTTTTGCGCATAGCGAAAATCTCGGCGAGCGCCGATGCGTCCTGATAGATCTCAGCCCTATTGCTACGTTTCTTAGCTACGCTTTTACGAGATCTGTAGATGGAACTGAGCTCGAAACTGAGGCGAGGGCTATTGTAAATGAAGCCGAGCGCGAGATTGGGTGGCTGTATCAGTCAGAAGATGGACACGCAACGATGGATTATGCCGTCTGGTCAGACATACTATTATGCTCGAATTGCAATAAAGAGTTTAGTTTCTGGGATGGCGCAATCGATCCCATCACAAAGGAAGATAGGAAAACCTTGGTATGCCCTCATTGTGGTGCCGAAACTACTATTCGGGAGGCACCTAAGGCGTGGGAGCATACCTATGACCCAATTTTGGGACAACCCGTGAAACGGGTTAAAGAATCATTAGTAGTAGTTTATGAAAAATACCAAGGTCATCGACGAGAAAGAGGACCAAGTACTGGTGATCTTGCCGTAATCGAGCGGGCGCGCAACGAAATACGCCATATAGAAGTACCGATTGCAGAGCTGCCAGAAGGATACAATACAAGACAGCCAAGAGAATCGCACGGTATCGGTTTTGTGCATCAATTCTATACGTGGCGGAATCTTCTTGCCTTAGGGTGGCTTCATGCGCGTGTGAGACGTGCGCCGCGGCATCTGCGACCAATCTTGACTGTAATTGTACTTGCACTCCATGCGCGAGCATCGCGACGTAACAGACATATCCCCAAATACGGCCATAGACACGTAGGCGTTCTATCCGGAACGCTATACGTCCCTCCGCTTAGAGAAGAACCAAATCTGATCCGTGCGTTTTATCAGCGTGCGCGCAAGGCCGCACGATCCATCGGTTATCGCCATCTGCCTAGATGTGTTCGAATCAGCACGCAGTCTGCAACAGATCTAAGAAATATTCCTAGTAATTCTGTAGATTACATATTTGTTGATCCGCCGTTTGGCGCGAACATCATGTACTCAGAGCTGAATTATCTTTGGGAAGCATGGCTGGGAGTCTACACCAATAATGGCCCAGAGGCGATTGTAAGCGACGTCCAAAGAAAGGGGCTGCGGGATTATGAACAGATCATGGAAGAGGCATTCCGTGAATTCTGCAGAACATTACGTCCTGGTCGCTGGATGACCGTAGTGTTTCACAATTCAAAGAATAGTGTATGGGTGGCAATTCAAGAGGCACTTCAAAGAGCTGGGTTTGTGATTGCTGATGTTCATACGTTAGATAAACGCAAAGGAACGATAAAGCAGCTTTCAACTGCTAATGCAGCGCGTCAAGACCTGGTCATCTCTGCCTACAAACCCAACGGCGGCCTTGAGAAACGTTTTAAGCTGACCGCCGGCACCGAGGAAGGCGTCTGGGACTTTGTCCGCACGCACCTCAAGCAATTGCCGGTATTCGTTTCCAAAGACGGCAAGGCAGAGGTTATCGCCGAGCGGCAGAACTACCTGCTCTTCGACCGCATGGTGGCTTTCCATGTCCAGCGGGGCGTGACGGTGCCGCTCTCCGCAGCGGAGTTCTACGCCGGTCTCGCCCAGCGCTTCCCGGAGCGCGATGGGA
>Ga0256833_1002241_pt1 | contig 13788 bp, 15 predicted proteins | sample 356284metaG_FD_190535 | JGI IMG/M metagenome (GOLD analysis project Ga0256833, IMG submission 190535) | Hydrothermal vent microbial communities from Mid Atlantic Ridge, Atlantic Ocean - 356-284 | ecosystem: Environmental > Aquatic > Marine > Hydrothermal vents | place: Atlantic Ocean: Mid...
CAGGACCTCTATGTGAACGTAGGCATCATCGCGCTTTCTAGCCTGCTATTGATCGTGGGGAACATCCTCGGCGACCTCTTGCTCGCGGTGGTGGACCCCCGGATTCGGTACGGGTGAACGATGGCCGAGTTCAGGAGCGAGACCTTCTTCCAGTCGGCGTGGCGGCAGTTCCGGCGGCACCGCCTTGCGATGATCGGGGGCGGGATTCTCCTCGTACTCTATGCGATCGCCGCTTTCGCCGGGTTCTTCAGCCCCTACGACCCAAACTTCTATACCTTGAGCCCTTCGTTCCGCTATGCGCCCCCGACCCGCATCTACTTCCGCGACCCCGAGACCGGAAAGCTTACCAGGCCTTTCGTCTACAAGGTCAAGCGGGAACTCGACCTCGAGACCTTTACCGACCGCTACGTCGAGGACCGCACAAAGCGCTATCCCATCTATTTCTTCGTGCGGACCCCGGATCAGCCCTACACGATCTTCAAAATCTTCCGGTGGGACGTCCGGCTGTTTGGTCTGGGAGAAGAGGCGACCGGGGAGGGGGCCCGGATCTTCCTCCTTGGTACCGATAACTTCGGGCGTGACCTCTGGAGCCGGATGGTCTATGGGGCGCAGGTTTCGTTAACCGTGGGTTTTCTCTCGGTCTTGATCGCGATGATGCTCGGCCTTTTCCTAGGAGGGCTCGCCGGCTACTACCAGGGGACTCGGATTGCCATTGCCCGGCCGCTTTTGCGCCCAGAGAGCTGGCGGTTTCCCGCCCGGGGTGGGCTTGGTCGGAGGGTCCTGGCCTACTTTTCGCACGCGCTCGCTCTTTTGCTGAGTTTCGTCTTTTGGGCGGGTTTGGCCGTGATGCTCGTCTACGGCTACTGGATGCTGCGGGATTATAGCAGCGCTTTCGAGCGCGTCGTCTTCGGGGTGCTGATGCTGGCCGCCGCGGCCTGGTCTCTTTCCCACGCCCTTTGGCGTCCGCTCTCCTTCGACCCCGACGACCTGGTGATGCGGCTCGTGGAGATCATGGCGGCGATTCCCTTCCTGTTTCTCCTGATCACCCTCAGGGCGGCCTTTCCCATGGAGATGGACCCGCTCGCCACGTTTTACCTGGTGGTCGCGATCCTCGCGATCGTGGGCTGGGGCGGGCTCGCCCGGGTGATCCGGGGTATGGTGCTTTCGCTTCGCGAGATGGACTACGTGACCGCCGCCAAGGCACTTGGGGTGCCTGAACTTTGGATCATCCTCCGCCACATTCTTCCCGCAACTGCGAGTTACACGATCGTTTACGCCTCGCTCGCGATCCCGAGCTTCATCCTGGCGGAGAGCGGGCTTTCCTTCCTAGGGCTTGGCATCACCGAGCCCTATACCAGCTGGGGGCTGCTTTTGAAGGCGGCGCAGGACGGCGGTTTCGCCTCGTTTTCGGACAGGCCTTGGGTGCTGGCCCCGGGGTTTGCCATCTTCCTGGCGGTGCTCACTTGGAACTTTGTGGGTGACGGGCTTAGGGACGCCTTCGATCCCCGGCGGAGGAAGTAGTGGGGTATAAACTTTAGGAGAGTCGCGTAGGGAGCGCAGATGGAAGAGACCCGCTTGCTCGAAGTCGAAAACCTCAAAGTGCACTTCTTCACCGACGAAGGCGTGGTCAAGGCGGTGGACGGCGTTTCCTTCCACATTGACAAGGGGGAGACGCTGGCCGTCGTGGGCGAGTCGGGTTCGGGGAAGTCGGTGACCTCGCTCGCGATCATGCGCCTCATCCCCTCGCCGCCCGGACGGATCGTGGACGGGAGCATTCGTTTTCGGGGCAAGGACGGGGTGGAAAAGGACCTGGTCCGGCTCTCCGAGGCGGAGATGCGGCGGATTCGCGGCAACGACATCGCGATGATCTTCCAGGAGCCGATGACCAGCCTGAACCCGGTCTACACCGTAGGCGACCAGATCGCCGAGGCGATCATGCTCCACCAGGGCAAAAGCAAGAAGGAAGCCCTCGAGCTCGCCGCCGAGATGCTCGCCCTGGTGGGGATCCCCGAGCCCAAGAAACGCCTTTCCAACTATCCCCATCAGATGTCGGGCGGGATGCGTCAGCGGGTCATGATCGCGATGGCGCTCTCCTGCAACCCGAGCCTCCTCATCGCCGACGAGCCCACCACCGCCCTCGACGTCACCATCCAGGCCCAGATCCTCGAGCTCATCAAGCAGCTCCAGGAGGAGATCGGGATGAGCGTGCTCTTCATCACCCACAACCTCGGGGTGGTGGCCGAGATCGCCGACCGGGTGGTGGTGATGTACGCCGGGCGGGCGGTGGAGGAGGCCGACGTCGTGCCCACCTTCAAGGAGCCGCTCCACCCCTACACCATGGGGCTCTTGAACTCGGTGCCCCGGGTGGACCTGGCGGCGGAAAAGCAAGAAAGGCTCGAGGCCATTCCCGGGAACGTCCCGAACCCGCTCTTCCTTCCGCCGGGCTGCGCCTTCCATCCCCGCTGCCGCTGGCACAAGCCCGGGCTCTGCGACGCCGACGTCCCGCCCCTTGAGGAGGCCGAGCCCGGCCACATGGTCCGTTGCTACCGCTGGAAGGAGATCCGCGAGGGGGTGGAGGGATGAATCCAAACGGCACCCTCCTCGAAGTCCAAGACCTCCGGACTTGGTTCCCCATTAAGGGCGGGATCCTCTCCCGCACCGTGGGCCACGTTAAAGCGGTGGACGGGGTGAGCTTTTCCATCAAGAAGGGCGAGGTCCTCGGCCTGGTGGGGGAGTCGGGATCGGGGAAGACCACCGTGGGCCGCACGATCCTGCGGTTGATCGAGCCCACCGGCGGCAGGATTCTTTACCAAGGTGCCGACATCTCCAAGCTTCCGAAATCGGCCCTCAGGTCCTACCGCCGGAAGATGCAGATCATCTTCCAGGACCCCTTCGCCTCGCTGAACCCGCGGATGACCGTGGGGGATATCATCGGCGAGCCCCTGGTCATCCACAAGCTGGTTAAAACTCCCAAGGAGCGGATCGAGCGGGTCGCCGAGCTTTTGAAGATGGTGGGACTTTCCCCCGACCACATGCGCCGCTACCCCCACGAGTTCTCCGGCGGCCAGCGCCAGCGGATCGGGATCGCCCGGGCGCTCGCGGTGAGCCCGGAGTTCATCGTCGCCGACGAGCCGGTGAGCGCGCTCGACGTCTCGATCCAGGCCCAGGTGGTGAACCTCCTCCAGGATCTCAAGGAGGAGCTCGGGCTTACGCTGCTATTCATCGCCCACGACCTGGCGGTGGTCGAGTACATCTCCGACCGGGTGGCGGTGATGTACCTCGGCAAGGTGATGGAGATCGCCCCCGCCCGGGAGCTTTACCAAAACCCCAAACACCCCTACACCGAGGCGCTGCTCTCGGCGGTGCCCATCCCCGATCCCACGGTGAAGCGGGAGCGGATCGTGCTCGAAGGGGATATTCCAAGCCCGATCAACCCGCCCTCGGGTTGCGTCTTCCGCACCCGCTGCCGCTACGCGATCCCCGAGTGCGCCACCACCACCCCCGAACTTCGCGAGGTCGCTCCGGGACACTACAAGGCCTGCATCCGCGACGATATTCTCTGACTTTGACAGACATCCCCGCACCGGGCCCCGCGGCCCGGTGCTTTTTGCTAGCCTTGGGGTATGCGTAAACTGGGGTTTTTCCTGAGCCTTACGCTTTTTGCCTTAGCACAAGCGTCTGGCACCCGCGTCACCCTTTACCCGGCCTTCGCCGAGATCGCCGAGCCGGTCCGCATCGAGCACGGGGTCTTCGTGTGGCAGCCGGGTGAGCGCGTCGCTGCCCAGCGGGTCGAGGACCTGGTCTGGATGACCGGCGTCGAGGTGCAAAGGCGGGTGTGGCGGAAGGGGGCGCTCTGGGTCTTCGCGCACGGCGATCGCGGGGTGTTGCACCACCTCACCCGGGGGCTTTCCGGCTCGGTGCGTTACGCGCTCGAGGTGGAAAAGGAGCAGCTCGCCGCCTGGCTCCGGGTGCGAAACGCCCTGGACACGCCGATCGAGGTGGAGGAGCTCCGCTTCATCTCGGGCCCGGTCCCGCTCGCCGAAGGGCCCCGGCTGCCGCGGGCGAAGGCGATGGCGCGCGCGGCTCCGACGGAGGAGGGAGTCTTGGTGGGGAGCGGGGGCGGGGTCTTCCGCTACCGGCTCTCCGGGCCCCTTCTACTTGAGCCCGAGGTCACTGAGCTGCCACTCTTTGCCCTTCCGGTGCGGCCCGCGTTCTACTGGCGCTACCGGGGGCCCTTTCAAAAAGGCGAGCGGCTTTTCTTCCGCCGGGGCTACCGCTTCCAGGCGCCAAAGCCCTTGGCCGCGGGGACGCTCGATCTCTTTTACGGCGGGGACTTCCTCGGGCGCGTGCGCGTGCCCGAGACTTACGCCGGCGAGCAGGTCGAGCTCGCGCTTGGTCCCGCGACCCGGGCACGGAGTAAGCGGCGGGTCGAGGTGCTGCAGGAGACCCCTGAACTCGCCCGCTACCGGGTCACCACCACGGTGGAAAACCCCAGCGAGGAAGCGGTCGAGGTGGAGATTGAGGAAACCTTCCACGCCGACGCGGTAAAGCTCGAGCTCCCCGAGGGCGAACGCCGGCCCGGCGGCTACCGCATCCATTTTTCGCTTCCGCCCGGGGGCGAACGTACCTACCGCTTTGAGGTGACCCTGCGGTACAAGAAGCGCCCGTGAGACCCAAGGGTCGCACGCTCGCGCTGGCGCTCGCGGCGCTCGGGGTGGTTTTCGGGGACATTGGGACGAGCCCCCTTTACGCCGTTCGCGAGTCCCTGGCCCCGCGCCACGGTATTCCTCTCGAGCCCCAGGCGGTGCTTGGGGTGCTCTCCTTGATCTTTTGGTCACTGATCCTGGTGATCTCCGTCAAGTACCTGGTCTTCGTCATGCGTGCGGACAATCACGGCGAGGGCGGGATCATGGCCCTCACCGCTTTGGTCATGCCAAACGAGCGTGGGGCCGAGCGTTGGCGCTACCTGGCCGCTGCCCTCGGGGTCTTCGGGGCGGCGCTTTTGTACGGCGATGGCATGATCACGCCGGCGATTTCGGTCTTGAGCGCGGTAGAGGGGCTCCGGGTCGCCTCGCCTGGCCTCGCCCCCTTCGTATTGCCGCTCACGGCGTTGATCCTGATCGGGCTCTTCGCCCTCCAACCCCGAGGTACTGGCGGGGTGGGGCGGCTCTTTGGCCCGGTGATGTTGGTCTGGTTCGCCGCTCTAGCGGGGCTCGGGCTTGTTCAGCTGTTCCAAAACCCGGGAGTACTGGCGGCGGTGCTGCCCCACTACGCTCTCGGATTCTTCGCCGACCACGGGATACGCGCGTTTCTAGTAATGGGCTCGGTCTTTTTGGTGGTCACCGGCGGCGAGGCGCTTTACGCCGACCTGGGCCACTTCGGCCGCACCCCGATCCGGCTTGCCTGGTTTGGTTACGTTCTGCCTGCGCTTCTTCTCAACTACTTCGGCCAGGGGGCGCTGGTGCTTCGGGACCCGAGAGCGCTCGAGAGCCCGTTTTTCCACATGGCCCCAGACTGGGCCCGCTATCCCCTGGTCCTGCTCGCGGCGGCTGCCACCGTAATCGCCTCGCAGGCGGTGATCTCGGGTTCGTTCTCGCTTACCCGGCAGGCGATTCAACTCGGTTAACTGCCCCGGATGCGCGTGGTGCAGACCTCGAGCACCGAGCGTGGCCAGATCTACGTTCCTTTCGTGAACTGGACCCTGATGCTCGCGACCATTGCCCTGGTGCTTGGCTTCAAGAGCTCCTCAGCCCTGGCCGGGGCCTACGGAGTGGGGGTCTCCACCGACATGGTCTTCACCACCTTGCTCTTCGCCCTCATCGCGCACCGCCTTTGGCGCTGGCCAGGGGTTTGGGTGGGGCTATTGACCGCGGCTTTCCTGGCGGTGGACGGGAGCTTTTGGCTCACCAACCTGGTTAAGATCCCCGAGGGCGGCTGGGTGCCTCTCGTGGTGGCGGCCCTCGCTTACACCTTGATGACCACCTGGAAGTGGGGCCGAGAGGTCTTGGCGGAGGCGCTCGGGGCCCGCACCCTTACGCTTGAGCGTTTCGCGGCACGGATTGAGCGCACGGGTATTCAGCGCGTCCCGGGTACCGCCGTCTACCTCACCGCGGATCCCCGCTACGTACCCGAGGTGCTTCTCGCCCACCTCGAACATCACCAGGTGCTCCACCGCCGGGTCGTGGTCTGCACCGTGAGAACGGCTGAGCGTCCCCGCGTGCCTCGGGAGCGTCGGGCCCACGCCAGGCCGGTGGGGGCGGGGATCGAACGCTTGGTGCTGGTCTACGGTTTCATGGAAGCCCCGGATTTAACCCGGGACCTGGCTGAGTTCTCCGAACTCGACCTCGACCCCCACGAGGTGAGCTTTTTCCTGGGGCGGGAACTGGTGGTTCCGATGGGCCGGTACATGCCTCGATGGCGGGAGCAGCTCTTTGCTTTTCTGCGCCGTAACGCCGAGAGTCCAGTACTCTATTTCTCCTTGCCTCCCGAGCGTGCCCTCGAGGTCGGGGTCTATGCCCGTATCTGAGCGGCTGACCGGTCGGTCAGTATGATGGGGGCGTGCACGGGGTCCTTTACGCGGCCACCGCGGTCAGCCTCTGGGGGCTTAACTTCGTCCTTTTGAAGCTTTTGGTGGGGGTACTCCCTCCGCACGCCATGAACACCCTCCGCACCCTGGTGGCGGCGGCGGGTTTCGCCCTCCTCCTCACCCGCGGGCGCCGGGTGCGAATCGCCCTCGCCGACGCCCTCGCGATCCTGGGCTTCGGCTTCCTCGGGAACGGGATCTTCCAGTGGCTCTTGATGGAAGGCGTGCTCCGAACCCCAGCGGCGATCGCCGCCGTGGCCAACGCCACCAACCCCGCCTGGCTCGCGCTGCTTGGCTACCTGATCCTCCGCGAGCGGCTGGCCCCGATCGGCTACCTGGGGATCGCCCTCGCCGCCTTCGGGGTTGCCCTATTGGGCGGCGGCGGAGGCGGAGGCGAGGTCGGGATCGGGGTGATGATGCTCGTCCTTGCCTCCCTTGCCTGGGCGCTTTACTCGATCTCGGCCCGAACGGTGGGCTTCCGTTACCCGCTTTTCGTCTGGGTGGGTCTCGGTTACATCGGGGGCATGGTGCCCTACTGGCTTTACGGGCTGCCTCAGGTGCTCGCCCTGCCCTTTGATAAGCTGCCGCCCTGGGTTTGGTGGGGCACCGCCGCGAGCGGGATCTTCGCGAACGTCATCGCCTACCTCGCCTGGATGCGGGCGGTCCAGATTCTGGGGCCGGGTAAGGCCGGGGTCTGGCAGAACCTGGCGCCGGTCCTCGGGGCGCTCGGGGGCTACGTCTTTTTGGGCGAGCGGCTTGCTCCCCTTGCCCTTTTGGGCGGCGCGCTCGTGCTCCTCGGGGTGGCCCTCACCCAGCGGGCACGCGTTCGGGGCTGAGGGGGTTTTTCGCCGCCGCGACCCGGGCAAGGAGCGCGGTTTCCCCCTCGGTGAGGGCGGCGAGCTCGCCGGGGGAAAGCGCGGCTTCGTAAAGCCGCCGGGTGCCGTGCTTGGCAAAGGCTTCGAGGAGCTCGGCGAGCGCCCGCCGGCCGGCCTCCCCGAAAGCGGGTCCGAAGGCGACCCGGGTGAGGACGGGCTCGGGCGTCCCGAGTACGAGCGCGGCGTAGCCGGTTTGGTGCCGGGCCCCTTGCCCGGGGGCCACCAGGGTAAGGGAAAGCCGGGGCCAGTGCGCCCCTTTGAGCGCCTTGAGCAGGGCGTCCTTGCTGACCTCGGGCCGACCAGTGCTCCCCACGATGCGCATAAGTCCATTCTCGCACAAAAAACCCCCCGGTCCGACCGGGGGGTTTGGGGAAGCCGGGCTAGCGCCCGAGGATCTCAAGGGCCTTTTGCAGGATGGCGTCGTGCTTGAGGTCGATGAGAGCCTCGCCGGGCACGTCCGAGGTCTTGCGCGGGGGGACCTCCTCGCTCTTCGAAAACTTGCCCTCCTCGTCCACCTTGGCCGTGAGCCTCTTCGTCACCCGACCCTCGGCGTCGCGGACGATGAGCTCGACCTCGCCCCCCGGAGGTGCCCCCAGGCCCTCGAAGGCGAGAGGCTCAGGGAAACGGGTGTCCTTCACCAAGTAGTCGGGGGTGATCCCCTTTCCGTGGATCGCGCGGCGCTTCGGGGTGAGCCACTCGAAGGTCACCAGGGTGAGCTCGCCGCCGTTCGCGAGGGTGAAGACGTTTTGACCGACACCCTTGCCGAAGGTCTTCTCGCCGACGATCGGGGCCCGCCCGTAGTCCTGGAGCGCCCCCGAGACGATCTCCGAGGCCGAGGCCGAGTTGCCGTTCACCAGCACCACCATCGGCCCGCTCCAGAGCCGCTCGGGGCTCGCCTCGCAGAAAGGCCGGGTGACGTCGCGGGAGCGGGTGTAGACGATCACCCCGTGGTCGAGGAAGGCGTCGGCCACCTGGCAGCCCTGGTCGAGGAGGCCCCCGCCGTTATCCCGAAGGTCGAGGACGAGCTTTTTCGCCCCCTGCTTCTTGAGCTCCTCGATGGCGGCCTTGAGCTGGTCGATGACCTTGACGTTGAGGAAGGTCTCGATGGCGACGTAGCCCACTTGATGGGGCAGCATCGCCTTGGAGACCGAGACGATCTCGATCTTCTCCCGGGGAATCTTGAAGCGGAGTACCGCCCGCGAACCCTTGCGCCGGACCCCGATTTCTACCGTGGTCCCCTTGGGCCCGCGGATCTTGGCGACGATGTCGAAAAGGTCGAGCTCGGTGACGTCCTCGCCGTCCACCTCGACGATCTCGTCGCCGGCCTTGAGCCCTGCCCGGAAGGCGGGACCGCCCCGGAAGACGGTGAGGATCTTGGCCCCGGTGCCGTCGGGGCGGGCCGCTTGGATCACCACGCCGATGCCGTAGAACTCCCCTTGCACGTCTTCGTTTCGGATCTTGGTGTGGCGCGGCGGGCTGTAGCTGGTGAACGGGTCGTCGAGGGCGTCCACCTGGCCGCGGATCGCCCCCTCGAGCACCCGCTTCAAATCGTCGGGACCGAGTTTTTTCAGGTAGTGGTTCTTGATGATCTCGTAGGTCTCGACCGCGGCGCGGCCGTTCGGGTCCTCGGTGAAGCCCTGCACCCCGGTAGGGCCGAACTGGGCGATCGCCAGCGCGGCGGCGGCGGCCAGCAGGGCGGAAAAAACGCGGCTCGGCTTCATGCCCGACATTCTAACGGCGGGGACATGAGAACCAGTACGCTAAGGACGTGATTCACCTGCACCGGGTTTCCCTCGCCTATCCCGGGACCAAGACGCTCGCGCTCTACGACGTGAACCTCGAGATTCGCCGGGGCGAGTTCGTCTTCCTGGTGGGGCCCTCGGGGGCGGGGAAGTCGAGCCTGCTCGCGCTCATTTTGCGGAGGCTCGTCCCTACCGAGGGGGCGGTCTATGTCGAGGGCACCAACCTTCGAAAGCTGAGGGGCAACCGGATCGCCCTTTACCGGCGCCAGGTGGGGGTGGTCTTCCAGGACCACCGGCTCCTGCCCGCCCGCACGGTGGAAGAAAACCTCGCCTTCGTGCTCCGGGTCCAAGGGGTGCCGCGGCGGTACTGGGCGGAGCGGATCACCCGGGCGCTCCGCACCGTGGGGCTTGCGCACAAGCGAAGGGCCTTCCCCCACCAGCTCTCGGTAGGGGAGGCCCAGCGGGTGGCGGTGGCCCGGGCGCTTTTGCCCGAGCCCAAGATTTTGCTCGCCGACGAGCCCACCGGCAACCTCGACCGGGAGAACGCGCTTGCGGTGCTCGAGCTCTTCAAGCTCGCCCATGCCAAGGGTGCTACCGTGGTCTTCGCCACCCACGCCCAGGAACTCGTGCGCGCCTACCCGAAGCGCGTGGTGGCCTTGCGTGCCGGCCAGGTCGTGGCCGACCGGCGGCTCGGCTAAAATGAGGGCGAAGGGGAAAGGAGGGGACGATGCAGATCTACAAGCTCGTCGGTCGCAACGTCGAGGTCACCGACGCCATCCGCACCTATCTGGAAAAGAAGCTTGCCCGCCTCGAGCGCTACTTCGACGGGATCCAGGACGCGAAAGTGGTGCTCTCGCTGGCGGGCAGCCCCCACGTCGAGCGTCGCGCCAAGGCCGAGATCCAGCTCAACGTCCCCGGCGGCCTCATCCGGGTCGAGGAGGAAGACCCCGACCTCTACGCCGCCATTGACCGGGCGGTGGAGGTGCTAGAAAAGCAGCTCAAGCGCTTCAAGGGGCGGCTCATGGGCAAGCGCCACACCGCGCTCGGGCAGCCCCCGGCGCCCCCTCCGCCGGAGCCCGAGGAGACCTTCGCCCCCGAGATCGTTCGGGTCAAGCGCTTTGAGATGAAGCCGATGTCCCCCGAGGACGCGGCGGTGCAGATGGAGGCCTTAGGGCACACCTTCTTCGTCTTTGAAAACGCCGATACCGGCGAGATCAACGTGATCTACCGGCGTAAAGACGGCAACTATGGGTTGATCGAGCCCCGGAGGTAGCGGTGCGTTGGTTCGCCTTGGGCCTCACCCTCGTTTGGGCGCTGGCTTACGCCCAGCTCGGGGTGAAGAGCCCGGCCTTTACCTACGGTGGCTGGATCCCCCGGGTCTACACCTGCGACGGCGCCGATCGGAGTCCGCCCCTCGTCTTCTCCGGCGTGCCCCGGGGTACCGGCTCGCTCGTTCTGCTCGTACTCGATCCCGACGCCCCCGGCGGCACCTTCTACCACTGGGCGGTCTACGACCTTGCCCCGAACACGACCAGGCTCCCCGAGGGGGTGCCGGGGAGGGCGAAGCTTCGGGGCTTCCTCCAAGGGAGGAACGACTTCGGCCGGCTGGGCTACGGCGGCCCCTGCCCGCCCCGGGGCCACCCGGCCCACCGTTACTTTTTCCGGCTCTTCGCGCTCGTAAGCCCCCAGCTCGGCCTGCCTCCCGGCGCCCCCGCCCGGAAGGTGGCGCGGCGGCTTTCCCGCATGGCCGTCCTCGCCGAGGCCGAGTGGATGGGGCGGTACCGCCGCTAGCTTCACGAAACCTTCACCAAACCTTCGCCCGGGCTTGATCCGCCCGGGCCTAGGCTTTCTTCCGGAGGTGATGCGATGAAGCGAAGTTTTGTGGTGGTCTTGCTAAGCGGCCTGACCCTCTTCGGCGCGGCGCCGGTGTTCGCCGCGGACGGCGCGGCGCTCTACCGGACCTACTGCGCGAGCTGCCACCAGGAAGATGGGCAGGGCGTCCCCGGAACCTACCCCTTCATCGACGGCCCCATCGGGCGGCTTTCCGCCCTGCCCGAGGGGCGGGAGTTTCTCGTGGCCGCCGTGCTTTTTGGCCTTAAAGGTGAGCTTGTCCAGCGGGGCGTGACCTACAACGGGGCGATGCCCGGCTTCGCGGAGGCGATGCGTGACGAGGAGGTGGCGACCCTGCTCAACTGGCTCAAGACCCAGTGGAAGAACGCGAACTTCGCTGCCGAGGCCCCCGACTACACTCCCGAAGAGGTCGCCCGGGTGCGGGCGCTTCAGCTAAAACCCGAGCAAGTCATGGAAAAACTCAAGGCGGTGGAACAGATCCTGCACGCGAAGGGCCCCGGGGGCCACGGGCAGGGGAACTGCCCCGACCACGCGCCCCCCGCGGGGCGGGGGCCCGGCCGGTAAGCTGAGGGCATGGCGGGCGAGCGCATCCTGATCGTCGAGGACGAGCCCCGGATCGCCGAGGTGCTCGCCCGCTACCTTACCGCTGAGGGTTTCGTCACCGAGCGGGCTAGGGACGGTCGTGAGGCGCTCGCCCTCTTTCGTCGTTTCGAGCCGGACCTCGTGCTCCTCGACCTGATGCTCCCCGGGCTCGACGGCCTCGAGTTCACCCGGCGGGTGCGGGCGCGTTCAGGGGTGCCGATCATCATGGTGACGGCGAAGAGCGCCGAGCTCGATCGGATCCTCGGGCTCGAGCTCGGGGCCGACGACTACGTCACCAAGCCCTTCTCCCCCCGGGAGGTGGTGGCCCGGGTCAAGGCGGTGCTCCGCCGGAGCCGTCCCGAGGCCAAGCGCCAAGAGCGCTACCGCGCGGGCGCGCTCGAGCTCGACGCCGGCGCGGTGCGGGTCACCTGCGGCGGGCGCGAGGTCCCCCTCACCCCGAGCGAGTTCAAGATCCTAAGGGCGCTCCTCGCCGCCGAAGGGCGGGCGCTTTCCCGGAGGGAACTCCTCGACGCGCTCGGCGAGGCCTACGTGGACGAGCGGACGGTGGACGCCCACGTGAAGAACCTCCGCAAGAAACTCGGCCCCTGCGCCAAGAGTGTCGAGACCGTGCGGGGGGTCGGCTACCGGGTGGCGCCGTGAGGATCGCGACCCGGTTGGTGCTCGCCTTTCTCGCGGTGGCCCTGTTCTCGGGCGGGCTCACCCTGGTCTTGGTCGAGCGGGTCCAGGCGGAGCACGTGCGCCGCTACTTTACCGAGGCGCCAGGGCCCCATCCCCGTCCCGGGCACCGGCCCGGGGAGCGGCTCGTCGCGGAGCTCAAGAAAGAAAGCCGGAAGGCGCTTTTCTTCGCGCTCTTGGTGGCGGCGGCGGCGGGGGCGGGGCTCGCTTTTGGCCTTTCCCGGCCCATCCGCGAGCTCACCGAGACCGCGAGGCGCTACGCCGCCGGGGACCGAAGCGCCAGGGCCCGGGTGCGGGGGCGGGACGAGATCGCCGAGCTGGCGGCGGCCTTCAACGCCCTCGCCGACCGCCTGGCCGAGGAGCGAGCGAGGGAGGAGCGGCAGCTCGCCGCCACCGCCCACGAGCTCCGGACCCCGCTCGCGGTCCTGAAGGCCGAGCTCGAGGCGCTCGCCGACGGGGTGCTGACCCCGGACGCCGCCAACCTGAAGGCGCTCGTCGCCGAGGTGGATCGGATCACCCGGCTCGTCGAGGAGCTCGAGCTCCTCTCGGTGGCCGCCGCCGGCGGGCTCGCCCTGGCCCGGGAACCGGTGGAGCTCGCCCCCCTCGTCCGCGAGGTCTTCGACCGGGTGCTCCCCGGGCGCTACCGGCTCGAGGGTGAGGGAGTCGCCCTCGCCGACCCCGACCGGCTTCGTCAAATCCTCTGGAACCTGGCCACCAACGTGGCGAGGCACGGCGGCGGCCGGGCCGAGGTTCGGGTCGCGCCCGGCCGGATCGAGGTTCGGGATTACGGCCCCGGGGTGCCGCCGGAGGAGCTCGAGCGGCTCTTCGAGCCCTTCTACCGCACGGACCCCGCCCGGACCCGCGGCGGGAGCGGCCTCGGCCTCGCCGTGGTCCGGGCCCTGGCCGAGGCGATGGGGGGCGAGGTGCGGGCCCGGCCCGCCGAGGGCGGCGGGCTCGTCTTCGAGGTCTCGCTTCCTCAGAAGTAGGGATCGGGGTTCACGTAGTAAAACTGCCCGTTCTTCCAGACCGCCACCCGGAACCAGAGCACGTCCGGCGGGATCAGCGCCCCGCCGCCGAGGTAGCCGAGGAGCTCGCCCTGCTCGACGTGGTCCCCGGTGGCGACGCGGGGCTCCTGGAGGTTGACGTACTGGGTGAAGAGGGTGGAGGTGTGCTGGATCAGCACCGTCCAGCCCACGTTGCCGTAGTAGAGCACGGCGAAGACCTGCCCGCTCCCCGCCGCCCGCACCGGCGCGCCGGGACGCGGGGCTCGGATCCACTCGAAGTCCTGCCCGTCCTGGCCGTAGCGCTTTTCGATCCGGCCGCCGGCGACGGGGAAAAGCAGCCGCCCGACCAGCGCCTGGGGCACGCCGAGGTCGGTCCTCCGCGCCCGGGCCCGTTCGGCCTCGAGCTCCTTTTTGAGCCGGGCGATCTCGGCGTCGAGCTGCTTTTTCGCCCGCTC
>Ga0256833_1002242_pt1 | contig 13782 bp, 12 predicted proteins | sample 356284metaG_FD_190535 | JGI IMG/M metagenome (GOLD analysis project Ga0256833, IMG submission 190535) | Hydrothermal vent microbial communities from Mid Atlantic Ridge, Atlantic Ocean - 356-284 | ecosystem: Environmental > Aquatic > Marine > Hydrothermal vents | place: Atlantic Ocean: Mid...
CCTGAACTCACTTTTTCTGCTGCTTATAAATTAAAGAGTTACACAGAGTACAACAAAAACATTGATTCTGGAATTGACAGGAATCAAAACCTCTTTATGCTCTCGGTCAAGTATCAGCCAAAGGACTATATTAACTTTCAGTGGATAGCTCTTTTCAGAAGAGACGACAAATCATTTTTCTCATTACCCTTTATTTCCTACAGTTTGATTGACGATTTTACAGTGACTGCAGGTGCAGTACTTTTCTATGGGAGGGAGGATAGTGAATTCGGTAAAATGAGGGATTACAGCAACCTTTTGGTGGAAATAAAAGGAAGTTTTTAAAACTATTGTTTAAAACTATAAAAAAATATAATATAGTTAAGAGGAGATCAATCATGAAAATTAAGAAATTATTTTTTTATTTAACTATCTTGTCATTCTTCTCTGCTATAGAGTTACGAGCTTCTTTTCAATGCAATGATGACTTTATAGTTATGCCTGAGAAGAACACCTTTCAAAAACAACTGGATACCATTTTAAATAAAATTAAAAACAAACCTGTAACTATCAGTGATGATTGTAAGATTGGAATTTTAACAACATATCTGGCACAATTCTACTTAATAGATCGTAATTTTTCCAAAGCATTATCAATTTCCCGGATCGGCCTTAAATATATAAACATGGCTTTGAAATCTGATCCGAATAATGAATCTTTGTTATATTGGAAAATAATGCTTTTAACAATTACACCTATAACATCAGGACCATTAAAAGCAATCAATACAATTAAAGAAATTAAATTACTGATAGAACAACAATTAAAAGCAGACCCTGAAAGTAAATTCAGAGATGGTGCCTGGTTGAGAGTATATGGAAGATTATATTTATTGGCTCCTCCATTTCCCTTAGGGTATGGTGATCCTTATAAAGGAATAAATTATATAAAAAGAAGCATTAAACTATATCCCAACAACATAATCAATAACTTCCTCCTTGCTATTGGTTATGCTTTAACAGGGGATAAAATAAAGGCAAGAGAGGAAGCAAAAAAGGTTTCATATTTTCTATCAGTGAACAACAAATATAAGTATCATTCATTCCTGAAAAAAGCAAACGAAAACCTGCTAATGTTATTAAATTCTAAAGGGAAAATAATAAGAAATAAGACAATAGTGCAAAAGGTGATTTCATATATGTTGTTTTTTTGAGACAATTTGCTTAAAAAAGTGTATAATATAAATTAAAGATGAAAAAATGGATATTGTTTATTCCATCAACAATGTGCCAATAAGACTCACGGAAGAAAGGTGGATCCATATTGTAGAAAACCATGATGATCTTGCTGGATATTATGAAGAAGTCTTAAAAACTGTAGAAGAACCAGACTATATAATCAAGGGGTATAAAGGTGCACTTATTGCTTTAAGAAAAATAAAAAACAAGTTTCTGGCTGTAGTTTACAAAGAACTAAAACAAAATGATGGTTTTATCATTACAGCTTATTTTACAGGAAAAATCAAACTTAATAGGGAGGCAATTATATGGCGAAGGAAACATTAAGCGACGAATTAATTAAAGAAATATTCAAAGTAATCCCTTCACTTCTCAAATTACCAAACAGAAAAATGTGGATTGACTATGACAGGGATGCAGATGTGTTATACATAAGTTTTAAACGTCCTCAAAAGGCAACAGATTCAGAAATGACTAAAGATGGGATACTCTTAAGATATAAAGGTGATAAACTTGTTGGAATAACTATTCTTGATGTATCCAGGAGAAGTACCAACTTATCAGATTAAGTTACACCCAAAATCTCAATAAACATACCTGATATTCTGCTGTCACCCTGAGAATGACAGCAGGTAAGGTGCTGATTTATAGGGATAAAAAGGCAGGCGGTAGACTAAGCAGGTTTCTATTTGAGAATTTGGGATAAGAGTACCTATTGACATATTCCTCATCTTCCACTATCTTATTTTACATGATGGGGAAAAAGAACATTGGATTTGTTTTTTTCATCTTCGCTTTATTCTCTTTTCCGCTTTTTTCCTCTCCTTTCTATGTGGAACAGTTACCTCCTGAGGAGAGAAATCTCTGGGACCACAGGGATGATTTGAAAAATACCGAAAAACTATTCACGATTCTCTCAAACAGATACGCAGCTGGTGATACTTCTGAATCGCTTCTGATTCTCCTGCCACGTTTATCCTTCTGGTATGTTGAAAATTTGATGGACCGTGGAGTTAAAGATAAGGAGCAGCTTCTCAAAATAGCAGATGTAGGAATAAAAGCAGGCGAAAAATGTATGAAACTCTATTCCGATGAACCCGGATGCTATTTCTGGTATGTGGTTACTCTCTCAAGGGCACAGTCTATAAAAGGAGTTTCAATAAGCACAATCTCTCTTCTTTCAAAAATGCAGAGGTTAATGGAAAAAGTTGATAAGATGGACCCTGACTACTTCTATGGGGGAACTTACAGATACCGGGGGAGAGTTATTTACGAGGTACCGTGGATTGTAAGAAAAGTAGCAGGACATTCGCTTCAGGAGGCGGTCGATTATTACAGGAAGGCTGAAAAAGTGGCTCCATATTTCTTCATGACCCATGTTTATCTTGCAGAAGTGTACATAAAGATGAAAAAATACAAACTGGCAAGAAAAGAATTAGAATTCGTAATAAGGACACCGGTAAACAAAATACCCAATGTTATCCCAGAAAATAAAAGATGGAAGAGAAAAGCTCTGGAGCTGAAGAAAAAGTACTACTCCCTTCTCTATGAATAACCTTTAAAGCCCAGAGTGTTTCTCCGCCAGCTCTGCATAGTGAAGAGCAGATGCTTTAAACTCCTCAATTTCTTTATCGGTCAGATCCCTTACAACCTTTCCAGGAGTCCCCATAATGAGGACTCCAGAGGGATAGCTTTTATTGGGTGGTATAAGAGTGCCAGCAGCAATTATGGTGTAATCAGAAATGTGAACATTGTCTAAAATTATGGCTCCCATTCCCACAAGAACATAATTTCCAATTTCTGCACCATGAATCATCACCCTGTGACCAACTGTAACAAAATCACCGATCACCGTTGGATACTTTGCTGTGGTAACATGAATCATGCTGAGATCCTGAATGTTGGTAAAGCGACCAATCTTTATGTAATTTACATCTCCTCTCACAACGCAGTTATACCAGATACTGCTCTTCTCCCCAACTTTCACATCTCCTATCACATATGCACCTGGAGCAATGAAAACATCGGGGTGAAGCTGGGGCTTCACCCCTTCAAATTCAAGAATTTGCCCTTTAACTTTCATGTCTTATGGCAGCCTGTGCAGCAGCAAGTCTTGCTATGGGTACTCTGTACGGCGAACAACTCACATAGTTCAAGCCCACTGTGTGGAAGAAATCAATGGAATCTGGATCCCCACCATGCTCGCCACAGATTCCCAGTTTTATCTGAGGATTCACCTTTCTCCCCTTCTCTGCAGCAATTTTAACAAGCTGACCCACACCATTAACATCTATGGTCATAAATGGATCTCTGGTAATAATCTCTCCCTCAATATACTTTTTCAGAAACTTTCCTGCATCATCCCTGCTTATACCAAGAGTTGTTTGAGTGAGGTCATTGGTTCCAAAGCTGAAGAATTCTGCAATTTCACCAATTTCGTCGGCAGTAAGAGCAGCCCTTGGTAATTCTATCATAGTTCCTATTTTGTAAGGTACCTCAACTCCATATTTTTCAAAGACCCTCTTTGCTATCCCGGGTATCCTATCTTTAAAGAATTGAAGTTCTTTTTTGAATCCCACCAGAGGAATCATTATTTCAGGAAAAACTTCATATCCCTCTTTCTTAAGTTCACAGGCGGCCTCAAAAATTGCCTCAACCTGCATGTCGTAAATCTCGGGGAATGTTATACCCAGTCTGCATCCCCTGTGCCCCAGCATGGGGTTAAACTCCCTGAGAGATTCTGCCTTTTCTTTGAGTTCCTTTGCACTCTTACCAATCTTGCTGGCAAGTTCCTCAATCTCCTCATCGGTATTGGGCAGAAACTCATGAAGTGGTGGGTCAAGCAACCTTATTGTAACCGGCAGGCCCTCCATAACCTTCAGAATACCATAAAAGTCGCTCTTCTGATACTCCTTCAATTTAGCCAGTGCATTCTGAAGATCCTCTTCATTATCAGCAAGGATCATCTGCCTCACTGCATCTATCCTGTCTCCTTCAAAAAACATATGCTCGGTTCTGCATAATCCGATTCCTTCTGCACCAAATTTTCTCGCCACTTCAGAATCATGTGGAGTATCGGCATTTGTTCTGACCCCAAGTTTCCTGTACTTATCAGCCATTTCCATCAATCTGCCAAAATAACCACCAAGTTCAGGCTCCACCATGGGAACCTGTCCCAGCATCACCTCTCCCGTTGAACCATCAATTGTGATCCAGTCTCCTTTTTTCACAACAACTCCATCTTTTCCAGTAAACTTTTCCTCCTCATAATCAATCGTTATGTCACCGCATCCGACAACACATGCCTTACCCATCCCCCTTGCAACAACAGCAGCGTGACTTGTCATTCCACCCCTTGCAGTAAGAATTCCCTGGGCTGCATTCATCCCTTTAATATCTTCAGGACTTGTTTCAATCCTCACCAGAATAACCTTTTCACCCTTCTCTGCCAGTTTTTCCGCTTCTTCTGCACTAAAAACCACTTTACCGGTAGCTGCACCGGGAGAAGCGGGTAAACCAACACCTATAACCTTTTTGGGAGCTTTTGGATCTATCATGGGATGTAAAAGCTGATCAAGGGAAGAAGGATCTATTCTCATTATGGCTGTTTTTTCATCTATTAATCCTTCATCAACCATATCAACCGCAATTCTAACAGCGGCCCTTGCAGTCCTTTTACCCGTCCTGGTCTGTAACATCCAGAGCTTCATTTTTTCAATTGTAAATTCCATATCCTGCATATCTTTAAAATGATTCTCCAGGATCTCTGCAATTCTGACCAGTTCCTTATAAACATCGGGGAACTTTGCCTCGAGAGATTCATCTCCTCCCTCTTCCCTCGAAATAGGAATTGGCGTTCTGATGCCTGCCACCACATCTTCACCCTGAGCATTGGGGAGATACTCTCCAAATATTCCCTTCTCACCTGTGGATGGATTTCTGGTAAATGCCACCCCGGTTCCACTGTCGTCACCAAGGTTACCAAACACCATTGCAACAATATTTACTGCGGTTCCCAGATCATCAGGAATGTTATTTATTTTTCTGTACACAATTGCCCTTTCATTATTCCAGCTTCCAAAAACTGCACCTATTGCCTCCCACAATTGATCCCATGGATCCTGGGGAAAATCTTTTCCGGCCAGCTCCTTCACCCTTTCTTTTAGTATTTCAACAAGTTTTTTCAGATCCTCAGCGTCAAGTTCGGTGTCAAGCTCAACCCCCTTTTCCTCTTTCATCTTCTCAAGGGGCTCTTCAAGTTTTGACGCCTCTATCCCCATAACAACATTACCAAACATCTGGATAAATCTTCTGTAACTGTCAAAAGCAAATCTTTCATTATTTGCCATCTTTGCAAGACCCCAGACAGTCTTATCATTTAACCCGAGGTTAAGAACCGTATCCATCATCCCGGGCATACTGACGGGGGCACCAGACCTCACAGACACAAGAAGTGGGGCTTCCTCAGATCCAAATTTTCTTCCAATTATCTCTTCAATTTTTCTCATCCCTTCTTCAACCTGGGTCTTCAGCTCAGGAGGATAACTTCTGTTGTGCTGATAAAAATATGTACATACTTCAGTGGTAATGGTGAAACCCGGTGGTACCGGCAAGCCAATATTCGTCATCTCCGCCAGATTAGCACCTTTCCCTCCAAGAAGATTTTTCATTTCTGCATTACCGTCAGCCTTCCCATTCCCAAAGAAATAAACATATTTTTTCTCTGCCACCTTTTCCCTCCTTTTCACGATATGATTTGTGAAAAATCAGCCATTTTTCTAAATTCTCTGCTTATGAAATATAAAAGTGAAAGCCTGTTATTTCTTATCTTCTCATCTTCACTCATAACAAGAACATCATCAAAAAATTTATCAATAAAAGGTTTCAAAAGCAATATTTCCTCCATGGCCTTTTTGAAATTCAGCTGCTCCATTGATTGTGAGAAAGATTTCTGGAATTTTTTAAATTCTTCCCACAGCTTCCTTTCAGATTCTTCAACTAAAAGTTCCTCAGAAAAATCATTAACAGCTGGAGTCTGGCCTTTGAGAATATTCAGAACCCTTTTATATGCAATTGAAAGATCTCTGAAATCTTCTCTTTCCACAAACTCGTTAATGGCTTTAATCTTTAGAAAAACCAGATATGGATCTGAGAATTCCACACTGCTGACAGCTCTGATTATATCTTTTCTTATTCCCCTTTCAGCCAGTATGTTTTCAAACCTCACAAGAAAGAAATCTATAATTTCCTCTTTTATCTTTTCAGGTTCCTTACCCCTTACTTTTTTATCCTTCCCAGCTAACTCCATGAGTCTCTCAAAAGGAATTTCTATTAATTCGGAGAGATTGAGAAAAATTTCCTTTTCTATCAATATGGTAATAACACCAATGGCTGCTCTTCGCAGACCAAAGGGATCCTGTCCACCAGTTACCTTAAGTCCCCCCACAAATCCCGATACAACAGTATCAATTTTGTCTGCCAGGGCAACCACTATGCCTGTTTTTCTCGAAGGAAGTTCATCACCCGCAAATCTCGGGAGATAATGTTCATAAATCCCCCAGGCGACATCCTCATCCTCTCCCTGTCGGAGTGCATACTCTTTTCCCATAACACCCTGTAATTCAGGGAATTCATAAACCATGTCAGTCAATAGATCACATTTGGAAAGGAGAGCAGTTCTGATAATTTTTTCCCTTTCCCCTATCCAGTTCAACTTCTCGGTAATTGCTTCAGAAAGGTCTTTTATTCTCATCACCTTATCGTAAAGGGATCCCAGTTTCCTCTGGTAAGTCACACCTTTTAATTTTTCCAGAAGATCAATCAGTGGAGTTTTTAAATCCTCCCTGAAGAAAAACTCTGCATCCTCAAGGCGTGATCTGAGAACCCTTTCATTCCCCTTAACAATTTCAGACATATCTTCAATGGGCATATTGGAAACAGTGAAAAAGTATGGAAGAAGTTTGCCATTTGAGTCACTGGCAGTAAAATACTTCTGATGATGTTCTGCAGTGGTAATTATTACTTCAGGAGGAAGGTCAAGATACTTTTCCTCAATTCTTCCCCTTACGACTCTTGGATACTCAACTAAAAAAGTTACCTCATTTAAAAGCTTTTCAGAGAGATTGATTCTGCCGTTAACTTCTGAAGCCAGTTTATTCAGCTCGTCCAGAATTATACTTTTCCTCCTTTCAACATCAACTATCACTTTTTCCCTTTCAAGAAGTTTCTCATAATCTTCTGGAGAGGAAATCTCAACATCCTTCCCGAGAAACCTGTGACCACGGGACAATCTCCCTGACCTCACCCCTGCATATTCCAGATCAAGAACCTCATCCCCCCAGAGAGCCACGATCCACCTGATTGGTCTCGCGAAAGTGACACCTGTGGAATTCCACCTCATACTTTTGGGGAATTTTATGGAACTGATAAATCTCTTTAATGCACCTGGTAACACCTCCTTCACATCTCTGCCACCCACGACTTTCTCAATAGCCACATACTCACCTCTGGGTGTTTCAACACTCTTTATATCCTGCAGTTCAGCGGAGTTCTTTTTGAGAAAACTCTCCAGGGCTTTTGTGGGCTTCCCATTGTTGTAGGCAATCCTGACAGGAGGACCCTGTATGACAAGTTTTTCAACCCTTTGCTTCTCCCCCACATTCCTGACAATGAGGGCGATTCTTCTCGGTGTTAAAAATGTTTTTACTTCCCCAAAAACAATTAAATTTTCCCCCAGAACTTTTCCCAAATCTTCACCGATATGTCCCATCAGGTCCACAAGAAAACCGGAGGGAATCTCCTCGGTACCAATTTCAATCAGTATCTCTTTCACCTTTCACTCCTTGAGCAGGGGAAAACCAAGATTTTCCCTGTGTTGGAGATATTTTTCAGCACAGAGTCCAGCGAGTTTCCTGACCCTCAATATGTACCGCATCCTCTCCGTTACACTGAGAGCTCCTCTCGCGTCAAGAAGGTTAAAAACATGGGAACTCTTCAGTGTGTAATCATAAGCAGGGAAAACAAGGTCTTTTTCAATTAATCTGAAGGCTTCTTTCTCATACATATCAAATAGTGTAAAAAGCATCTCGGTATCTGCTTCTTCAAAATTGTATTTTGAAAATTGAACTTCAGTTTCAAGGTGAACATCACCATATTTAACTCTTTCATTCCACATTATGTCAAAAACCGATTCAACACCCTGGAGGTACATGGTAATTCTTTCCAGACCATATGTGATTTCGAGAGAAACCGGGTCAAGGTCTATTCCACCTGCCTGCTGAAAATATGTAAACTGTGTTATCTCCATTCCATCAAGCCAAACTTCCCAGCCAAGTCCCCAGGCACCAAGGGTGGGAGACTCCCAGTCATCTTCCACAAATCTGACATCATGTTTCTTCAAATCTATTCCAAGCGCCTCAAGACTTTCAAGGTACAGTTCCTGAGAATCTGGTGGAGCTGGTTTAATTATTACCTGAAACTGGTAGTAGTGCTGCAATCTGTTGGGATTTTCTCCATACCTCCCATCTGTGGGACGGCGTGAAGGTTCAACATAGGCAACCCTCCACGGTTCGGGACCAAGGACTCTGAGAAATGTGGCAGGATGGAAGGTACCCGCTCCTTTTTCAAGGTCATATGGTTGCTGAATAATACAACCCTTCTGTGCCCAGAAATTCTCCAGTGTAAGAATAACATCCTGAAAATACATAAAATTTATCTCCTGGAAGCTCCGCTTTTATCTTTCTGTAAAAGCAATTTCTCAAGTCTGGCGATTTTTCCTTCAAGTTCTGCGATTCTGTGTGAGAGTGTCTCCATCACGATCGCCTCTGGATCCGGCAGTTCATGGTGGTTGAGATCCGCTGCCCCTGGAGGAACAGGCTTTACACCTTTTCCCATAGCCTTACCGGGAACACCAACCACAGTGGAATTGGGTGGTACATCTTTTATAACCACAGAGCCGGCTCCAACTCTGCTGTTCTCCCCTATGACCACCGGTCCGAGAACTTTAGCTCCTGCACCAATAACAACTCTATCTTTTACAGTTGGATGCCTTTTCTCCTTTCTCCATGTTGTTCCACCGAGGGTAACTCCATGATAAATCGTAACATCGTTGCCAATCTCACTTGTTTCCCCTATGACAACTCCCATCCCATGATCAATGAAAAATCTCCTCCCTATTTTAGCACCTGGATGAATTTCGATGCCGGTTATAAACCGGTTTATGTGGGAGAGAAATCGCGCAGTCAAGTATTTTTCTCTTACCCACAGATAATGTCCGATACGATGCAGAAGAATGGCGTGAAAACCGGGGTAGGAAGTTAAAATTTCAGGAACGCTTTTTGCAGCAGGATCGCGCATAAAAGTTGTGTCAATATCTTCCCTGATCCTGGTAATATTTTCCTTTATAAAAAAGATAATCTGTCTCGTCCTTTCAAACATTTCGGGCCATTTTTTCTAATTATTAAAACATATAAAACCTTTACTGGCAAGTTAAGAAACTGGAAAACCAGTACCCTGACTATTTATCCTTTTCCCTCCCATACTTATCCTCCACCCTTACTATATCATCCTCACCAAGGTAACTTCCCACCTGAACTTCAATTATTTCTGCTGGTTCATCAAAAGGGTTACTCAATCTATGGAGTTTCCCGACAGGTACAAAGGTACTTTCACCACTGGAGAGAATCTTTTCAACGCCGTCAATTTCGGTTCTTACACGGCCAGTAACAACAATCCAGTGTTCGCTTCTTTTCCTGTGATACTGAAGACTGAGAGACTGGCCCGGCTTCACTCTTATTCTCTTAACCTTAAAACCTTCCCCCTCTTCCAGAACAGTGTAGCTTCCCCATGGTCTGTAAACCGTCTTATGCTCAATAACTTCCTGCTCCCCCTTCTGGAGAAGGATATCAACAATGTCTCTGACACGACTTGATTTTTTCAAAGAAGAAACAAAAAGGGCATCCCTTGTTTCAACCACAACTACATTTTTTACATCCACTGCTACAATTTTTCTCTCTTTTCCAAAGATAAGGGAATTTTCCACAAGATCAACACTCACTTTACCTTTTATGACATTGCCATTTTTATCCTTTTCAAAACTCTCATAAACGCCATACCATGACCCCAGTGAATGCCACATAACTTTACTTTTGAGCACTGCCCCTCTTCTGGTACGCTTCATTACAGCTTCCGGCAGGGAAAGATACGGCAGTTTTGTATAACTGGCAAGAAGAGTTCCACTATCAAAATCTGAGAATTTACTGATTTCCCTAATTTTTTTTATTTCTTCCAGAAAAATTGCCGGCGCAAAAATAAAAATCCCGGTATTCCACAATGCCCCATTCTTTATCAACCTCTGCGCATAACCGTAGGAGGGTTTTTCCACAAATTTTTCTATGATATGGAAGTTATTTGAGATTTTCATGCCGGGGAGGGCGTAACCAAAAAAGGTTTCAGTGTATCTGGGCTTCACCCCAACAATCGAAATATAGGAACTGGTGAAAGCAGATGCCATGTCCAGATCTTCATAAAGTTTCGAATATGAATCAATGAAGAGATCAGAAGGTGACACAATCACAGGCTCCCCCATATCAAGTCTGCCTTTTTCATAAAGGAGCCTTATTGCAAGTAAAACAGAAAAAAAAGAACCTCTTCCTTCTGGTTCAAGGATAACATCCACCTTCTTCTCACCAATTTCCTCCGCCACAAGGAATCTGTACTTTTCCTCTGTAATAATAAAAACATTCTCGGGGGAAAAATGATTCAGGTAACCCTCAAGAGTTAATCTTAAAAGGGATTTTTCGTCGGAGAGTTTCAGAAAAGGTTTTGGAAAATCTCTTCTGGTCAATGGCCACAGTTTTCTGCCAAAACCACCTGCAAGCAGTATTAACTTCATGATTTTAAAAATTATAGCAGGATATAAGAAGGAAGCAAAAATGCTGAAGAGTTATTTTTGCAAACGAAATTTTTGAATGGCCATCTCCACTCTGATAAAGTTATTAATGAAATGGTGGAAAAAATTATAAAGCAACTCTCATCAACCAGACTGACCATATTCCTTTTCGTAATAGTGATCCTTCTACTCATCCTTGGAGGAGTCATCCCCCAGAACTATCCTTCAGCCTACTATCACTATAATTTTGGCAAGTTTTCCATTATCCTTGAGATTCTTGGAATTACCCACATATTTTCTTCAAAAATGTTTCTGCTGGTAATGACTCTTTTTCTGCTCAATCTCCTCGCATGTCTTTACAGAAGAATTCCCCAGAAAATAAGAGTTCACAGACAGAAGAAGATTCTCACACCCTCTCAGGTAAATCAATTAAGAATCAAAACCCACCTCCCTGAAGAATCTATTGAAGAAGTTATAAAAAAGTTTAAAGATAAAGGTTACAAAGTTGTCGTCCAGAAAGGTGATGCCTGGTTCCTGAGAAAGGGTTTATCAGGATGGTGGGGAGTTGAAGTTGTTCATCTGGGACTTCTGCTGATTTTTTTAGCAGGAATAATTACAGCAACCTGTTCAAAATCATACTTCTTCCAGATCCTTCCCGGTGAAAAGAAAGAGATCGAAAATAATCTCTTTATTAAACTTGTTGATTTCGAAATACCACTCTATCCCGATGGCACCCCGTCACAATATATAAGCACAATTGAGTTATTAAGGGGGAGACACCTGGTGGATAAAGCCACAATAAAGGTAAACTCCCCTCTTCGCTTCAAAGGATACTGGATTTACCAGTCCTCATATGGAATTGCCCCTTTTTCCATAAAATCTGCCAGGCTTAAATTTTATATGGAAGGAGTAACAGAGGTCGTCACTGTTCCCTTCCGGAAGAATGTAAGTTTAATACTCAAAAATGGTTATCCTCTGGAAATTTCCTGCCCGGTTTTTATACCGGATTTTGAGTTTGACATTCAGACACAGAGGGTACTTACACGCTCCCTCGAGCATAATAATCCAGCACTGCTCTGCAAATTCTCACTTTCCGGGAGGAAAATAATCAGATGGCTATTTCTGAACTTTCCTCAATTCTCGCACAGTAATGAACACTTCAAAGTTGAACTCCTCTCTTACACACCCGTATACTTCTCAGGTATAGAAGTAAACAGAGATCCTGGAGATACCCTTTTTATTATGGGTGGAATTCTTATATTTTCCGGCCTTCTCATTATTCTCTACTTCCCCTTTCAGAGAATATGGATTGTAAAAACGGAAAATGGGTTTGTTGCGGGGGGAATATCTTACAGAGGTGAGAGAAAGTTAAAAAAAGAGTTTGAAGAAATATCGGGAGAAAAAAATGAAATGGTGTGAATTATTACTGGAAATATCCCTCATTCTCTCAATTGCACTTACCTTTCTTCCCCTCGTATATAGAGGAAATGCTCTGAAATTGCTTGAAATACTCCTCTCTATTTCACTTTTTTCTGCAATAGTGGCAAGAGGATTCGAGGTAAAACGGTTTCCCGTCGTTAATCTTTACGAATCATTAATCTTTCTCGCATGGGGTTTATCTCTGGTGACCATAATTTTCAGCAAAAATTTTCTTGAAATAGAACACATTCTCTTGAATTTACTCATTTTCATTATAATTGGTGTTTCGACTCTCCTCCCGCCATGGGAAAAAGCACCTCACTACCTCATTCCAGCCCTCAAAAGTTACTGGCTCTACTTTCATGTTACAACAAGTTTCCTAAGTTACAGTGGCTTTTTCGCAGCCGCAATACTGGGCTTTCTGTATCTCATTACAGAGAGAAAGGAAAGAAAAAAATTGTTTGATAAACTTTCCTACCAGATCACCTCAATCTCCTTTCTCCTTCTCTCCACAGGTATACTCACAGGGGCAGTGTGGGCCCATTATGCATGGGGAAGATACTGGAGCTGGGATCCGAAAGAAACATGGTCACTGATAACATGGATAATTTATGCAGGCTATCTGCATGCAAGAATTACAAGGGGATGGGGTGGTAAAAAAAGCGCCATATGGCTTCTGGCTGGATTCCTTGCGACACTATTTACATTTCTTGGAGTTAACTACCTTCTTCCAGGGCTTCACTCATATCTGTAAAATAAAAAAACTGGTCCCACCACCGGGACCAGTGAAGGGAGAGAGTTAGGGGAGTTGGGACCTATGGGTAGCGCTTTTCTTTTACAATGATCATACCAAAATGTAAGTAATTGATTTTACATAATAGAACCATTCATCTTCATTCTATTTTGAGCATTTCATCAAATATGGTTGATGAAATCATTAATTACCCGGGCTGTATACCGCCACTTTCAGGGCATTTTTTTCCACTTCATCAGGATAAAAGGGCATCTCCCTGTATTCATTGTGCAACCAGAGCGGCATCTGATCAAACCTCTCATCATTCTCATAATACCCTGAGTTAAAACCTGGAAGAACATTTTCAGCCCTTACCCTTCCCTTCTTCAACTCCACTACAAATCTCATGGCAGGTCCATGGGTCTGGAGGAAATTCTCACCGCCCGCAGGTGTATCCCCAACATCCACGGTAAAATCTCCTCCATCATTTGGATATGGTCCTCTCGTTTTGAAAATAAATGGA